>MTKW01005999.1_pt1 | contig 14097 bp, 7 predicted proteins | sample 1042761 | NCBI WGS metagenome assembly MTKW01 (sample SAMN06205366, study PRJNA360243) | anaerobic digester metagenome | biome: Wastewater treatment plant; feature: Anaerobic digester sludge; material: sludge; isolation source: anaerobic digester fed with sludge from wastewater treatment plant ...
CTGTTGACTTGGTAAAAATGTGATGCTATAGTTTAGATATAGAAAAGCAATTTCCTATCTAGTCTAGATTCACCTGATAAATGTTCCTTGAAAACCTTGAATATTGTGAGTTTTAAGAAGGATTTTTGATGATGAGTGTCGAATATATACAGTATAAAACAAAATTTACAAAAGGTGATGTATATGCTGATACTCGACTATTCAAACTGGATTCAACCAACCATAGCCCATACGCTTATCCCTGAAATTGCGTATCAACTTACTCCCCAACTTGCTAAGATAGACACGCTACTACAAGATGAAACCTTTGAGGAGCCAATAATTAAACGTTTTAACACACAACGTGGGCACCCCACGGTTCCTGTTAGGGTCTATCTTCGGATGATGTTTCTGAAACAATCTACAGGTCTGAGCTACGAGGACTTGGTACCGGAAATAACCCACAATCTCATGTACCGTTTTTTCTGCCGCATTCCTCTTGAACAAAAAGTACCTGATGCTACTGCTTTAATGAAAATTACCACGAAATATGGTGAGGAAGTTATCGGTGAAATTAATCAGTAGCTTCTCAAATCCTTAGTAGAGAAGAAAGTGATTAAAGGACGAAAACTTCGTGTCGATACCACCGTGGTGGAGGCCAATATAACCCACCCTACCGATGCGGGCCTGCTTTACGAAGGCGTAAAAAAACTAACAAAAGCAGTCACCCGCATAAAACAATCCTGTGGCAAGACTACCCGACAAAGCGCAAAGACAATCAATAAGATGAAAGAGCATATGCTTTCAATTGGAAAAGTACTACGCCGCAGAACAGACGATGCCCGCAAAGAGGTACGTGAAATCACAGGGAAAATGGCAACCGAAGCACGTAAAGTTATAGCCTTCGTAGATCGTCTGTCAAAGAAACTTATCCCTGAAACGAATAATGACCGCAAGCTTCTTGGTAATTTTCTCGATACAGCCAAAAACGTTCGTAAAGTCATAGAACAAAGTGAAGCAGTAAACGCTGGCAATACAAAACTTGCTGACCGACTTGTTAGTCTTGATGATCCTGAAGCTCGACCCATCGTTAAAGGGAAACTTGGGAAACGGGTTGAATTCGGCTATAAGCTTCAAATTCAAGAAATTGAGGGAGGCATCGTCTCCGGTTATCAACTTCATAAAGGTAACCCTTGCGATAAAACACTGGTGGATGATGCTTTACAGCAACATCGTAAAATTTTCAAACAGCCTCCCAGAGAAATCACATTGGACCGCGGCTACTACGATGGAGCTAATGAGCAAAAAGCCTACAAAGAAGGAGTCAAAAATGTGTGCATACCCAAAATCGGTAGAAAATCGAAAGAGCGTACTCAGTTCGAAAACAGTCCTACGTTCAAACGACTAAAGCGATGGAGAGCCGGTATTGAAGGCCGAATCAGTTGTCTAAAACGTCGATTTGGATTAAACCGCAGCATGTTAAGGGGATACCGGAGGACACAGACCTGGACCGGATTGGGTATCTTTGCCCATAATCTAAGGCAAGCGGCTAAATTGATGCCCTAATACGGGGAATAAAGCCTGGGAACTCACATATTCAAGTGTCAAAGATCATAATTTTTATGTTTTAGAAGCATGGTGCTTCATAAAAACTGATTTTATCAGGTGAATCTAGTCTAGATTACGTAAAGCTGACATAAGCCGGCACTTTTAACGTTTGTAGATGAAAGGCAGGAAGCGTATGAGATACAATAATATTAGGGAATTTGTTCTCTTGTTTCAAAATAATCCTGTTTTTGCGGCCATATTTGCCGTTCTAGCCATTGGGGCCGCAATAATGCTCTTTATCATTTCAAGGAAACGAATTTTACATACTGAAAGAGGCTTGAACACGGTTCAGGAAGGTCTTGGGCTTAAAGAGTGGGCACAGATGATGTCTGAATTGTCCCTAAGCCATCAAAGGGTTAAATGGAAGAGAATAAACCGTATCGTAGCACATGTCAACCAAAAAGCCTATAGGAAAATGAACTTTATTCGTTCCAGAATATCGGTTACCTCCCCCGACATCATTGCTCTGATCCCTTCAGCCCGATGGCTTTTTGATAATTTTCAGATGATGTACCGTGAAATTAAAAAGATGAAGACAACAGGAACAGGGTACATAACTCTTCCCATACTTGAATCGACAATGTACCGGGGATATCCCCGGATCTATGTTGTCGCGAAAAAAATGGTTGAAATATCAGGCGGTTATTTAAATGAGGAAAACATATCTTTTATGATAAAAGCCTACCAGAAAGAAACTCCACTGACCGAAAGAGAGCTGCTGACGCTGCCCGAGATGATTGGGCTTTGTCTGCTGGAGCGCATCATCAGCGTATCGGAGGATATCCTTAATCTCATCGATATCAAAACCCAGGCAGAACGATTTGTAAAGGAAAAGCTTGTTGAAAAACAGGGCTATCTTGACATCACACCGTTATTGGCAGATTGGAACGGATACAAAACGAACATCACTTTTCACTCGCACGTTATCTATCTTTTAAGAAACAGGTCGATAGAGGAGACATCCTTGCAGAGGTACCTTGCTTACCACTTCGGCAATGGAGATAAAATGCTTAACCTGTCTGAACTCTTCAAGGAAGAAGGCAGGCAGGAATCATTATTGGAGTCTTGCATCCGCACACCTGTAATCAGCCTGCGAGAATTAAACCAAATCAATGAGGAAGAACTTGTAGAAGAATTATCCATCATTGAATCCATCCTGTCAAAGGATCCTGACGGCGTATACCCCAATATGGACAGCAGCAGCAGAGGAATGTACAGGTCGGAGGTGGAAAAGCTTGCACGGCGTTATAACTTGAAAGAGGCTTTTGTTGCAGAAACATGTATAAGGCTTTCCCGGCAGATCATAGAGGATTTGCATTGTTCCAGCCATGTCGGTACATACCTCATCGGAAAAGGATATCCGCTGCTGAAAGCAGCTGTAAGAAACAAACCTTTTCCGCCAGTCAAAGAGAAAAAATTCAACATCCGGGGATTGCTATTTTTCCTGTTAGCCGCGGCAATATTTACTTTTTCCACCCTGCTCATCCTTGCAGTAATTCAACAGGGTTACTGGGATGAATTCCATAAAATCATCCTGATGCTAATCGCTGCCGCACCTCTTTTGATGGATGCCTCACTTAAAACAACAACCAGTATCATGACAAGACTCGTACCGGTACAAAAAATTCCGTACATGAATTATTCTGAATATATCCCCGATAAAGCGAGAACTTTTGTCGTAATGCCCGTTATCGTATCGTCAAAGGAACAGTGTGTTGAATTCTGTAACCGTATGCATAAGCATTATTTGGCGAACCGCCAGCCAAACCTTTATTTTGCCCTTTTGGCGGATTTCGCGGATGCAGACGCCAAAGATGTACCAGATGATGCTGTACTGAAGGAGACGCTCATCTCACAGATCGATCATTTGAACAAAACCTATCCCTCGTCCTATCGGAAATTCTCTCTTTTCATCCGGGAACGCAGATGGAACCCGGGTGAAAACTGCTTTATGTGCTGGGAACGAAAGCGCGGGAAACTTGAAGAGTTTAATGCGCTGCTAAACGGTATTCCAGTAGAAGAAACAAGTTTTACTACGATTCATTGTGACAGGGATCTGCTGACAACTTTCAAATATGTTATCACGCTTGATGCCGATTCGGATCTCGTGAAGGATCATGCCGCCAAGCTTGTAGGCATGATCGATCATCCTCTGCACCGCGCCAGGATTGATCCTGCACGGAAAAATGTCCAAGAGGGCTATGGGATCATTCAGCCCATGGTCTTAAACCATATCCATGACAAGAATTCAGCTTTGTTTCCGAAGATATTTGGAAGAAGTACAGGTCTTGCAAACTATTCACTCGTCATATCGGACATCTATCAGGATCTGTTCGGAAAAGGATCCTTTGTCGGAAAGGGCATTTACAATGTACATGCGTTCCATGAGCTGCTTTATCGGAAAATACCTGAAAACCGGGTCTTAAGCCACGATCTGCTGGAAAGCTGCTATGTCACTACTGCTTTTGTCAGTACCGCAAATATCGTTGAAAGCTTCCCCGGCAGCTACATCTCTTACGCAAAACGCGAACACCGGTGGATTAGAGGTGATTGGCAGCTGCTGCCATTGCTTTTCAGAAAAGATTTAGGCCCACTATGTAAATGGAAAATCCTTGATACCCTGCGCATAAGCTTACTGCCTATTAACGGCTTGCTCCTTATCTTTCTGAATATTCTGCTCATACCCCGGATATACTGGCTTTGGCTGCCCATTATGTTCTACCGGGGCATCCTTGACCTCACGGTGCTTTACTGCGGGCTTATCCTATACAAAATCAGAAGACCCAGGCTTGCGCTCGTTTATTTCCATTTGCTCCGCGAAACCATAATAATTGTCATAAAAGCTTTTCTGGACATTGTGCTTATTCCGACCGAGGCTTTCAATGCCCTCGATGCGATCGTCAAAACCCTGTACCGCATGATGATCAGTAAAAAGCACCTGCTTATGTGGAACACTTCAGAAAATATTGAAAAATCGGCTGAAAGCACCGTGAAGTACTATTTTAAAAATTTTGGCACATCCTGTATCCTTTCCGCTGCCGGCCTTGCAGCGGCAATTGCAGTAAACGCGGGAAATACGGCAATAACAGCTGTATATGGTGCATTAATGGTCTTATGGGGAACAGCGTTCTATGCAGCTTATAGGATAAGCATGCGGCGGATAACACGAAATCCTGTAAGCCCCTCCGCTTATTCACTACTGAATGATGCCGCCCGGAGGATGTGGCGGTTTTTCCGAACCTTTGCAACGAAAGAAAACAACTGGCTTTGCCCTGATAACTACCAGATTGCGAGAACCGGGAGAACTACAGATAAAACCTCGCCGACAAACATCGGACTGCAGTTCCTTTCCATTCTTTCCGCGAGGGACTTTGGCTTTGAAACGCTTAGCACGGTCATTGACTATACAGAAAACCTAATGTATACCGTGAATGTGCTCCCAAAGTGGAATGGACACCTTTTTAATTGGTATGATATAAAAACGCTTGCAGTACTGGAGCCCCGATATGTATCAACCGTGGACAGCGGTAATTTTTTCGGAGACCTCGTGGCATTAAAAAACGGGCTTTTGGAACAGAAAAACACAGCCATCCTAAATGAAGGCCTGCTTTGTGAACTGAGAATGCTCGCAATGCGTATCAATCCCCGGATGATTATAAACAGTAAAAATAAAACAGCAGGTGAATTCCTCGAGGATTTATCCGCGAACATAGCTGCCGTCAACGAAACGGATGTTGAGGATTCGGCAGATCATAGGGATTTTATCATGCTTGTTAAGCACTTTGCGGAGGAAGTGGAAAAATACGAACTGCAGAATAGACGCCTCGCCGATAAGATCACCCTGTCTGATCTGGCCGACAGCGACAATACGAATGCTATCAACACGATAAACAGGATTGCCGGCTTATGCGATACCATTGACAACATGCTCAAAAACGTCAGTTTCTTTGAACTATACAATAAAAAGAGAAATCTTTTCCATATTGGATATAATGCAACCACACAAGTAAAGGATCAGGGTTGTTATGACCTAATCGCTTCAGAATCACTGCTTACAAGCTACCTCGCAATAGCCAGAGGAGAAGTACCGCCAAAACACTGGCAAAAGCTTAGCCGTCCGCTTACGATGATCAGGGGGATTCCCGCCCATGTATCCTGGAGCGGTACGATGTTTGAATATCTCATGCCGAATCTGCTGCTTAAAGAGTACCCGGGTTCTGTTTTTGCGGATTCGTCGAGGGCTGCCGTCATACAGCAAATCAAGCATGCCAGGAGAATAGGAATTCCATGGGGTTTTTCCGAATCCCAATACCACCGGTTCGACATTAACTCAAATTACCAGTACCGTGCTTTCGGCGTACCCAAGCTTCGCCTGCAGCCATCATATATGGATTCCCGTGTAATTGCCCCTTATGCCGTTATGCTTGCGCTCGAATACGCAGGGGGTGAAGCCATACGAAACCTTCTTCGGATAAAGAAGCTTAAAGCATACGACAAATACGGGTTTTATGAAGCTATCGATTTTGATGCCCCGGATCCGATATATATGACGGATTATTGTATTGTCCGCTCCTTTATGGCGCACCACCTCGGTATGAGCCTTGTTGCAATCAATAACTGCCTCAATAACGGCATAATGCGTCAAAGATTCCATGCCGAGCCATTTGTGAAATCCTGTGAAACCATGCTTGAGGAAAAGCGGCAGACCTGGTTCATTTCCATCTCCCAAAAAGGATATACTCTTAACATCAGGAAACGGCCCCTTCAGGAAGACGATGTTTTATGCACGCGGCACATCAAATCCACCGCACCGCCGATACCTGTCGTCAACTACCTTTCAAACGGGAGCTATTCGTTGCTGATAACCTCTAACGGTGATGGATTCAGCACATGCGGCGACATGATTATTAACCGGTGGCGCCCGGATATTTACGCCCAGACAGGGCAATACATCTATGTGAAGGATGTTAAGTCCGGGAGATATTGGAGCGTCACATACAACCCAACAAAGGTCAAGGCTGATGAATACCAGGCAATTTTCTCACACCACCAGTCTGAATTTTTCAGAAAAGACGGGGATATTTCAACCTATACCATCGTGAGCCTATCCATTGAGCATGATTTGGAAATCAGGAAGGTGACGCTGAAAAATTACGGTGAAGAAGAAAAACAAATTGCACTCACGAGTTACGTGGAAGTGGTCGGAGACAGTTATGCCGCCGAATCGAGCCATCCTGCCTTTAACAAACTTTTTATTGAAAGCGAATATATTCGTGATAACGCCGTGTTTGTTTCCAGAAGGAGGAGTGACGGAGAAAATGAAAACCCATACATACTGCACATGGTCAGGACAGGAGAGTCATTGAAAAATATTGAATATGAGAATGACAGGGGGCGTTTTATCGGCAGAAACAACACCCTCGAAGCACCGGATGCAATTCGGGAAAGCACGTCTTTGTCCAATAGCGATGGTTTTTCCTGTGACCCGATTATGAGCCTGCGTACCCATGTCAATCTTGTTCCCGGCGGTGAGGCTGCAGTCACCTTCATCACGGGTATATGCAAAAACCGTGAAGAAATCCTCCGGTTAAGCGATGAATTCAGCAATGCATACCGGGTGGATGATGTCCTCGAAAGATTCAGGCTCCAAAGCATAATGGAACTAAAATACCTTGGTATTTCGGGACGACAGCTGAACGCGTTCCAAAACATTATCAGCCCTTTATTCTATCCGTCACGGTATTACAGGGGATCCACCGAGATCATACGGCGCAATTGGAAGGATCAGAATTCTCTCTGGCGGTACGGTATCTCGGGCGACAACCCAATAATGCTCATGATCGTCAACTCCGCGGAGGAAGCTGAAATCATCCGGGAGGTTCTGAAGCTGTATGAGTATTTGAGAATAAACCTCATTAAGGTTGATCTCGTGATCTTAAGTGAAGCAAAATACGGCTACATGCAGGAGCTTGATGACCTTATAAACAGCATGACCACTTCTTTGAAGATATATGACGACAAGGACAAACCCGGAATATTCCTTATCCATTCCTACCAGCTTGTGCCCGCAGAAGCGGATTTGCTGTATACCGTTGCCAAAGTCGTCTTTGACAAAAACACGGGAATATACTTCAGAAACACCATAGCCGATATGAAAAACATCCTTGCAGAAGGATATGTTTAACAGGAGGTAAGGAATTTTGTACAACGAGATACAAAAATTTATTTTTTTCAACGGTTATGGAGGATTCACGAGTGACGGGACGGAGTACGCGATTCTCCTCGATGGTGAAAACAGGCCTCCGGCGCCCTGGATCAATGTTATATCAAATGGAACCTTCGGCTTTACAATATCCGAGTCCGGTGCAGGTTATACGTGGGCATATAACAGCCGCGAAAACAAGCTTACGCCCTGGTCAAACGATCCGGTTCTCGACAGCTGTCCTGAAGTGATCTACATCCGGGATGAGGTTACCGGAAGAATCTTTACGCCCGTTTCCCTCGGCAGGAGGGATCGCGGCCTGTACAGTGTAAAGCATGGCTTTGGTTATACAAATTTCCATCATGATGAGGAAGGATTAGAGCAGCGGCTGACAGTATTCACTCCCGCAGAGGAACCGCTGAAGATCTGGGAGCTTGTACTCACAAACCATTCGGACAGATCGCGGCATCTAACACTAACGTATTATGTGGAGTGGACCCTCGGCGTCAACAGGGATCAGACCGGCGCATATATAATAACCGGATATGATAATGAAAATGAGTACTTGTACGCCAAAAACATATACAACTACAAATACCGGAAGCATCAGGCGTTTATTTTCTCAAATGAAACAATTATCGGTTATACGGGCAACCGGCAGGAGGTTCTTGGCCTGAAAGGATCTGTTTGCGATCCCCGGGGGCTCGGCGTTAAACTCTCCTGCAATACCGGTGCCTGTTATGACTCCTGCGGAGCGATACAAATTTCCGCCGTTATGGGTTCGGGTGAAAGCAAAGCCATTATATTCGGCCTTGGCTACAGCGACGATAAGAATGAGATACAAAGGCTCCTTACCAAATACAGAGATGCTGCAGTGCCGCGGCAGGAGCTTTCATTCGTGAAAGCATACTGGAAAAAAATTCTGGGTGCAGTACAAATCGAGACCTCCGATAAAGCCATCGACATTCTTGTCAACGGCTGGCTCCTGTATCAGACAATCTCCTGCAGAATTTTTGCAAGAACCGCCTTTTACCAGTGCGGCGGAGCATATGGCTTCAGGGATCAGCTGCAGGATGCCCTTGCCCTTGTTTATGCCCGTCCGGATATTCTTCGCGACCATATTAAACGCTCTTCCGAAAGGCAGTTCAGAGAAGGAGATGTACAGCATTGGTGGCACCCGCCCGAAGGGCTCGGAGTGCGGACAAGAATTTCCGACGACTTGCTGTGGCTGCCGTATGCGACGGCAGAATATGTCCGTTCTACCGGTGATTATTCGGTATTATTTGAAAAAACAATGTATATCGACGGACCGCAGCTTGAACAGGATCAACATGAGAATATGTTTCTGCCAAAACCATCCGATACGGAAGCGAGTATTTATGAACATTGCAAGAATGCGATCAAACATATCCGTTTTGGTGCTCACGGACTGCCATTAATTGGAGGAGGTGACTGGAATGACGGAATGAACAAGGTTGGCATTGGCGGGACTGGTGAAAGCGTTTGGCTCGGTTGGTTCATGATTGCACTCCTTGAGGATTTTATACCGTTGTGCCGGTATGCCGGTGATCAGCCTTTTGCCGATGAACTCGAACAGATGCGGGAAAACCTGATAAACAGCATTGAGGAACATGCATGGGATGGGGAATGGTACATCCGGGCTTTCTATGATGACGGGTCAAAACTGGGATCGAGGGATAACGATGAGTGCAGGATCGATTCAATTAGCCAGTCCTGGAGCATAATTTCGAAGGGCGCAAGGCCGGACAGGGCTATACGGGCTTTTCAATCGGCATGGAATCACCTGTTCCTAGAAAAAGACGGCATATCGCTGCTGTTAACTCCTCCCTTCAATAAAACCAGCAAAAATCCCGGATATATCAAAAAATACTACCCCGGCATAAGAGAAAACGGCGGGCAGTATACACATGGCGCTATATGGCTTGCAATTGCAGCTGTAATGATTGGTGATAAAAACAAAGCTTATAGTCTTTTTTCGGCACTAAATCCCATCCATCTCACGCGAAGCAGAAAGGATGTGCTGAAATATGAGAAGGAACCGTACGTTATGACCGCGGATATATCCTATAACGCTCCATATACGGGCAAAGGCGGGTGGAGTTGGTATACCGGTTCTGCGGGATGGATGTATCAGGGGCTTGTAAAATGGTTTCTGGGCTTGCATAAGCAGGCCAATCACCTTGTGATCGCCCCCGCAGTACCGAAAAGCTTTGGAGACTATAAGATCAGGTACAAGTACAAGTCCTCTGTATACAATATCGATGTTATACAAAAAAACAAAGCCGCTTCAGAAGAAAGCGGTAAAACAACAGACACTATACCTACCCACCCGGAAGCTTTAATTATTGACGGTGAATTGACAGAGGGGAACAGAATAAAACTTAAGGATGATGGTAAGCACCACCATATTATTGTTTGGCTGCAGCAATAATGCAGTGTTTTAACCGGGAAGCCCGCTGATGCTGCAGCTGCACAAACCGCGGCTGCAGCAATATTTCAATGTTTAACCGGGAAGCCCACTGATGCTGCAGCTGTACAAACCGACGACTGCAGCAGCATTGTAATGTTTTAATCTGACGACTTAGTAATTTCCCCAATTCAGGAAGGTATTTCAATAATAACAGGCAATATCATGGGTTTACGCTTTGTTTTCTGGTAAACATAAGAACCCAGTTCATCTTTTATGCTGTTTTTAATTGCATTATAGCTGTTTTTCTTTTTATTCATGCCTTTTTCTATGGATTCTTTGGCAATAACCCTCATTTCATCCATTAAAGTTTCTGCTTCCTTTACATAAACGAAACCACGCGATATCACATCCGGTTCACAGACTACTTTCCCTTTTGAATTCAATACTGCTACAACAACAATTAAACCATCTTCCGACAAGTGTTTTCTGTCCCTGAGGACAATATTACCTACATCACCAATGCCCAAACCATCAATAAGAATACTTCCTGATTGAACAGAACCGGTTATTTGGGCTTTTTTGCGTGATAGTTCAAGAACCTGCCCGTTTTCCATTAGAAATATATCCTGTTCGCTCATACCAAGGGACTGAGCAAGGTTCGAGTGCTGTTTAAGGTGCCGGAACTCACCATGTACAGGCATAAAATATTTCGGCTTTACTAAACGGTGCATGAGCTTTAGTTCTTCCTGCCTTGCATGCCCCGAAGATAATGGAAAGCAATTCAGGACCTGTTGTTGTCAATAAAAAATGTGCAAAAAAGGCGGAAAAAATTGAGCAGTTTTGGACGGTATATGCACTCTATCAATTCCGGTCGGCTTACGAAAGAGTCAAGAGTCGCTTCGCTTCTGCTCTTGACTCTTTCGTATCTGCCATGCTTGTATTGCACTGCGAGGGGGAGAAGGGAAAACTGATACAGCAAACTCAGTACCCCCCCTCATCTTAACATTTTAGCATGGCAGAACGCCTCCCTGGTTTTGTTTGCTTTCCAGATAATAGCTCAGGGAATCAGCTAAAAACTGATACAGTTGGCTTTGAAGCTTTTTCATATGGACGCAGCCTTTTTCTCAGTTGCTCGTAAATGTCCTGCTCTGTATATTGTAATTCATGGCCATCATCATCGGTGCAATAATTTCCGTACTGTTCCAGCAGTTCTTTTTCTACCACCGCAGGGGCAGACACCCTCATATTTGTGAGAATTCTTCTAATTTCAGTTTTTTTCATGCTGTCACCTCGATTTCTTCATTTGTCATCTCATCTTTGCCATTCGCTGATACTTCGGGGGAAGTTTTTCTCGGCCTTCCGCGTTTGCCGCCAGAAGAAAAGATTCCTTCGCGTTCCCGCATCCTGTAGCTTTCTCCATTTATGACAATGAAGTTGCAGTGGTGAACAAACCTGTCCAGGATGGCTGTCGCCAGAACAGGATCGAAGAGTATCCGGCCCCATTCTTCAAAAGTTTTATTGGATGTAATGATGGTGGAGCGCTGCTCGTATCTCTTTGCGATGACCTCATAGAAATCGTCCACACTTGTCTGGTTCAGCTTTTTCAGGCCCAGTTCATCAATGATAAGCAAGTCACATTGAGTGTACTTTTTCAGACGCTGTGCGAACGAATTGTCTGCTCTGGACATGTATAGATCCTCAAGCATATCATTCAGTGTGATAAAAATTACTGAGTAACCCTGGACAACTGCTTTGGCACCGATGGAAATAGCCAGATGAGTTTTGCCTGTGCCAGGTGGTCCGATAAAAGCTATATTCTCTTTTTTACGTATGAACTCACAGGCTCCAAGATGGTAAATGGTCTGCCGGTTTATACTCGGCTGGTAATTGAAATTGAACTCTTCCATGGTTTTAATCTGTGGAAACTTTGCCTGCTGCATGCGTCTCTGGTTTCCGTTGTTCGTCCGATTCATTAATTCATCGTTGATCAGTATTTCCAAGAACTCCTGATAGGATAGCTTCTCCCGTATTGCTTGTTCAATCCTCATGTCTGCCGTCTTTATGATTCCAGAAAAATGCAGCTTCCTGAGCTTGTCCTGTAATGCATCATTCATGCCCGATCACCCCCAGTATAGTCATCTGCTGGTAATGGGACAAGTCCCTGACAATTTCAGTCTCAGCCATGTTATGTTCTTCAACAGAACGCTTATCATCAACTGGCAGGCTGATGAGGCCGCGCTCGCAGATCTTTTTGACCGTGCCATAGCTGATAGAGTCGTAGTACAGTGCACGGCGGCATGCCTGGTCTATTTCGCCGTCAGTATAGTTTTTCCTCAATGCAAGCACACCGGAGATATTGTGATAGAGATATTTACCCACCAAACCCTTACGGCAGAATGCATGGAAGAATTCCAGCGCGTTGGCTCCAATTTGTTTCATTTCGGTTTCCTGCCTTGACAAGATCTCCTCTGTTGTAATATTCTTGGATTCGGGATAATGCTCGTTGTTTGTTATGTGGTCGCCCTTTGATTCTTTGCGGAGGTTGTGGAGGGCGATCTCCTCGTTTTTGTAGAATACTTTGACTAGACGGTTGATTTCAATCACATCTACTTCGCAGCCAATATACGCATACGGTACGGAATAATAGTTGCCGCCGTATGCAATATGACAGTTCGGATTAACGATCGCACGGCCTGTTTTTGAAAAAATGAAATCCTCTTGTGGCAGCTTCATGAGTTTATGCTTCTCTACTTCTTCAAACAGCTGAGCCGGCACCCTCTTAATGGTTCCATGAAGACGCTTGTTGGCCGTCTCTTTCAACCAATGGGACAAGAATGTCCTTGCTTCCTCTATATCCCTGAAGTCTCTACCTTTGAAACAGTTGTCTTTCACATACTTCACGCTGGATTCCACCTTGCCTTTATCAGTAGGCGTGTTGACCCTGCATGGCTGCGCATAGAAACCATAATGTGCAGCGAAGGCTGCATATGTACGCTGCAAGACTGGTTCGTAGAAGTCCGACTCCACCACGGCTGCTTTCAGATTATCAATTTTCACTGTCTCCGGTACACCTCCGAAAAAGTGGAATGCATCTACATGGGCCTGAATGAACGATTTCACAGACTGGTCAAACTCAATACTAACATACATATACCTCGAGTAGCTCAGTACCATGATGAAGACCCATGCCTTTTTGGGTTTTCCATTCACTTTTATGGTACCGATATACCCGTAATCCACTTGAGCTTCTTCGCCAGGCAACGCGGTCAAAACCATATACGCCTTCTGGGTCGTTGCTAGTATCTTCCTGGCATAGTCTTTGACAGCGGTGTAACTCCCCTTGAAATTAAATTCCCTGACTAAATCCTGATAGATGCGTTGCCTTGACAATCCCTTGTTGAGCTGAATCTCGATAAATTCCCGATATTCATCCAATATGGACGGATGCGGCTTCTTGACTAATTGTTCTTCCCCCCTCTCTCCACTCCTGATGACTTTACTTACTGTGTTCCTGCTGACACCGAGGGTCCTTGCAATATACGTATTACTATACCCTTTTTTGTGCAGCGATTTGATTGTTGTTTGCATAGCTACCTCCAACATAAAAAAATTTCCCCTTTCGGGGGAGTCACCAAGCAGATATTATATCGTACCTGCTCAATTTTCTCCGCCGAAATTGCACATTTTTATTATGCCGGCAACAGGACCAAATGGATGGCGAGAACATGTTCAAAGCTTGGTATCAGGCTGCTTTACGCAAAGCCGTACTCGCCTGAAGCAACCGGAAAAATCGAGAAGTTCAACCAGACAGTTGGCTCCTTTCTCAGAGAAGCAGCGTTGAACAAGCCTCAGACGCTGGACCAATTCAATCGGTTGT
>MTKW01002843.1_pt1 | contig 14089 bp, 10 predicted proteins | sample 1042761 | NCBI WGS metagenome assembly MTKW01 (sample SAMN06205366, study PRJNA360243) | anaerobic digester metagenome | biome: Wastewater treatment plant; feature: Anaerobic digester sludge; material: sludge; isolation source: anaerobic digester fed with sludge from wastewater treatment plant ...
AAGAGAACAATGCCTTGCACCGTACGGCGCACAAGGTGCGCCGTCCGGTGAAGGCTGACGTTATGCCGAAGAGAAAAGACTGATTGAGGAACTCTATGCCCGATAGGGAAGCTACAGCCCGAATCAAGATCAACCGACTGCTCGAAGCAGCCGGCTGGCGTTTCTTTGCCAATGGCAGCGGCCCGGCCAACATCAGGCTTGAGCCCACTGTCGCCATCAGGTCTACCGACCTCGACTCGCTCGGCGAGAACTTCGAGAGGGTCGAACGAGGGTTTGTTGATTTCCTTCTGCTCGACGACCGCGGATTCCCATTGATCGTGTTGGAAGCCAAGGCTGAGAACAAGAATCCCCTCACCGGCAAGGAGCAAGCGCGCAGGTACGCCCGCTCCCAAAACTGCCGCTTCGTCATCCTCTCCAATGGCAACCTGCACTACTTCTGGGATTTGGAGCGGGGGAATCCCTACGTCATCACTTCATTCCCTACGCCTGACTCGGTAGCCGGCTACAAGCAGGTCGTTCCGAATCCCCAGCGCCTGATAGACGAGCACGTAGCCGATGACTACATCGTCCTGACCCAGCGCCCGACTTATCAGGCCGAAGCCGGCTGGAAAAACCAGGCTGAGCGGCCCGCCTACATCCAGTCTAACAAGCTGCGCTTCCTGCGCCCGTATCAACTCAAGGCCATCCATCAGCTCCAGGCCGCCGTTCGGGCCGGAAAGGACCGTTTTCTGTTCGAGATGGCGACGGGCACTGGCAAGACGCTCACCGCAGCCGCCGTCATCAAGCTCTTTCTGCGTTCCGGCAATGCCCGGCGCGTGCTGTTCCTTGTGGACCGCCTCGAACTGGAGGATCAGGCCAGAAAAGCCTTCGCCGCCCTGCTGTCCGCCGACTTTCAGACCGTGATCTACAAAGAGAACCGCGACGACTGGCAGCGCGCCGAGATCGTCGTCACCACCGTGCAGTCGCTGCTCTTTAATAATAAGTACCAACGCCTTTTCTCGCCAACCGACTTCGATCTGGTAATCTCCGACGAAGCCCATCGTTCCATCGGCGGTAATGCACGCGCGGTATTCGACTACTTCATCGGCTACAAGCTGGGACTGACGGCTACGCCCCGCGACTATCTGCGCCGCTTCGACGCGAACAAACCCGGCACCCGCGACCCGCGCGAGGCCGAACGTCGCCTGCTGCTCGACACCTACCGCACCTTCGGCTGTGAGAGCGGTCAGCCCACATCACGCTATTCGCTGCTGGACGGTGTCAAGGACGGTTACCTGATCAACCCGACGGTTGTGGACGCCCGCACGGAGATCACCACGAAACTCCTCTCCGACGAGGGCTTCATCGTCTCCTTCACTGACGACACAGGCGAGGACCAGCAGGAGGCATTCAAGCAGAGCGAGTTCGAAAGACGTTTCTTTTGCGATGCCACCAATGCGCTCTTCTGCAAGACCTTCATCGAAAACGCCTTGCGCGATCCGGTCAGTGGCGAAATCGGCAAGTCCATCGTGTTCGCGGTCAGCCAGAATCATGCCGCCAAACTGGCACAGATCTTCAACCAGATTGCCGACCGCATGTTTCCCGGCAAGTACCAGTCCGACTTTGCCGTGCAGGTTACCTCCCAGATCCCCGACGCCCAGCAATTCACCATCAACTTCGCCAACAACAACCTGCTCGGCTCGGGCAACTTCCTACCGGCCTACAACACCAGCAAGGCGCGGGTCTGCGTCACCGTGGGCATGATGACCACCGGCTACGACTGCACCGACATTCTCAACCTGGGCCTGTTCCGCCCCATCTTTTCGCCCACCGACTTCATCCAGATCAAGGGCAGAGGCACGCGCAAGCATGACTTTCTGGAACAGCTCTTCGACGACACATTGCGCGACAGCATCGCCCAACCGCACAAGACCGCTTTCAAGCTCTTTGACTTTTTCGCCAACTGCGAGTATTTCGAGACCGAGTTCAATTACGATCAGGTCCTGAAGCTGCCGCTGCCGACGACCAAACCGCCCGACGGTGACGGTGGCAGACCGCCAGTCGTCTACGAAGGCACCTACGAGCACCTCGGCGACGACATCCTCGCCTCGGTCCGTGAAGAGACCATCGGCTACGAAGGCATGAAGATCGACCGGATGTTCTTCGAACGCTTCGGGGAGACAGTCCGCGAAGACCCGGTCATCGCCGCCGCCGTCGAGGCCGGCCAATGGGACCGCGTGATCGAGTACGTCAACCGTGAAGTCTTCGATAAACCGGAGGAGTTCTACAACCTCGACAAACTCCGTAAGGCCGCTGCCGTGGACCGGCGCATCACCCTGCGCGAGATCCTCGAGAAGGTCTTCGGCCTCATCCCGCGCTTCAAGAGCAAGGACGAGCTGCTGGAAGAGGAGTTCGCCAAGTTCGTCGCCGATCACGTCCCCGAGCCGCCATCCGCAATCCCGGCGATCAAGCACTATTTTAAGGCCTACGTCACCAGCGGCTGCGTGCGCGATATCATCGACCAGCGCCAGTACACCGACCTGGCCACCAACCCGGTATTCTCGACTCGTGACTTCCGCGCCGTGCCCGAGCCATTCCGCACGCTCGTACCGGAGTATGTGAAGGATTACGTGTCCCTGAACCAGTTCGCCGCCTGAAGGAGATACATGCTCGACACCGACACCAAACGCCGCATCGATACTGCCCGCGACATCCTCGTGGGGAAGGTCCCCGACCCCAAGAGCCAGGTCGAGCAGATCACTATCGCGCTGATTTACAAGTTCATGGACGACATGGATGCCGAGGCTGAAGAACTCGGCGGCAAGCGCAAGTTCTTCGCCGGCGACTTCGCCCGCTACGGCTGGGCGAAACTGATGCGCTCCGGTCTGGGTGGCCACGAGACCCTCAACCTCTACGCCGAGGCCATCGCCAAGATGCCGGAGAACCCCGGCATCCCGCCACTCTTCCGCGACATCTTCAAGAACGCCTTCCTGCCCTACCGCGACCCGGAAACCCTGCGCGCCTTCCTCAAGATCATCGACGAGTTCGAGTACGACCACTCCGAGCGCCTGGGCGACGCCTTCGAGTACCTGCTCTCGGTGCTCGGCAGCCAGGGCGACGCCGGCCAGTTCCGCACCCCGCGCCACATCATTGACTTCATCGTCGAGGTCGTCGCCCCGAAGAAGACCGACACCGTGCTCGACCCCGCCTGCGGCACCGCCGGCTTCCTCATCGCCGCCTACAAGCACATCCGCAAGGCCAACACCGACGAGGACGGCAACAGCACCCTCACCCCCGACGAACGCGGCCGCCTCGCCGCCAACTTCAAGGGCTACGACATCTCGCCCGACATGGTGCGCCTGTCGCTGGTAAACCTCTACCTGCACGGCTTCACCGACCCGCACATCTACGAGTACGACACCCTCACCAGCCAGGACCGCTGGAACGAGTATGCCGACGTGATCCTCGCCAACCCGCCCTTTATGTCGCCGAAAGGCGGCATCAAGCCGCACAACCGCTTCTCCGTGCAGAGCAAGCGCAGCGAAGTCCTCTTCGTGGACTACATGGCCGAACACCTCACCCCCAACGGCCGCGCCGGCATCATCGTCCCCGAAGGCATCATCTTCCAGAGCCAGACCGCCTACAAGCAACTGCGCAAGCTGCTGGTCGAGGAGTACCTCGTTGCCGTCATCTCGCTGCCCGCGGGCGTGTTCAACCCCTATTCCGGCGTCAAGACATCAATCCTCATCCTCGACAAGACGCTGGCCCGACAGGCGCAGACGATCGGCTTTTTCAAGGTCGAAAACGACGGTTTCGGTCTCGGTGCCCAGCGCCGAGAGATCGCGAAGAACGACCTGCCGCAAACCCACGCCGAGATCGCCGAATACCTGCGTCGCTTGCGGGGGCGGGATCCGCTGGAGGAATACCAGCCGACGCTTGGGCTGGTGGTCTCAAAGGAGCGGATCGCCGCGAATGGCGATTTCAACCTAAGCGGGGAGCGGTATCGGGAAGGGGTGGAGCGGGTTTCCTCATACCCGCACGTGCGTCTGGATGAGATTGCCAGGGTGACATCGGGCAACTCGGCACCTCAGGGCGAAGAGTACTTTGCTGGTGGCGAGCACGTTTTCATTCGCACGTCGGACGTTGGAGCGGTTCACCTTTCAGACCACTTTGTTGGCTCTGCCGACAAGGTGAACGCAAAAGCAGTTTCAGAACTCCGGTTGGAGCTTTTCCCAAGCGGAACGATTCTCTTTCCAAAGAGTGGCGCTTCCACCTTCCTGAACCACCGTGTCGTTATTGGCGCACCAGCTTACGTCTCAAGTCATCTCGCCTGCATCATCTGCGATGAGTTGAAGGCGATTCCGAAGTTTGTCTACCATCTTCTATGTCGGGTTGATGCCCGAGATATAACTCCGGACCAAGCGTATCCCTCCCTGCGACTTTCGGAGATTGGTGCCATCCAAATCCCCCTCCCACCTCTCTCCATCCAGAAGGAGATCGTGGCGGAGATCGAGGGCTACCAGAAGGTCATTGACGGTGCCCGCGCCGTCCTCGACAACTACCGCCCCCACATCCCCATCCGGCCCGAGTGGCCGATGGTGAGATTGGAAGACGTGTGTTCCTCGATTCAGAATGGCTATCCCGTCGAACAGAAAGACGAGCCGGGACGCATCAAGGTGACGCGCATCCAAACCATCGCTGACGGCACCGTTGATCTGGAGAAGACAAAGTGGACGGATGATTCGGTCCCCGATGACCGAATCATGCAGGCGGGAGACGTTCTATTCAGCCACATAAACAGCATCGATCATCTGGCGAAAACGGCACTGTTCCTTGGTGCGCCGGTTCCGGTAGTTCACGGGATCAACCTGATTCGACTTCAGCCGCGGCGTGATGTTGTCGAGCCATCCTTTCTTCTTTGGTCACTGAAGCAAGATGGGTTTGTTGAGAAAGCAAAGACCTTTGCCCAGCGAGCCGTCAACCAAGCCAGCATAAAAGTGACAGATATTCGTGCGATGGACATCCCCCTCCCACCCCTCGAAACCCAGCGCGCCATCGTCGCCGAGATCGAAGCCGAGCAGGCGCTGGTGGCCGCTAACCGCGACTTGGTCGCTCGCATGGAGAAGAAGATCCAAGCCACCCTTGCCCGCGTCTGGGGCGAGGACCAGCCGGCCCCGGTGGAGGCGTAGTCCATGGAAGAAGCCGCCGAACTGGGTAACTACCTGCCGCTCTCCTTCAAGACGAAGAGCGAACAGGAGTACATCGCCTTTCTGTGGGACGCCTTCGAGACGAACTACACCCACGGCAAGTACCAGTTCGCCTTCCTCGCCTACCACATGCTCACCATGAGCTTCGTCTACTTCAACATCTGGCAGATCAAGCAGACCGAACCAGCCGACTTCGCCAAGGGACTTATCGGCTTCGGCAAGGAGGCGGAGAAGAACCTTCTCGAAGCGTCTTCGCCCTTCGTCTTCAGCACCGTCAACGAGCGCACCATCCTGCGCTTCCTCAAGCTGATCGCCTGCGACAACGGAAAGATTGGCACCTACGCCAAGTTAGTAGACGACCGCAACGAAACCGCCCACCCCAACGGCAACATCTTCTTCAGCACACAGGCCGCCCTCAACGCCAAGATAACCGAGATACTCCGCGTCGTTGCCGAGATACAGACCCACTCCAAGCCGGTCATTGAACGCTGCTACCGTGATTTCCTTGTTCGCAGCGCCGATCTCGAAGAACGCGAATACCCCGACCCGGCAGACCAGATCCGCGAGGTGCTCATCCACGGCAACTACATGTCCCAGCGAGACATCGACTTCTGCCTCGCCTTCGATGTGGAGGCCTTGCACGCCCAGGAAGGCATCGCCGCCATTCGAGAACTACACGCCACACTCGTCAAGGACTACAAGACCGATGAACCCAATACCCCGGCATAACAAACGGCTTCTGCGTACGTCGCTCCGCGCCGCCGCAGAGCCGTGACGTTATGCGTGAGAACGGGCGGTCAAGGCTAGGCTGAATAAAAACGCAATGGCTAGACTATGAAATCGGGGATTACAGATGACATAAAGCGCAGAAAAGCTTGCTAGAACATGCCCCTCGCCGCTATAGTTTCCCACGTTATGGAAACTTCTACAGTAATTTTTCCACGCTACGAAAGATGTTTTTCTACAGTATGAAAAATGTAGGTAGAGTAACCGCCCGCACTAGGCGTGGTCGCTATTATTATCAAGGGCCAGCCCCGAACAAATGGACAAGAGGGAAAAGAGAACAATGCCTTGCACCGTACGGCGCACAAGGTGCGCCGTCCGGTGAAGGCTGACGTTATGCCTCCAGAAAACAACAAGATGGCGATAGCCGCAGGAGAGACGAATGTCATTCAATAGCAAGTTGATTGCAGCCCTGAAAAAGGACGCGCGTTTTGTTGACGAGGACGGGCAACTGGTGCTTGCGGCCGTGCAGGATCACGCCTGGCGGATTGACCACGGCCTCGTCAAGCTGCTGCTGGCCGACAAGGAGATCAAGGCCAAGTTCTTCGACGAGATCGAGGGCCACTGGGTCTTCAACCTCAATACCTTCATCGAGTACGTGTCGCAGAAGAACTTCCTGGACAACTCGTACACCCGGTTCCGCAATCGGATCGGCCTGACCGTCGGCGGCAAGTACCTGCGCGAGCGCGGCGACGTTGCCCTCGTGTGGCCGTACAAGGACTGCGTCCTGGAGGGCGGCCAGACGAAGGAGGAGGAGAAGCGGAAGGAAATCTTCTTCAATGAGGTTCTGGCCGAAGACGAGATCACCCGCTTGTTGGCCCCCAAGGTGTTGACCGCGTTCACCCGGTACACTGCGAAGGGAAAGAAGCCGGTTGGCGAGTTCAAGCGAGACGAAGATGGCTTGATACGCGACAACCTTATCCTCAAGGGGAACAACCTGTTGGCGCTTCATACCCTCAGGCCTTTGTTCCGTAGACAGGTCAAGGTGGTTTATATCGACCCACCCTATAACACCGGTTCTGACTCATTTGGCTACAACGACAGTTTCAATCACTCCACGTGGCTGACCTTCATGAAGAATCGTCTTGAGGTCGCGAAGGACCTACTCCGTGACGATGGAAGCGTCTGGATCAACATCGACGATAATGAACTTGCCTATCTTACGGTACTCCTTGATGAGGTGTTCGGACGGGAACGCTATATCACAACAGTCACGGTGAAAAGAAGCGGGGCTACCGGACACAAAGCCATCAACCCCGCGCCTGTAATGGTTTCCGACTATGTCGTGGGCTATTCGCGGACAAGCGACTGGAAGTACAAGATACAGTACACCAAACGAGACTACGACACCGCGTATTCGCTCTTTATCTCGAACGCGAGCGACGACTTCCGCAAATGGAAGTTTGTTCCTGTGGAAGAAGGCATAGCGCAGATGAAGTGTAAGGACATCTACGATCTAATCGCCAAGTGCCCGGAGAGAATTGTGCGTTTTGCGGAGCCGAGTTATGAGGGCGTTGGACAGGAGACTCGTGATCTCATTGACCGATCCCGCAAGCATCCAGACGTCATCCTGCGCCAGGAACGCAAAAATCACCCGGATATCTACCTCCGCAATGGGCAGCGTATTCTCTTCTATAAAGACAAGCTCAAAACCATAGACGGCGAGGTAGTGACTGCTGAAGCGCTCACCAACATCTGGCTTGATATCCCGTTTCAGGGTATCGCCAAAGAGGGTGGCGTTGTCCTGCGGAAGGGGAAGAAACCCGAATCTCTTCTGAGGCGGATATTCGAGATCGCCTCCGAACCCGGTGACCTGATTCTTGATTTTCACCTGGGCAGTGGAACGGCCGCCGCTGTCGCACACAAGATGGGCCGACAGTATATCGGCATCGAGCAGTTGGAATACGGCGACAACGACAGTGTTGTCCGACTACAGAACGTCATCAAAGGGGACTCGACCGGCGTGTCGAAGGCGGTCGGGTGGAAGGGCGGCGGCGATTTCGTCTACTGCGAGCTGATGAAATACAACGAGGCTTTCATGGAGCGGATTGAGACCGCCAAGACAAGCAAGGAACTGGTGAAGATCTGGAAGGAGATGGCCGAGGGATCGTTCCTCAACTGGTACGTCAACCCCCAGGTGCCGGAGGATGCAATCAAAGACTTCGAGGCTATCGGGCGGGAGGAGGACGGCCTCAAGAAGCAGAAGCGTCTGCTGGCCGAGTTGCTGGACAAGAACCAGCTCTACGTCAATCTCTCGGAGATTGACGACCCGCGCTTCAAAGTGAGCGCCGAGGACAAGGCGCTGAACAAGGCATTCTACGGCGAGGCGTACAATGCCTGAGAAGTTCCTTTACGAGCAGTTGGACACGCTCTCCCAGTGGGGAAGCATCCCCAAAGAGATGCCGTCCGGCATGACGAAGAACCTGAACCCCAGGTTCGAGTTGCGACCGTACCAGGTCGAGGCCTTTGCCCGCTTCTTCCACTGCCATCAGAAGGACTTCCCCGGCAAAGTGCTTCCGCTGCACCTGCTGTTCAATATGGCCACGGGGAGCGGCAAGACGCTGATCATGGCCGGGTTGATCCTCTACCTGTACGAGAAGGGCTACCGGAACTTCCTGTTCTTCGTCAACTCGACAAACATCATCCAGAAGACGAGGGACAACTTCCTGAATCCGCAATCGTCGAAGTTCCTTTTCGTGCCCGACATCGTCATCGGCAATCAGCACGTCTGGGTCACGCCGGTCGAGAACTTCGAGGCCGTCAATCCCAGGGATATCAACATCTGCTTCACGACGATCCAGAAACTCCACAGTGACCTGACGACCGAGAAGGAAAACGCGATCACGTTCGAGGATTTCCGCAAGCACAAGGTCGTCCTGATCGCCGACGAGGCGCACCACCTGAACACGAAGACCAAAAGTGAACGAGAGCTTTTTGAAAGTTGGGAGAACACCGTCGAGCGGATTTTCCGGCAGAACCCCGCCAATCTGCTCCTGGAGTTCACCGCCACGCACGACTTTGAGGACGCGGGCATGGTGGACAAGTACCGGAACAAAGTCGTGATCCGCTATGACCTCCAGCAGTACCGCAACGACCGGTTTTCCAAGGACGTGATGATCGTTCAGTCCGACTTCGACCTGAACGAGCGCATCCTCCAGGCACTTGTCCTTAGCCAGTACAAGCAGGAGGTCGCCGCCAAGCACCGGATCAACCTGAAGCCAGTGGTTCTGTTGAAGGCCCAGCGCACCATCGCGCAGTCACACGAGAACAAGGAGAACTTCCACAAGCTGATTGACGGGCTGACGGTCAAGGACATCGCCCGGGTTCGCAAGTCGGACGTTCCGGCCATACAGCGCGCCTTTCAGTTCTTCAAGGACAACGGCATCACGGACGGTCAACTCGTGGCCCGGCTCAAGCGCGAGTTCCAGGCCGACTTCTGCCTGTCGGTCAACGAGGAGGGGGAGAAGGAGCGGTACCAGCTGCTGCTGAACTCGCTGGAGGATCGAATCAACCGCATCCGCGCGATTTTCGCCGTACAGAAGCTCAACGAGGGGTGGGACGTCCTCAACCTGTTCGACATTGTCCGCTGTTATGAAACCCGCGACGCCAAGGCAGGAAAACCCGGTTCAACCACCGTATCCGAGGCGCAGTTGATCGGGCGCGGGGCGCGGTATTTCCCATTCGTGACGCCGGGGAGCAACGACCGGTTTCGCCGGAAGTACGACGGGGACGTCGCCCACGAACTGCGGGTGCTGGAGGAGTTGCACTACCACAGCATCAACGATCATCGGTACATCCAGGAGATTCGCACGGCCTTGGTCGCGCAGGGGATCATGGCCGAGGAAACCGTCGAACGGCCGATGCGCCTGAAGGACTCGTTCAAGAAGACGCCGTTCTTCAAGTTCGGGGCGATCTACACCAATGCCCGCATCACCAACGACTACCGGCAGGTCAAATCGCTGGCCGACATGGGGGTCTCGAAGAGCAACTATGTCCACACCATCGCCACGGGCCACGGCGGCCAGAGCGCGATCCTGGCCGAGAAGGAGGCCAAGGCCGTCGTGGCCGAGGAGAACCGGCAAGACGTAAAACTAACCGAGATCGAGCGGAACATCGTCGAGTCGGCCATGGCGCGGGTTCCCTTTTTCACGTTTGCCTCCTTGCGCCGGTACTTCCCACACTTGACCTCGATGCAGGATTTCATGACGTCTGCCAACTATCTCGGCGGGTTGGCGATCACCTTCCAGGGGAGCGTGTATCTCCTGGAGCAGAACAAGGTCGAGAAACTGCGGGCCGTGATCGGCCTGCTGAACCAAATCGAGGCGGAGGCCCGCAAAGGCATCACCGAGCATCGCGGCTCCCATGAGTTCAGTCCGACCTGGGTCCGGGACGTTTTCACCGACAAAATCCTGCGGTTCGACAAGCGGAACCCGCTCGCCCTGGAAGACCCCCAGTTCGAGGCGTTTATCGCGGGGCGGGACTGGTACGTGTTCAACGCGCTGTACGGCACGAGCGAAGAGAAGCCCTTCGTGCGGATGCTGGACCGCCAGATGGAGCAGCTTCGGGAGAAGTACGAGGCGGTGTATCTCGTGCGCAACGAGGGCCATTTCAAGCTCTACAACTTCGCGGACGGCCAGGCGTTCGAGCCAGACTTCGTGCTCTTCCTGCGCCAGAAATCGGGCAAACTGCTGACGTACCAGGTGTTCATCGAACCGAAGGGCAAGCACCTGAAGGAGCACGACAAGTGGAAGGAGCAGCTCCTTAAGGAGATTCGGGAGCAGTTTGCCGACAAGGTGCTGACGCTGAACGCAGATACGAAGTACCGGCTCGTGGGCGTGCCATTTTACAACACCGAGGACGAAAACGAGTTCAAGTCAACTTTGTACGAAGCGTTGACCACGGAACGGACGGAACAGAAGGCATAACAACCGGTTGCAGCGGACGGTCCGCTGCGCGGCCCGCCGCTGAACCGGAACGTTCGGCATGTAATATATGGCAACACCAATTTTATATGAACGGGTTCTGTGATGTTAGGTGGCCCCATTGCCATCCCGATGATTCTTCTCTTAGGGTACCTGATGTTCAGCAATCAGTTACTCAGCCTGATATGCCTCGTCGGTCTTTTAGCGTGGTTAGGAGGGATAACTGTATTTGCATTAATCAATCAAGAATGGAATATATTATTTTTCCCCATGTTAGTAGTTCTTGCATGGATGTTAATTCCCAAAGATGACTAAAGGCCGAACAAGGCGTTCCTGGGTACTCGCCACAAGTGGCGAGTCCCCAGAACGCTGACGTTCGCTAAAGGAGAGATTATGAAGAAATGGCTTGTTCCTCTTTTCACCCTACTTCTCGGAATCGCCGGTGGATATTTTTCGGGAGTAGCCCATGCTACAAAAACATTTGTGCCGACACTTGATATCATCGCCCATTCCTATCTACCGCAAATCATGGAAACAGCCGACACCGCCTACCGGACGGAATCACCTGAAATCGCAATATGGGCGCTCAGGCAATCCGCCGCCACCTTAGTGGAACAACTTGGAAAAGATTACGAAAGCAAAGTCTATCCCAAAGACCACCTCAAGACTTACCTTTTACTTACCTACGCCAGACTGGCCAAACTGACAGAAACGGTAGACTCCTTCCAATCTCAGAACTATATCCAAAAAGCTAACGAATTCTGTCCAGAGCGGTTCAAGGGTGAACCTCTCACAAAAGAACGGCTTTATGAACTTCTCGGTCAACTGGACGCCAAACAATGAACGAAGCGAACAAGGCGTTGCTCCGTACGCCGCACAAGGTGCGGCGTCCGGAGAACGCTGACGTTCAACGACCCGAAATATCAGAAATTACGGTGAAATAGCGGCGACCACGGNNATCAACCTAGTCGCGGCCTCCACCTACTGTGCATGTGCGCCGTCCGGTGAACGCTGACGTTCGACAAAGGAGAAATGAAATGAAAATGATTAAATGGATAATGACAATAGCAATCGCCCTGTGTACCGCCACGCTCTCCAGTGCCCAAGAGGCAAAGTGTCGCGAAATCGCGCAACGCGAATACCCAAGTGACCGGCAAATGCAGGAGTATGTCTATAAACAGCAATCTGCCGCAGCCCGGTATATGGCTACCGTAAGCGATCAGGATGTAAAGAAGATTGCGCTACGGGAATATCCAGAAGACTTTTCGATGCAAAAGTACACTTATGACCAGCAATCATCAGCCAAGCGATATATGTCGACCGTATCTGATAGCGAGCTTAAATCAATTTCGCTTCGCGAATATCCCTCTGATTATACAATGCAGAAATACACATATGACCAACAATATTCTGCAAAACAGTATATGTCTTCTATGCCAAATGATATGGCAAAACAAAAAGCGCGCCGAGAGTATCCTAACGATTATACCATGCAGAAATACACTTATGATAATATGCGATAATCCATAAAGCCTAATAAGGCGTTGGGTTCACGTCACAAGGTGTCGGTTCCCCAGAACCGTGACGTTCGCCAGCAATGAAGGAGGAGAGAACATGTCTGATGTTAAATTCAACTGCCCACAGTGCAACCAACATCTAGAAGCACCTGAAGATATGCTCGGGCAGCTCATTGATTGCCCGTCATGCAATCAGCCTATTGAGGTACCTAGACCGCAAATACGGCCATCAAGACTGCCCATCAATTACGCCGGGTTTCCAAAAAATAAAGCGCAACAATACGCGGCTATAGGAGCGAAGGCACCTGCAGAGAAAAGCATACCCCTCGCGATTGGCCTAAATCTGGTTTTGCCCGGTATTGGTTATATGTACATGGGCCGTGTCCTCCTTGGAATATGCGTGCTGATTCTGATCCTCATGATATTTGCAGCCACGCCTGTATTTACCATGTTCTCCGCATGGCTTGGCCTCAATGTCGTTATGGCCATTGACATGCTGATTCTAGGAAAGAAACGAGAAAAGGAAATCGCAAAGGCTACAACAAAAATATGCCCGAAGTGTGCCGAAGCGATAAAAAGAAATGCAAAGGTGTGCCGCTTCTGTGGTGCTGATGTCAGCCGAGTATTCTAATAATCATTGATAAATGTCGGCGCCCTGACTTTCGATATTAAGGAGATTAACTGTGGCAACGCAAATATGTAAGGACTGTGACGGCCTAGTTAGCAACCGGGTGAAGAAATGCCCCCATTGCGGCGCACCCGTCAAACGGAAAACAAGTTGCCTCGGCATGATCGGCTTTATATTCATTGCGGTTGTCATTATTAGCCTTCTTCCTGCCATATTTAGCGACAATAAGACTGCCCCCGCCATGCAGACAGTGACTCCCCCGTCAGCAGAAACCCTAACGCCTCCGCCTTCGTCTCAACCTGCCACGGCTACGCCCGAACCAGAACAGCAAAAATCCGAACTAAAACCAGAAGCGCCGCCTACAGCACCAGATTGGTCGGCTAGATTAACAGAACTTAAAGCGGAATATCTGCTGAAATTCCAAGCGCCAAAGGTCGGATCTGAAATATCCCTAAAAATCAAAGGTGGAGGCACGCAAGAAGGGATAATCAAAAGCCTGTCCGACACCGACATCCAAATTGTACGCGGACCTGGCACTATCGGTTTTTCAAAAGCCGATCTTGACACAGAATCACGCGTACTCTGTTTTGCCGCAGACTATGCCGCCTACAACGCCTATCAGCAGGCAAAACAAGAACGCGACACATATGAAGCCGGCGAACGCGCGAAAATTGCCGAAATTGAAGCCAAACAAAAGGCAGCACAAGATGCCCGCCTCGCAGCTGATCGTAAAAAACGGATTGAGTCGGGGTTTAGCGCGTGGAACGGCTCGCACATTGCACTAACCCGCATTATTAAAAAGTCTATGAACGACCCGAAATCCTTTGAACATGTTGAGACTACATATGGTGACAGGGGAGATTATCTGGTCGTAAAGACGACTTTCCGAGGCAAAAACGCCTTTGGCGGGGTGGTACTTAATTGGATTACAGCCAAGTGCGATCTAGACGGCGATGTCATCGAAGTAACCGGACAAGGGCCATGAAAAACAAGTCGAACAAGGCGTTCCACCACTACGCGCCGCAAGCGGCGCGAGGGTGAACGCTGACGTTC
>MTKW01018329.1_pt1 | contig 14084 bp, 15 predicted proteins | sample 1042761 | NCBI WGS metagenome assembly MTKW01 (sample SAMN06205366, study PRJNA360243) | anaerobic digester metagenome | biome: Wastewater treatment plant; feature: Anaerobic digester sludge; material: sludge; isolation source: anaerobic digester fed with sludge from wastewater treatment plant ...
AGGGTTCCGGCATTCTTGTCAAGGATTATCCTCATTGCCCTATCTTCTTCACTTGCCACTATAGACGCTCTTGAAGCAGCGCTTGCAAGATCGGCAGTGGCCACCTTAGCAGTCGATGAGCATGACTTAGGGATTACCTGCTGGTAAGCATAATATTGCCCTTCAATGAGACGGGTAAAGCAAGATAGGTTTTTTGATGAGAAATACAAGTGGCTGTCTGAAAGGGCCAGAGTAATCTCATCACTTTCTTCTGTATCCTTAAGGCGTGCCATTTCCTGAAATACATTGGCAGGCACAATGGCACGCGACTCACCAACGCTTGCAGAAGCTTGTGCCCTGGAAAGGGCAAATTGATCTGTACTTACAAGAACGATTCTGTCACCTAACAGATCAAGCAGGCAAGCACCCCACAATGGCCTTGCAGGATTGTTTACCGCTGACGTGGCTCCTACTTTCACAAGATCTCTGAATGTTTCGTCTTTTAGTGTAATTTGCTGTCCTCCTGAAGGCTCAGGCCATTTAGGAAAATCGTCGGCCGGAACTGCATTCAGAACCATTTCCGACGTTCCTGATTTGACCACTAACGCCCAGGCTGATTCATCAAGGGAAAGAGTAACTTCCGGCAGCGACAGTGTTCTTACAATATCTTCAAGCAGCTTTGACGATACGACAAGGGAGCCTGAAGAAGATACTTTTGCAGGTGCAGATACCCTAACTCCCCAATCCAGGTTAGTTCCTGAAAAAACCACCCTGTCAGAAAGAGCTTCAATAAGGCAGCCCTTGATTGAAGGCAGAGTGCTTCGGGGAGGTATCGGACGAGAAGCTGTTTGCACTAACCAGGCCAGATGTTCTCTTGTTATTGTCAGATGCATATGTAACCCTCCCTGTTTGTTATCTAGATTCTTGCTGAAAAAAGCAATCCTTATCTATATCGATTGTGTATATCTTTAAGTCAGTAGTAGTAATAGGCGCTGTGAGTTTGTTGAAAAGGCTCTTCTGACCCACGTAGAACGCCTTTTTCTCCTGTGGAGACAGGTGTGGATGAAATGTGGACGATTGTGCATAAGTGATGATCCGCTCCCAAATTGCCATTTTATCCACATCTCCTCAACAGGTAATCCAGACTTCATCCACAGAATTCTGCACAGGAAGATTTTACCCCTCCCTAATCAGCTTAATCAATTCATCTAGACTGCGATCAAGGTCAGGGTTAGTTTCCCTCTCAGATTCAATCTTTGAACAGGCATGAAGGACTGTAGTATGATCCCGGCCGCCGAAATTATGCCCTATCTGAGGCAACGAGGAATCTGTCAAAGTCCGGCAAAGGTACATAGCCACTTGCCTGGGAAAAGCAATGTTGCGTGTCCGCCTTTTCGCCGAGAAATCGCTTATGGAAATATTGTAGTAGCCTGCGACAACCTCCTGTATTGCATCGATAGATATTGGAACCGCCCTTTTTTCAGGGAGCAAGTCTCTTAGCACTTCTTGGGCTATGTGCAAATTGACTTCTTTCTTTTGCAATGCTGTAAATGCTAGAACTCTGATTAAGGCACCTTCCAGTTCCCGGATATTTGACGGTATTCTTTCTGCTATATATTGGCAAACCTCAAGGGGTACTTGCCTTCCTTCCAGTTCTGCTTTCTTTCGCAAAATCGCTATGCGAGTTTCGATGTCAGGTGGTTGAATGTCGCATATTAGGCCCCATTCAAATCGTGTTCTGAGCCGCTCTTCAAGAGTCGAGATTTCCTTTGGGGGCCTGTCCGAGGAGATGATTATTTGTTTTGAGGCTTGATGCAGGGCATCGAACGTATGGAAGAATTCTTCCTGGGTTGCATCTTTGCCTGCCACAAATTGAATGTCATCAATTAGGAGAATATCTGCGCTCCGGTAACGGTTTCTAAACTCCTGGGTGCTGCCTTCCTGGATCGCAAGAATGAGTTCGTTTGTGAACGTTTCCGACGATACATAGGAGATCTTAAGGTTTTGGTGATGGACAAACACATGGTGGGCAATGGCTTGCATCAGATGTGTTTTCCCTAAGCCAACTCCGCCATACAAAAAAAGAGGGTTATATGCTTTCGAGGGACTCTCTGCAACGGCCAGGGCTGCAGCATGGGCAAACCTGTTAGATGCCCCGACAATGAAGTTCTCAAACACATACCTGGGATTAAGGCTTTTTACCTGAGATAGCCGGTCATCAGATGTGCGTTTCCTCTTTTGCACCGGAGCCTGTTCTTGGGGAAACAGCGCCTCAGGCACAAGTTTCTCAGGTTGCTTGACAGTGAACCTTAGTTCTGATCGGTTACCGTATGTTTCTTTCCAAGCCCTGGCAAGCTCGTCCTTATACCTAGACTCAATCCAGTTCTTGGCGAACTCGCTTGGCACTGCTACGGTTAATATATCGCCTTTTAGATCTGTTGGCCTGGTATCTTTCAGCCAGTTTTGTATGAATCCCGGGTTGGAGAACCTCAAGGAAGCCCTAGAAAGTGTGTCATTCCAGAGTTCTTCAAGGTTTCTGATCATTATGAAGACCACCATTTCTGTAATTGTTAAATATTCGAGACAAATCAGACTACTCTATGCACTGGCCTCTTGCCCGATGAAGAGAAGAAAACGCCTTCTATCTGGCTGTATACAGTAGCGAATATGCTTCACCCTAGCAAGACGGCGGTTGTGTTTCCCCTAGAATCCGTTTCTTGATAAAACCCATGCTCATCTTACTCGTATAAGAAGCTCACAGGTTATGCACATAGTTATCCACAGATGTGGATATGTCTTGAAAAAGCGCCGGGTAAAACCGGCGAAGGCCACAAAGGTGGTCCACTAAGACTATATCAAGGCATGTCTGTGGTGGCAATGAAAAACTGGCTTGGGTTTGAAAGGTAAGATTGCTCACGTTAAGGGGCATCCATGCTTAAAATACCTGCAAAAACAAGGTTTATTGACACTTTTGCCAATGCTAAGATATAATTCGTTCGATTCGGTGGGGCTTAGTTCCAAGAGGACTTGTGGGAGGAACGGTTTAGATGAAACGGACATATCAACCAAAGCGTAGAAAAAGACAGAAGACCCATGGTTTTTTGGTTCGCATGAGAAGCAAGAGCGGCCGGAGAATAGTAAGAAGAAGGCGGTCTAGGGGCAGGAAAGAGTTAGCTGTTTAGCGTGGGGCATTTTACTTTCGGCATCTTTTCTTGACGTAAGGCAAAAAGTGAGGCAGTTTATGTGGTATCAGGAAGGATACCTGCGCCATCCTATCGTAAAGTATATGAGGAAGGCCGTTCGATAGCGAATAGGTACTTGGTCTTGTATTATCGAAACGATACGTTCCCGGCGAGGCTGGGGGTTGTAGTTTCCAAGCGGCTTGGGAAAGCTTGTGTTCGTAACAAGGTTAGGCGCCGGATCAAAGAAAGTTTCCGGCTCATTTTGCCTTCTATTGAGCCAAGGGGCGAATTTGTTTTCATTGCGCGGCAACGGGCGGCCTTGTGTACTTACCGAGAAATTTCAGACGCGGTCAAAGACCTTCTGAAGAGGATGGGTTTGCTTTAGATGCTTACTCGACTGGTATTATTTCTAATACGGTGTTACCAAAAGTATATATCCCCTTTTAAAGGACCTACATGCAGGTATTATCCTACTTGTTCCGAATATGCCCGGCAAGCTGTTATTATCCACGGACCCCTAAAAGGGGTTATTTTGGCCATATGGCGGTTACTGCGATGCAACCCTTTTTCTCGTGGGGGTTATGACCCTGTGCCCCAAGATGGCTTGTTGGAGCCAAGGAGGTTCAAACGATGTCATACATAGTCGACACCATGCTTAAAGTTATGGACGTTTTGCACGGCCTGACAGGCAACTGGGGCCTGTCAATTATAGGCCTGACTCTTCTTGTCCGCCTCATAATTTTGCCCTTTACTATAATGCAGGGACGGTCCACGCAGCGTATGGCCATGATTCAGCCGGAACTAGATAAAATGCAGAAGAAATACAAAGATGATCCGGAAAGGCTGAATCTTGAAATTATGGATATTTACAGGCGCAACAAGGTAAATCCCGCTTCGAGCTGCCTGTTGCTTTTTATCCAGTTTCCTGTTTTGTGGGCGATGATCAGGGCCCTTGAGGCACATCCGGCCATGAAAGAAGGGATGTTTCTGGGGCTCAAATTAGGGGAGCCGGCCATGCAACAAGGTACTCTGTACGGGATAATTGTAATCGCCATTACCATAGGTACAACGTACCTGGCTATGAGGTTGTCCCCGTCAATGGGGGCAGGCACCCAGCAAGGCCAGAGCCAGAATATCATGATGATTGGAATGCTCGCTTTTATGGGCTATTTTACAGTGAAATTTGCTACTGCAGTTTCCATATATATAATAACAGCCAACTTTGCAGGCTTGCTGGAACGGTTGGCAATACCACGAGGCGATACTACCGGGGAGGGAGCTCAGTCTAAGTGAGAAGTATTGAAAAATCCGGACGTACTGTAGAAGAAGCTGTGGAAAGCGCCCTCAGCGATCTTGGGGTTTCAGAAGATGATGTTATTGTTGAGGTAATTGAAGAGCCTACCAGAGGTTTCTTGGGAATCCTCGGAGGTAGGGATGCAAGGGTTAGAGTGACTGCAAAGAAAGAAAGGGCAGAGATAGCTTGTGAGTTTATTGAGGGACTGCTTGCCGCGATGGGCATAGCCGGAAAAGTCGAAGTTCGCAACCAAGGAGACATGTGGGCTATAGACGTAACCGGGACCGACCTTGGCCTTCTTATTGGACGCCACGGCGAGACTTTGAGGCACCTTGAGTTTCTCGCAAATGTAGTGTCTTCAAAAGGGACCGGGTTGGCAAGAAGAATTACAGTAGACGTAGGCGGGTACAGAAAGCGCAGGGAAAAAGATCTAGAGGAAATGGCCAGAAATATGGCCAGAAGGGTAGAGAGGACAGGAAGAAGTGCGTTTTTACGGCCTATGGATGCAAGGGACCGCAGGATTGTTCATATGACCCTTCAGAAGAATGGGAGGGTTGTAACCCATAGCGAAGGAGATGAGCCCTTTAGAAGGGTAGTAGTTTCCCCGCGCAAGGGTGCCGGCCAGGATACAAAACGTAACCCCGTGTAATATAAATCTAACGTTTAAAAATAATAGCAGGCCTCCGAAAGGGGGCCTTTTCCGTTTTCTCGTCCCACACTGTATAATTCAAGGGCGAAGGTGTGCTTTTTGAGCCGTTGTATGGAGGATTACATTCATGCACGACATGGTAGATTCCTATTTGGATGCAGATACAGAAACCATAGGCGCCATAGCCAGCCCGATGGGTACCGGGGGCATAGCCATAGTAAGGCTGAGCGGCGGTAACTCTGTGTCTATTGCTGACAAGATGATCCGGTTAAGAAGACGGGGGGGTACCTTGCATTCTATGGCCAGTTGGTCCATGGCCCTGGCTGACATTGTTGATACTGATGCAGGCACCACTATAGACGAAGCTGTGGTGCTTTTGATGAAAGGGCCTAGATCATACACAGGCGAAGACGTAGTAGAGATTCAATGCCACGGCGGAATGCTTGTAGCCGAGAAAGTCCTGAATATTGCATTTCGGCTTGGTGTGAGAGCTGCTATGCCTGGGGAGTTTACCAGACGGGCCTTTCTCAATGGCCGAATAACCCTCGACGAAGCAGAGGCAGTCCTTGACGTGATCAATTCTGCGTCAGAGGCATCACTCAGCCAGGCAGGCCGGCGGCTCAAAGGTGAACTGGGCGCAATGGTTGAGAGATGGGAGAGCCTGATTATTGACATATTGGCGCTGCTTCANNTAGGAGCTGTATTGGCGAAGGCCCCTCTGGGGCTTGCCCTGTCAGGCGGAGTAGAGGTCTGCTTGGTTGGCCGCCCGAACGTTGGAAAATCATCTCTATTCAACGCGCTGCTTTCCAGGGAGCGGGCCATTGTCACTGATATACCCGGAACTACAAGAGATGTCCTAAGCGAGAGGACGCAATGGTACGGACTTCCTGTGGTTCTGCTTGATACAGCGGGCCTGAGGCAGACACGGGAAGTAGTCGAAGCAATGGGCGTTGAAAGGGCCAAAAGCGCAGCCCAGGAATCTAATGTGATTCTGTATGTTCTCGACGACACTGAGGGCATTCTTGAAGAGGACCGTGAGTGGCTCACACGGTGGCAGGACAGGTACTGTGTGGCTGTAGTCACCAAGGGTGACCTGGGGAAAGGCAAGATTGGCGCCGGCGAACTGGATCACGTTTCCCGTGGCGACTGGGTCAGAGTATCATCTGTTACAGGTGAAGGTTTGGAGGAGTTAAAAAAGAGAGTCCAGTACATGTTCACTTCTCTTGGCGATCCTGAAGTTCTTGCACCTGGATCTGCCAGGCAGGTGGATTGCCTTGAGCGTGCATTGAATGGCATAAGGAGAGCCCTTGACGATTTGAGCCTGGGTTGGACTGACGATGTAGTAGTGCTATCCTTAGAAGAGGCTGCTAGGGCGCTTATGGAGCTAACTGGCAAAGTAGTGAGCAATGAGACCCTTGACAGGATATTCTCGCGGTTTTGTGTAGGTAAGTAGATATTTACTTGCCGGCAGGGCCGGGGTGCTTTGAAAACGCCGGTTCTGTGTTTGCTCTAAGCAGGTTCGTTTAACAGTTGAAGGGGGGTGGCAGGGTGAGAGCAATGGATTTTGATGTAGTTGTCGTGGGCAGCGGCCATGCTGCATGTGAGGCAGGCCTGGCTTCGGCGCGCCTTGGCATGAAAGTTGCCATGGTGACTCTGGATAAAGCCAATATCGCCGGCATGCCGTGTAACCCTGCCATTGGCGGCCCTGGAAAAGCCCAGATCGTGGCTGAGATAGATGCCCTTGGCGGTGAAATGGCTCTTGCCGCAGATAATTGCGCCATAGAAATGCGCCTGCTAAATGCATCGAAAGGGCCTGCTGTCCAATCTCTAAGGGCCCAAATAGACAAAAAGGCATATTCCCGTTACATGAAGCGGCAGATCGAGACAGTTGGGATTGAACTGGTCCAGGGGATGGTAACTGAAGTCATGATTGAGGATGGCAAGGCATGTGGAGTCATTCTTGAAGATATGAGCAAGATTCGTTCGAGGGCAGTGATTCTCTGTACAGGTGTATATCTTGAGAGCCGGATTGTAATAGGGGAAGAAATTATTGAGTCCGGGCCTTTGGGCGAGCCGGGAGCCAGAGGGCTTTCTGCTTCACTTAGAGGACTTGGGTTTAACCTTGGCAGGTTCAAGACCGGGACGTCGCCTAGGATACACAAGGCCAGTATCGCCTGGGATGAGCTTACGCCTGAAGGCGGCCTGGATAAGCCAATTGCGTTCTCGTTTATGTCGGTTCCACGAATATGGGACAAGAAAGTTTGCTATTCCACCTATACCAATGAGAAGACCCACGAGGTTATAAGGAACAACATAGAGAGGGCGCCCCTTTTCGACGGTACCATACAGGGGACCGGGCCCAGGTATTGTCCGTCCATAGAAGATAAGATTATGAGGTTTCCTAACCGGAGCCGTCACCAGATATACTTTGAAATTGAATCAGAAGAGAGTTCAGATGTATATATTCTTGGCCTGTCTACCAGCCTGCCTGAAGATGTTCAGTACCAGATGGTNNTCTGGGCTATTTACTGCCGGGCAGATCAACGCAACCTCGGGGTATGAAGAAGCCGCAGCCCAGGGGCTTTTGGCTGGGATTAACGCTGTTATGAAGATCAAAGGGGAAGAACCTTTGGTACTTGGACGAAGGGAAGCATACATTGGTGTATTGCTTGATGACCTTGTGAGCACTCTGATTGAAGAGCCGTACAGAATGCTCACTTCAAGGGCAGAATACAGGCTTCTGCTCAGGCACTCAAATGCTGATATGAGGCTTACNNGGCAGGGCACTTCTTGAGGAGAAGGTCTCAGGAAGTAGCGTCAAGGATCTTCTGCGATTGCCAGGACAGTGCATTGAAGACTTTTTTGGGATCGTAGACGGCCTACAAACCCTTCCAGAGGAAGTCCTGGCTGAAATCGAAATTGAGGCTAAGTATGCAGGATTTATTCAGAGACAGGAACGAGAGGCAAGGCGGCTTGAGAGATACCTTGGGAGGAGGCTTCCGGTTAGCATAGATTGGGCCGGTGTTAACGGGCTTTCGCGGGAAACCGTAGACAAACTGAACAAGTACAGGCCTTCATCTTTGGGCCGTGCACTTGATGCCGGNNGTTATCTTCAGAGAATACAGTAAGCCAATCTGATGCCTGATCCACGAAATAACCAGGCGAGGGAGTTTACGTTGACAGATAAGCAAGTCTTACCGAACCATATATATGTAGATGAGGCTATTAAAGCGTTTGCCGGAAGCATGGGCCGTATGAACATTTCCCTGCCACCTGGGAACCAGGCTCTTGTAGAAGAATGGCTCAGGTTTTACACCGGTTGGGAAGGAAGGCGTGTGGTAGGATTCGACGATCCTGCAGAATTGGCAGTTAAACTTCTGGTTGATTCTTTTGCCATTGCTTACCTGGACGGCATTGTATCTCCTGAAAAGGCTATAGATTTGGGAAGCGGCAACGGCTGGCCCGGGCTGGCAGTAAGGATTCTTAGCCCCTGCGCTCAGGTATGCCTGCTTGATTCACGGCAGGGAGCCTGTGATTTTCTACAGGGGTACATAGGTGCTTCAGGGATTTCGGGGGTACGCGTAATTCAAGACAGGGCAGAAGAGCTGGGCCACGATCCTATTCACAGAGAGACGTATACCCTGGTTACTACCAGGGCTATGGCAGGGCCGCGGATTGCCCTTGAACTGTGTTCAGGCTTTTTGGCGGTGGGAGGAAAAGCCGTGCTTTGGATATCTTCTGAACAGGAAGTTCCTGAATCAGGCCAGGGCTTGAAAAAGGCCGGCCTGTCTTTAACGGCTAAGCACACGTACACATTACCTGAGGGCATGGGTGCAAGGATACTGGCAGTGTATTCCAAGGTAACACCTATGAGTCGGAAGTACCCGCGACGGTACGGAGCCATTAGAAAAAACCCCCTGGACTAGTAGATTAAGGCAGGAAATAATTTCCTGTACCAAGAAATGTCACCGTGGAGGTGGCTTTTTTATGTTTATAGCAGCTGAGGGGTTTGAGACTAAGAATGTGCCGGTAGATCACATAACCTTAATGCCAGGAGCTTGCCTGCCTGGTGGCGATACTGCTGTTTCCCGGGCGATCCTTGCCGAACTTGTAAAGGGGAGCAGAGAGCCTCTTCTGGTGAGGCCCGTTGGCAGCAAGTATGAACTTGTGGCGGGAGATCTTGAGTATTGGGTGGCCCGAAAAAGAGGTGAGGAAGCAGTCACATGTGTGGTAAGGGAAATGGACCATGTGACTGCAATTGTTACAAGGATTTCTGAAGGCGCTAAGCGCAAGGACGTAAATCCGGTAGAAGAGGCTCTATTACTTGATCAATTGGTTAATGAATATGGAATGACCCATCAGGAGATAGCCATTCGCTGCGGCAGAATGCAGTGCACTGTGTCTAACAAGCTTCGATTGCTGCGCCTGCCAGGGGAGGTTCTTGAGGCTCTCAAGTCTGGCGAAATAGGTGAACGGCAGGCAAGGGCTCTATTGAGGGTTAAAGATGATGCACGGCAACTGGAGCTCTTCCGCAGGTGTGTTAAGATGAATCTAACCGCCGGGGATATGGAAAGCCTCTGCGGGTTTTCGCCGTCTGGAGTCAAAAAGCGTACCGCAATGCCGTCTGCAAGAGGTAAAGTTATATACAAAGATCCGAGGATCTTCCAGAATACTTTGCGGAAAATTGTCGTTGAGATGAAAAAGGCAGGACTTGATGTAGTATGCAGAGAAGAGTCTTATGAAAAATCATGGGAGTTTAAGGTGTTGGTAAGAACATAGCCATGTCTAGAGTTATTGCCGTTGCCAATCAGAAAGGCGGGGTGGGCAAGACCACTACCGCTGTTAACCTTGGAGCTTGCCTGGGAGAGCTCGGCCGTTCTATTTTGATTGTGGATACAGATCCTCAGGGAAATGCAACAAGTGGACTGGGAGTGGACCGGAGCAAACTGGACTTTTCGATTTATGACTGTCTTGTAAGGGATATTGAGCCTGTCAAGGCCCTCCGTGCCACAGAGTATACAGGTGTCTGGCTGTTGCCGTCGTCAATTGATCTAGCAGGAGCAGAGATCGAACTTGTCTCTGTCCCTGAACGGGAACACAGACTCAAGAAGGTAGTGGCCCAACTCAGGGATAACTACGACTATACTTTCATTGACTGCCCTCCGTCTTTGGGCCTTCTCACAGTTAATGCCTTGGCGGCCGCAGATTCCGTTCTCATACCCATTCAATGCGAGTACTACGCCCTCGAAGGGTTAACCCAGCTGCTTAGCACCATCAAATTGATAAGAGGCAGGCTTAACTCCAGTTTAGAACTGGAAGGAGTTCTGCTTACCATGTTTGATGGGCGAACAAACCTTTCCCTACAGGTGGCTGATGAGGTTAAGAGATATTTCAGGGGAAAAGTGTTTATGACGATAATTCCCAGGAACGTAAGGCTGTCAGAGGCGCCCTCTCACGGCAAGCCAATCACTGTTTATGATAGCAGGTCCCGCGGCGCCGAAGTATACAGGGAACTTGCAGAGGAGGTGTTACGGCGTGGCCAAGAGGGGTCTTGGTAGAGGTATTGACGCACTGATTCCGGTTGCAGCCGGTGATGAGAGTGAAGATATCCTAGAACTGAATCCAGCAGAGATACGGCCTAATCCATATCAGCCCCGGCAGATATTCGACGATGGGAAAATCCAAGAACTCGCTGCATCTATGAAAGAACACGGGGTTATTCAGCCCTTGATAGTCAGGAGAGAAGGTGCCGGCTATCAATTAGTTGCAGGTGAGAGACGCCTAAGAGCTGCTCTGGAGGCGGGCCTTGATAAAATTCCGGTAGTAGTTAGAACCATGAGCAACCGTGAGGCCATGGAGATATCTCTTGTAGAGAACCTGCAGCGGGAGGACCTTGGGCCTCTTGAGGAAGCAGAGGCCTACCAGAGGCTTTCAGAGGAGTTTGGCCTCACCCAAGAGGATATTTCCAAGAGAGTTGGCAAGAGCCGGTCAGAAGTGGCAAACACTCTCAGGTTGTTGCGTTTGGAGCCTGAAGTTAAGGAACTGATTAACCAGGGGAAAATGACAGGCGGCCATGGACGAGCTATTGTCGGACTGGCAAGGGATCAGCAGATCCGGCTTGCCAGGGCCATTGTATCTAAGGGACTGTCCGTTAGGGGCACTGAGGAGGCCGTGTCAGGTAAGGCTGCCAGGAAAGCAAAGAAGGATACAGTTACGGCAATTCGTGTGAAAGAAGCTGAAGAGGTATTGACGGCTGCCCTTGGAAGTCCTGTTGTGGTAAAGAAACAGGGGAACAGGGGTACGATAAGTATTTCGTTTTTTGGTTCAGAGGATCTTGAACGTTTGGTCGAGGCAATACATAAAAGTGCAAGCGGCGACAGTGTGTAATGCACAAAGCATTCAGGCGGCAAGTGTATCCATATGTTTCACGTGAAACATTTCCTGCATATCTGCAGCACAGGAGGCATTTGAAACTATGACTAAGCCGGAACCGTTAAGGCCCGTATGGGCAGAAATTGATCTGGGCAACTTCAAAAAGAACCTGCAGGTCGTTCAGGGCCTAATTCCAGCGTCAACTCAGATAATTGCCGTGGTCAAGGCAAATGCCTATGGCATAGGAGCAGTACCTGCATCAAGGGCGGCACTGGAAGTGCCTGGGGTTATGGGGCTTGCTGTTGCTACGCCAGAAGAAGCGATCGAACTTAGGAGCGAGTCAATTGACTGTGGGATCTTGGTTCTTGGGCCTGTAACACCAGGAGGGGCCAGAGCCCTTGCTGACTTGAGTGTTTCCATGGCAGTTACATCTACTATGGGGATACAGTCAGCTGAAGAGGCAGGCAAGTCCATAGGGCGAAAGACAAAGATTCACATAAAGGTGGAAACAGGCATGGGCCGCACAGGCTTCATGCCAGGCCCTGAATTACAGAAAGCCCTGGATCTACTGCAGCAGTGCAATTATGTAGAAGTGGAAGGGATCTTCACTCACTTTTCAGCTGCAGATGTGAATAAAGAGTACACCATGAACCAATGGTCGAACTTTAACACGGCTGTGGAACAGGCGTCTCAGGCCCACATCCGGCCCAGGTATCTACATGCAGCAAACTCAGCAGCTATACTTGATTTTCCCGAGTCACATCTTGACCTGGTCCGCCCAGGCATAATGATCTATGGCTCCTACCCGGATCAATCACTGGCAGGAAAAGCTCCTCTATATCCTGTATTCTCGTTGAAAGCCCGGGTTTCTTACGTAAAGCACGTAGGCCCAGGGTCTTATATAGGCTATGGTATGACCTATAGAACAGGGTCAGGCACTACTATAGCCACAGTGCCCATTGGATACGCAGACGGCTACCCCAGGCTCCTATCCAACCGAGGGTCTGTCTTGATCAAAGGCCGAAGGTACCCTATTGCAGGCCGGATTTGCATGGACCAGCTAATGATCGATCTTGGCGGCACTACAGATGTCGAACCGGGAGAGCTTGTTACACTGATAGGACAGGACGGAACTGAGTGTATTACCGTTGATGAAGTGGCAGAACTGGCCCAGACTATTGCCCACGAAATCCTTACAGGGATAGCTCCAAGGGTACCAAGGATCTATATGTAGATTACCGGACTAAGAGAAATCGGATGATTTCCATTCGAGGCGGCAGGAATAATAGCGTAGGCGTCGAACTGCTATGTACGTGGCAGTCTTGCCGTAGCATAAGCATCGAAACGCAAGTTCGGGGGAATTACAGGGTTGTCCATTCTCAGAGGTATCAACAGTAAGAAGCCAGGCGGCCTTAAGAAGCCACACAGCAACCGGGAACGCCGGTTTACTTTTCTATTGGTGTATTCCCATGGAAAGACTCTTACTTATAGTTACAGCCTAAAAACCATTCTCGCTTTGCTTGCTGTTGTTTGCATGTCCCTGACTACCCTTGGTTTCTTCGTCAGCTCCTACCTGGACACAAAAAACGAAAACCGGGAACTTGCCTATCTCTATGAGGTGGCTGACCTTCAGGAGCAAAAAATACGGGAGATGCAAGATTACCTGGCAAACTTAGCAGATAGGCTTCGCCAAACAGAACTTGCTGAAAGCCAAACCCGTAACATGCTATTGCAAGAAGGGCTGATAGATCAATCTCTCGATGAACAGAGCGCCATTGTTGCGTCAAGGCAGATCGCGCTGGGGGTTACCTCGAGAAGCGGGGTTAACAGGCGAACCTCTATCCCTGTCCGGTCTATGTCCTCAATCCTGACTTCCCTGGACGAATACGCGACAGGATTGAATGTTCAACTCAGTGATCTTGAAGAACGGGTTGACGCCCTTCACAAAGATGCCCTTGAAGCTGTCGACTATTCCAGGGCACAACCAAATATATTTCCTGTCAATGGGAGTATTACCTCCAAGTACGGGTGGAGAAAGCACCCAATCACACGCAGGAGCGATTTCCACGAGGGAATAGACATTGCAGGACACTATGGCACCCCTATTAAGGCTACAGCCGATGGCACAGTAGTGTTTGCAGGGTATAAGGTCGGATACGGCCGGACAGTAGTAATCAGCCACGGTTACGGCCTCGAGTCCCTTTATAGCCACTGCAGCTCGCTCAAGGTATCAAACTGGCAGAAGGTTCGCAGAGGAGATATTATCGGTTACGTTGGATCTTCAGGCGCTTCAACTGGGCCGCACCTTCACTACGAAATACACAAGAACGGGAACTCCCAAAATCCTCTGGACTTTATTCTGCCCAAAAAATAACGGGAGGTAATGACATATGTTCATGTCTAGAGACACCGCCCAAAAAACTACCTTCGAAAGTGTTCTGGGTAAGGGCATTGAAATTGAAGGAACTGTTCATTCTAAGGGAAGCATAAGAGTGGATGGAAGGATAAAAGGCAAGGTTCAATGCGATGCCGACGTAATGATTGGCCAGAGTTCAGTTGTAAACGCAGATATTGACGGCACCAACGTTACAATTGCAGGTAGTGTTAC
>MTKW01006775.1_pt1 | contig 14083 bp, 6 predicted proteins | sample 1042761 | NCBI WGS metagenome assembly MTKW01 (sample SAMN06205366, study PRJNA360243) | anaerobic digester metagenome | biome: Wastewater treatment plant; feature: Anaerobic digester sludge; material: sludge; isolation source: anaerobic digester fed with sludge from wastewater treatment plant ...
GAGAAATGAAATCTCCGCAGAGTTGATTGAGAATGGTTGGGAGAGCGACACTGCACAGAAACTGGCAAGTTGGGATCCGTATGATCAAAATGCATCATCTCCATTTTTCGACCCCGAGTGGATGTTTGATATAAAAGAGGGGTTTGATGTGGTGATTGGGAATCCACCGTATATTGAATTTAAAAATCTTGCTGTAAGCATAAAAAACACCTTAAAAGGGTACAAGTCAACAACTGGTAAATATGATTTATATATTCCCTTTATTGAGAAGGGAATTACAGTGTTAAAAAGCAAGGGGTTATTAGTCTTTATTAACCCCACTAGATTTTTGAGCAGAGATTATGGTAATGGATTAAAGAAGTTTATATTAGAACATTCACACATAAAAGAAATATTAGATTTTTCAGATGTTCAAATTTTTGAAAATGCAACAACATATACGGGTATTTTTCAATTAACTAAAAACATCACTAATGATCAAAAAACTAAAATCAAAACTGTTACTAATAAGTTTAAGAATATTGGTATTAAAGATTTCAGTGATTCTCAAATGGAAGTTACATATATTTCTCAAAAGCTATTAGATCCTTCTCAACCGTGGTATTTTAAAACAAGTTTCGTAAATAAAGTATGTGATGAAATTAACGCTATAGGTAAACCGTTAGAAAATATTTGTGATGGAATATTTCAAGGAGTTAGTACAGGTAAAGACGAGGTATTTGTAATAACAAATATAGATATAGAGAAATATAATTTGGAAAAAGAGATTCTTATACCTTTTTTAAAAGGAAAGGATATAGGACCATATGATATTAAGTGGTCTGGTAACTATGTTATTTATCCATATGATAATCAAGGGAAAGTTATGTCAGAAAATCATCTTTCGATAAACTATCCAAATGTTTTAGAGTATTTAAAAGAGAACCGACATAAACTTAAAGGGAGAGGATATTTTGATAAGTCAAATAAATTATGGTTTGAACTTTGGAATCAGAGAAACATTAAAAGATTTAGTCAGAAAAAAATCGTGACACTTGATAATGCTTCTCAAAACAGCTTTGCAATTGACAGAGATAACTTTTTAGGCACAACGACAACATATTCTATTGTACTAAAACAAGAACTTCAATGCTTTTATGAAACAATTTTAATTCAATTAAACTCCTCACTACTAAATTTCTATCACAAACACAATACAATTCCTCAAAGTGGTGGTTTTTTCAGATATCAATCTGCATTCATCAAAGGTTTACCTGTCTATTTAGGACTTTCTAGTGAAATTGGAAAGATACTATACAGTTTCACCATGAAACATAGAGAGATAGGACAATCAATAAATGATGCTGTAGTTTTTAACATCTACTTTTCTGATCATATGAGAGAAAGAAATATAGATGTATTAAAATTCATTGAGCAAAATATAGAAAACATATTGCAAGGAAAAGAATTTGAAAAGATTAGCGAAGATGAAAAAGAGAATGTTATTGAACAACTACACACTATTTGGACCAATCCAAACAATGAAGTTGTAAAACGGATGAGTATGTTTAGAAAGAAGAGTCCAGATATATTGGGGGTGATATTGGATAGTTAGCTGGGCATGTATTCTTACTCCCCCTCGTTTCCGAACGAGGGGCCAATGGTTCAGCGTTTGTAACGCGAAATGATAATAGCTAACAATAGCAATATCATGAAAGATAATTACAGCAAATCTGTTACTTTAAAATGCATTACTTGTGGCGACACCTCACTGGAATATAGTGAAGATAAAACTTCGATTGTATGCGAAAGATGTGGTAAAGTATATTCTGGCGGCTATGATGAGCTGTTAGCTCTTAATCAACCCGAGATAGATAGAGAATTAGAGAAATTAGCGAAAGACGCAATTGAGGATGGTAAAGCAAATTTTAAAAAGATGATAGAAAAAATAAATAAAAAATACAAGTAGAATGACGTTTATACAATGTGCTCCAATTATTATTTCTGTATTTGCTGTTGGTTTTTCGATATATACCTATCGTAAACATGATAGAAAAATAAAAGAGCAGAATAAGCTTATAAACGATTTTACTCTAGAAAAACTGACAAAAGAAAAAGAGTTAGAAAAGAAAGCAATTGTTGAGGCTAATGATGAGAGGTATGATAAAGGCAAAAGGATAATAAAGATATATAACAGAGGGAAAGCTACAGCTAAAAACGTTAAGGTTTCGTTTCCTGATGACCCAAATATAATCATAAGGGAATTCCCATCATCGTTTGATATTAGTCCACAAAATTCGATGGATATTAGTGTATCTATCTTCGTAGGTTCTCCTAGCACTATTAAAATAGCTATTGAATGGGAAGATGGTATTAGATTTAATAATAAAGATACTCGTATAATGCAATTAAGATGATTTTTCAATCACTCAAATAAAAAATAGACCTATGAAACACAATCCACGTTACGCTTTTAAACATTTATCTATTCGTGTTCCATGGCACGATAACAGATGGAATGGTTCGGTATGTAATAATCCGAAAGCAAATGGTGCTTGTCTTATTTTGAAAAACTGTGCATTGCATCGTGATGATGAAATGGAAGAGGCATTAGCTGGGAATTCATTAAAAGATCTAAGCGAAGATCAATACCCTGTTTGTATTAGCGAAAGAGCTACATTTATGGCTAACTTTTCTATCAACAAAACACTTAATCATCCTTACGTAAAATCATCTCCCGATACACATGGACATTTACTAGCAACTAGAATAAACTATCCACAATATTCTGCTGCAGCTGTACCCTATAATTGGATGCTTAAAGAATATGCTATAGAAAAAGCAGAGCGCTTTGACTTGAACTATGATGAAGCAAGAGAACCTAAATTAAGCTGGGTAGCAGATGATAGGGGCTGGGTACAAGAGATAAATAATCAAAAAGCATTGCTTAATTGTTTCTTTGAACATTTAAAAGAAGATTCATCTTTAGTTTTTTTCTATGCTAAACAAGTGCCCTTTGTAGAAGACTCTGGTAGAGTATTAGTAGGTGTTGGTAAAATAAAAAAAATAATACCATCTGAACCTTATGAGGGTAGTAACGAAAGATTCGGCGCAGCTTATTGGGAGCACATGGTGCTGCACTCTATTAGAGAAAATGGAGATGAGGGATTTTTACTTCCATATCATGAAGCACTAGAATATCAAGAAGAGAACCTTGATTTTGATGTTAGAGAACTAGCTGTAGTTGTGCCTAACGATAAAACATTTGAATTTTCGTATGCTTCTGAGCATGTAAGCAATGATAGTGCAATAAGAGTTCTATTAGATTGTTTAAAGTCATTAGAAAAAGCAGAGTTTCTTGGAATTGGCAAAAATAATCAAAAACATATTCAATGGATTCACAATGAAATAGCACAACTAGAAAAGCTAAGAGGTGCATATCCAGGAATGGGTGCTGCATTATATGCTTTTGGTATTGAAAAAGGTCACTTTGTAGCAGCTGAAATCATTAACCAGATGAAAGATGATAGTGAAAATCCTTGGTTGATATTTGAGAAAGCTTTGGAAAATAGTAGTGGTATATTATCGGATGATATAGCTAAATTGATCCCATTTAATGCAAAAAGGGTTTACACCAATTTAAAAGAAAAAGGAAATCCATCTCGAATTCAATTCCTACACTTGTTAAGTAGGTTTGATTTGAATATGGAGCAAGCCACATTTCTTTTTGTTCATGAAGAGAGAGAAAAGCTTGGAGTAAATAGAGAAGACAAAGAGTACCTTGATAATCCTTACCTTATATATGAAGACCTTCGATTGTCAACAGATCCTATTGCTTTAAGTACTATCGATTTGGGATTGTATATTAAAAATGCGGTTAAAGATTTATTACCTAAAGGAATCTTATTTACAGACCCACTTAATTCATTCCGTATAAGAGCATTGACTATACAGCAATTGGAAAGGGGTGCTTTAATGGGTCACACACTTTTACCAAGAAAGCAACTAGTAAATGAGATAAGAGAATTATCAATTAATCCTATTTGTGCAATAAATAGCGATTATTTCGAACTTGCTGAAGAGTGCTTTGATAATGTAATCCATTTAAATGAAATGAAAGATGGTGAACGTGCTTATCAATTAGACCGACTAGCAAAATCAAAGCAAATAATAAGCCAAAAGATAAAAGACCGAATAAATGGCAGAAGATTGAAACTTGATGCTAACTGGAGATCATTGTTAGATGATAGACTGGCAGAGCATACAGAGGGTGAACCTGATGAGCAAGAACTAAAGGCAAGAAGAGAGAAGGCTGCTGCATTGAAAGAAATTGCAGAGAGCAGATTCTCTGTCCTTATTGGTCCTGCAGGTACTGGGAAAACTATTCTGTTAACTATTCTGGCTGGACAAGAAGAGGTAAATCGTAATGGTGTTTTACTCTTAGCGCCAACAGGAAAAGCGAGGGTAAGAATGGAGGAAGCTGCTCGAAAGCTAGACGTAACATCTAAAACCTTAGCTCAGTTTCTTGCTGGTTATGGCAGGTATGATGGAGAGTTACAGCAATATAAATTTTCCGATTACTATTCTGATGGAGAGTATGACACCGTTATATTGGATGAAGCCTCAATGTTGACCGAAGAGATGTTGGCAACCACTATGGATTGTATAAAAGGTGTAAAACGCTTTGTGCTTGTTGGCGACCACAGACAATTACCTCCAATAGGTGCTGGAAGACCTTTTGTAGACATCATTCATTTTTTAAAACCAGAAAGTGTAGAAACAACTTTCCCTAGAATTGGTAAAGGTTATGCAGAACTAACTATAAAAAGAAGGCAAGGAGGAGCAAGAAGAGAAGATTTACAATTGGCTGAATGGTTTAGTGGTGAATCGCTTGAACCTGCGGCTGACAGTATCATAAACCAAATAATAACAACACCAGATTCTGATTTTTTGCGAGTAGAAAAATGGAAAAATGAGTCTGACTTTGAGCAGCTTTTTGAACGGGTGTTGGTTGAAGAGTTAAAGCTTAAAGATATAAACGATGTTGAAACTTTTAATAAAACTTTGGGCTCAGCTGATGGTAAATACTTCAACTTTAAAGAAGCTGCAAATGAAGCAGAATCGTGGCAAATATTGTCGCCAGTACGCGAAAAGATTTTTGGAGTAAGAGCTATCAATAGGAAAATTCATAAATTATTTAGAGAAGAAAAAGTTAATTATGCAAACAGTAGATATGGCAAAATACCAACACCAATAGGATTAGAAGAAATAGTGTATGGAGACAAAGTCATTAATCTTTTTAATTCGAAAGTTTGGCATAAAAATGTTTGGCCTCAAGAAGGTGCCCTGAATTATATAGCAAATGGAGAAATAGGAATGGTTATTGGTCAGTTCAAAACCAGTAGAATGAAGTTTAGTGGAAAGCCTAAAAACACAGAAATTGAATTTACATCTCAAAAGGGATATAAATATACCTTTATAGCATCTCAGTTTGGAGAGGAAAGTGACAATCCCTTAGAATTAGCTTATGCTTTAACAGTACATAAAGCACAGGGGAGCGAGTTTGGCAAGGTGTTTTTAATAGTTCCTAATCCATGCTTCTTGCTTACAAGAGAAATGCTCTACACTGCACTTACAAGACAGGTGGACAAAGTAGTTTTATTGTATCAAGGTGATACATTTGATATAAAAGGATTGGCATCACCACTTAAATCTGACACTTTAAGAAGAATAACTAATTTGTTTGCAAAACCTGAGTTAGTTGAAGTCGAGGGTAGTTATTTAGAGAAAAATCTTATTCACCAAGCTACTGATGGCAAGATGTTGCGCTCTAAAAGTGAATTGTTAATCTATCAGCGTTTGATTGATAAAAACTTAAACCCTATATATGAAAAGAAACTACAGATAAAAGAGGTTGAAAAACTTCCTGATTTCACTATCGAAAATGAAGAGTTGGGTGAAGTGTATTATTGGGAACATTGTGGTATGCTGTTTGACGAAGAGTATAAGCGTAGATGGGAGGAAAAATTGCAATGGTACATTGATAATGATATTCTTCCATATCAAGATGGAGGTGGTTCTAATGGAACATTAATAGTTTCAGAAGATGAGGCTCGAAAAATAGAGGATGGAAGCACTAGAGGCGCCATCTCGATGAAGGAGATAGATGAAATAATAGAAAAGGTGTTTGATAGATAATAGATCTAATATTAACCCCTATTAATACTGGTGTACCGCATATAGAAATACAGTGATTGAGGAAACTTTTAGTGAATACTCTAATGTTGAAGAAGATTTCATTAATGATAATAATATATTTAAACGATTAGTTCTTAATACAGTAAGTGAATCTAATATGGTTGGGTCAGATGAAAATTCAAAAACCTATGAGTTGAGATATTATAACTCAAATATTGATGAAACTCTTTTAATCAGATTTTTATTCGATGAAAAAAAAGATTGTATAGGGTATAGATTTTTATGATTGAAAAAATGATTTAAGTATGAAAATTAAAAATATACGTCAATACAGAACCTTTTATAAAGAGAATGTAAGAGATTTACAAAATAGAAATGAGCATTACATAGGTACAGTTAGAAACAACGATAAAGGAGAAAAAGAGTTTGGATGGTTTGATATTTATCATGGCGACAAAGAGGGCTATGGTAGAGCCGAACAAGGCATTGGAAATTTTTTAGAGAGCTTTTTAGATATGGCTAAAGATGGCCAAGCTGTTTATGAGTTTTTGCAAAATGCCGTTGATGCTGGAGCAAGTCATTTTACCATGGCTTGGGGGGAAGATCCTATTGATGGGAATAACTATCTGTTAATTGCTAACAATGGCGAAATGTTTAATTTTGATAGTGTTCGCTCTATACTAAATGTTGGTTCATCAACAAAAACGTCCGACAGTCAGAATATTGGTAAGTTTGGTATTGGCTTTAAGTTGGCTCATCGGCTGGTGGGTAAAGAAAATGGATTGGTAGAACTGCTTAGCTCGCAGCCATCAGGCCCAATACTTTTTAGTTGGGAAAATAGAGAGATAATGAAATTGGCCCAAGAGGTTGTTGTGCCAGAGCCAACAGATATTAATTTTATAGCTAATGAAAATAATTTTAAAATTGCAGATTCGAATCCTTGGCTCTTTAAAATACTAATTACTTGTTTTCCTGCACTGCCTGATAATGATATAGTGGATGAGCAAGTTTTTTTGTCTGATGGAAGTCTTGCTGCAACTCCTGTATTTCCTAAAGAAGAAATAGAAGTACTACAAAGATGGGTGGCTAGTTATAGTAATTATTTAAACGCTGATACTTATCAGGAAGGGGCTTTGTTTTTTATAAAGCTAGGAGCTGGTAAAGAGAATGATTTAGCAGATAAAAACTTAAGAGAAGGTGTGAGATTTTCGCTTGCCATTCTTCAAGAGATTGCTAAATCTAAAAAAAGAACTAACCAAACACTTTCAACTGTTCAGCTCAACAGAGATGAGCCAATATATAAGCCTGACTTAGAGTATCACCTCTTTAAAATAACCAAAGAGAATCATTTGGAAGATTACTTGTATGTCAAATTTGGGGTTAGAGACATTAGTGAATTAAGTAGTGATCAAAAAAATAAACTTGATAAAGAGGATGATATTGAAGTGCTGTTTGGCTTTAGAAAGTATGATGAGATTGGTGATTACTTTAGAGGTGCTCCTAACTTTTATTTATACTTTCCATTAAGTGAAGAGGTGCATAATTTTAATTTTGTGTTGCACTCAAATGCTTTTTATAAAGCAAGTTCGAGAACTTTTTTACATAAAGGTACAAAAAACGAAGATGGCATAAATGAGCGTTTGCTTAGAACCATTGCTCAAAGATTGGAGTATGAGTTGAAACTTCTTTATGAGCAAGGTGAAAAGAGAAAGTTTTTAGACTTTTATGCAGCTCTGTTAACTTCGAGTGAAAGCCAAATTAATGAACGACAATGGGTGAAGGAGCCTTTTATAGATGAAATTACTAAAGTATTAAGAAAGATTACACCTGCTAAAGATAGGATTTTTGACACAGATTTTAAGTTAACTAATCGTGAGGTGAAAATAAAAGAAACAAAAGTTGAGGTGTCACCTGAAATATTTAATGTTAAGAGTTTTAATTGGTTTTATTGGGGACCCAATGATCCTGATATAATACGCGCTAAAGCAAAAGAAAAATTAGAAACGTTAGTATTTGATATTTTTATTTTATTCCGAAATAAAGAGATATTCAATCATGTAAATAGGTGGATTGAAAAGGATACGACCAGAATAGGTTTAATATTTGAGGAGTTAGATTCCTTTGATAAAAATAAGGTGCAAAGTGAGCATTTCAAGAATAATTTAAAAGCATTAAAGCTTTTTGAGTTTACTGATGGTAAATTACTTTCAGACAATGATATTATTGATATTCAAGACCAAGGATATTTAATTCTCCATAATAATTTGAGCGCAATAAACGTACATTTAAGAATAATGGGGATTAAGACAAGTATAATTGATTTAGATGATTTTGAATTTGTACGTAATTATGGTCCTTATTTAAATACAGATGGGCAACTTAGAAGTTGGGCAAAAGTTATTGAAGTAATAAGTAATGGAAAAGTTGAGTTATTAACTTCTATAGAAAAAAAAGAGGTCTTCATTACAATACGTGACATGATTGAGGAGGGCAGAAGAAGAGAACGTTTGTCTGAATTTAGATTATTCAAAAATTCGAAAGGGAATTGCGTGAAGCTGAAGCACCTTTTAAAGTCAGCTGAGAAAAACTGGCTTGAACCTTATGTGATTGATACTGCTGAACGTTTTAAGGAAATTGAGTTTTATCTTGAATCGGATGATGATAAAATATATACAACTGTAATAAAACCTTTTTGGGTGGAAATTGGTAGTTCTATATTTGATTTAGATGTTGAACAGAGGGCGACAATCCTTAAGGATGTGGAATCTTATTACGATAAAGCAGATGAACATGAAAGTGAAAATTTAAGCACAGTTACCGAGACTTTGTTTTTTAAAGGGAGTTTGCAAAAAGTGAACAATCCTTTTTATGAAAATGGGCTTTCAACGCTTGATGAAGTGGTGTATAAAAGTGTGCAGAATCTGTTAAATGATGATTTTGATGTTCAAATACCTGATTATGATTGGCTATTTGCTTACAAACTGAAATCCTTGAGGATTCTGCATAATGCAAACATTTTGGAGGATGAAAGTTACACATTTACGGAGAGTAAAATAAGAAGTTTTTTGCAGTTTGTAGGTGCAGTTGGTATAAAGCTTTTCGATTCTTATTCTATTTATTTAGAAGATGATTTGTATGTTTTATCTAAAGATGACAAGCAGAACTATTTTTCTAGGAGTGAAAGATACTTGGATGAATATATACAAAGACATCACTCTGATGAGTTTATGAAGCTTCCAAAATCATTGTCTGCGTTTGGTGGTTTATTGAATTACAAAGATGAAACTCTCTTTTCTAAACTAATCGATTTATCTGACTCTGATAATAGGGAAGAGCTGTTTGATGTGATTAGTGCAGCAAGTTTGAATACTAAAGTTGAGTTTTTTGACAAGTTAGATTCAATAACCTTACAGTATACCGAAGGTGATGTTTATGCAAACAAAACTAAGCTTACATTTATAAGAGAGTTAATAGAGAATGATAAAGTACGGTTGGGTGACCTGCAGGATAAGATTATTATTGCGACTGAAAATGATAATATTAATCTCTCTGCTATAGATGTGGCTAATGATGAAATAATTATAGAAGATAGAGACAATCGAATAAAACTATCTAGAAGCAGGCTGTTGAATCTTGAAAATGAGAAAGCTATACCTACAATTTTATCTTTTGCTAAAACCGTAATTGAAAAGTCGCTTTTAACAGAACAAATAGCAAAAAAAATATTTAAAATATCGAGTGAAGATATTACTGATGATTTGATTAAACGTGTTATCAAAACTATTAATGACCAGGAGAACAGACTTCAAAACTCAGATCAGTTAATATTATTAATTAATTCGGCTCCTGATATAGGAGTAAGTATAAATGATTTTCATGTAGAAACAAGATCAAAGGAGTGGAATACATTAAAAAGTAACTATGTTTTACTATGTGATGATACAACTTCTGAGTACTATAGTGATTTTTACGTGTTATCAGAACGCTACAATGATTTATTTGATAAAATTGGTCTACGAAAAGGCGAAGTTTACTTTTATAAAGAGAGCGAAGGTGGCATTAATAAGGATATAATTTACCCTGAGTTTACTTTTCAAAAAGGGGTTGTGGCAGAAGTGCTTAACCCTTTTAATGATGATGTAAAAGCTTTGAACTTTCTTTTTAAACTATGGCAACAAACCCCTACAAATAAGAGGACCTATTTAGATAGGCTGAATTGGGAGAAGGTGTTAAGTTTTGTACCAAGTAGTAAGGTTTTCTCGCGATATGCGATAGAGGCTGAAAAGCTTGATGATTCAGTTATTAATTGGGTTAAAGAAAATAGAAATGACAGGGAGAGTTTTCTGAGATATATAGGGGTTTATACATCTAATAGCGATATTGCTAAACTTCGCTCATGGTTTTTAAATGCTCCAGATAATGAGCCTGCCCCTATTGCAATTGAAACAATCCCATTAGAATTAATATCTAATACGCTTGTTGGATTGGCTGATGGGGAGTTTGATAATGACTTTAAATTTAAATTTTCTATCGACTCTAAAAAGCATCAGGTAATTGAAAGTCAAATTCAGAGGCTTATGGATAATGATGGAAGTATGGAGATTAGACTGCCAATATGGGCTGATAAATCGAACCAACAGCTTTCTCTAGGGAGTGAAGTAGAGGGTATCCTTTATTATTTGGATAATGACGTTTATGATTTGCTAAAGGAAGATGAGAATAGTGATGTTTTTAACAAGCTAATTACCAAATTAGATATTATTTATTCGTCTAAAGTGTATAAAGATTTTATTTCAGTATATCCAAAGTTAGACACTAATATCAGTTTTTATACTGCTGTTGGTGAGATTGAACATGATGAGCCATTTTATACCAGATGGTCTGAGGATAGCTCAATAAAACTTTATAGGTGTGAAAGACTTATATTTAACTTTTCATTTGTTCAAGATGATAGTGTGGTAGATGTTGGAAATATTGAAGCACACGACGTTGAAGTACAATATGACACAAACAGTGACACTACTATAGTGTATTATCAGAGAAAAATGTCACTTGAAGAGTTGATGGATAATCTTTCAGAGTCCGGTTATACGGATGTTTCGTCATTAGTAGAGGAGTTGATAGAAAAACGAGATGAAATGTTAAGGGCATTTTATCATACATTGACTGCAAGTGGAAGGGATAATTTTGGCTCAGACGACTCGAAGCATCTTCATGATATATTTAAGAAAAAAGAACTTGAGGATAAAAGAACTGAATTAGTTGAAAATATTAAGGGTAGCGAAAGGTATTCTTATGATTGGTTTTCAATATACCTTGATTATTTGTTGACTTTTGAAGAAAAGGCAGATGCTATAACACAAAAATCTATTTCGTTTCAAAAAATAGAAAGGTTTTATATTGATGGAATCCCTACTGAAAAATATTTCACTCTTAAAGGGGCTAATAATTTGATTCCTTTAAATATAGAGGTTTTTGAAGATTTTAGCATTACAATAGTTTTTGTAAATAGAAAGAAGGAAAACATAACAGTTGAAGGGGTTTCAAAAAAAGGACAGGATTTATTAATTTATATACCTCAAGGGATTGATGATAGTTTGGTTTCGAAGTTTGAGTCAGTTGTTAATGTTTCTATTAACTTTACTCCTGTTCTTGATCTATTACAGCGACTTTCAGATGCATTTTCCAATGAAGATATTATTACGCCTTGGAACGATATTGAGGAATCGTTGCCTCCATTGCACTTTATTTATGGACCACCTGGAACGGGCAAAACTACAAAGCTTGTAAATATTATATTGGAAGAGTTTGAAAAATCATACAATTTTAAAGCGTTGATTCTTGTTCCTACCAATAAGGCTGGTGATGTTCTTGCTAAAAGATTGGTGGAGAAAAATAGCATTATAAATGTATTAAGAATAGGAAATGCAACTGATCCAGACTTAGAACAGCTTGATGAAAATATTTATCAGAGTTCGATAGATGAGTATATGCTTGATAGAAGTAATGTGGTTATATCAACTATACACCGCTTACCGTACTATCAGATAGCTAAAGAGCATGGTGCTAGTTTTAAATTATTTGATAGCGACCAAATAAAGTGGGATTTAGTAATATTTGATGAGTCTTCGATGATTAGTCTACCATATTTTGCTTTTGCTTTACATGCTATAAAAACTAATGAGAAAATAATTATATCAGGAGACCCAAAACAACTTCCTCCTGTCGTAGATGTTTCGGATCAGAAGCTTGAAGAATTAGACTTGGGCGATGATAGTATCTACAAAATGATGGAAATAGCAACTTTTGACAAAGATGAACAGGACAATCTTAGAGAAATTGATAGTATTGATTATTTAGATATTCAGTATAGAAGCGTAGAGCATATTGGAAACTTGTTTAGCACTATTTCGTACTCTTCACAGTTAGATCATGGACGAAACTTTGATGATAAACCGATAAAAAAACTGCCTGAAAAATTCTACAATCCATTAAAGTCGCATCTGTCATTTATTGATTTGCCTATAGATTTAGATAATTCAATACTTAAACCAATGAAATTGCTTTATAGCTCATATCATGTTTATGCAGGGATTGCTGTAACAGAGTTGATATTGAATTTGGATAGATGTAATGATGAAAACATAAAATACAGCATTGGGGTAATAAGTCCTTATAAGGCACAAGCAATGCTGATGAACAAACTTTTAACAACGGCTGGTATTTCAGACAATATCACTGTTTTTTGTGATACTGTTCATGGTTTTCAGGGGGATGAATGCGATATTATTATTTTTGTAGTTAATCCCAATAACTATCATTACACAGGTCATCCTAAATCACTTTTATCTAAAGAGTATATTTATAATGTAGCTATAAGTAGGGCTAAAGATTATCTTTGGGTTATGTGTCCGTATAACTATATCAACAATAACACACATGTAAATAAACTTTTGAATGTAGCTAAAGGAAACAAAACTATGATTGAATCAGATAATCTAGAAAAATACTTATTTAATGATCCAGATTTTATAGTGCAAAACACATATCTTACAGGTCATGACAATATAAATGTTTTTGGTCAAGTAGAAATGAGTTATTTCATAAAAGCAGGTTCTAATGCTATAGATATACAATTGCGAAGATAAACTAAATGTTTTTTAGTAGTGATTATTATCTATGTTGCTTCTCTACCTCTTTGTTTAACAAGCTAAAAAAGAAAGAAACGAAATCATGACCACCTACAAAATAGAAATAACCGAAACCCTATCAAGAGTAATTAAGATAGAAGCACCATCCGCAGAAGAGGCAATTGATAAAGCAAGGGAAATGTATAGGGCTGAAGAGATTGTGCTGGATGGGGATGATTGGGTGGGGACTAAGATTGAGGAGTTTATGACCACTTGCGCCGATTTGTAATTGATGTGCTTGTCAGCAGAAAGAACAAACAGAGAAATGAGGACTGGTTGGCAAAAGCAACATTCGTATTGCAAGTGAGCGCAATCAGAAGAAACAGCCCAAGAATGAAATAGACTTTAATGCACTGCAACAAGAATTAAATGACGTCATCATTGAAGGCAATACACAACATTATCGCTTGGAGTGATAAGCAAATCAGATATTCTATACGCACTGCGTAGACATTTTACATACTATCTCGATACTGCCCACTCCCCCTTGTTTCCGAACGAGGGGACAATGGTTCAGCCCTATGGAATACGCTTCGCTTTAAAACCTGCGGTTTTATTCTATGGGGTAAACGTTTGTAACGCGAAATGATAATATAGATATTCAGATAGTGCAATTAAGATGATATCAAGTCAGACAATTAAATTATAACACCTAATGGCTATTTCGGTTCGATTTGTGCCAGTGTTTTCGGAGTTGTTAGTGCCAGTGATTCCGG
>MTKW01006643.1_pt1 | contig 14082 bp, 9 predicted proteins | sample 1042761 | NCBI WGS metagenome assembly MTKW01 (sample SAMN06205366, study PRJNA360243) | anaerobic digester metagenome | biome: Wastewater treatment plant; feature: Anaerobic digester sludge; material: sludge; isolation source: anaerobic digester fed with sludge from wastewater treatment plant ...
GGCGCTTTAGTGCAGGGAGTCAGTCCGTTCTGCATGGCAAGTGTATAGAGAAAGGGCTTCACCGTTGAGCCAACCTGCCGCTTCCCCCCTTTAACCATGTCGTACATAAAATATTTGTAGTTTGGCCCGCCCACGTAAGCTTTCACCTTTCCCGAGTGGGTCTCCATTGCCATAAATGATGAGCGGAACAAACGCAAATACCATTTCAGGGAATCCATTGGCGACATGATGGTGTCAATTTCTCCTTTCCAGGAAAAAACAGTCATTTCAACGGGAATTTTGAAATTTTCTCTGATTTCACTGAAGNNCGACTCCACAGCATATTGCTGCATGCGTGAATCTATTGTCGTAAAAATCCGTAACCCGTCGTTATACAAATCGTAATTCTGTCCATCGGGTTTTGTATTTTTTGTGCACCAGCCATATAACGGATCGGTTTCCCAGTCTAAGGAATCTTCCCTGAATTTCTGCATCTGCCATGAAGGATAATTCTTTTTGTTGGGTTTTTGAGCTGTTAGCGTTAATCTTAGATATTCTCTCAGATATGGGGCAGGTCCGCTTTTGTAATCCACTTTGTGAAAATCCAAATCAAGTGGCAGCTGCTTTGTTGAATCTCTGACTGCACGGGATATGTATCTGTATTTTGCCATCTGGTTCAGCACCACGTTGCGGCGCTGCATAACAAGCTCAGGCCTGCGCACCGGATTATAAAGTGAAGAGTTCTTTGCCATCCCCACCAGCATGGCTGCCTGATGCAGTTGAAGGGAATCGGGCTGAACGCCAAAATATACACCTGCAGCCGATTTTATTCCTACTGCCAGATTCAAAAAATCGTATTTATTCAGATACATCAGGACTATTTCCTCTTTGGTATAGCTGCGTTCCAGCTTCACTGCAATCACCCACTCCTTAAACTTGCGCAAGACCAGATCAGCCGGACCCGATAAATCTTCGCGCGGGAAGAGCATCTTAGCAAGTTGCTGACTGATTGTACTGCCGCCACCGGAGCTTGTTTTTCCGGTGACAACACCCTTGAAAACGCGCAGCAAGCCACGGAGGTCAATCCCCGAATGCTTGTAAAACCTCACATCTTCAGTAGCAATCAGTGCATCAATTAAATATTGCGGAAGATTTTCATAATTCACAAAAGCGCGGTTTTCGTGAATAAAATATTTATCTAACACTTTCCCGTCTTCAGAGAAAATCTCTGACGATAAAATATTTGGCGGATTTTCCAGCTCTTCAAAAGTGGGCATAAAACCTAAATACCCTTTGGCAATCATCATAAAAAGCAAAGCAACTGAGACAATGCCTGATAAAAAGATTACCCAAAACCAAAAAATATATTTTTTCCAGCTTTTCTTTTCTTCTTTATTCATGAAAAACTTGATTAAATTCTGCAACAAAGATATATGTTTCCATGTTGGAAGCAATGAAATAAGCGTTTTAACGAAGTATGTTAATTTATTTTTCTACAAACAATCATGTCATCCTCAACAGAATAGCATAAATGCGTAAAAAATAAATTTTGAACTTAGCGTTTGATTTTCTTTAATTTGCAGAAATTTTTAAAAAAGAAAGTAAAACTATATGCAGAAAAATCTGGTAATTGTGGAATCACCGGCCAAGGCAAAAACCATTGGAAAATTTTTAGGAAGCGATTATACGGTTACTTCCTGTATGGGTCACATCCGTGATTTGGAGAAAAAGGACCTGGGAATTAATCTGGAAAAAAATTATCAACCCAACTACATTGTCACTCCCGACAAGAAAAAGATTGTTGCTGATTTAAAAAAGTTAGCTAAGGAGGCAGAAGTCGTGTGGCTGGCATCCGATGAAGACCGTGAGGGAGAAGCCATTGCATGGCATCTGAAGGAAGTACTTAAGCTCAAGCCTGAAAAAACCAGGCGAATTGCTTTTCATGAGATTACTAAAGAAGCTATTCAGCGCTCCATTAAAAATCCCCGTTCCATTGACGACAATCTCGTGAATGCGCAACAGGCACGCAGAGTGCTGGACAGGATAGTAGGCTTTATGATTTCGCCTGTTCTCTGGAAAAAAGTAAAACCGGCGCTCTCTGCCGGCAGGGTACAATCAGTTGCTGTCCGCCTGATTGTGGAACGCGAGCGTGAAATTATGAATTTTAAAACCGAAACATGGTTTCGTGTAACGGGCTCGTTTTTGGTTCAGGATGAAAATGATAACCTGGTGGAACTGAAAGCTGAGCTAAACAAACGATTTCCAAATAAAAAGGAGTCACAGGCATTTCTTGAAAAGTGTAAAAGCGCAGAATTTATGGTAGCCGATGTGGTGAAGAGACCGGCTAAGCGTTATCCCGCACAGCCTTTTACCACTTCAACACTACAGCAGGAAGCCAGCCGCAAACTGGGCTTTTCTGTTTCCCGAACCATGGCTGTGGCTCAACGCCTCTACGAAAGCGGGAAAATTACCTACATGCGAACCGATTCGGTTAATCTTTCTGACCTGGCTCTCACTACTGCAAAACAGAAAATCACTGAACTCCACGGGGAGAAATATGTAAAAATCAGAAAATATCAAACCAAATCCAAAGGAGCTCAGGAAGCACACGAAGCCATCAGGCCGACCTATATGAATCAGGAATCCGTTGATGGCAATCCGGAGGAAAAACGCCTCTACGACCTGATCTGGAAACGTACAATGGCATCGCAAATGGCTGATGCCGAGCTTGAGAGAACCACTGTAACCATTTCGGTTTCCACGGCGCCTGAAGTTTTTACTGCCACCGGAGAAGTGATTGTTTTTGACGGATTTCTTAAGGTTTACATGGAATCTTCCGATGATGAAAACGGTAGCAGCAAGGGCGGGCATGATATTATTCCTCCCTTGAAAGCAAAAGAGATATTAAGCATGGCTTCCATCGTTGCCACCAAACGTTTTTCGCAGCGGCCATACCGCTACACGGAAGCATCGCTGGTCAAAAAGCTGGAAGAGCTGGGCATTGGCAGGCCATCAACCTATGCGCCGACCATCACCACCATCCAAAACAGGAATTATGTGGTAAGGCAGGATCATCCCGGCGAAAGTCGTGAATATGAAGTAATCACTTTAAAAAATAATGAGATTTCTGAAAAGAGACTTTCAGAAATCAGCGGTTCAGAAAAATCCAAGCTCTTCCCTACCGATGTGGGAATGGTGGTCAATGATTTTCTTGTTGAAAATTTTGAGCAAATCATGGATTACAACTTCACCGCCGATGTGGAGAAGACTTTTGACGATATTGCCGCCGGCAAAGAGGAGTGGAGCGAAATAATTGACAAATTCTACCAACCCTTTAATCGTCATGTGGATTTTGTTTTGGAAACTTCGGAACGTACCAAAGGCGAACGCATTCTCGGTAAAGATCCCAAAACCGGGAAACAGGTTTCTGTTAAAATCGGTCGCTACGGGCCTGTTGCACAATTGGGTGAATCCTCCAATGAAAATGAGAAGCCGCAATTTGCAAGCCTGCTCGCTGGTCAGCACCTGGAGACCATAACCCTGGAGGAAACCCTCGAATTGTTCAGGCTTCCCCGCGAACTTGGCGAATACGAAAACAAAAAAGTAATTGTCAATATTGGTCGGTTTGGCCCCTATGTCAGGCACGACAATAAGTTTACATCCCTGCAAAAACAGGACGACCCCTACACCATTAATCTCGATCGTGCGATTGTGTTGATTGAGGAAAAAAGGGAAAAAGACCGGAAAGCCGTGATAAAGGTTTTTGATGAAGAACCCGAAATAAGAGTTTTAAATGGGCGTTGGGGTCCTTATATTTCCTACAAAAAGAAAAATTATAAAATACCGAAAAAAATAAATGCTGAGGAGCTGACACTGGAAGAGTGCAGGAAAATAATTGACTCAGCACCGGAGCCAAAAACCAAAAGCACCCGCAGAAAGAGCTGATTTAAAAAAATAAAATCCAATTTATGAACCTGTCTGATTATTTTTTCCCGGCAAGTTTTCCGGTATTTGAAAAACCGGTCAACCTCCCGGAAAAATACACGCTGGGCTACGCCATTCAAAGGCAAAATGCAGCGCTTTCCGATGCTTCAATAAAAAAAATTGACGTTGCTTTGATAGGCGTGCCCTTTGAAGATGGGGAATACAGTATTAATAAATTGTCCTCTCCTGATATTTTAAGAGGCAACCTTTATCAGCTCTCCTCATTTAACGAAAAAATTCAGATTGCCGATTTGGGCAATTTGAAACCTGCTAAAAGTAAAAAAGGAACTTATCTTGCTTTGCGCGACATTGTTGAATATCTGCTCGCATTAGATGTTATACCCGTTGTTATTGGGGGAAGTCAGGATTTAACTATCGGCATTTGTGAAGCTTTCAAAAACGAACGTTATTTTTGGTTAACTGTCATAGATTCCGTTTTCGACATAAAAAAGGGAGTGGAAAAATCAAGTTCCACAAATTTTCTCACCCACATTTTCAGGAATTTTCAAAATCTTTTTCAGTTCAGCCTCCTCGGTTATCAGAACCACCTGGTAAATCATTTATTTCTTGAAAAACCGGAAGTCGCCGGCGAACATTTGCGGCTGGGCAAATTCCGGGATAATCCTTTTCTGGCAGAACCGATCTTGCGAAATTCGCATGTGGTTTCATTCGATTTTGGAGCTGTGAAAAGCGTTGAAGCTCCGTCAGCTGCAAACAAAAACCCAAATGGCTTGCATGGGGAAGAGGCTTGTCAGTTGGCCAGATATACTGGGCTGAGCAGCAATGTTAAAGCTTTTGGCTTTTTTGAGGGACAGTTCACCAAAACAGAATCTTTGTCGCCTAAGCTTGCATCAGAAATAATCTGGTATTTCCTTCAGGGAGTTTCTCAAAGAGATTCCATAGTAAAAGAGACAGTATATAAGACAGAAGTTGAGGGGCTTGACCATCCGATTGTATTCAGGAAGAATGAAATATCCGGACAATGGTGGTTCGAGATTAGTTCACTTTCGGGTGAAACCCTAAAAATTGCCTGTTTGGAAGATGATTATCGCCTGGCAGCTTCTAACGAAATCCCTGAAAGATGGTTAAGTTATATTCAAAAATTGGATAGTTTTTAAAATAATAAAAAAATGATAGCGTTCTTTGCATACCGGATTAACATATTTTGTTGCAGACAAGATTTTTTTATTTCTTTAACATGAATTGAAAATATATTTATGCCGCATACGAACAGAGGTGTGAGAACATTTATTTCTTTCCTATCTTTGCTGATAATTATTGGAATGGAGGTTTCTGCCCAGAGTGACCCGCAGTTTACAAACAACATGTTTTATAAGTTGGGCGTTAATCCGGGATATGCTGGTGCGGAAAACGCATTAAACGGAATAATATTAAACCGTTTTCAATGGGAAGGAATGAAGGGAGCACCAAAGACGCTTGTTTTCAGCGCCGATGCTGCCGTAAACATTTTGGGTGCACCCAGCGGAGTAGGACTAAACATTATAAGTGATCAATTGGGATTTGCAAAAAACATAACAGTAAATGGCAACTATGCCTACAAGGCAGAATTAAGTTTTGGAACGCTGGGAATCGGCGCATCTCTCGGATTGTATAACCAAAGCATCAATGGCGACTGGCAGATTCCTGAAGATGACCATGGAATATATATGCAGCCCGGCTCTGACCCGGGGATTCCGCAGGCTGAAACCAGTCAGGTAGCATTTGATGTGGGAAGCGGGCTGTATCTGTCATCAAACAAATACTTTTTAGGTCTATCTGCAACGCACCTCAATCAGGCAACAATTGAATATGACGAAACCGCACGGAGCTATCTGACAAGACATTACTATTTGATGGGTGGGTACAATATTAAATTAGGTGATCCGTTATTTGAATTACGCCCATCGTTTTTGTTTAAAACCGATGTGGCGGGATGGCAGTTAGACGTGAATGCTAATCTCGTTTTTGATGACCGCTTTTGGGGAGGATTATCCTACAGAATTAATGATGCAGTTATTCTGCTCATGGGAGTTGAACTGGCTAACGGACTGAAAGTTGGCTATTCGTTTGACCTTGTAACCTCTGCAATTGGTTATTATGGTTGGGCATCACATGAATTTTTTGTAAGTTATGCAATAAACCTTGAAAGGAACCGTAACCAGAAATATAAAAGTATAAGATTTTTGTAAAGAAAGCCATATATTTGAGCTATGAAAAAACTTNNCTGGTTGGAGTGCAAAACAGGAAAAAATGGCGAGAAACACAACCTTACGGCATGGTCTATGTCCGAAGGGGTAGTTTCAACATCGGCCCGAGCGATCAGGATCCTGCCATGGCGGGAGTACCCACCAAAACTGTATCACAGGATGCTTTTTGGATGGACGATACCGAAATTACCAATAACGAATACCGGCAGTATGTTCACTGGGTAAGGGACTCAACGGCACGGCGGTTGCTCGGCGAGCAGTACCCCGAATTTCTCATTACAGAAACCCGGCAGGGCGTACCACTTGATCCGCCGCGGGTGAACTGGAGAGAAAAAATCAAATGGAACGACCCTGACCATCTAATGGCAATGGAAGACCTGTTTGTCCCTGAAAATGAGCGCTTTTTTGGTAAAAATGAGTTGGATGCAAGAAAGCTTATTTATGAATACTGGTGGATTGATCTGCAGCAGGCTGCGCGTCGGTCAAACAGCTACAATTTCAAAACACAGAGATACGAAGGAAATGTCTATGACATCAACGGAGAGCTGAGACCTATTGAGAATCGTTCTTCATTCATCATGAGTGATCAGGTATATGTCTACCCCGACACACTCGCATGGATTCGTGATTTCACCTATTCCTACAATGAGCCATGGGCTACACGCTATTTCTGGCATCCCGGATTTGACGAATATCCTGTTGTTGGGGTTACATGGAAGCAGGCGCTGGCATTTTGTAACTGGAGAACAAAAATCCAGACGGATTACCTGACAACCAAACGGCAGCCCGGCTTGCAAGCCTATAGATTGCCCACCGAAGTGGAATGGGAATATGCAGCTCGGGGAGGGAAAGATTTTTCAATGTATCCGTGGGGAGGCTATTATGCCCGCGATAAAAAGGGAGTTTTCCTTGCAAACTTTAAACCCCTCAGGGGTAATTATGCTGAAGATGGCGGAATCATCACCATGAAAGTGGGTAGCTTTGAACCCAACGAATATGGGCTTTATGACATGGCAGGGAATGTGGCTGAATGGACAGAAACAGCCTATGACGAAGCTGGCTACAGCTATTTCAGCGATTTGAATCCCACATTTACATATAACGCACGTCCGGATGATCCGCCTGTTATGAAACGAAAAGTTATCCGTGGTGGCTCATGGAAGGATGTTGCCTATTATACACAGGTCTCTACCAGGAGTTTTGAATATCAGGATTCCACAAAATCATACATCGGATTTCGCTGTGTACGGTCAACTTTTGGCGATGAGTTCAAATAAAAATATTATTATAAAATTATTACCACTGCGATATGAATTTTGGTGAAATATTTAAAACTAAACGCTGGAGAACTTTCATGGGCTATATTTATGGATGGGGTGCATCCATAGTGATGATTGGTGCTCTGTTTAAGCTTCAGCACTGGCAATATTCCGGACTATTGCTCACAATAGGGCTTTTAACGGAAGCTGTCATTTTCTTTTTGTCGGCTTTTGAGCCGTCGTTCGAAATCCCGGAATGGTCAAAAGTGTATCCGGAATTGAGAGATGATTATGAAATGATGGAGCTGGATGAAATCAGACCCGCAGGCAAAAACGGACTCACTCAATTATTTGCCTCTTCGGAACTTACTCCCGAATTGCTGGACAAAGTGGGCAAAAGCCTGAGCGATCTCTCAACCACTGCAAGAGGAATCAGCGATATATCGTCGGCAACATTAGCTACCGATCTGTATGTGAGGAACATGAGCACAGCGTCGGAATCAATGAGTTCATTATCCGAAATTAATAAACGCGCCAACGAAGTTGTCAACAATTCGGTTGAAAAGCTTGCCCGGTCTTACTCTTCTACATCAGACCATATTGTTGAAACGGGCAAACACTCTATTGAGAAACTTCACAAAAGCAGTGAGGAGTTTTCTTCACAACTTTTGGAAGTAAGTAAAAAACTGTCAGAAACGGTTAACGGTGCATCGCATACGTTCTCAGCCGAATTGAAAAATATTGGGGAAAATTCAAAGAATTACTCCTCTTACCTTGAAAAGCTGAATCAAAATATTCTGACACTGAATGAAAATCTTGAAAATCAATTGAAGCAGGCCAAAACACAGTTTGATGTCAATCAGAAATTCAGCAGTGATTTAAGCCGTATCAACGAGATACTCAGTTCATCGGTTAATGAACTACAGAAATATAAAGAGAATGCAGAACAATTGAATAAGCATCTGGGAGAGTTAAATACCATTTATGGAAATATGTTAGGTGCAATGCGTTACACTAACAAGTAAACTGAAGGAACTGTAATTATGGCTTCAAAGAATTGTCCGGAAACCCCCCGGCAGAAAATGATAAACATGATGTACATTGTACTCACAGCAATGCTTGCACTCAACGTTGCAGCCGAAGTACTTGATGCGTTTAAAATTGTCAATGTCAGTCTGCTTGAGACTTTTAAAGTGGTGGACATGAAAAATGCCCAGGTGTATGCCCGTTTTGAGCAGGCAATGGCTGAGAACGAAACGAGGGTTAAGGAATGGAAAGAAAAAGCTGACTATGTAAAACTTCATACCGATAACATTATCGCTTTTATCTCCACAATAAAGGAAGAGCTGGTAACCAAATCGGGATATAAAACTGTTGGTCCCAACGTGCCATTGAATCAGAAAGATTTTTACCTGGCAACTTTGGGCGGAGATACTCTTATCCTTTCCCGCCCCGATGATTTAAATGTCCCCTCAGAGTTTTTAATTACACAAAAAAAAGCAACTGAATTAAAAGAAGAAATTAAGAAATTCCGCTCGGAGTTGATTTCACTCATTGATGAGTCGGATACCGAGCTGATTGAAACGATTAACAGCGCTCTTGACACCTCTGACCCACCGATAAATTACAGGGAAGGCGGCGAGAGTAAATCGTGGGAAACGGAACGCTTTTTAGACAATCCGCTTGCAGCCAGTTTAACAATTTTATCAAAAATGCAGATTGACGTTAAGAATTCCGAAGCAAATCTTATCAATTATCTGTTTTCACAAATTGATGCCGGTTCGTTTCTTTTTAACAAACTGGGAGCACAGGTTATTCCCAATTCAAATATCATTCTGCAGGGAGATGAATACATTGCAGATGTGTTTTTAGCTGCCGAAGATACCACCCAGCAACCCGAAATCCTGATAAACAACAAGCAAGTGCCCGTCAGGGACGGGAAAGCCACCTACAGGGTTACAACCTCTGAACCGGGTATTTTCAGCTGGAGTGGTCTGATAAAATACAAAACTCCGGGCGGTGTTATTAAAAGCTATCCGTTCCGTCAGGAATATCAGGTAACCCAGCCCAGTGTAACCATGTCTGCCACGCGGATGAATGTGTTTTACAGAGGACTGGACAATCCCTTTGATGTTGGCGCAGGTGGAATTCCTCACGAAAACCTCGAAGTGACAATGACAAACGGCAGGGTGCTGCAGCGTGGCGACGCATTTATTATTCAGCCCAATGAGCTGGATGAGCAGGGCCGCAGGACAACCGTAACGGTTCATGCAAAAATCGGCAACGAAAGAAGGGTGCTTGGCAGAACAAACTGGCGGGTAAAAAAAGTTCCCGACCCCATTGCCAAGGTTGCCGGGCAGGCTGGCGGTTCTATCAGAAAAGAGCGCCTTCTTGCTGAAGACGGTGTGTTGGCTGAACTGGAAGATTTTGACTTTGACTTTAAATACACGGTTACCCAGTTCCGTGTGGAAATTTCAGCAGCCGGCGGATATGTTAATTTCTTTGAAAGTAATTCAAATCGGTTTACCGAAGAACAAAAAAACCAGTTCAGAAGGCTAAACCCCAACAGTTTAATATATATAGCAAATATCAAAGCAGTCGGCACCGACGGCGTTTCACGCGACCTCGATCCGATTTCGTTTAAAATACAGTAATTATGAAAAAGTTAATCGCATACACAGTAATTTTGGTTTTTCTGCTTGTCTTTTCGGCTAGGAGTGTTGATGCCCAAATAGTTAATGGCGCATTTACTTCCACGGATATATCTGAAAAAAAGCCAATGCCCCTGCCAGATGTCAGGGAGGCAGATGTGCTCTGGTCAAAAAAAGTCTGGAGAATCATTGACCTGAGAGAAAAAATGAACCTGCCACTCTACTATCCGACTGTGGAAACCGACGGGCTTAAAAACCTGATAACCCTATTGCTCGATGGTGTTGAAAGCGGGCTCATCACCCCTTACGATGCAAGGTTAGACGATGATTTTAAAGTTCCCATGACATATGAGCAGGTTCAAGAAGCTTTTGGTGCGGAAGAGTCAACAGAAGAAACCATCGATTTTGACACGGGAGAACGGAAGATGGTAACCATTCAGGGTGAAATAAGGCCCGGTGAAATCAAACAGTACATGATTAAGGAAGAGTGGTATTTCGACAAACAATCTTCTTCTTTGAATGTAAGAATTATCGGAATTTGCCCAATCCGCGAATTTACCAGAGATATTGACCAGCCCGGTCAGGTTCAGCGAACCAAGGTTTTCTGGGTATATTATCCTGAAGCAAGAAAGTTGCTGGCAACAAATAAAGTGCTCAATCCATACAACCATGCTCAATCCATGTCATTTGACGATCTCTTCATCAAAAGATTTTTCAACAGCTATATCGTTAGAGAATCAAATGTTTATAACAACCGCGATATAAGTGCTTACCTGAGTGGAAAAGATGCCATGCTTGAGTCAAAACGTATTGAAAACGAAATTTTCAATTTTGAGCAGGACCTCTGGGAATATTAATAAAGAAAGAATATTTAAACACAGGGGATGTACTGATTACGGCGTTTTGGTACATCCCTTTTTTGAGCTATACAAACAACGGTTAAAAACTCATCAAAATTTTGAATAATTCCTGTTGAAAAAAGCAACACTATATATCATCCTATTGGGAGGCATTCTTTTTCATTCTTGTAAAAATGAAATTAATCAATTCCTTCCGGGAGGAGGTGGCAGCTCCAAAAGTTGGTTTGAGCCAATTCCATACGGGATGGCATATATCCCAAGGGGTTCTTATCTTATGGGTCCATCGGATGATGAAGTGAAAATTTTCAACACCAGTTCAAGGCGTGTTTCCATTGAATCCTTTTGGATGGATGATACAGAAATTACCAACAATGAATACCGCCAGTTCGTTTACTGGGTGCGCGATTCCATAGCACGGACTTTGCTGGCGCAGGTCTATCCTGAGTTTATGTACACCGAAACTGCGAAAGGAGTTCCACTCACCCAGCCAATCATCAACTGGCGCGAAAAAATTAACTGGAGAAATGAAGACCATCTGCAGGCAATCGATGACCTGTTCATGCCGGAACATGAGCGTTTTGCCTTTACCAGGGAGATTGATTCCCGAAAGCTGGTTTATGACTACGGATGGGTAGATTACAAACAGGCAGCCCGGCGGGCAAACAGCTACAATCACGAAAACCGCCGCTATGAAGGAACCGTTGTTAACCAGCAGGGAGAGACCATTCCCATTGCCAATCGCAGCTCTTTTCTGATGCGTGAGGCAGTTCCCGTATACCCTGACACCTTGTGCTGGATTCGTGACTTTACCTATACTTACAACGAACCATATACACTCAAGTACTTTTCACACGTGGGATTTGACAATTATCCTGTTGTGGGGGTCACATGGAAACAGGCACGGGCATTCTGCCACTGGAGAACAACCATTCAACAGGAGTTCAGCAGCAGGTTTAATGATGCTCCGGCTCATTCCTACAGGCTGCCCACTGAAGCTGAATGGGAATATGCATCGCGTGGCGGGCTAAACAACTCCGTCTATCCGTGGGGAAGCTATTATACCCGAACAGACAAAGGGTGCTATGTTGCCAATTTTAAACCGATGCGCGGAAATTATGTTGCCGACAGTCCAACCACGACAAATGCCATGCAGGTAGGGCAATTTGATCCGAACAACTACGGATTGTACGACATGGCAGGGAACGTGGCAGAATGGACAAGCAGTGCATTCTATGAAGCTGCTTACGACAACATGAGCGATTTCAATCCCGAAATTGAGTATGATGCACGCCCCGACGATCAGCCGGTGATGAAGAGAAAGGTAATTCGCGGAGGTTCATGGAAAGATGTAAGCTATTTTATCCGTAATTCCACAAGAACATTTGAATATCAGGATTCTGCCAAATCGTATGTCGGATTCCGATGTGTCAGAACATCCTTCAGACAAGAGTTACTCCAAAAATAAACTTGGCAACTGCCCATTCAAACCATGAAAGGTTTAAATATTCACAGGAGATATTCCGGGATTTTAAGCAGCGCATAGTTCAGTTCAAAATTGAAATCACTCTTACAAACTGATATTGATTCCGGTAAACACGGTTGCCCCTGGCATGGTGTAATAACGGTTCACCTGATATTTTTCGTTCAAAAGATTTTCGCCGCTGACATACCATCTCAGATACTTGTTGATGGAATAGGCAGCTTTGGCTTTCAGTAGAGTGTAATCTTCACTTGAGACTACCGGCGAGGGATCATTGTCCAGATTTACTATTTGTTGCAAACTTGCATTAAAACGTAGTTTTTTCCACTGATAATTAGCACTCAGATAGAGATTATGTTCCGGTGTTGCATACACAGGATCTTCCATATGAATATAGCTGTANNAGAAAAAGTTCGCGGATGGTGGGACTGCGAAATCCTTTGGACACATTACCTTTCCAGGATGCATTGCCGGCAAACTTCCATGCAAACCCAACCGACGGAATCGTATGATTTCCGTAAACACTATGGTTTTGCAAACGAATCCCGGCATTAAGTGTCAGTTTTTCCATCAGGGTTTGCTGCATAAAACCATAAATTCCAGTTTCTGTAACCGTTGTGTCGGCAAAAACAACACCTGCCCCATTCATCGCCAGCAGATTTTCTGCCATTCCTCCGTAGTTCATGTGATCAAACCCGATGGTCAGGTTATTCCCTTTAAATAGTTTGAAAGACTCATAGAAGTTAAGACCGTAATTGTGGTCAGTTGAATGAAAACCGTCTGTAATATTGTGTTCTCCGAAGTTGTAAAAAGCTTTTAATGCTCCGCTTGCTTTTTCAAATTCATTCTGAAGTGTGAAAGCCCAGTAGCCGCGTGTGATGTCAATACGCTCACCGGGTTTTGCATTAATTGTATCCGGTCCGGGGTCAGATGCCTTGAATCCGGCTAAGCTTAAATCGGTGTTCAGGTGAAAATGATGGTTCACCTCATAGCCCAACTTAATATATCCGTTTTTAATATTAAAATCTGAATAATCACGGTGTCCGTTGGTTCGGTCATGGTTTCCAGAGGCAAAAACCGAAAATTTATTCTTTTTATAACCTCCTGACGCCATATATTTTTGTGTATTAAACGAACCGTAGGATACGCGTGCATTTCCTTCTGCGCCATCAGACGTCTGTTTTTTTGTGATAATGTTAATTACCCCGCCCATTGCATTGGAACCATATAGTATGGATGCAGGCCCGCGGATTACCTCAACCCGTTCGGCATCGGATGCCACATAGGAGTCGGGAAGAGGATGCCCCATGATACCCATAAATTGGGGATGCCCATCAATAAGCATCAAAACTCCCGTAGTGGGTACTCCTCCCATCCCGCGAATGGAAATCTGACCGGCGGAACCTTCGGCAACACCAAAACCGGTTATTCCCCGCTCAGTAACAAAAAGCCCGGGAACTTTCCCGTTTAAAACGGGAAGCAGAGCCGATTCACCACTTTCTTCAATCTGTAATCTGTCGATTACAGAGACAGCCATCGGTACACTATTCCGGCTCACGCCAACATGTGTTCCCGTAACAATTATCTCGTCAATTTTTACCGTGTCAACTACATTTGCTCTGTTCTGGCTTATACCGATTGCCGGATAAAAAAATAAACCGG
>MTKW01010122.1_pt1 | contig 14069 bp, 16 predicted proteins | sample 1042761 | NCBI WGS metagenome assembly MTKW01 (sample SAMN06205366, study PRJNA360243) | anaerobic digester metagenome | biome: Wastewater treatment plant; feature: Anaerobic digester sludge; material: sludge; isolation source: anaerobic digester fed with sludge from wastewater treatment plant ...
GGCACCACTGCTTTAACGTTTTCCTTGACAAGTTCGAACAGTATGTTCACGCAAGCACCTACCTTCCGAGCGGACATTATAAAAAAAGGCGCTCCCAGCAACATACGACGCCGGAGCACCAAATAAATACAAAACGCCATAGATTCCTCGGAGAGCTGACAACATTTTCGCCTGTGTCAAAGAACATATACGGCACCTAGATCTTCCGCGCTGTTCAGACAGTCATGATGCAGATAATTATGTTATGTTTCTCTGGATTCCACCCCAGTTCCTTCTTTTTCGCCTGATTTTTTCAGCGAAATGCCTGTCGCTGCCCACATCTTCGTTCTGCTATGCGAATCCCTTGATTCTTACAGCCATCTCCGAGGCGAAGCTGGTTATCACCCTGACATAACCGCTAAACCAGGAATTAACCTCCGGATCCCCAGTGTCAACCAGCAGCGGGCGCCCTTGTAGAGTCTCGATTTTGCTGCGGGTGGCCGCAATGAGAATGTTCTCCCTGCCCACCTGCCGAATCACTTCAGCACTGATCTGCTGGTTGCCGCGTCCGAAAACGTACCCCTGGCTGCCAATTACAGTCACGATGATTTTTGCAGGCTGCCCCTGAATCAGTTCGAGGATTTTCCGCTCATTTGCATCCTGGGCAATCAACTCCTGGTTGCGTACCACATCAATGCCAAGCAGACTGTTGGGCAGGCCCAGCACCTCCATAATCGGACTGAGTGTGCTGCCAGAACCGATGATGTAAAAGGTCTCTGGGTTCTCTTTCATTTCCTCTGCAATACGTTCGGCAATGCCAAGGAGGACCTCTTGCTCCGGTGCCTGACTTCCCCCGGATTTTGTCATCTGGACAAATTCAGGTGCAGAAGGAACTCTCATCACCCCATAGAGCCTGGTGGTGACAACTCCTGCCCGAAAGGCCTCTTCATCGATATCCATCACTTCTCCATCCACCAGCTCAAGCTCTTCACCGGAGAGATACTTCAGGGCCAGCACTCCTGCAGCTTGTGGGTGGCTGGCGAAGACGCCTGAATGAATCTTAACTCCTGCTGGGATTCCGATCACAGGCAGGGCGGTCTTAACCACCGCGGCCACATTGCGAGCCGTCCCGTCACCGCCTGCAAAGCAAAGCAGATCAACCTGCTCTGCCAGCATTTTCTCAGCTGCTGCCATGGTGTCTTCTGGGCCGGTCTGGGTCCCGACGGCGCCAACTACTTCAGTCTGAAAACCAAGCTCTTTAGCTACATCCTCTCCCATTGCCCCTGGATAGGTGCAGATCTGGAGTTTCGGCTGAAGCGGCAGCAGCTCTTTAAGCGCCCGCCTGGCTTTGGAGTTTGCCTCAGGAACTGCCCCCAGGCTGATCGCCTGCTGCAACACCTCAGCTCCGTCAGTTCCCTTCAATCCAACACGTCCACCCATCCCTGCAATGGGATTGACTATCAAACCAAGTTTCATTTCCTCCGCCTTTCTGACATGACTAGTGAAGTTGCCCGAAGAGCTCGGGTCCATGAAAATGTACAGCATATCTATCATGTTCTTCATTCTACAAATTAATTTCGCCGCTGAAAACAGTCTTGGCCCGGCCGCTGATATACACTCTGTCGGCCACCCGCAGTTTCAGCATGCCGCCTCTGGCCGAGGCCTGGTATGCTGTGAACTGATCTTTGCCGAGCTTTCGCTTCCAATAAGGGCCTAGACAGCAGTGGGCTGAACCGGTTACCGGATCTTCGTCAATGCCCAAAGCTGGTGCAAAAAAACGAGAGATGAAATCATAACTTGCATCTTCCGACGGGCAGGTGACAATAACGCCTCTGTTGCTCAACCGCGAAAGAATTTCACGTTCAGGGCGGATCTGCCTTAGGACTTCTTCCGACTCCACTTCAACCAAGTAATCCATCCTATTCATGCCTACATACAAAAAGGGTACCTTGAGTCCATCGATCAGTTCCTGGGGAGGCTCTGCTTCTTGCTCTTCTTCCAGTGGGAAGTCCAGCTCTATCCAGCCGCCGTTCGTGACTGCCTTTAGCACGCCGCTCTTGGTATAAAACTTTGCCGCTGCGGCTTCATCCAGCTCACCGGTCTCCCAGAGGACATGAGCTGCAGCCAAAGTAGCATGTCCGCACAGTTCGACCTCGGTGGCGGGCGTAAACCAGCGCAGCTCAAACCCATCGTCCACCTTGGTCAAAAACGCCGTCTCCGAAAGGTTCATTTCCGCTGCCATATTCTGCATCCACTGATCAGGCATGTTTTCCACAAACATGCACACTGCTGCAGGATTTCCTCTGAACATCTGGCCTGCAAACGAGTCGACCTGAAAAATCCTCACTTTTCCCCTCCTCCATCCGCTGCAAAGGATTCTGCCAGTCTGGCCAGTACATAGGTGTCTCTCTCTGTCCACCTGGGAGGGTCACCATACTCCCCCTGCAAAACGGACCGGTTCCTGTAAAGGGCCTCTGCCAAACCCACCCACTGGGGGCGAAAACCAAGTTCCTCTTCATACCCGTCCAGCTCCTGCCTTAAGAAACCGGGGCTGATGCTGCACAGATAATAATATGACAGCTGTTTAAAGATATCATAGTCCGCCTCACGGGCCTCGGCATATTCCACAACCAAACCGTACTCTCCTTGAATCTCCGAGAGAATCAGCCCGCATTCTTCCCTGATTTCTCTGGACAGAGTATCTGCATGGCTCTCCCCGTCCTTGACTCCTCCTCCGGGAAACTTGTAGTCATGGTTCACGGGAGAGTAGACCATCAAAATCTGTTCCCCATTGAGAATGATGGCACGGACAGCCTGGCGGCTAATGACTTTCCCCGCCAAGTTCAGGCCTTCACCGCGGCAAAACTCCCTCAACAGCTTCATGATCGCACCTCGGAGACTTGGCTAGAGATAGGTCACATCAAAGTAGGTAGGCTCCTGGGGTAAAGGAACCTCGCCCATAGGCACAAAAAAGAGATGGTACTTCAGCCTTACCCATGCCTTTTTGGCAATCTGATCATACCCCCTGTCCCGGGAGTTCAGGCAGGCCACCAGATAGTGGACATCATTTTCCCGGGCAGCCAGCCGCACGCGTTCCAGGATATACATGAGGTCTTCCGGACGGTCTATGATCAAATCGTATAACTGCCATATTCTGATTGCATCGCCGATGTTTGGAATATGGGGAACGGACATTAGCTTGGAGCCAACTCTCAATACAGGACGGGCAGCTTTGTACAGCGTCGGCATATTCAGCACCCGCTGGGTGTAATCGGCGTTTGTGTCCCAGACTTTCACCGATGAGCCGCCGAAGCTAAACTTGCTGAACATGTAGCGCTCCTTAAGGTGGCCGGACCGAGGCGATTCCAAAAACAGATCCTGGGAGCCGAAGCTTTGTTCCAGCTCCCTGTATTCCTGCACAGGATCAACCGCCTTGATGACATTGACCTTGCCCACTCCTGTTCGATCTCTGCAGAACCTCCCGTGGACGGGCATAGTCAAAAACTCCCTTGTTTCCACAGCCTTTGCCCCAAACTTCTGCAGAACGCCTATAGACCTCTCATTGTCTTCCTTAACATATCCGAAGATGAACTTCAGGTCCTGACGTTCGATCTCTTTTTTCACCGCCTGCCACAGCCTAAGCATATGGCGGGGAAGGCCCGTCTGGGCAAGGGGATTTGAACGCCAGTCGAAAATCAGTCCGCCCCGTACTGCCTCCCCTCCAAGCCTCACTGTAACCGGGCCAACTCCCATTATGCCTAAGATGTCCTGCTGGTTTTCGTCTTCGGCAACCAGCAAGATCGGTTCTTCAAATTTCTTGGCGCGGATAAAGTAGTCTTTCCGTTCACTCACCAATTTGATCTGATCGCCCTGGGGCGTCAGCTGTTCAATGGCAATCAGCTTCGCATTGTCTTCAGGTACAGCTGCCCGAACATGCAAATTCTCCACCTTCATTCCGTTTATTTTCAATTTCTCCAAACGACTGTCAATCTAGGGATATATATGGTATTATCGAAGTGTTATACCTACATCAATTATAGATTGTCCATCAATGGGAGGCAAGGATATTGAAAGTACTAGTCACACTGGCCAACACGCCAACTGGTCTGTTTATGGTCCGTCGTTTACACGCCCTGGGTTACAAAGTGACGGTCATAGACTCACATTCCCGCAGTTTCGCATCGTATTCCAACGGAGTCAGCAAAAGAATCATTGCTCCCTCCCTGCTGCACGAACCCTACGGCTATGCCAAAACCGTCCTTGACGAACTGAAACGTGAGCAATACGACTTTTACGTTCCATGCTTAGAAGACGGTTTTTTAATGGCACATTATAAAGACATTATTCAGAAATACACAAAGATGGTCTCCATGTCCTATCAAGAGATCACCCGTGCCCACAGCAAGCACGCCATGCGCGAATATGCCGCAGAAGCCAATGTCCGCATGCCGGTAACCCAAGCCCCGGATTCCTTGAAAAGTGCTTTCAAGCTGTTGGAGGACTTGAATTCGCCAGTCGTAATCAAGCCCCGGGTCGCCTGCAACGCCCATGGGCAGAAAGTTGTCATGGACCCCAAGAAGGCCGTCTGGGAGTACGGGCAAATCGTCAAGAAGTACGGACTGGAGGAGCAGCTTCCCATTGTCCAGCAGTACATCACGGGGAGACTTGTTTCCACTGTAAATCTTGCAGTAAACGGAGAAGTAAAGGGAAAAGTAGTGTTCCGGGCGTTGCGCACTGTCCCCACATCGGGCGGAACAAGCTCCTATCGGGAGACAATTTCCTCGCCGGAGGCAGAGCTCTTTGACGCACGTTTGATCAAACACTTTAACTGGACGGGCTTTATAAGTTTTGACTATATGGAAGAGGAATCCACTGGAAAGCTCTATCTGATTGACTGCAATCCCCGCATCGCTCCTGGGGCAATCCTCGCTTACCATGCAGGCGTGGATTTAATGGGCGCCTTTGCGGAACTGGCACAGGGCAAAGACATTGCAGCGTTGCCCAGACAGCAGGACGGTGTCCGCTGTAAGCTGGTTTTCTTAGATCTGGGCTGGCTGTTATACAACCTTATCGACAAGGACCTGACTTCTAAGGAGAAGTTTGCATGCTTCAAGGCTTGGATCAAGAGGGAAAAATCCTACAAAGACATAGAAAGCATTCATGATCTGCGCCCCGCCTTTGCGCTTTGGACATTTCTTCTGCGCAACGTCGGCAGGCTCTTAGGTGATGACGGCGGAGAGATCTTCCTTGAGCATTCCCTGTTCGACCAAGAAAAGTTCGAAAAGGGGCTGGCTGAGTCTGCCGCATCTCTGCTCTATTGAGTTCAGCTGCTGCCGAAGTCGGCACAACTGTTGAGATCGCGCTTCAGCACACATTTGCGAACTGGGCATCCCGCATCGATCCGGGATGCCTTGCGTTTCTTCTAGGAGTATCCGCAGCAATACAGGCGTGCCTCCTAGAGCTTGGGCAGAATGTCGCTCCACATTGCCCTCAGGATGTCCATGTGATTATGCTCATTGTGGGCAGTAGCAGTTATGACTGCCTGCCAGTCCGGCAGAACAACGCAGAGCTGGCCGTACATGCCGTCGGCCCTGTAAGTGTTAGGAGGTGTGCACTTCCAGACCTGAAAACCGTAGCCGCCGTTGTTTTCGGTGTCGTCATTGGCGCTCGTATCAACCCACTTTGTATGCATGCGGCGTACGTAGTCTGCCGAGACAATCTCCTCATCTTTGTACACTCCATTTTGCAGGAGCATGATTCCAAGGCGCGACAGTTCTTCGGTTGTCAGATACAGCCCGCTGGCACAGAATGTGTGCCCCTGGGGGCAGCTCCCCCACTGGGGATTCCAGATCTCAAGCTTGTCAAAGAGGCGAGGCATCAGGTACTCCCGCATCGTCAGTCCGCTGACCTTTTCCACAACACGTCCCAGCATGTAAGTGCAAAGGTTTTCGTAGTAGAAGCTCGAACCGGCTTCCGCTTTCATCGGCGTGCTGAAAAAAAGCTCGGCGAGCTCCATCGTCCTGTAAAGCTCAAAGTCCTCAAACATGTGCCCCGAACTCATCTGCAAGAGATGCTCGACAGTGATCTTCTCAGATCCCGGCTGGGCAATATCCTTGAATTCAGGGAAAAAGTCAAGTACACAGTCTGACAGCTGCAGACGTCCCTCTCCCTCTGCAATCCCCACACCGACCGCGGCAAAGGTCTTGGAGGCTGAATACATGTTCTCCCTGTCATTGCTGCGAAAACGGTGCTCTGCAATGGTGCTGCCTGCCTGATAGACGTGGATGCCGTAAACACCTAGATTCCTTTCCAGAACTGACAATCTGAAATCCGTCAACAGACTCATGCTGTCCCTCCTTAGTTATAATCCCTGTTCAATCAAGTGTCGATGTGCCTCCAAACATGCCCGTGCAGACTGGTCCAAAAAATCCAGCACCTCAGCGAAATGCCAGAACTCCAACTCTTCATCCTTGGCTGCATCCTTTTGCTCGAAATCACGGCGCAGTGCTTGGATCAGCTTCGGCAGATGCCGATGATCCATTTCATCCATTAAATCCCCAGCTCCGCCAGGGTTAAGATCATGCAGCTTGAGGGAGTGATGATCGATGATTCTCCCGTTCAGCCGCCAGAAATCCCTGTAGTTTTTCTGAAGAGCCTCTTGCTGCTCTTTTGGAGACAGACATTTGACTTTTTTGTAATAAAACTCCTTCCGCCAATACTCATCCGCGATGAGATGAAAGTAGTAACCGAGGTGAAAAGGGGAAGGCCGGCCGGTCAGATACTTACTGATGAAGGCGCCGTAGTCTGTATAGGTCTCGCCTTGTTTGCTTCTAAGAGAAAAATGCGTTGCATGGTACTGCGATGTGCCCATATAGGCGTGAACATCCGGTGCCAGGGAGCCGAGGTAGAAGGCGGTATCCTGAATCCGCAGCGACTTGTTCACCATCGATGCTATGCAGTAGTGCATAATCCGCGATCCCATCCTCCTCCCCCCTCCGGCATCTAACGCAATGCTGTCCTATTCTTCCCCCAGCTTCGCATTACCTGCCGGGCAGGAAGGGAAGTTTCGATAACGAGCAGAACTCTTTAGTACAGAATGATTCGTGGAGGTTATGCCAGTGGTTTTACTCGGTGCAGCAGTTAATTTCATCGCCATCGTCAGCGGAGCGCTTCTCGGCCGGGCAGTGCGCCTTCCAGAGCGCATGCGCCAGACGATAATGCAGGCCCTTGCTCTGGCGGTTTTGATCACTGGCATCTCCATGGGGCTGGAGAGCAATAACATGCTGATTCCCATCGCCTCCCTGGCCATCGGCAGCATTCTGGGAGAGCTCCTGAACATAGAAGCCGGCATAGCCAGCCTAGGCGAAAAGCTGCAGGGTCTCGGGGGCAGGAGGCCNNATGGCCGTCATCGGCAGCCTCAACAGCGGACTCACAGGCGACCACCAGGTGCTTTATGCCAAGTCTTTGATTGACGGAGTAACCGCCATCTTCTTTTCCGCTTCTCTGGGAATCGGTGTTGCTTTCTCGGCTGTACCTGTCTTCGTCTACCAGGGAAGTATTGCACTTTTGGCCACAGTCCTTGCCCCTTGCCTCAGCGGTCCGGTTCTTGCTGAGCTCACTGCAACCGGAGGCATATTAATCATCGGGATCGCCCTCAATATGCTGGGACTGACCAAACTGCGCTTAGGCAATATGCTCCCTGCCATCGCCGCCGCTGTGCTGCTGGCACTTATCACTTAATCTGCCTGTAGTCCACCAAGGGCAGGACATTAACCACCGGTTCTTCATAGGGATGAACTTCATAAATCTTTTCAACTGTCTGCTGCAGTAAACCTCCACTGCAGCGAAACTCCAGCTTGCATTCGGGTGCACAGCTTATTTCGCCTACGCTGCCGCTGTGAGGATTAGCACCCTCCAAGGGCCTCCAATAGCCCGTGACCTTGGCAGCCGAAAGCACATGATCATAATCTCCAACCTTCAAGACACCCAGCGCGTTGAGCTGTTCCCTCATTGCGTCCACGTATCCTTCCGGTATAAAGACCTCGACCTTAAACTCAGCTGTATACATGCTTATTACCTCCCGCGTTCGGTATTCAGAAAAAAATTTCACCAAACAGCCGCTTTTCCCTCCTAAGGCGCCAGCCGATGGCGATCCCTGGGAAACAGGCTGGCCTCACGGATGTTTTTCAAGCCGATGATCTGGGCAGTAAGCCGCTCCAAGCCGATGGCCAAGCCGCCGTGGGGAGGCATGCCCAGGGAAAAACTGCTCAGGTAGGACTTAAAGTCATCTGGCTCCAGCCCCTTCCTCCGCATATTAGCAACTAAAGCATCGTGCTGGTGGATGCGCTGTCCGCCTGTGGTAATCTCCAGTCCGCGAAACAGCAGGTCAAAGCTGGCAGTCAGCTCCTCACCTTTAGGCATGGTATACATAGGCCGCTTAGTCCAGGGGTAGTCAGTGACATACACAAACTCACTGCCTGTCTGTTCCAGGAAGTACTGGCTGAGGAGTCTTTCCCCTTCAGGATCCAGATCCGGTTCCTGATGTATCTTGCCGTATTCCCCTTCCAGAATCTCAAGGGCTTCAGCCAGGGCTATTCTGGGGATCTGGGGCACTTCCGGAACAGTCAACCCAAGAACTTCCAGCTCCTTGCCGCACTTCGCTGCAACAGACGAAAACATTGAAGCCAAGAGCTCATTTTGCAGGTCCATGATATCATGCTCGTCTTCAATAAACCCCATTTCCAAGTCCAGACTGACATACTCGTTTAAATGGCGGGACGTGGCATGCTTTTCTGCGCGATAAACCTGGCCGATCTCATAGACACGCTCATAGCCTGCCCCAACCAGCATCTGCTTGTAAAACTGGGGGCTTTGTGCCAGGTAGGCGGTTTCTTCGAAGTACTCCACAGGAAAGAGTTCAGTGCCCCCTTCCGTGCCGCTGGCCACAATCTTAGGCGTAAACACCTGGACAAAGCTTTTGCCGTTGAGGAAATCCTGGAATGCCTGAACCAACGCTGCCTGTATCTTGAAAACCGCATTGGTCTTAGCATGCCTGAGACTCAGCACTCGGTGATCCAGGGCAAGTTCCAGGGGGATGTTCAGTTCTTCCCCATTGACATTGAAGGGAAGCTGATCTGCAAACGCCAGCACCTCTATTTCCTCTGCTGCTAACTCAAATCCCAGCCTGGAGCGGGGTTCTGCCTTGACAACTCCCCTAATTTTCACCACGCTTTCGGTACTGATGGGCTGCGCTTTGAGCAACGCCGGATCAAGCACCGCCTGTACCGTTCCGCTGCGGTCACGGAGGAGTAAAAAGGTCACCTTGCTTAAGATCCGCATGCGAAGCACCCAGCCCATTACTGTTACTTCCTGACCTAGGCAGCTGCCCAGTTCTGCTGTAAGCACTCTTTTCATATCGTTCTTCCTTTCTAGAATAAATTCGCCCCTAGCCGACAAGGCTAGGGGCGTGCTGAACGCGGTGCCACCCTAGTTAACTCTGCCTAGAAAAAAATCTCGTCCGCCATGGGACGAGATGATCGTGGTACCACCCAAGTTTAACTCTAGGCAAGAGTTATCTTCAGTCCAGATAACGGTGGAAACCGGCACATCCTTTTGATCAGATGGCAACTCCAAGGTGTCCGTCCATAAGGGATCCTTGCCAGGCTTGCACCCTCCCCGGCTCGCTAAGAAGCCTCCACCAATGGACTCTCCTCTTCATCNNTTAGAGCCCGCTTTCGCACCTGACGGCGGGCATAGAAGAAACTTGCCACCTGTCCGATCCCTGCCAGAGTCCAGGTAACTGGATAGGCCAAAAACAGCACCATCATGGTGGGATACCACTTAAAGACTGTGATCAGCCAGACTATACGGAACAGACAGGCGCCTACCAAGGTAGACAGCATAGGCAGGATGGAATAGCCCATTGCCCTGGTTAGGCCGGGAAATACGTTCATGATTCCGCAGGAAAAATAGATGGCCATCATTATTCTCATACGCTGCATGCCTAAATCGATAACGGCCGGATCGTCGGTATAGATGCCCAGCAAAGGCCGTCCAAAGAGCACCACCGCGCCGCCCAGCACAATCCAGGTGGCAAACACAAAGGCGGCAGATATCTTTGCTATCTCGTCAATCCGGTCATAATCCTCCGCACCCATACTTTGACCGGTGTAGGTTATGGCGGCATTGTAATAAGAGTTCATAGTGGTGCCTACCAGGTTTTCAACGTTGCCCGAGGCGGCACTGGCCGCAACCATGACAGAACCAAAGGAGTTTACCGCGGACTGGATTAATACATTGGAAATGGAAAAGAGCAGGCTCTGCAGTCCGGCAGGAAGTCCAATGCGGACAATTGAACTGAGCTTGCCGCGGTGAATGCGCAGCCTTTTCCAGCTGAAACGCAACGGCCCCTGGTGCTTCATCAAGGAAACCATGATCAGGGCCATGGTCAGATACTGGGCAATCACAGTTGACCAGGCCACACCGGCTACTCCCATGCGGAAAGCTGCAACAAAAATGACGTTAAGAATCACATTGACTACACCTGACACAGTCAAAAAGTACATCGGGCGCTTACTGTCGCCGACGGCCCGCAAAATGGCAGCCCCAAAGTTGTAAACCATGCTGGCAGGAATACCCAGGAAAAAGACTCTCATGTACAAAGTGGACAGATGGATGATGTCGTCTGGGGTACCCATCATCTGGAGCATGGGCCTGCTGAGCACTATGCCCATGATGGCGACAAAAACCCCCGCCGCTATGCTTACTGCAATCGAGGTGTGAACAGACTGACGGATATCTTCAGCCCGACGGGCCCCGTACTCCTGGGCCACAATTACAGCTGTGCCAACCGACAAACCCATGAACAGGTTGACGATCAGATTAATCAAAGAACCTGTGGCACCTACTGCCGCCAGGGCCAGGCTGCCTTCAAAGCGGCCCACAACAATCATATCAGCTGCATTGAAGAGCAGCTGAAGAATGTTCATAGCCATGATGGGCAGGGCAAACCTGAACATTGAACTGAGAAGGGGCAGATTCAGAGGGCCAATTCGTTTTCCAAGGGTCATTCCTAGCTCAAGTCCTTTCTAAGTTGATGAAAACCCCATCATTAACTGATGGGGCAGGTGTGATCAGTTTACAAAGACAGTTGACCCTCGCTTGATAAAGGAGTAAAACCACTCTGAGTCCTGCATCGATAAGCGAATGCAGCCGGCAGAGCGTCTCTCCAGTAGAGTGTAGTCAACAATATTGCGCTCCTGGTCCATAGGCAGGGAATGGAACATATAGGGCCCGGAAAACTGTACCCAGTACTCTCCGCCCCGTCCCAAGAAGGGAGAATAGAACCATGTTCCTCGCTCGGCGATCTCATGCAGGCCCCTCAAAGTTGGGGATACATTCTTCCCAGTCGAGCTGGGCATGGTCCGTACCAGACTCCATGCCCCCTGTTTNNCGGGTGTTTACATAGGCCTCCAGGACAGCCTGGGGCAATTGCTCCAGATTGGTCTCAGGATCACCGGGGATTGAGATGCTGTCGGCGGCGATCCACCCTTCCCTGCCGTCCTCAGCCTTCACGAGATACCAGGCATAGGCCCGATCCCGAACCACTTCCACCACTTCACCGCTCTTGAACTCGCCAGTTTGCCTGCGGCTGTTTGAATAATCGTTATACGCAGGTGTGTCCTTGGTTATGTTTCCATAGATAATCGTATCCTTAATCAGCTCTGTAAAATCAAAGGCTGCCCCTTCACTTGCTTGTCCATCAGACGCAGCGCCCAAAAGGATGGCAAAAACCAATAGCAGGGCCGCTAAAGCATAGTCTCTCTTAGATCGTACGATACGCAAATTCATTCCCCCATCAGCGAAAATTCGACATAATACTACTTTCGCTAATGAAAGATAGAGTCCTTGCAGTTAGAAAAATTTTCGTTTGATACTCAGTTGCTTCTCATCAGGCCCCCGAGCATTCCCCCGAGCATAGCCACGAACACCATTTTTATAAGCTTTCTCCACCAGAGCCAGGTTGTCAGCAGAGGCCCTGCATAGCCGATTACGCTGAAAACCAGGAAGGCCAGCACTCCCACTAATACTCCATGAAGCCAGGCTTTGTTCCGGCAGCGCATGCCGGCCCAAACTGCTCCGGCAAAAACCCCCACATGGGTTAGAACATTCAGCAGTTTCGCACTTGCCTGCCAAGGGGAGAAATACACTGCAAGGGCCAAGACGGCTGCAATCAGCAACAGAAGCAGCTGGGAGAGGACAAATCCTTGCAGAACAGCAGCGGGCTGCAGGGAAAAGCCATTGATATCGGCAGCATTCTTCCTGGTCATAACCATCACCCCCTACACCCTATGCTGCGCAGAAAAAAATATGCAGCCCCTGTTCGGGACTGCATATCTAAATGCTGTGACTAGTCGTCCTGTTTCTTCCGTGCAGCAATTACCTGTTCCGCAATGTTCGCAGGGACCTCTTCATAGTGGCTGAACTCAGAGGTGAAGGAACCGCGGCCCTGTGTCATGGAACGCAGGTCAATGGCGTATTTGAACATTTCTGCCATGGGAACCTGGGCCCGAATCACCTGCATGCCGCCCTTGGGTTCCATGCCCAGGATGCGGCCGCGCTTCTTGTTCATGTCGCCCATGACATCACCCATGAAAGGTTCGGGAACGGTGATCTCCACGTTCATTATGGGTTCAAGGAGAACTGGGCTTGCTTCCAGGAAGCCTTTTTTAAATGCCATGCCGGCTGCGATCTTAAAGGCCATCTCAGATGAGTCTACCGCATGGTAAGAACCGTCGTACAGGGAGACCCGGATATTCTCCACAGGATAGCCGGCCAAAGGTCCGTCATCGAGAATCTCACGCAGACCCTTTTCTACCGCGGGGATGAAGTTGCGAGGCACAGCGCCGCCGAAGATGTCATCGATGAACTCCAAGCGATCCTCNNTTCTTGTGCTTGCCTTCAACGTCCGCCGTTCCACGAATGGTCTCTCTGTATGGAACAGCCGGATCAGTCAGTTCAACTTCAACACCGAACTTCTTCTGCAGGCGGCTGCACATGATCTCTAAATGCAGTTCGCCCATGCCGCTGATCAGGTTCTGGCCTGTGTAGACGCTCTTTTCTACCGTAAAGGTCGGGTCTTCTTCTGATAGACGGCTGAGTCCGGATCCGATCTTATCCTCATCGCCCTTAGCCTTCGGCTGAACAGCCATGCTCATCACAGGCTTGGGGAATGCAATTGGTTTGATGCTGACCTTCTTGTCCTTGGAGGACAGCGTATCATTGGTTGTTGTATCCTGGAGCTTGGCCACAGCGCCTAAGTCGCCAGGTCCAATCTTGCTGACAGGAATTTGATCCTTGCCGGAAATCAGGAACAGCTGGCCAATTCTTTCATCCCGGCCGGTACGTACGTTAAAAGCACTGCTGTCGGAGCGGAGCGTTCCGGAAAACACCCTGAACAAAGTCAGCTTGCCCACATAGGGGTCAGCCATTGTTTTGTAGACCAGGGCAGAAAGGTTTTGATCATCGGTGCTGATCGTAACCTCATTGCCGTCGGCGTCAGTGCCGGCAATGGTGCGGTTGGCAGGCGACGGCATGCCTTGAACAATGTAGTCCAGAAGAGCGCTGACTCCAAAGGCGGATTGGGCGCTGCCGCAGAGAATGGGCACCATCTCGCCGCTTTGAGTGCCTAGGCGTACCGCATGCTTAATCTCGTCATCAGTTAACGCTTCACCTTCAAGGTACTTCATCATGAGCTCATCGTCGGCTACCGAAGCAGCCTCGATCATCTCTTCCCTGGCGGCCTCGACGGCGTCGGCCATATCGTCGGGAATCGGACCTTCCTTGACAGAATCTCCATCCTTCAGGAAAGCCTTCATCTGTACCAGGTCAACTATGCCCGAAAAAGACTCTGCTTCTCCGATGGGCAGCTGAATGGGTACAAGTTTGGGGCCAAAATGCTCCCGCAGCTGATCAACAACCCGGCTGAAATTGGCATTTTCACGATCCATTTTGTTGATAAAAACAGCTCTGGCTGCCAGACCGGTTTGCTCAAAGTAGTCCCAGCCTTTCTCGGTGCCAACTTCAACTCC
>MTKW01020339.1_pt1 | contig 14068 bp, 14 predicted proteins | sample 1042761 | NCBI WGS metagenome assembly MTKW01 (sample SAMN06205366, study PRJNA360243) | anaerobic digester metagenome | biome: Wastewater treatment plant; feature: Anaerobic digester sludge; material: sludge; isolation source: anaerobic digester fed with sludge from wastewater treatment plant ...
CGGATCGACGACTTCGAAGCCGGCGTCATCGAGCCTTTCTTTCAGCTTGTCGACGTGCTCACCGCTCCAGCCGTAACAGCCGAATGCCGCCGCTTTCTTTTTCTTGAACTTCAGTGACTTCAGGAAATGGAGCCAGCCTGCGACGGTCGACAAGATGTCGTTGCCGACGGTCGGCGAACCGACCGCGATCGCACGCGAGCGGAACACTTCGGTCATAATGTCGTTTTTGTCGGCTTTGGCGATATTGAATAGGGCCACGCGCGTCTCGGGGTAGGAGTGCAACGCCTCGGCCGCCAGCATATGGGCGAGTTCCGCCGTGCCTTCCCACATCGTGTCGTAGACGATCGTCAGACGATCTTCCTGATAATCGTCGGCCCACTCCGCATACTTCTCAACGATCTGCAGCGGGTTATCGCGCCAGATCGCGCCGTGACTCGGTGCGATGATGTCGATCGGCAGATTGAGGCCGACGACTTCCTTAATCTTGGCTGCGACCAACGGCGAGAACGGATTCAGGATGTTCGCGTAGTACTTCATCGCTTCCGCTTCCAGCACACACTGATCGGCCAGATCGTTAAACAGACCGTCGACCGCATAATGCTGACCGAATGCGTCATTTGAGAAGAGAATATTGTCTTCGGTCAGATACGCCGCCATCGAATCAGGCCAGTGCAGCATGCGCATCTCAACGAAGACGAGCGATTTACCATTGCCGATGTCGATCGAGTCACCCGTCTTCACGACGTGGTAATTCCAATCTTCGGCGTCGAACTGCCCCTTCAGAGAAGACAGGGCGTTCTTCGTGCAGACGATCGTCAGATCGGGGCGCTCCTTCATCAGGGCGGGCAGCGCACCGGAGTGGTCGACTTCGCCGTGGTTGACGATGACGTAGTCGAGTTTCTTCAAATCGACCACCTTTTTCAGGTTTTCCATAAAGACGTTATCGTGCGGTGTCCAGACCGTATCGATCAGGACCGTCTTTTCTTCTTCGATCAGATAGGCGTTTTGACTCGAGCCGTGATTGATCGAGTAGTCATCGCCGTGGAAGCTGTCGAGCTCCCAATCGATGTAACCAATCCAGCTGACGTTGTTTTTGATAGGCCGTTTGATGCGCTCTGCCATAATCTTAAATCTCCTTGGAATGTTTGCTTATGGGGACAGTCTACTTGTGGATGCCATCACCTTTCATTGATCCAGGTCAATTATTCGGATAAAGTTCGTCAACCCGCTTAACGGTCTCGCGGATCAACTCGCGCAGCACATCCGTATCGATATCATCCAATTTGTTGACGTAAATGCAGGACACGGCAGCTTTCACCTTGCCTAACCGCCTGAGATAATCGTCTCTTCTTTCGTCATACGGCAGAAGATAGAGGCTGTGCCTCGCCTTGCGCGGTGAAAACGCCGCCTTCGGCGCGTCGCCACTGTGGCCGCTTTCGTACACATAATGATAGCGGCCAAAACCGATGATCGAGTCTCCCCACATCACCGCCGGATAGGCGGTCTCCTCTTCAAAGATCGAGAGCAGTCGGTAAGCGTCGTCACGCTTTTTCTCCGACTCGATCGATTCGATAAACGCCAGGACGTCAGCGTCTGTCGCTTTCATTTTGGCCACCCATCCACCTCCTAAGCTGCCGGCGCAAAGCCGAGTGTTTCCAGCATCGCTTTGCCGTCGTCCGATTTCAGCCAGGCGACGAGCGCTCTGACCGGCGAGTCTTCCGGTTCATCTTTTCGAAAGACAAGGTAATAGCCGTCGGATAGCGGATAGTAGCCGGAGCTGATCGTCTCGACGTCCGGTTTCACGCCTTCATAGTCTAAAATTTTCAGATCTTCACCGACACCGGTTATCCGGTCGTTGTCGATCAGGTATTTGTAGAGCGTAAAGCCGATGGCATACGAATTGGTCGGTTCTCCGTCCATGCCGCCGTGGTGGTAACCAGCCACCATGAAGACGATATCCTCCATCGTCAAAGACACGTAGTTTTTCTCGATTTCCGGGTGGATCGGGTCGCCTTTCAGGATAAAATTGTCGAGCTGCGACCAGCTGCCGCTGTCATGATTTCGGCTGATCGGAACCAGTTCCTTGTCCGGTCCGCCGAGTTCACTCCAGTTTCGGATCGAGTAGTCGACGTAGATCTTCCTGATCTGCTCCGCCGTGATCGAATCAACCGGATTTTCCGCCGGCGTGATGAAAATCAAGGCTTCGGCCGCAAATCGTTCATAGGTCAGCGTCACACCGGCTTCCGACGCCGCATCTTTGACCTCCTGTGAGGGGTACGGGACGACGATCAGGTCGACCTCGCCGGCGATCAGCTTGTGATACGACGGCACCGTCTTTGACGCCGTCTCCGGAAAGTGGCGGGATGCCGCTTCATCTTTGCCGAACATCGCATCATAGAGCGCCTGGACGACAGGCAGGGTCGAGGTCGAGCCGTCGATTTTCGGATAATTCTGCCACTCGATGCCGATCGCCTCAGCTGCCGGCGTCGCTGTCGGGACGTCGGAAACAGGTGCCGGCGACATGCCGAATAAGCCGAGGATGAAAGCTAGAAACAGGGCGAGCAATTGAACCATAGGATGCCTCCTTAACCGGCAAAGGACATGCTTTTTTTTTAAGTATAAGCGAGCATGGACAAAGGCCAGATTACGAATGCGTTAAATATCCTGCCAGTCGATCGAGCACGTCTATACACCGCTGAAGATACAGATCCGGTTCGAGACTGCCGTCGGAGATCGATTCCAGCATCAACGGCCCGTCGTACGCCGTTTGAGACAGCATCTTCATCTCGGCAGGCCAATCGATCGTGCCTTCAAACGGCAGTTGATGCAGATCCTTCATGCCGTCGTTATCATGAAGATGCACGGCGATCACCCGCTCCCGGTAAGGCGTCAAGTGCGAAAGGTCTTTCGTCACCGCATTATTGTGTCCACTGTCGTAACAGACACCGAGATCGGGAAACGTCTGAAGCAAAGAATCAAAGTGATCACGGCTTCGCACGTTTTCAAGTGCCAGTCGCACGCCGGCAGATGTCGCATTTTCGAGTAAGAGCGCAAAACGCTCCAGACCGATATCGCTGATCGTTGGCGGTGTCGGTCCTTCCGCCGGATGCAAAATGAGTATCGGTAGACCGGCTTTGCCGGCGTCTTCAATCAGGGATAATAGCCAGGCAAGGTATTTCTCTCCATCGGTCCCGTCCTGCCAGAGCGCATTGGTGCCGGCATAAGGTAGATGTCCGCTCACAACTTCCAAGCCGAGATCACGCGCCATTCGAAGCGTCGTCTCTTTCGGAAAAAACTCATCCGACCACCAGATCGTCGTCGTCTCAAAGCCGACCGTGGCCATTTTCTCCAACGCCGTCTTCGGTTGGAGATCATAGCCATACCACGCATAGATGCCTTTTTTTATCATGTCTTTCGCCTCAGTGTTCGCAGATAGGCCTTTTGTTCATCTGTCACGACGCGACTTTCAATCGCCTTTTGAATCGCTTTGTTGTGGTTCCAAAGGGGCAGCTTTTGTTCCTTGATCCAGGGCAACGTCTCAGCAAACCGTTTGGTTAAAGCCGTCGCGAAATACCAGGCCACCATCATCCGGATGTAGTACTCCTCACGGTCAATCGAGGCGACGAGATCGAGATGCTCGGCGCGAAAGGCATCGCCCAAAAAGTAGTTCATCAAAACACCGATCGCAAAACGTACCGTGTACTCATGCTCCGAGGAAAGCCAACGCTGCACCGGCTCGAGCAGGTGGGGCTGGTTTTTGGCGAAGGCCTTCGGCCGCAGCGAATCGCAGGTCGCCCAGTTGTCGACAAACGGCAGGAATCGCTCAACGAGAGAAAGTGCCGGCTCGATCGCTTTCGACTCGGAGATAATCAGCCCGTGTAGGTTGTTCTCTTCGTAATAGTGGTGCGGCAACACGCTAATAAACTGATCGGCATCCGGAGTTCCTCTCATCTCTTTCGCCAACGATTTCAGCATCGGTGTCCGCACCCCGATGATCCGCGCTTTGTCGATCGTCGGTATCAGATTCGCGATGAAATCTCTATATCCTTCATCTTGCAAAAGGAATAATCGTTCGCGTATCTTCTCTATCGTCTGTCTTGCTTCATCCATCAACCATGCTCACTTTTTTCGCTGCTCATCTCCCACGTTATCTGAAACAGGCTCGAGAATCTTATAGTAAGGATACATATCTTCAAAGCGACCGTCTTTTAAACGAAACCCGCCGGGAATCAGCCCGAGGCGAACGAAGCCGAGTGACTCGTAAAGATGCATCGCCCCTTCGTTATTCGCCACCACCGCGTTGAACTGCATGATGCGAAAACCAAGCCGCGAAGCCTCGATGAGACTATCTTCGACGAGCAACCTGCCGATGCCGCGATCTCGATACTCTTCGCGCACGGCGTAACTGGCATTGGCCAGATGGCCGCAACGGCCGACATTGTTCGGATGCAGGATGTAAAGACCGAGGACCAACGACTTATCGTCGACGGCAACCGCGCTGTGATCTTGCTCCGAAAAAAACAAGCATCCCGTCTCTTCGTCCAGAAAGTCTTCCTGCGGAAAGGCCTGTCCGGCCTCAATGATCTCATTCCAGATTTCGAGCATTCCAGGGATGTCGCCCGGCTGAAAACGTCTTACCGTGATGTTCACACCGCACACCTCCGCTTCTCGTGTCTACCTATTATGGGAGTTATAACGGAAAAGTACATCGTTAAGATATAGATTCCTTGACCACCCATGGCATAACTCATACTATAGTATCTTGATTGCGTATTATTTAAGATATTAATGACGAAGAGGCTTTTCCGACGTGCAGATACCTGATTTTTTACCGATTCTCCTGGCTAGCGATATTAATGTCTACAGTATGGCCCGTGCCTTTCATGAGGCGTATAACAAACGTTCTTTAGTGATCGCGCGTAGTCCCGCCGGACCGATCGACCACTCCAAGATCCTCGACCTGATCGTCGTCGAAAATCTCGACGAAACAGACGCCTTTTTGGAGACGGTCGAGCAGGTCGCCAAAGAACATGCCGGCAAAACCCTCCTCCTGATCGGCTGCGCCGACCACTATGTCCGATTGATCGTGGAGAACAAAGAAAGGCTCAGTCGCAACTTCGTGCTCCCCTATGCACCAAAAGAAGTGCTGGATCGTTTCACCTTGAAGCAAAACTTCTATCAACTGTGCGATCAATACGGTCTCGATTACGCGAAAATGTACGTCTACAAAAAAGGGACGCCGCTTGACTTCGAGCTCGACCTGTCTTTTCCTGTCGTGTTAAAACCGTCTGACACGGTCAGCTATAACGCGTACGCCTTCCCCGGCCAAAACAAGGTCTATTTTGTCGCCGATCGGGCACGGATGAATGAGCTTTTGCAGACGATCTACGGCCACGGCTATGACCAGGACATGATCATTCAGGAAGAAGTTCCGGGACACGACTCCCAGATGTACGACCTGCATATCTACGCCGGCAGGGATAAGAAAGTCAAATTGATGAACATGGGTAATGTCCTGCTCGAAGAGCATACGCCGAAAGGATTTGGCAGCAATGCCGCCACGCTGGTCAGCTACCATCCGGAGTTCATGGATAAGATCCGGCTGATGCTCGAAGATATCGGGTTCCAGGGATTTTGCGACTGCGACATCAAGCTCGATCCGCGTGACGGCAAATTCAAGATGTTCGAGATCAATATCAGGCAGGGGCGAAGCCATTACCGGGTCACCGGCGGCGGTGACAATCTCGCCACCTATCTGGTCGACGATTATCTGCTCGACAAACCGCTCGAACTAAAGATGGTCAAAGACGATCATTTCTGGCATGTCGTACCGCTCGGCGTCGTGTACAAATATGTGAACGACAAGCAAAAGGTGAAAAAGATCAAGCAATTGGTGCGTGAAGGAAAAACGAGTACGTCACTCTTTTATAAGAAAGATATGTCGTTTCGACGCCGTCTCTATCTCTTTCTAAGAGACCTCAATCACTTCCGAAAATACAAACGCCATTACCGTCACAAAGTCTGATTTAAAAAGGAGCCGCTTGCGGCTCCTTTTCATTTAAGAAGCGCCGCACGCGCCGCCTCGACCTGCAATGAGAACGCATGCTTCCCGGGGCCACCCTCTGTCTCTCTCGCCAGAAGACAACGATCGAGGTCGATGGCATCATAGATGTCCGAATCGAATAGAGGGTGTGCATGCTTAAACGTGAAAAGATCGAGTGATTCCAGCGTCACGCTGGCATCGCTCGCCTTTTGAACCAATTCGCCGGTCACTTTATACGCTTCGCGGAAAGAGAGCCCCTTTCGCACCAAGTAATCGGCGCAATCGGTCGCATTTAAGAACCCGTCACGGCAAGCAGAACGCATCTGCTCTTCGTGAAAGGTCAAACTTTCCAGCATCGGAGTTAGTAAAGCGAGCGTTGACTGCAATGTATCGACCGAATCGAAAAGGCTCGCCTTATCTTCCTGCATATCCTTGTTGTAGGTCATCGGCAGCGCCTTCATCAAGGTGAGTGCCTGCATCAAGTTGCCGTAGACGCGCGCCGTCTTGCCGCGCATCAGTTCGGCAAGATCGGGATTTTTCTTTTGCGGCATAATCGACGACCCGGTCGAAAAAGCATCGGAGAAAGAAATAAAACGGTAGCCGGTAGACGTGTAGATGATCAGATCCTCCGCCAGACGCGACACATGCATCATCGAGATCGCAGCCGCCGCCTGATACTCGATCACGTGGTCGCGATCACCGACCGCGTCCATGCTGTTCAGGCTGAGTTCCGAGAATCCGAGCCTCTCCCGTACCGCATGGCGATCGAGAGGAAAGGAGGTACCGGCCAAAGCGGCGGCACCGAGCGGCATGCGGTCAACCCGAACCTTAAGATCCAAAAACCGCTCACGATCCCTGATAAACATCCAGGCGTAACTTAAAAGATAGTGACCGACACTAACCGGTTGCGCCGCCTGCAGATGTGTGTATCCCGGTATGATAAGATCGGCCGCGCGCTCAGCGCGATCGATAAGCGAAAGCACAACGCCTTCAAGCAGAGACACCGTGACTTCGATCTGTCGCTTCAGCCACAGTTTCAAAGCAAGTGCCGTCTGGTCGTTTCTGGAGCGCCCCGTGTGCACTTTTTTACCGACCTCTCCGAGCCGGCGTGTCAGCTCCTGTTCAAGGAAACTGTGTATGTCTTCGGCACGTTCGTCGATTTCGAGCTCTCCAGCGGAGACCTCGGCGAGCATACGGCTTAATTCGGCGACGAGCAACGCGCCGTCATCTCGATCAATAATGTCCTGTTTGGCGAGCATCTCCACGTGGGCAATCGAGCCTTCCAGGTCTTCTTTGATCAGGCGGCGGTCGACCGGGAGCGAACGGTTGTATTCGTCCGCCAATGCATGAAGTTCACCCGATAATCGTCCCTGCCAGATCGTCAAAGCCCGTTCCTCTGGCGCATCTTCGCCTGAATCCTGATCGGCAGCCCATAGAGATGAATGAAGCCGGTCGCATCCGACTGCTGATACACGTCATCTTCTTCAAACGTCGCGTAGCCTGCCGAATACAGTGAATACGGCGAGCTGATACCGGCCGGCAAGACGTTGCCGCGATAGAGTTTCAGCCGAACCGTGCCGCTCACCTGTTCCTGAGTCTTGTCGACAAACGCGTCGAGCGCCTGCTTCAAAGTGCTCATCCACTGTCCGTTGTAGACGAGCGAAGCGTAATCGAGCGCCAGTTTTTGCTTGTAGTGGTACGTATCCCGATCGAGTGTCACGCTCTCCAGATACTGATGCGCTTTGTAGAGTATCGTACCGGCCGGGTTTTCATAGACGCCGCGGCTTTTCATGCCGACGAGACGGTTTTCCACGATATCATCGATGCCGATCGCGTGCCGGCTACCGATCGCGTTCAGGGTTGAAACGAGGGACACCGGATCACACGCCTCGCCATCTACTGCCACCGGATAACCACGCTCGAACGTAATGCTGACATAGGCGGGCTCAGATTCGGCCTGCCACGGCGACACACTCCACTCCAGCATGCGATCGAGGTCAGCCTCGTTCTCGGTGCTTTCGAGATCGAGTCCCTCATGCGAAAGATGCCACAGGTTTTCATCTTTCGAATAATCATCTTCCCGCGAGACATCGAGTGGAATGCCATGCAGTTCCGCATAATCGATTTCCTGCGAGCGGCTGCGGATTTCCCAGAAACGCCACGGAGCGAGCACCTCAATCGATGGATCGAGCGCATTGATCATGAGTTCGAAGCGCACCTGATCGTTTCCCTTGCCGGTACAGCCATGACAGATCACGGAGGCCTCTTCGAGATGCGCGATCTCGACCAATTTTTCCGCAATCAACGGACGCGCCGTCGCCGTGCCGAGAAGATATACACCTTCGTATTTCGCACCGGCGCGCAGTGCAGCAAATGCGTAGTCACGCAAAAAGGTCTCTTTGAGATCTAAAACATGAAGTTTCGCGGCACCGCTCATCTTCGCTTTCTTTTCAAGCGACGCGCGATCTTTAATCTGACCGAGATCGGCAGCGACGCAGATCACTTCGGCGACACCATTCGCTTTGAGCCAGTGAAGTAATACCGATGTATCGAGTCCACCGGAATATGCGAGCACGACTTTGCTGTATTGTTTCACCCTATGCCTCCAAAAGAAGATCGCCCCAAGAGACAATCTGCATAATTATCAATATTTCCAAATTAAAATAACTTCAGAAAAAGCGACAGTCAAGCGGATGAAAGGATCTTCGCCATTTTATCAAGCATCGATTGATTTTATTTTAATTCAATGTGCGTTTCGTAAGACTGTCGCCTTGTGGAGCAAGGGCCGTTAGGCGTTTGAAGCGAATACTCAGGACGACTGCGCGGATCGCGTTATCGATGAAGATCGATCCGGCTCCGACCACAAGAAAATACGTGGAAGCGGCTGCCATCACCTCATCCTTAGCACCCATGGCCGACAGCATCGAGCGACCGAATATCAAGGTCAACACAGCGAGCAGAAAGCCGGTGACTACTGCGAACATAAGGGCATGCGCCGCATACGTCTTCGCGGCAGGTTCATCATTCGCGCCTAGCTTTCTCGTGATTAGCGAGGAAGAAGCGATGCTGAGCGCCAAAAAAACGGCCAGATAGACGGCCAGAATATTATTGCCGAGCCCGACACCGGTGACCGCGAACAAACCGAGTTGGGCGATCATCAGGGTATCGATGAAACCGACCAACGCCTGCAGGATGTTCTCAATCGTCGCCGGTACCGCAAGCCGCAGTATCTGCCTCGTGTCGTCTCTCACTATTTTAGAAACTGATCGAGCGCTTCAGAGAACAGATCGAGTGTCTTTTCATCATGTGATTCAACCGCCTCAACGACGCAGTGACGCACATGATCCTTCAAGATGATCTTCCCCACATTGTTGATCGCTGAGCGCACAGCCGACAGTTGAATTAAGATCTCACTGCAGTCTCGATCCTCTTCAACCATCCGTTTTATCGCTTCCATGTGCCCGATCGCACGCGACAAGCGGTTCAATACACGTTTCGTCTCCGTATGGTTTGACATCTGACCTCCACTATCCCCCCATGGGGGATGATGGATATCATATCACTTCTCTTTGCTCATCCGACTTTGCTCAAGCGAGAAAATGAAAAACAGTAAAAGCGCGACGACGACGGATGCAGCCGAGATGAGAAACATCCGGCTGTAACCGACACGCTTGGAAACCATGCCGAGAACGACCGAGCCGACACCGATACCGCTGTCGAAGCCGGTAAAGAACGTCGAGTTCGCGATACCGAGCCTCTCACGCGGTGCATGGATCACGGCCATTGTCTGTAGACTCGTCTGGCTCGCGCCGAAGCCGACGCCGTAGAGTGCGGCCGCGACGAGAAACATCGTGAGACTCTCCGCCCGATGCAGCGCGTACATGGCGAGCATCACGAGGATCATGCCCGGTACGACTGCGACGGAGACACCTTTTCGGTCGACCAGAAGACCGAATCCCGGCCTCGATAAAAGCATGGAGACCGCATAGACCGTGAAAAACACACCGATATTCTCGATGCCTTTTTCTCTCGCATAGAGCGACAAAAAACTGTTGATCGCTCCGTACGTGACCGACACAAAGAAGATGACAAGCGACGGTCGGATTGAAGATCTCTCGATGAAAGCGACACGGCGCGCAGTCTCGCCCACCTCATCCATTTGCTTGTAACGAAACAAAAACGCAAGGAGGAATCCACCGACGACGAGCAAAGCCGAGAGATGGGAGACAGTGCGGAAACCGACGGCATGCAGAATGTAGAGACCGACAGCCGGCGCCACCGCCATCGCGACATTTGCGGCGAGCGTGAAGAAAGCCATGCCTTCACCGAACCGTTTCGCCGGGATGATGTCGGACGCGATCGTGTTCGACGCCGTGCTCGCCACACCCCAGCCGAAACCCTGTAAAAAACGAAACAGTAAGATGAGACCGATCGTCGGCAGATAGCTATAGGACACTGTGACCAAAACGAAGAGACCGAGTCCTGCAATGAAGAGCCATTTTCGACCGAAGCGATCGAGCGCCGCGCCGGTGAATGGCCGGATAAGCAAAGCGGAGACAGTGAACAGACCGGTCACCCAACCGATCACCGCGTCGTCGCCGCCCATCCCTTGCACGTGGACCGGCAAGGTCGGCAGTAAAAGCTGAAAACCAAAGAACAAGAGCAAATTGAGCAGCGTTATCAAGAAAAACGACTTGCTCCAAAGGCGCGCATTGGTTCTTTTGTCTTCCATGTAATCTCCTGGGTCATCACTCGCGACAACTGATCTCGAGTGTAGGCCATAAAGACAGCGTATGCCAATTGGCCGTGCGGGAAGATCGCTCCGCCAATTCACAAAAAACAAGTCACACCTTACATGAAATCCTGTATTCTGAAAGCAAAGCATCATGGGAGGCCAATTATGATTTTATTAAGCCTGAGCCAAGAAGAACGCACCATCCCACTCGCCGTCTTTGAAGATTTTTCATCCGGTTATGAGTTTGTTAAACAGATTCCCGGATTTAAAAGTGTGACGGACACGTATGACGAATACTCATTTACTTATGAATCAATCGATCCGACAAAACTGCCGGATTATACCGAGGTCTCCTATCACGGGAACCTCGTTCCGATCACGCGATTTATGTTTACCGATACTGAAGACATCGATATCCTTTGGCAATCGATCCCCAATCTCGATGAACCGGATCAAGGGCTGATCGAGGGCGCAACGCGTGTCGATGCCTATATTGTCGGTAATGAAGAAGTGAAATCCTATATCGAAGCGAGAGAAAAAGGTTTTCTACTGGTTGAGAAAATCCTCGACCGTCTCGGCTATGTGGCCGGTCGAGACTATGCCGGCTCGGAAGATGGTGAAGCGATCACCTACAGAAAAAACGATGAGGAAGATGAACATATTCTTGCGTACATGGATCCCGATTTCCTGCAGGTGCTTCAACATGGAGAAAAAGACATCGAAGAGTGGGTGAAATTCAATATGGGAGAAGAGGTTTAAGCGGCTATCAGGGGCATGTAGCAAGTGACCGGAGAACTGTTTTCCGGGTCAGAGTTAGTCGTTCCCTCAAGCCTCGGCTTCGGATAGTCTTTTCTTCGCACCGGCTTTGAAGGCGTCGAAGTCGTACGGCTTTTGCAGATAGGCTGATGTCGCATCGATGATGTGCCCCATCAAGCGACGAAGCGCCGTCTCTTTGTCTATCCGCTTGTTTAATACGCGTAAGAATACTCCCTCAAACAAGATCAGGATCAGATCATTGAACTTCTCCCGATCCTCCTGCCTGATGTAGCCTTCAAGGATCAGGTCATCGACTAAAGCCATCGCCCGGTCGGTGATATTCGTGCGAGTCAACATCTCGGTGATCGAGCTGCCGAGTCCCGGTTGGAAATCTTCAGGAAAATCTTCGTAATATCCTTCGACGATATCGTCGTTTTCATCGCCGACGAAGAGATAGAAGCGGTATTGAAACAGTTCAGGTTGTCTGAACGCATGCACACAGAAGGACTCCCAGATTAAAAGGAAGCGGTCCATACTGTCCTTGGCGTCCGCCACATAATCGACGAGTGACTGATAATAGTCTCTGGTCAGGCGCATCGCAGCATAGAACTTCAGGTGATCGACATTGGCAAAATAATTGTAGACCGTTGCCTGGTTGTACCCGGCCAATTTGGCAACGTCGCGCAAGCTCGTCTTATCGTGCCCCTTCTCCTCCATGAGCTGGATACACGCTTCGACGAATTTTCGCTTCATTAGTCTTTTATCTAAACGTTTTCGCATTTTTTCCTTTGCGCTACGTGGACTCTAACGGAGCAAAGACCGCGTAAATCTATTGTAGCGCAGATCGCCGTATCCTGATCAGCCAATTAATGTATTGACTTCATCAATATTTATAAATGCATAAATTAGGTCAAGAGCGCTCACCTTATGCGGTTTGACAAAAGTAAACGCGTTTATGATAAGATTTAGCTGTCATTATCGACAATTTATCGGAAGGAGACTCAACTTTGCAACTGAAAATTGGAAACTTCTATGTGAAGGATATCGTTTTTGGTGAGAAACTATCATTTGCCGACGGCGTACTCACCATAAACAAGGAAGAGGCGATAGCTTTTATTCTGGAAGACGAACACATCACCGAGTGTGACATCGTGATCGCAAGACCAGGCGAGAAAAAACGCATCGTCCCAGTCAAAGAGGCAGTCGAGGCGCGTGTGCGACTCGACGGCGAGTCCTTGTTCCCCGGCGTCACCGGTGATCTGCGCATGTGCGGATCCGGAACGATCCATGCCCTGAAGAACATGAGTATTCTCGGTGTCGGCAAACACTGGGGATCGTTCGGCGACGGCCTGGTCGACATGTGGGGAGAAGGTCAAAAGTACACGCTGTTCGGCAGTTTGATCAACCTGTGTCTGGTGATCGACACCGACGAAGAATTCGAACAAAGAGAACAGCAAAAGAAAAACAGAGCGATCCGCTGGGCTGTACACCGCTTTGCCGAATATGTCGGTAAAGTCGTGGCTGAGTTGGAACCGGAAGACAGCGAGACTTACGAATTGCCTCCGGTCACGAAACGATCGGAAGAGGTAAATAAGCTGCCGTCCGTCGTTCTCGTGATGCAGCCGCAGTCTCAGATGGAAGAGATGGGCTACAACGATCTTCTCTACGGCTGGGATCTGAACCATTTTGTGCCGACCTTCATGCATCCGAATGAGGTGCTGGACGGCGGAATTATTTCCGGTAGTTTCATGCCGTCGTCGTCAAAATGGTCGACCTATGATTTCCAAAACTTCCCGACGATCAAGTCACTTTATCGCGAACACGGAAAATCGTTGAATTTCCTCGGCATTATCATGAGCAATCTGAATGTCAGTCTCGAGCAAAAACAGCGTTCCGCGATTTTCGTCGCGCAGATCGCCAAATCGCTCGGCGCTGACGGCGCGATCGTGACGGAGGAAGGCTACGGCAACCCGGATGCCGACTATATTCTGTGCCTCGTCGCACTGGAAGATGTGGGCGTCAAAACAGTCGGAATCTCGAATGAATGTACAGGTCGAGACGGCGCGAGCCAACCGCTCGTGACGCTCGATGTGAAGGCCAATGCGCTCGTGTCAACAGGCAACGTCAGTGAAATGATCGAGCTCGAGCCGGCCGATGAAGTCATTGGTGAACTGCAGGCACTGGCCAGAGACGGTCTATCCGGCGGTTGGCCCGATGACGATGAACTTGGACCTTCGGTCAGAGAAGACGGATCGATCATTATGGAGAACAACGCGATGTTCTGCGGCGACATGATCGCCGGTTGGTCGACCAAGACAATGAAGGAATTTTAGGAGGTTACCGATGAAGAAAGTGATTCATTACATCAATCAGTTCTTCGCTGGTATCGGAGGCGAAGACAAAGCGGATCACCAGCCGGAAATCAGAGAAGGTTCGGTCGGTCCCGGTATGGCGCTGAACGAAGCCCTGAAAGACGCCAAAGTGACGCACACCGTCGTCTGCGGTGACAACACGATGGGCACGGACACGGAAAA
>MTKW01000529.1_pt1 | contig 14062 bp, 13 predicted proteins | sample 1042761 | NCBI WGS metagenome assembly MTKW01 (sample SAMN06205366, study PRJNA360243) | anaerobic digester metagenome | biome: Wastewater treatment plant; feature: Anaerobic digester sludge; material: sludge; isolation source: anaerobic digester fed with sludge from wastewater treatment plant ...
AGCAGCGCCCAAAACACATGCGATCAAAAGTGCAACGACAAGGGCTAAAAATCCTGTCAGGTGGAATTCCATTACGACCAACATGCCAATGAGCCCGGCAATGATACCGATGGATAGACCGAAGTTCAGGCCGGCTCCTGATTGCACACTAGGGACCATTGCGAGGACCATAACTCCGTTCATTCCTATCCTGACTAATGAGTTGGTAAGAAGCATCGGGGTAGGCAAACGGTTAACAGTGGCTACTATCATTAATGCCACAAGAAACAGTATTATTGTAAGCCTCGGGAGCCCGACTTTGTCGATGAGTCGCTTGTAAGAATCAGTCACTTGGAACCCCTCCTTTCCCCGCCATACAGAATCCAAATTCGGCGTCAGGAGCATCAGGATCCAAGATCCCTGAGATTCTTCCCTTGTACATGATTGCTATTCGATCACACATGGATCTCAGTTCTTGAAGTTCAGAGCTTATCATGATAACAGTGATGCCCTTTTCTCTGTTTAGTCTCTTTATCATGCCGAGTACCCGTTCTTTCGCCCCAATGTCTATACCTCGGGTAGGTTCTGAAACCAAGAGCACCCGAGGCTGCATGGTTATGGCTTTTGCCACACACACTTTCTGCTGGTTACCGCCGCTTAATCTGGAAACACTCTGCTTAGGTCCTGTACACCTGATTTCCAGCAACGATATCATCTCGCCTGCGTGCTCCCTAATGGATTTCCTATCCAGAATGGAAATGGGCAAAGGACCAATTCTCTTAAGAAACTTCCTCTTGCTAATCATACTTGCCAAGGCTATGTTGTCTTCAATGGATTCATCGATCAATAAGCCAACGCCTCGCCGATCCTCTGAAAGAAATACCAGTCCTGCTTCCAGAGCCTCCTGAGCATTATTCAGGGGAATTTCTTTACCGTCACAGACAACAGTGCCTGAAGAAGGATAAAGCCCCATTATGCCATTGGCAACACCCAGCTTCCCGTGGCCTGCAAGCCCTCCTATTCCAAGGATTTCTCCTCGTCGAACCGTCAGGTTAGCGCTGTTGACATACTCGCCGGGCATATCAACACACAAGTCTCTAATCTCCAAGATGTTGCCGGCATCTCTGGTTCTTCCGGATTCCGCTGCTTTCGGACGGTCTATCTTCCTTCCCACCATCATCTCAGCAATGGTTTCCAGTTTAGTCTCAGATGCAGGCATAGTTGCTATGGTTTCACCGTCCCTCAACACAGTGACGGTATCAGCTACTTCGCATACTTCCTCCAGCCTGTGACTGATGAATAGGACTCCTATACCTGAGTCAGCAAGTTTCTTCAACACAGAGAGGAGCGTTGACGCTTCAGTCTCAGTCAAGACCGCGGTAGGCTCGTCCAGCACCAGAACAGACAGATCTCTCTTATCTATCTCCCTGGCTATCTCGATGAACTGGCGATGGCCCACAGGCATGCCGACCATAGGCAGCCATTCATCTATGCCCATCTCGATTTTATCCAATGCCCTCCTGGTATCGGTGCCAATCTTGTCGAAGTCAAGCGTATCCAGCTTTTTGCCTGAGACTTTTGACAGCCAATTTGATTTGGTGGGTTCGCGGTTCAGTTTAACGTTTTCGGCTATAGAGAAACCGGGCAAAAGCATGAATTCCTGGTGGACCATNNAACAGTATATTCATTAGGGTGCTCTTCCCTGCTCCGTTCTCTCCCACAAGTGCGTGGATTTCCCCGGGCTTTACAGATAAGCTGACCCCCCGCAGTACAGAGTTACCCCCGTATTCCTTGGAGACGTTCTTGATTTGAAGCACCCATTTATTGTCCAATTGATATCACCTCTGCTTCCGCGCGACAAGGCGGTAGGATCTAGGATCTAAGATCTAGGTAGATCACCGTGAGACCGTTGAACTTCTCCAGTAGCTGCCAGTTTCGCCTTAGACGGCGACCGGTTTTTGCGATTCAAGCGACCTGCGTTGACGTAATGTGGGAGAGAACAACGGTCTCCGCCATAAGTAATCGCCAGTTCTAGAAAGTGTACGGACCGTACGGGGCCACCCANNCTTAGTTCTCTACGCCGAGAATACGAGAACCGGAGAGTATTACGTAGAAATCAAGGTCATCATAGAGCTTTCTGACAAACATCTCATTGCCTGCCTCTTTCTTGAACTGCTCATTAATGGCATCCAGGTCAGTCAACTCAATCTCTTCGTCAACGGCCCGGAAAGCCAGTTCAGTCATGGCCTGAATGATAGTCATATTAAGAGCAATAGGCCACGTTGCGAAACGACCTGCTCCGCCCTTTTCGACAATCTTGTCTTCAATTGCGTCCAGAATTGCATTCATGTCTCCGGCCATACCCTTAACGTCAATTCCAAGAGCTCCGGGATAACCCATGGTGGGCCCGGGACTGCATTGTTCAGGGAAAATACATCCTGCATCAAGAGCAGCCCTGATCAAAGGCTCCTGCATAGCCAGATTGGTTCCGAACACAGCAATGTCTTTGCCGTGAGTCTTGACTTGAAGCGGCACGTCCTCAAGGATAAACTTCTGGGTTCCGGGAATGCCGTCAGGACCCATGGGGTCAGGCGAAGAAATGTCGATGAACTCGATTCCTAAAGCCTCGCACTCTTCCTTGAATATGTCTTTGCGCTGGGAAANNGGGAATGAGTAGTGAAGGAACTTTTTGGCGCCCATTTCCTTGGCCAACTTGGGAATAGTCTTTCCGCGTTCAAGCTCATCGCGGTCAAAGACAATGTCAGCCTTTGCGCCAATAATCTTGGGGTCTTCTTGGGTTACGCCAACCAAAAGGAGAATATCATCTCTTGTTCTCCGAACCTTATCAAAAGCAGCCGCTGTTCCGGGCACACCCTGACAAACTACGATAGCTTTTACATCAGAATCGGCAGCCAATTCGGTAATACGACCGATCATCGTTTCCTGTTCTTGCATGAAATTATCAGGATACGTAACGTGAATGACGCGGTCTCCGTAACGTTCTTTCATTATCTCCGCTGCTCGGTACTCATCTTCTCCCTGGGAAACAGTGCCGGTCACAACGCCTACTTTAAAATCAGCTTTGGCGATTTGTTTATCCTTTCCGCAACCACTTATGGTAATTGCCAACATAACCAGCAACAGTAATGCAACGACTCTTCTTGACTTCTCCATACTCCAATTCCTCCTGTGATGCCATTTAGACTGTGATTTCAGGTCAGTCTATCGTAAACGGCTGCCGTGGATCAGGCTGCCGCAAATCCAGAAATGACCCTCTAACGTCGATTGCCAGTGACTACTAGGTTCATTATGGGATTTAGATCGCAAACCGTATAAGAATCCCCCCTCTTGCCATTTAAGGCGGTAAACCCTGCCTGTGCAGGGAATTAAGTAGAGTGATGAATATTATCTGCTAGTATACCTAACATTGGGGGCATCAGTCAAGCAGTTTTTCACATGCCGGAGAGATTGGAGTCAATTGGAAGCAGATAAACGGTGTAATGCTCTTGGTACTTGTGCATTTGTGCGGTCTCACTTGTTACGGTGATTTGCCTCTGTACAAAGAAAATGGCGGAAGCGACGGGATTCGAACCCGCGATCTCCTGCGTGACAGGCAGGTATGTTAGACCAGCTACACCACGCCTCCGCTCAAACTTATGCGTATCGCTTATATTCATTTGGTGGGCGAAGGCAGATTTGAACTGCCGACCCCCTCCTTGTAAGGGAGGTGCTCTCCCGCTGAGCTATTCGCCCCGGTTGCGCCTGAAAACACAGGCAAAACACCTTAGGCAATTGTTAGTATAGCTGAAACGCCAGGAAGAGTCAAGGCAGTCTGGCCAGGTTTTTCCCCTTACCTCTGTCACTCCATTCTCTTCATGATACAGTTGCTGACACGGGTACCCTGTAATTCCTAGAACGACTTCCCATCGACGGTGTCTGAGTGTCTTATTGTAGCATACCCTTTCAAGAGGCCGGCAGACCCATCTTGTACTCTTCGGCCCACGACGAACATCCTCTACAAGGACGTTACGTTAACAACAATAGGCTCCAACTCGTAAGTGGTTTCCTTAGGACGCTTAGCCCCTGTCATGTATGTTATCCGGGCGTTATCACAAAAAACGAAGATTCCCGGTTCGTATCCTGATTCCGGCAAAGGACACACCCTTAATCTGACTTCCGCTTGTGCTCGTTTGGGAAAATCCGAGGACGTATTGTCTTCTAAGCTATGCCAACTCCATTCGACTTTAGCCTTCCGGGTCTTCTCATCGCGCATAATTGCCAGCGTAGGTTCAGCCGAAGACCCTCCTTCAGGGATAGGATCAATGGTTCCCGGACCGTCCAGGGCTTCAACTGAGAGCTCAGGGCCGAATTCAAGGCGAGCATCCCAATACCTCCAACCGGTTGATGCCCTCATATTGTAGACAATCAATCTAACCTCCCAGGCAACCGCATCACCCGGCAGAACCTGAAACTCGTCGTCTTTTGCAAGGATGTTTCCGGCAACTGTAGTCGCCAGCATCTTTAACTGGGCATCTTTCACCTTTCTTTCAATGGATACCGCAGGATTGACCTCAGGCGAAGCATTCATCTCTGGAAAACCGGATTTGGCAGCGCCATCACGTAGTCCATGGCCTTTCTCCAGCGATCGGGAGACGGAATCTCGGAGGACCTCAGACTCAGCGAAATCTCGCATAGTGGAAGCAACATAAGGATTTGCCGTCAAAAGCTCAGCCCCATCTCGGAATTGCTCACGTGAGGCCGCGCCAATAGAAGGCTGTCCAGGCAGCAAGGCATCAACTATCAGTATGCAGACTATCAGGAAAGCCCAGGCTATCGAGATAACCAATGTTCTTTTGCTTGTCATCACAAACCCTCCTGGGATAGCGCTAATGCCTTTATTATCCATTTGCCTTATAGTAACATGGAACGCTTGTCCTGTCAATTATTGTCAGTCGCTGCACAGTCTGCCTTGTATCCACCGTTAACTGCAATGCCTCTTCAGAAAAGCCCCGCCCCCAATACGCACGTGAGAAACAATCCAGGAGTGTGGACTAGGCTAAAAGACCTATACAAATGAGCCATAGGCCTAATAGTCTGATTTTTCCCTGTGTGTTAACATCATGTTGCAGATGAAAAGAATCGCATAATTCAGCCGTTTATTTCTCACGACAAGGCCAACTTGTCGAAAGACAAGGGCGCAAAGCTGCGGATCTACAGCCGGGAGGGGTTCCGGCCAGGATAGCCGGGCTGCCGAAGAGAAAGGTAGGATGAATCGCTTCGGAAGGTCACAGAGAGGGGCCAGGGTTTAGCCGGCTTGACATCTATGCAGTTTTGCCACTTGTTATCAGAAGTAATTCTTAGGCTGAACTCTTGAAACCTCTTGGTGACCATCGAAGTGTGCACGACGAGAACGGGTAGGATGGTAACGCTAAAGAGGTTTTTCTACAAGAAGGATTTCATCTGGGGCAGTGGTCTTAGCCATTATGCGATCTTAGTAGAGACATAAGGAGAGATGGAGTGGAATATAGGCAGTATGGGCATGCTTAGGTCAGCCCGGGAGACGCCCTGACATATCATACTCTTGTATATCTTGTGAGATACCCGGTGGTGATGGTTGTATGCTCTTACAGTCAGCCTGCGCCCGTCTAGCGGGTATTTTGCGTCTTGTGAGGAATTCGACTTTTCAACAAGCATGTCGTCATTTCTTCAGCGAATAACTGCCTACAGTGCAGGAAAAGCCATGATCCGTCATCTTGGCAAGTGCTCATGAAAGTAAGACTCTTAAGGGCCGGTCACCCCTCTTTGAGAAAGGACGTGGGGTAATGGTAATATCAAAGCAGGGAGAACAGTCAAAAGACGGCGGCAGCAATCCCTTTGATGTGATCCTAGGATCAAGCCTGGAGATTATCATAGCATGTAATCTGGCAAAGCGAGCCGCGCGAGGTGATTCCACGGTTCTTATCATGGGCGAAACCGGCGTAGGTAAATCGATATTTGCCAAGGCTATTCATAAGGCAAGCCGTAGAGCTACCGCACCATTTGTCACTGTGAATTGCGCAGCGATCCCTGAAACCCTGATTGAGTCAGAGTTCTTTGGATATGTGGACGGGGCGTTTACCGGCGCGTCCAGAAAAGGCAAGCCCGGGAAGTTTGAGCTTGCAAATGGAGGTACAGTTTTTCTTGACGAAATAGGAGACATGTCCTTGACTCTTCAAGCCAAGGTGCTCCGGGTGCTCCAAGATCGCGTAGTGGAACGCCTGGGTGACACGTATGAAATACCGGTGGATGTCAGGGTAATAGCTGCCACCAATAAGGACCTGACCAAACTGATGGAGTCCGGTAAGTTCCGCGAGGACTTATACTACAGATTGAATGTCATTTCCATTAACATACCGCCACTTCGAGATAGACGCGAAGACATCCCTGAATTCGTCGATTGGTTCATCGAGTCTCTGAATAAAGTATGCAACACGTCTGTCGCCCATGTCCACCCTGCAGTTATGGAGGCGTTCTCCAGGTATCCCTGGCCCGGGAACCTCCGCGAACTGGAAAATGCGGTGGAACACGCCTTGAATCTCACTGACGGAGACGAACTCAGGCTTGAGCATATTCCACCCCATATCTGGCAGCATGTAATAGAAAACACAGACAAAAAGGATACTGCCTGCGCTAAGGATCTTGATGATTCTTTGGCGAAATATGAGCATGACCTAATCATCGCAGCCTTAAGAGCCACAGGAAATAACCGTTCGAAAGCTGCGAGGTTACTTAATATCTCAAGATCCGGGCTCTACAAAAAACTGCAAAAGTACGCTATTCCCAGGGATGGCACGTCCACACGACTTACAGACTAGAAGCGCCTCATCATGCTAATACACTGCTTTTTGATTTGCTCATCACTGACAAGGCATGCGTATCCCAGTTCGAAATCGCCGAAGAAGAGCCCTAGTCCTCCGGTGTAAGCAGTGATCCCTCCTTGGAATCCATCCTCGAGAATCACTCCTCCTCGGAGCGCAATATGCGGTGTGATCCTACCTTCGAAGCCGCCGGAGATGGTCCCGCCGGAGACGCTTTCGCCCATGGAAAGCTCGTGGACATCGAGGGCAATTACCGCTCCTTTTAGCGGCCTCAGGCTAAGACCTAAGGAGTATGTGGGCGCGACTTTTCGCTCGGTTCCGTCTGAGAATTTCAGTTGTGTCTTGGCAACATCCCGGGCAAGGATACCTAGAGCCGCAACTTTATAACGGAACATGACACCGACATCTGTGGCAAACCCGTGCCATGAGGAAACCAAGGAGGATCCGGAAAACTCCGAGCCACTGACATAACGGAGCCCTACTCCCAGAGAGCCCAGATCTTTGAAGCCTTGCCCCACCATGTAGTTGTAAACATTGCTTATTGTCTCGTTATCATCCTCACTCCGCTTGTACTGCCCCCAGGCGAACCCCCCTGCACCTGCATCACGCTCTTCGTCAGTAAGAGACACGAATCTGAAGGTTGAATCCTCAGCACTACCTCCAAAGAATGTGCCAAAAGAAAGCGACAACACGCCCTTTGTAAGCCCGAAGGAAGCAGGATTCGAGTAGAGAGGATTTGGGTCGCCCCAAAGTCCGACATATGAATACCCCATGCCGAGGAGGCGCGCATCCCCATATCCAAAAGACTCTAAGAAATCTTCGGCGTCACAAGCCTTTGTATGAAGCAATCCTACGACAGCTATCAGAACCACCGTAGTAATGCAAGCTATAACGATGTTTCGTCTTAAGCGCACCTGGTCACACCCCCTCTCCTACTCGGACGGGATTATCGTAGGTGTTATGAATATCAAGACTTCTGTCTCAGTGGATACGCTCTTAGTATTGCTGAAGAGGATCCCTAAAATAGGCAGATCCCCGAGGATCGGCACTTTCGTCCTGGACTCATACTCAGACTTTAGATTGAGTCCACCTATGACAATAGTCTCTCCGTCCCTTACTCGGACGGTCGTGGCTACCTTACGCCTATTCACAATAGGCAAGCCTGTTGTTCCTTCTATTGCATCACTGACTTCAGGTTCGATTTTCACCATAATCTCGCCTGTCTCGGATATCCGCGGAGTGAATTTGAGCGATATCCCGGTTCTAATACTCTCGAGCCTGGTCGAAGTTGTCGTGCCCTCAGAGGTAGTCGCAGAAATGGCAAAGTACCTGTCTCTGCCAAGGAAGATCTCTGCGGGCTCCCCGTCGAGGACCGCAACACGTGGCGTGGCATGGATCTCCGCCTTGCCTGAGTCAATAAGCGTCTTCATGGACGCCATTACCGCCTGAAGGCCACCGGCTACGCTATACTTCATTCCCCACATACCTGAAATGAAATCGACAAACCCTGAGGCAGGCTTCTTTGCGTCTGGTTCGCCGAAAGTGTGTTCATAACGCCAGTCCGCGCCCAGGGATTTCCCGGTGTCAGATGACACTTCCACAACAAGAGCTTGTAAGAGCACTTGGGGCGGGGCTTTGTCGATTTTCTCTACGTCAGCCATGACACGGGAAATCACGTTCTCAGGGCCGGTTATGACCAGGATATTTTCCTCAGGCCCGGTCTTTACATATGGCTTGAAGAAGTCTGACAGCAATCTTGCAGCATTGTCCGCTTTCGCATACTTCAGTCTCACCACTTCTGTCCTGGTAAACAGCGGGAACGCGGGGTTTGTCTCATCCGGCATGCCCACCATGTAGTAGTCTCCCACCTTCACGAAGGCATAACCGAAGGGGGCAAGTATCATCTCCAGGGCTTTCTCCAGCGGCACATCCAGAAGCTCCAACGTCACCCAACCCTGCACAGACGGATCGGCAAGGATGTTTACCCCTGTTTGAGCGGAAATATCGCGAAGAACATTTATTATGTCTTCACTGTCGAAGATATTTGTCACCAGGGGTTCTTCAGCCAACAGCGCAGCGGGGAAGATCAGGGTCGTTGCAATAATCGCAACAACTAGAACAAGCGCTTTAGGGGATCCCGCCGGCAGTTTTTTCTTTCGAATCATACGGTTCCCTCCTTGCAATTATGTGTGACTATACAGGCTCCGCCCTAGCAGGCCTTGCCCTACTCTACTGTAAATTCCCGCATGACATAACCTGGGGACTTACCTCCATAGTGCACTAGGAACTCAACTACATAGTCACCCGGTTCCAATTGGCCTGACAGCGCCACGTCAAATGCTCTAATGCATCCGGGTAACACGACATTCACTTCCTCGCCCAAGTCGAGCAAACTCACATCCTCCAGTGAGCCCGGACCAACGTATTCGATCCCAGGGATGCTTTCGGGCATGACACGCTTCTTCAATGCCATGGATGCACTGGGTTTGACGTGAACCGTCCCGGTATTCTTAAAGACGGTTCCAAAGACTGTTCCCACAGACGGCCCCAGGTCATCAATGGTTATAGAAGCGAGCTCTCCGGCAGTCTCAAATTCCTTTCCTACCTTAAGGAATACGACGGTACCGCTTTCTCCGGACCATTCCGGACCGTCCGGAGCAGGAGACTCGCCATCTGCGGCAGGTGTCGCAGTGAAAATGACATTGGCATACTTACCGCCCGACTCTTCCTTAGGGATCGAAAGCATCATGCGTACTACTTGGCGCGCCCTGGGCCGAATTTCGACGACATCCGGCCGTAATTCAATCCAGTCAGCGCAGCTTATCTCAGACTCTNNGCGGATGGCCTGGTCAGAGCGGTTTTCAACAACCAGCGCCCGTGCTATGGTGGCACCCGGAATACCGGTCAACTCAAGTTGCTCAGGGTCAACTGAGAAAGGCGCGATATGCGCAAGCGTTTCCGTTTTGGCAACCTTTGCTCCCGTTTCTTCAACTGTGAACGGGATCTTGGCAGTAGCAGGCCTCAGTCCCCCGTATTTCACTGAGATGTCAGCTATGTAGTCACCGGACGTAAGACCGCCTGGTAGAACGGAACTGAGGCTAACAGCAGCCCCTGGCAGCACAATGCCTCTACCTGCACCAAGCGGGATTTCTCTAAGTCTTTTCCCGGCGCCATCGCGCAAAATCATGCTCCCACGGGAAAAGACATGGATGTCGCCTTCATTCTTGACCTCCGCTGACAGTATTAATGCCTGTTTACCGTAGACACTGGAATATACAGGAACTTCACCGGCATACGTTACATTGAACCCTGTCACGTCAAGTCTCTTCTGAACATGCCTGGCAGGTACGGTAAGCTCTATGACAGTGACAAACCTTTGCACGAATGTGCTTGAGGCAAAAGCAGCTTCTCCCGTTCTCTGCTCCGGAATGAGCTCGAACACGACTGCAGCGTACCTACCACCGGAGGCTCCCCGGGGCACTGTGAGAGTTCCCTTCACAGAGAAGGCCTGAGTGGGCCCTATGCTAGCCTTGTCAGATGAGAGTTTTATCCATTTAGCACACGAGTTCTCTCCTTCACCCACNNCCGGACTTGCTTCCGTTCATCATGGTTACCTCAAATGTCCGTACAGTGCCTGGATTCACCGTCGCTTCTATAAGCATGGGAGCAAAGCTTAGTGCCATCTGAGCGCCGGCATGACAAGCGAAAATTGAGGACAAAGCAATCACGATCATGAAGATAGCAGCTATCTTCATCACAGACTCTGTCTGGAGTCGCATCACCGCATTCTCTCCCCTCTTCTGCTCAGGAGGGGGGCGGCCGACATGGCCACCCCCCGGATCTCAGGCTCACCCTGATACAAAACAACCACTGCGTTTTCGGACCCGGCTGAAGAGCCTGATTTACTCTCCTGGTTGCGTCACCAGATCCGCCCAGAGACCGGTGGTGGGATCAACCCAGTGCTTCAGGTTCTTTATTCTGATTGTGATGAGACCCGAATTCTCATACTCACATGACGAGTTGCAGTTCTCGACGACTATCTTGTTGAATAGCTTAGTGGTGATTCCTGAATGGAGAGTTGCTGAGTCCCCTATGAAAATACCTTCGTTGAGGCGTGCAGCTCTAAACCAGCCCAGTTTGTCTGCTTGGGCTATACTTTCACCATAACTATAGTACGTGTCGATGGTCTGCTTTACACCGCCTTCTCCCAGGTACTGAAGGTCGCCGAAGCCGGAGAAGAGAACGTCCACATCGTTGTTGCTCTGAATCCTGAACTCAATACAGTCTGCGGCATAGGTACCGGGCTTCAGTATACGCCAATCCCATCGAGTTCCGCCCACTGACCAATCGAGCCACTGAGCCATTGATGCGTGGTGCGTGAAACCCAATTCCCATTGTTCCCTGTTGCACGCTCCCTGCGCTCCACCGCTGCGCCAGCATCGAGCCAAAGATAGTATGTCGTCCGGGTCATGGTGCACCCACTCACCGTTCACGAGTTCCCAATGCTCTACCTCGGTTGCGCCATCAGGAAGCGCTACGCCTGGGTCATAAGTTTTCTCCGCCATCGCCATCGCCGGCGCTAGAAGAAACGCTAGAACTACGAGACAAGCTAACAACTTTTTCATTTCCATGAATCCTCCTTTTAGGATTTCTTTGTGGAATGACGATGGGCCGTAGCCCATCCAGGTTTAAGGACATCTACTGTCCGCCACCCGCCTTCATGTTGCCCACTATGAACGTTATCACCCCCTCATTCTCGTATTCCGCGGACGAATCTTGGCCGTCCACACTTATCTTTGACCACATTCGAACCGTGGATTGAACCTCCTGATTAAGGGTTATCGGTTCCAGCCATCCAGACGGGTCATTTAGCTCGCATGCAGAAGTCCACGCTTCATCGCTTGGGAGGTCTTCTCCGAACGCGTAGAATGCGGGAATACTGCCTGGTAATCCGTCTGTCCTCGTAAGATCGTTGAACTCACTGAATTGCACGGATAAGTCCCCTTTGCCTGTGGCGCTAATCTCTGTAGCAATCGCAGCATATGTCCCAGGCTTTTGCACCCGCCAATCAAGGCGTGATGCAGTCACATTGACATCTGCGTATGCCTCTTGGACTGCCTTAATGTATATGGCCTCAAGAGGGACCTGGTGCCAGTAGCCACTTCCCACAGGGTTGTATTCCATATTGATAGGTTTGCAGAAGATCAAATCTTCGGAGCTGGGAGGCAGTCCTTCAGTGGTTACTTTCAACGCCAGGTAAGCGTGAGAACCCGGCAGGAACCTGTTCTTCGCGGTCTGGTGCCAGTACCAGATGACCCGAACGCGTGTAATGTCCGGAGCAGGGTAATATACCTCTATTGTTAGAATGCCGTCCTGGATGTCGGGATTGTCTGGCACATACACAAGCCTCTCTATCTCCTCTGCAGCCAGATGTTCCCCGAAGAGAAGAGTGACAATCCAACCATTCCACCCTTCCGGCGCGGATCCGTCGTCAGGGTGATTTACCCAGAGCTCAACTTTCCACTCAGCCGCCTCTCCTGTTGGCACAGTAAACTTATCGTCCTCGACTCCTATGTTCTCTGAGATTCCCGTGGCTAACAGGCTAAACAGACCGGAGCCGTGAATCCTCTCAATCTGAACGGATTCCCCGAGCGGTGTGACCAAGGCGGTAAATGCGCCGCTTCCCTGGGAGTCTTTAGCAGACTCATTTTCAGTGGTTTCAGACGGTTCTGAGCCAGGGCCAAAAGTAGATGATCTCTCCGGAAAAGTCCTTTCGGGATAAGGCCATTGACGTTCAAACGAATTGCTGACTACGTCAGAAGAACCGGCGTTAGGCCCAAGGCTCTTAGGGTTCTTCTGGGCAATTATCGAATGCGGAGCCGTCCTTTGCCGCTGAGTCTTCCCGCGCATTGTGTATGTAAGCAGAAAACCACTGTCGATGGTGTACGATCCTTCTTTGGGGAACCCGAATCCTCCGGAGCTGTTACGCCTTGTCGTTACACTAATCTCGCAGCGAGCAGCTTCGTTAGGCATCAGGCTGCCGACATTCCATATGAATGCTGTGTTGTCTGCTGCTGAAAGCCCGCGGGGGTCATTGCTTTCAAGGCGTACGTTTCCCTGGGATCTCCCTAGCACTGTAGGCTGAAAAGCAGAACCGACGCTGCCCTCCACCCTTGCGCTTTCCATCGGAAAGTCGTTTGGATTCCTAACAGTCAGCACAATTGTCCCTTTCAGTTGCCGTCCTATTGGCGCTGCAAACAGCCTTCCGCCGACTTCCACTATTTCCCCGGATACAGGGATGAAGTCTGCACTAATTCCGGCCTCACCGGTATCCAAAGCTATGGTGGCCCGCGCAGTTATCTGCACAACAGAGGACTCAGCATTTCTCAATCCTGTCATTGGACTCGCAAGTTCCATAACGCGATCCGAATCAATAGTGGCATAGGGATTTACTTCCTCCAGTGTCGCCCATCCAATCATGGGGATTAGCCTGAAAACGGTAAGCGGTGCTCCACAAGCCGGAAGAGCAAACACCATGAAGATTAATACTACAGTCAGCCCGAGCATCGTCCTACGCGCCATCCTAAACCCTCCCTAAGCGGGCATTATGACCTTCCTTCAGATACTTACCTTCTTAGTCAGTAACCAGAAAATGTTTTCTTTAGTAGTACATCAATTACTATCGCAATTATCATGCCATTCGGTCTCTAATAACTAAGCTTTCTCCAAACAAGCTGAAGCTGGCGCTTATCGAACGTGAAGACAAGAGGCCGGAAGTCGCGAACACCAGTGTGCCGAAATTTTTAGACATGCCTGAAATGTCTCTCCTTTAAAACTCTTGTCGAGCAGCAAGCACTGAAGTGAACTGGGTGTACGCGCTTGTAGACACCTACGTAAGTACGTAGACAGCTTGGCATGAGACACGCTGACTACATAGCTATATATAGCTAATTCGGATCTAATTTATTCATTGAATGCCAAAATTGTTGGCGATTAAGAATGGAAATGGAAATGAGGACAAAGAAGGATTACGAAGATACGTCCACTGCACAAGCCAGCCGCTCATGAAGCCCAGAGTGGCGCATGTCCTGGGTATCGTTCTTGACGGCGATTGCCAAAGCCTTAGGCGTCCCCACAAGGACCGCCATGCGCTTAGCCCTGGTGATGGCAGTGTACAAGAGGTTTCTCTGGAGCATTACATAGTGTTGAGTGGTGACAGGCATCAC
>MTKW01020837.1_pt1 | contig 14062 bp, 14 predicted proteins | sample 1042761 | NCBI WGS metagenome assembly MTKW01 (sample SAMN06205366, study PRJNA360243) | anaerobic digester metagenome | biome: Wastewater treatment plant; feature: Anaerobic digester sludge; material: sludge; isolation source: anaerobic digester fed with sludge from wastewater treatment plant ...
CCGCTATTCTCCGTGCGAGCGCCTACGGATCCTTACGCATCATGTTCCCGATGATTACATCGCTTCACGAATTTGAGCGCGCAAAGGCGTTGACGGACGAGTGTAAGGCATCATTGAAAAAAGAGGGCATCTCTTTTGACGAGAATATTCCACTTGGCATCATGGTCGAGACGCCGGCGGCCGTTTTTATGGCAGAGGAACTGGCTAAAGCGGTCGATTTCTTCTCAATCGGAACGAATGATCTGACTCAGTACGTCCTTGCTGTTGACCGCGGGAACGAGAAGATCAAGCGAATGTTCAATTCCTTCCATCCGGCCGTACTTCGGGCGATTGCGCACGTGATCGATTCGGCGCACAAAGCGGGGATCGAGGTGGGAATGTGCGGTGAAATGGCCGGCGATTTACGAGCGACTGAAATACTTCTAGGCCTCGGTCTTGATGAATTCAGTATGTCGGCTCAAGTTACGCCGGACGTCAAAGAAAAGATCCGCGGCCTCAATGTATCAGAGGCGGCAGAAAAAGCGAAAATAGCGCTCGCTATGAGTGATGTCGATGAAATCGAGTCGTATCTTGCAGGCGGTTAGACTTCGACGATTTCGTCGCCAAGACCGCTTTGAATGGCTTCTACGACTGCTCGGAGATCTTCTTTTTCCGTTGCGCCATCACAACGGACTTCTACTACATCGCCTGCGCGAATGCCGCAGCCCATTAGTTTGAGAATGCTTTTCGGATTTACTTCCTTATCGCCGCAAAGCAAAAGGATGTCCGATTTGAGCTGTGCACAAAGCTGTGAAAGCACAGCGGCTGGTCTCATGTGAAGCCCGCTTTTATTGCAGACGGTTACTTTTTCACTTATCATGTCTAATCTCCTCGCATTTCGCTCGATTGGTCTAAACGTGCTCCTTTTTGATCCGGACGCGTTCTTTTGTCCGCTGCTTCGCGAACCGGGTGATACATCTTAAGGCGCCTATTTGTTAATTACCGCACATTTGGTTAAATCGGTCTAAACGTGCTCCTTTTTGATCCGGACGCGTTCTTTTGTCCGCTGCTTCGCTAACCGGGTGATGCATCTTAAGGCGCCTATTCGTTCATTGCCGCACATTTGGTTAAATCGGTCTAAACGCGCTTCTTTGTTTGCCTTTTCGCGAATGGCGTGACGTACCCTGTACGACCATTCGTTCTCTGCCGCATGATCAAAGCGATGAGCCGGGGGAACGGCTTCCATTTATGGTTGCATAAATGGATACGCTACTTTGTTTTTATGCATTATAAATAAATTTATAAGTTGCGGCAAAACTTTTCATGACTTATTATATAACAAACAACTAAATATCGAATAAATAGCGAATCTTTAAAATCTGCGACGATCGAGAGTTTTTAGTGAGCTTATTTGCTGAAAACCGAGAGGTGCGAAAAGACAAATAACAGTCCTTTTAAGCGTGATGACAAGTAATTGTCGGTCGTGTGCGAGTCTATATTCGGTGATCTGCGTGTTCAAGCTGAATGCGTTTTTGAAAAATCGGAGGTATTTTTATGAAAAAGTTCATTAACAGCGTCGAAAACGTAGAAGAAGAGATGATTCAGGGTTTAGTCAAGGCGTATCCGCAGTATCTTAGGAAACTTGAGGATAGCCACGTCATCGTACGGGCTAAGAAAAAGGAAGGTAAGGTCGCTCTGGTAAGCGGCGGCGGAAGCGGACATGAGCCTGCTCATGCCGGTTTTGTCGGCGAGGGCATGCTGGATGCGGCGGTTCCCGGAGCGGTGTATACATCGCCGACGCCGGATGCGGTCTATGAGGCAATAGAGGAAGTTAAGACGGACGAAGGCGTACTGCTGGTCATTAAAAACTACACAGGCGACGTCATGAATTTTGAGATGGCGCGCGAAATGGCTGAAGGTGAAGGCATCAAAATGGCGCAAGTCGTCGTTGCTGACGACGTCGCCGTTGAGGATAGCACGTGGACAGTTGGACGTCGCGGTATTGCCGGTACAATTTTTGTTCACAAGATTGCCGGCGCTAAGGCGGAGCAAGGCGCTGATCTGGAAGAGGTACGCTGTGTCGCTCAACGGGTCTGCGACAATGTTCGTTCCATGGGTGTCGCGATCGAACCGTGTATTGTGCCAGCAAACGGAAAACCCGGCTTTGAACTGGCAGAAGACGAGATGGAAGTCGGTATCGGCATTCACGGCGAGCCGGGCACACACCGCGAGAAAATTCGCCCCGTCAATGAGATTGTCGACCATCTCCTTGAGAAAATTCTGGAAGATTTGCCTTATGAAGGCAGCGAAGTTGCCGTCATGGTTAACGGCTCCGGCGGCACGCCTTTGATGGAGCTTCTCATCATCAACGACCATGTGGCTGATGTGCTTGCCGAGAAGGACATCAAAATTGTGAAAACATTCGTCGGAAACTACATGACTTCGATCGAAATGGCTGGTTTCTCGATCAGCCTGCTCAAGCTGGACGATGAGATGAAGGCGCTGCTCAATGCGAGGGCCGATACGCCTGCGCTCACCGTCATCGGCTAATCAAGCTTTACGGAAGTTGGCAGAGGCGGTCGGCTTGACGCTTGACCGCCTCGGTCTTTATAGAGGTAGCCTTCTCTTTATTTCTGAAGGCAATAGGTAAAAACATCTGAAAGATGACCGAGTCTGTCGGCATGATGCCAGACTGCCTCGGTTTCATGGTGGTACGAGGAATTTACGATGGATTTTGATACATTAATGAGCGTCATCTGTCAAATGCAGAAAAATATCGCAGAAAACCGCGAATATCTTTCCGATTTAGACCGCGCAATAGGAGACGGTGACCACGGCATCAACATGGATCGCGGTTTTCGTGAGGTCATGAAGAAATTAGAAGGCAGCTCGATCAACACACCTGCTGATTTGTTGCGCACGGTGGGCATGACGCTTGCGTTTAAGGTTGGCGGAGCGGCGGGACCGCTCTATGGTACGGCATTCATGAAGGCAAGTGAGGCGGTTAAAGGAAAAGAGACCGTTTCGCTCGACGATCTTTTACCCATGTTGGATCGTGCCATCGAGGGTATCCAACTTCGCGGAAAAGCGGTTCGAGGCGAAAAGACGATGCTCGATGCGCTGATTCCTGCCAAAGAAGCGCTGGATCAAGCGCTTGCGGAGGGTCTGGCGGGAGATGACGCGCTCGATGCGATGATCAAAGCGGCAGAAGAAGGTGCCGAATATACGAAAACGATCATTGCTACGAAAGGACGCGCCAGCTATGTCGGCGAGCGGAGCATCGGGCATATGGATCCCGGTGCCGCGTCATCGTGTCTATTGCTCAACGCTATCAAAACGCATGCCTAATATTGCCTTTTCAGCGTTGTCGTCACGTTAATCGAACGCGAACATTTTATACTCTGTTTTACGTTGCTTTAAATCATGTGACGGACAGGACGCAATGGTATGCTTCTATGCTTCGCGCGCAGTAGGAAGTCTTTTAGATGAGTAAAGTGAAGAAGCAGGAGGAAGGTATGGTTGGACTTGTTTTTGTGTCCCATATTCGGGAATTATCAGAAGGTGTTATTGCTCTCGCGCGGCTTGTAGGGCCAGATGTCCCCATGGAAGGAGCGGGCGGATTGGAAGATGGCAGCGCCGGCACCGATATGGAGCGTATCGCTATGGCCATTGAAGCTGCGGATCAGGGTAAGGGCGTCCTGATTTTTATGGATCTTGGCAGTGCTGTCTTGAGCACGGAAATGGCGCTGGAGTTGAACCCTAATCCGACACACATCATGGTGGACGCTCCCTTTGTCGAAAGCGCTATTGTCGCTGCCGCCGCGGCACAAGGAGGCGCCTCAACAGAGGAGATTCTCGCTCTCATTGAATCTCAAAAGGATGTTAAGAAATTCTAAATACGCCATCGCATGATGAAGAGTTTGCTGAGGCGTGTCTTTAATTACGCCGTTTTCTGAGGTATGATACATTTTTCTACTGATTTACCATAGATAAAGGAACCGTTTGGATTAAAAAATACAATAGGCGATGAGAAAGGCGGCCATCTATTGAATAAAACGCACCGCGATCGAGTCGCACTTCTCGCGCTTGGTTGTAAGACGAATCAATACGAGATGGACGCCCTTGCGGAGTCCCTTCGGACGATGTCTTTTGAGATTGTCGAGCCGGATGAAGACGCGGATGCTTATGTCCTGAACACGTGTACAGTGACAGCGGAGGCCGAACGAAAGAGCAGACAGCTTCTCCGACGTTGGCGCCGCGAGCATCCCGACGCGCTTCTTGTCGCGTGCGGCTGTTATGCGGAACGTTCTGATTTGTCGGCATGGGCTGATGTGATGATCGGAACGACAGGCCGGTCGTCTCTTCCATGGCTTTTGCTTCAAGCGTTGTTAGAGAAAAGAGAGAACCGAGCAATACGCGGAACGCAATGTTTGAATCAGGCAGTCGATCGGCACAGAATCGTTCAACCGAAAGCAACCGTAGACTTTGATGTCTACGAAGAGTTGGGCGCGGTAGCAGTGCCGAAAGGTGTGCGCGCTTTCTTAAAAATTCAGGATGGATGCGATCATCGTTGCACGTATTGTGCCATCGCTCCGGCTCGCGGTCCCGCTCGGAGCAGAGGGCTTGAGGAAATCGTTCAGGAAGCAAGGGAGCTTGTAAGCCGCGGCTATCGCGAAATCAATCTGACGGGTACAAACATCAATCTTTACGGGATAGGAAGCGTCGACCTTGCGAAAGATTGCGAGGCGTTCATGGCGCATGATGACGATCTGATAGAAGAGCGGACTAAACGCATGAAGCCTTTCGAAGGAAGAGGAGCGTTGAGTGCCGTTTCATCGAATGTTGCGAAAGGAACATGCCTCACCGAAGTGTTCGACGCGCTTGAACGCGTCGACGGCTTAGAACGGATTCGTCTCGGCTCGCTTGATCCTGTGATCTTGACGCCGGAGATGGTGAAGCAGCTTGCACTTTATAATAAACTTTGTCCCCACTTTCATCTGTCGCTTCAGAGCGGGTCTGACAAAATTCTTCGGAAGATGGGTCGCATAAGCACACAGCAGGACTACGTCGACGTATGTCAAAGGCTTTACGATGCGTTTCCGGATGCCGGAATCACGGCCGACATCATGGTCGGATTTCCGGGGGAGACAGAAGACGACTTTCAAGAGACAGTAAAACTTTGTGAAAAAGTACGTTTTTTGCGCTTACACGTCTTCCCTTATTCGAGACGTCAGGGAACGCCTGCAGGCAAATGGAGTTGTCAGGTTGCGCGCGATGTTGTGAAGGATCGCGCCGAAAGGCTTCGCACACTCGCATCGCGTTTGGCGCGTGAAGCGATCATGGCGCGTATCGGGAAAGAGCGCGATGTGCTCGTCGAGTACTTCGATAGCGAAGGCAGGCCATGCGGTTATACGCCGGAATATATTTATGCGCGCGGACAATCTGTACGGAGTCAAGGTGAAAGTGATATCGAAATGCCTCATCCCGGCGATATTGTTCGCATGCGTATCGTGGAGACAGAAGGCAAAGAGGCACTCGCAATCGTGGTAAAATAATGTAGGAGGTGCTCATGGTTAACGAAAATACGAATCGGTTCGAAAGCGGAACGGAAAAAAAGATCTATGCGAATCAGATCATGACGGAAGTAATGGAAGCCTTGGAGCAGAAAGGCTACGATCCTATCAATCAGCTCGTCGGCTATTTTCTTTCCGGAGATCCCACATATATCACGAGCTACAATGGAGCACGCGGTATTATCCGTCGCATGGAACGCGATGAATTGCTGGAAGTAATCCTCCGCGATTACGTGAGTCGTCTTTAGATGTAGAGCACACCGACGAGCGCTCTGAATTTATTGTATCCTGTGAAACGCGTTCTTGGGCTTGATTACGGCGAGCGGCGTATCGGTGTCGCGGTGAGTGATCCGTTGCGTATCTTAGCGCGTCGTCTGACAACGATCGATCGGACGAGCGATTCTTTGGAAGACGCCGCGGCCGAAGTCGCGCGACTTTGTGAAGAACAAGATGCGGACACGGTTATCATCGGTTGTCCTATGCGTACAGACGGTCGATTTTCAGAAATGGAAGCACAGGTCGAGAAGTTTGCTGATGCGGTGCGTGAAAGCACAGGATGTCAAGTTGAGCTCTTTGATGAGCGGTATACGTCCATATTAGCCTCTCGTGTTGTTCGCGAAACTTCCGGGGGCGGTCGTCGCAACCGTCCTTGGCGCTCTGACCGAGATCGAAAGCGTGATCAAAAGCCGAAAGACAAAGCGCTGGTTGATCGTATCGCTGCCGAAATCCTCCTGCAAGACTGGCTTGATGTTCAGCGCAAGTAATAGATAGTATTNNTAGTATCGCTAAACAAATCGGCGGGAGTGTCGCGCGAACCACTTTTCCATGTTGCGAAAATCTTATTGTTTTATTCTTCCGTAACAAAAATGATTCACGCAAAAAACAGACGAAAGCGGTGATCGCACGATTTGCCGTGATGAATTAACAAATGCTTACCTTAAGCAATTTCGCTCTGTACGTTATCTTTTTAAAGACAATTATAGTATCATGAGGTGACACCGGGTTGCGGTCTTTTATGTGTGAAGTTACTCTGTCACAGAGTGAACTTTTTTGAAAGGAGCGCGAATCGGCAATGTTGCCGTTACGAACGGCATTAAACATCTTAGGAGGACACCTAACATGACATTTTTCAGAACCTTTTTCATGAGTGACGATTCCTGCGGACATTGCAGCGGCTGTGACGACAAGGAGAATGTATTTGAGCCTGATACAGAATTAGATGATACGCTCGATGGCGAAGATGATGTCGTCGTTTTGACCGACACGGAGACGGGCGAGGAATACTCTTTTCTCATGGCCGATTCTTTCATGTTGGATGATCAAGAATATGTTGTGCTCATTGATCCGGATGAAGATGCTGACGAAGATGAAATGAGCTTGTTTTTTATGAAAGTGACGACGTCGGACGACGGTGAAGAGATATTGACCGCGCTCGACGACGAAGAAGACGACCGCGTGTTTGATGCGTATAACGATCTTCTCGACGACTACGATGACGAGGATCTTTTTGAGGATGAGGGCGAGGACTAAACCGAGACCCGGGAGTCTAGATCGCGATAATTCCCGTTCGGATGACAGCGTACTGGCTGTGCTGATGGACGAGCGAAGCGGCCGGGAATATTACGTCTCTTTTCTGGATTCGTTTGTCCTTGATGGACAGGCGTATTCTGTGATGTACAATTACCAGCCGGGTCAAAGATTGAACCAGAAGCCTGAGATCGTCATGATGCGCACTTGGAAAAACGAAAGCGGCGAACAATTATTTTCTTCTATTAAAAGCAGAAAAGAATTGAATCGCGTTTTTGATTTCTTCTACAAACGCTATGCCACATCGTTGCTTCAATAATCCGGCGCCTCCTTCGGGAGGCGCTTCCGGTGAGATACCTAATGGCAATTCTTATCCGCATCCGACCGATAAGGATCAATGCCCTCCGCACATGAAGCCTATGAGGAAACGTCACGCGAGTGTTGTGACGTTTCTTGCGCCCGTGGTGTTCATGATCATGCACTACGCCATACTTTCAGTGACGGTTGTTTTGCGATTCACGTCGTACTTGCGTGAGTATTATGCAGTGCGGGATGGAATGAACTACGGCGATTTGCTGCGTGATCTGCGATCGCGAGACGCTATATCGGAACTGATCGCTAAGTCTGATGTATCGTACTACGCGTCCTTTTACACGATGCTCATCGTGATTCCTGTCTACCTTGCCTACCTTTATTTTAGAAAAAGACGAAGTTCATCGATTTTGCTGACTCAACGCGTCAGCGGTATTCAGGTGCTGCTTGCGCTCATTATCGTTTTCGCGGCGATGGGGTTGACACAACTTTGGATGATCGGCATACAGGAAATAAGCCAATCGTGGCCGTGGCTTCTGAAGAAGTTTCAGTCATATCTGGATGCCGTTTCTTCATTTGAAATATCCACATCTCCCTTGTTGTTCAGGATACTTGTCATCGCGATCCTCGTACCGATCGGAGAGGAGCTGCTCTTTCGCGGCATCGTGCAAGGTGAGATGCGGCGCGCTTTCGGATCAACGGTGGCGGTCATTGTGACGGCACTCCTTTTCGCGATCTTTCATTTAGATGTTATCCAGAGCTCGTACGTGCTGATCGCAGGACTTGTGATTTCGATCACGTATGAGCTTACGGAACAGATAGCGATTCCGGCACTCATGCACATGGTATTCAATTTTATCGGATCCGGCTTTCTATCACAGCTTTTTAATACGGGAGAGACGGCTGATCAGATCATTCTTTATGTCATGATCGGTTTTATTTTGCCCGGCATCGCAGCGCTATTCTTCCTGAGACGGATTCAAAAGAAAAAACGCGCGTCGGAACCGGGTACGGCGCCTCCTGTAGCGAAGGGATGGTAAGCTATGTCCCGTTTCTTTCGGCATCTTTCGGGCAGTCTTCGCCGAAGAGTCCTGATCGTGACAGCGATTGTGTTGGCGGTTATTCTTGTCGCGACAGTGGCGATCGTATCGCGATCGACAGATCGACTGACGTCGCGGCGCAATGCCATGGTGTTGCAACTTAGCGATCAATCGGTCGGGCGAAATGCCGTGCTGGGCACGGGTATCAATCTTACGGGGCTTCCGGACAACAATCTGATCTCAAACGGCTCTTTTTCACCCCAATTGTTCCAGGCTCATTACGCGGTGCACAGCGGCAGCGCCAACGCTTTTGATATTAAGGTGTCGGAGACGCGCACCGATATTTCGCTGACTGAAAATCACTTTGTCGGCGCTTCCATTGCTATCTATCGTGAGACGTTCAGTTCAATGGAAGAAATTCATGACGCGGTGATTACGAGTTATGAAGCGGGGCGCATCATGGACAAGACTCCTGTTTTGATCCCGGAGGAAATAACCGGTATTTCCCTTGCCGATTTCACTTATTGGGAAGGCCATACGTACGCGTGCGGTTCGAACAGTACCTTACTAAAGATTCCTTCCGGAGGTGACGCGACGGCGTTGTCGTTTGATTTCTTAAGTGATTTGACGGCCATCGCGGCAGGTCCCGAAGGGCTCATGACCGGCGACGCGTCGGGACGCCTTTTTTCGTCCCGGGACGGTATTTTCTGGCAACTGCTTCCGTTAGAAATGTCAACCGCTGTTAAAGCCATAGCGTACGTTCCCATCCCTAATGAGGCGAACGGTTTTTTTCTAGCGTCGGGCGGTCCGGGCGAGTTGATGTTCGGACGCCTTCAGGATATGAGTCCGCTCAACACGCCGATTCAGGATGACGCGGTAACCGCTTTTGTTGTGACAGAAGACGATATTATCTACGCTCTTGGCGATCAGGGACACGTTTATTTTTCAATGAACGGTGTTGAATGGACGGAAGAAACAGAATTGGCCTCGGAGAACGCTTGGTTGGCGGGAGATGTGTCCGGTAATCTAGCTTTCTTTACGGGCGCGTCCGGCCAGATAGCAATTCGGCGCGCGAACGGTCTTTTTGAGTTTTTGGGTGCTGAAGGATCTGACAGTCTGCCGCGAGCACTTCGCCGCATAACGCCGTATGACCCGGACTCGAATGTTCCTTTGCGAAAGAGGACACTGCCTAATCTTTCCGGCGTTCTTTCTGTGACGTCGGAGAAAATTGTAGTGCTGACTGAACACGGAGACACTCTTTTTTCGAATGACCAGGGTATGACATGGCAGCCTTACGCCCTTTTCTCGGATCAGCCGATCAGCCGAATGTCACTGTTGCCGTCGGGCGATATTTATCTTGTCCATCCCGGTGGCGAGCTTTCAAGGACGGAGTTGACGTCGCGATTCATGTTTGAGCCTGCCTTGCCATCGGGTGAAGTGCAGCCGGACGACCTTATCGCGCTGTCGCTAGTCACGGGATACCGTATGGATGTGGAGAACCAAGATTTGGCGGCTCGCGAAGGCGATCTGCGAGCAGGAGAATGGAGCATCTCAGGAGGAGCAGAGGTGGCATCGTCAGAGGACGCCGATGACGGTCGAATAGGATATGATTCAGGCGGCTCTCTCGAGATAACGTTTAATGAATACGCTGTTCCGACGGATGACAAGGAAAGCGGATCACAAGACGATGATGACGCAACAGCGACTGAGCGGAGCGATACGTCGTCGGAATTCATGCGCAAAGAGCGCCTTTTCTCAATTGCTCGACAGACGGTTTTTCAGACGCCGGTCAATAATCCTAACCGTTCTTATCTTTCGGCGCGTCTCTCACAGCGGATTGATCTTTCGCGATTGGTTGTGGGAAATGTTTTGCCGCTCTTCCGTTTGGAGTTTGATGTGTCGCGATCCGATGACGCGGATGGCGAGCTTGAGGTTTGGTTTTCAGGCCCGCTGATCAACGAGGGTAAAGTGTTTACGGTGCCGTCGGGAGGCTGGAGGCATCAAAGAGAGACCTTCGCTTTTCCGAAAAAACTCCATCCGGAAGATGAATTATGGATCAATTTCGGATTTTCAGGCAGCGGCAGCTACAAACTGGACAACGTTTGGTTTGGTCGCAGTGAAGATGCCCGAGGCGCGCTTTCTTCACTCGTTACCGAAAATGAAACGTTGCCTGAGGCGGACGTACTTCGTTTTGACTGCGTGCCCATCGGCCGATCAGGTTATCTGTCGGAGTCGTGGTGTCTTCCCGAAGGCAGCACATCAGGTATAAGAGAAAAAAGATTCCATAACCTAGGCTGTGTGATGCAGTTGGCCGACCTCTTAGGCGCTCAACCATGGCTTGTCGTCGATATGCACGCCAAAGAGATTGAACTTCTTCACTTGATGGAGTACATCGCAGGTTCGCCGCTTACCCCCTACGGGCGTTTGCGGTCACGCGACGGAGCAATAGGGAAGTGGAGCGATCGATTTGATGTGATATACATCGAAATCGTTGACCGAGATAATGTGCTGCAAAATGATGTAACACGTTCGAATAGTGTTCGCTGGGTGATCGATCGACTGTCGTCGTCGCCGGAATTTCACGCGATACGAAATCGTGTGTTTTTCATTGACGGTATGCATTATGAGGACGGGAGATCGCATACGACAACAGATTACCATGCGGGGGACTTTGTCAACCGGAAACCTTTTGCAAACACGGAAGAATATAATGCCGTTCTTGAGGAATGGGTGAACGCGATGCCGCGCTGGCGGACGGGTGATCATCATATTTATTCTGAACTTATGCGGTCATTTGATGTGAGCGGATGGGAGACATCCCCGCGACTAGCCGATGCGGTCAGCGTTATGCTCGGCGATCTTGGCGATCACACGGCGCTTTCGATGATGAATGTTGACTTCTCTTTGCCGGAGGCGTTAAGCGGTCATGCGATGAACGTGCGCTCACTTGAGGTAACCGGCGGTCTGTTCGGCAAGGAACGTCTCGCTTCGCCGACGGTGATCCGATTGAGCGGGAGTGTCGGCGAAGAAGGGATGACAGTCGAGGAAACGACGCTTTATGAAGTTTTCCGATCCCGGGACGAAGTAGCCGTGATCGTCGCCAATTTGGGGAAGTCCACCTCTGTCATCTCGATAGAGGGACTTGATGTCGAAACGGATGTTTCCTATGACCTGTATGATTATCGCGGATACCAGATCAGCAGCGGATTGCGTTCATCTTACCGCGAGGCATTCACACTGCTTCCGGGCGGTGTCGTGGTGATTAGGCAACTCCTCGATTGATGGCTTGCGATCGTTACCCGATCAGCATCGGTATGCGCTCGTTTTACCGCGAGGCTTTTACTCTGCTTCCGGGCGACGTCGTGCCAGTCTGTAATAAGGTAACTGTTTATTGCGAAATTCACTCTGCTCCAGAGCGGCGCGTGGTGATTCGGCAGCATGGCTAGCGATCGGAAAAAAGATATTTAGAAAAGGGTAATCATGGAATGGCTTGATGTAATAAAAAGTGTTGTATTCGGCATCATTGAAGGTGTGACNNGGTGTGACAGAGTGGCTTCCGATCAGCAGCACGGGGCATTTGATTTTGTTAGAGCGCCTCATTCCCTTGACGTCGGGTGATTCCCCCGAGCAAAGAGCCGCTTTTTTCTCGTTCTTTATTGTTGTAATTCAGTTCGGCGCGATTATGGCGGTTGTTGTGTCGTTTTGGCGGGAGCTTTGGCCTTTTCCGCGGCGACGACAAGCGGCACCCGATCCTACCGGCAACGCCTTGATTCCTTATCAAATAGGTCGCAGTTCATGGGTGATCGATCGCAGAATTCTCAAACTCTGGGGGCAGATTTTGGTCGCCTGTATTCCGGCTGCTATCATCGGTCTTCTTTTTGACGACAAGATTGAATCGCTTTTTTACAATCCGTGGACGGTCGCGATTATGCTTGTTGTCGTCGGAATCGCTTTTCTTGTGATTGAGCGCCATTTGGCAAAAAAAGGAGAGCCTCCTCGCGTCACTTCGATGGGGCAGATGGGCTGGAAAGAGGTTGTCGGCGTCGGCCTTTTTCAGGTCATTGCCGCCGTTTTTCCCGGCACTTCGCGTTCCGGAGCGACCATTCTGGGCGGTCTTATGATGGGGATGAGTCGGTCGGCTGCCGCTGAGTTCACTTTTTATCTTGCCGTTCCTGTTATGGCGGGTGCAAGTCTTTTGAAATTTGTTACGCGCAGCGGTTCATTTACCGGCATTCAATGGATATGTGTTGCAGTAGGCATGGCGGTCGCGTATCTTGTTTCGATATTAATTATCAGCTTCCTGATGCGCTATATCCGTCGGAACGATTTTCGAATTTTTGCGTATTATCGTATTTTACTCGGTGTCGTTGTTCTCTTCGCGGCAATTGCAAAATTCATTTGACAAAATGAGAAGGGCGCTGGTATGATCAGTGGGCGCTTGTGCGCGTGGCGGTATAGCTCAGCTGGCCAGAGCATTCGGTTCATACCCGAAGTGTCACAGGTTCAAATCCTGTTGCCGCCACCATTTTGCAGTGGCCCGATGGTCAAGCGGTCAAGACACCGCCCTTTCACGGCGGAATCACGGGTTCGATTCCCGTTCGGGTCACCAGACGGGATTTTAGCTCAGCAGGGAGAGCGCTTGCTTCACACGCAAGAGGTCATCGGTTCAAGTCCGTTAAATCCCACCAATGCAAATCCTATCAATACAAAGCCGCTGACACACTAACGTGTCAGCGGCTTTTTTCGGATATTATATGCGCAAGTTCATCCTACGCAATAAGGAAAATCCAGAAGGATGAAAGAACAATATCCAGAAGGATGAAAGGGCAATCCAGAAGGATGAAGGAACAATCCAGCAGGATGACGAGATATTGATGTAGAATTCGAAATAGAGCATCTTGCTTACACAAGAAAGCGCAATAACCGCCTTGAGCTACGAGGCATCAATGCTTGAGCTTTCTATAGCAATGATTAAAATCAGATGATATGCCCATCACGTTTGGGAAAAAGGAGCTAAGCATGAGAAAGATCATTGTCATTTCTTTGTTGCTGCTGTCCCTGATTCTTGTTTCAGCATGCGGGGAGCCGACAAAGGAATCGGAAAAACCGGATGTAAAACAACAAACGGAATTATCGCCCGCGCCGTCCGAAGACGCGAGCGATACAACGATCGTCATAGGTAAACCGATTAAATTTGACGGCTTTGAATTTACCATCACGGAATTGAAAATTGTTGATACTAAGGACAATAAGCAAGCCCTCAGGATTACGTATGATTGGGCTAATACAGGTAAAGACGCGCTGACACCGTTATTCTGCTATATCTTGAGCGGAGTTCAAAACGATGTTGAGTTTGAAGGTGGGTTCGTGTCATCCGACGACGTTAATTACGACATCGGTTATTCGAAAGTGGATTCGGGAGAAAAGGTTGTGGGAGCGCAGGACGCCGTTCCTTTTGATGACATCGATGCGCCTTTTCGACTTGAGTTGAAGGAGATGTATGGGGAAGTCGTTTATTCGTTAGAAATTAATGATTTGAAAGAATACGAATAAATACAAATCGTTGAATTAAAATCGTTGCCCCTTGTCTCTCGCCCTGCTCTTTGCTTGTGACGATGGCAGGCAGTGCGC
>MTKW01012560.1_pt1 | contig 14061 bp, 10 predicted proteins | sample 1042761 | NCBI WGS metagenome assembly MTKW01 (sample SAMN06205366, study PRJNA360243) | anaerobic digester metagenome | biome: Wastewater treatment plant; feature: Anaerobic digester sludge; material: sludge; isolation source: anaerobic digester fed with sludge from wastewater treatment plant ...
GCACCAGGCAGGTGGCCCGCGAGCTCTTTGTACCGGACACCTTCGATACTCCTGATATATAGACGGAGAACTGCGGGATATTTTGGAAAAGTTTTTATGCACTAGAAAATTGTATGTTGGACATCCAGAGAGGAAGGCAAAGTAAAGCGACTCATTTCATGGGAAAGATGTGACATTAAACGGGCGTACACTGCCGGAATACCAGCAATCCAATAAGGAAAACATGAATAAAATATGTGAATGATAACGGATTATCGAGTTGGAACAATATTTGCATGCTTTTTATTTAGCTAGTGATTTTTATTTGTGTAGAAAAGGAGGTATGGCTTAATTTTATATGGTAATTCGATTTGTCGTGCATTTTGCATAACAAAAATAAAATATGGAGGGGTATAAATTGAAGAGCAGGATGCTAAAAAGTATTTTGCTATTGATGTTTGGTTTGGGGTTGTTGATGGGTTGTTCACCTGAATTTGCTGAACAACCATCACTTGTTGTATACGGATATCACAATGAACCAGTTATATTTTGGGATCCAAGTGAGAGTTATTCCAACGAATGCATTGTGCTAAACAACATCTACGAAACACTAATGCGATATGATCCACCTAGTGACAAATATATATATATTCTAGCAACAGATCATGAAGTGTCTCCAGATGGTAAGACATGGACATTTAAGCTAAGGGAAGGCGTGAAATTCCAGTGTGGTGAGGAATTTGATGCTGACGCTGTTAAGTACTCTTTTAACAGGACAATGGAAATGGGCAAAGGTGCGTCTTATATATTAGACTGCATAGAGAATATTAATGTGTTGGATAAGTACACAGTTGAATTTGTTCTAAAATATCCGGTTGCTTTTGATATGGTTGTTACCTCGGGATACGCTGCTCACGTTCTTTGTCCTAAGTGTACTGAGGAAAAGGGTCATGATTGGTTTATCGAAGGGAACGCTTGTGGTACTGGTCCTTACCAACTCGAAAGTTGGGAGAGAGGCAATGAGGTTGTAATGGCAAAATATGCCGACTACTGGGGTGGATGGACCGATAGGAATTTTGATAAAGCAATAATAAAAATGGTTCCCGAAACCGGAACAAGGCGGCAAATGCTTGAAGCGGGTGAATTGGACATAGTCAACATATTACCAGTTGAAGATCTAAAGGCACTAGAGAATAATCCTGAAGTGGTGGTAGAAGCATTTACTTCCCTTCTAAATTTGCCAGGCTTGATGAATACAGAGAAGGCTCCTCTTAACAACAAGTTAGTCAGGCAAGCAATTTCTTATGCAACTCCATATGACGATATCATAGAACATGTTTTGGGTGGCTATGGTGAAAAGTCAAGGGGCACTATTCCAAGGGCCCTATGGGGGCATAGTGATGATGTATTCCAGTACGAGTATAACTTAGAGAAGGCTAGGGAACTTCTTAAAGAGGCAGGGTTCAATGATGGTTTCAAACTGCTCCTAACATACACCTCAGGTGATGAGTACCACAGGAAGACTGCAGAACTTCTGAGGGCTTCTTTAAAACAAATTAAAATTGACCTTGAAATAAGGGGTATGCCTTGGGATCCACAGTGGGAGTTGGCTAAATCCCCTGATCCCAACGACAGACAAGACATCACCCTGTATTACTGGTGGCCAGAAAATGCGGATCCTTACAGTTGGATGTATGGTCTTTTTCACTCTGACGATATAAATTTGCTCAATACATCCTACTTTAAAAATAAAGAGTATGATGCTTTGGTTGAGGAAGCAAATAGAAATTCAGGGGCTGATAGAGAGCGCTCTATAGAGTTATACGGGCAGGCTCAAGAAATATTAATGGAAGAAGCTCCGGCGCTCTTTTTATTTGACCAGCAGGCAGTAAGAGTTAGACGGAAAGACATCAAAGGTTATTATGAGAACCCCTTATATGCTACAATAGTATTCTTTTACGATATTTATCGTGAATAGGTGATTGTTTTTGTAAACTTTTGTGGCGTTACCTATTAGGTCATTTGCGGAGTCTAGTAACTAGGCCTAGGGAGAATATCAACATATTTTGGGACAATATACACACATACTCTCTAGGCCTATAGGCCTATGTGTTAGGCAATGAATAGTGGTAATAATAAAGGGAGCCATGACTTGCACAAAAAAGTAACCAGCTTAGACTGACTAAATCTGTTTTTGGGAAGGGGTGGGGAGGCTTTGTGGTCTTACATAGTAAAGAGAATTCTTCTAGGCATTCTAGTTCTTATTGGAGTCGTAACAATAACATTTATATTAGTGAGAGTTATTCCATCTGAACCTGCTGCTAGTTGGGTAGGCCCCAGAGCAACTGTTGAGCAAATCGAACAAGCGAAGGTCGAACTTGGTCTTGATAAGCCTTTATTTGTCCAGTACATTAATTATCTAACAGGGTTAATTAAGGGTGATTGGGGTTATTCAATAAGGACAAAACAGCCGGTTATTGACGATTTAAAAGCATACATACCTGCCACGATGGAACTGGTTATCTTTAGTACAATTATTGCGTTAATTTCTGGAATTCCTCTAGGCATTATTGCAGCAGTAAGACAGGATGGTTGGCCGGATCATTTCTGCAGATTTTTTTCAGTAAGTTCGGTATCACTTCCCACGTTCTGGCTAGGAATGATTTTTCAAATTATTTTCTTTAGGCACCTTGGTGTGTTGCCATTGGGTGGTAGGTTAAGTGATATGGTTAGATTCATGTGTCCAGTAGATAGAATAACAGGAATGATCCTTTTGGATAGCTTATTAACAGGTAATCTGTTTGCCTTTGGGAGTGCTGTTAAGCATATTATTTTGCCCGGATTAACTCTGTCTGCTTATCCAATTGGGCTGGTTGCAAGGATGACCAGATCTTCACTCCTGGAGGTTCTAAATGAGGATTACATAAGGACAGCAAGAGCCTATGGGTTACCTGAAAGGCTTGTAATCAATTCTTATGCATTAAAGAATGCGTTAGGTCCGACGATTACTGTGCTCGCTTTGTCTGCAGGCTATTCCCTAGTAAATACATTTTTAATTGAGTCAATATTTAATTGGCCGGGTTTGGGAGGTTATACTTCGTTGTCTGTGATTACTTCTGATTTTCCTGCTGTTCTTGGGGTTACCGTTTTTGCGGCATTCTGTTTTGTAGTATTAAATCTTGTGGCGGATCTTTTGATAGCCGCTGTTGACCCGAGGGTAAGACTATAAGGGGGGCATAACAGTGCAACGTACAATAATGCGTGGGGCGACTAAGGAATTAGAGCCATTATTAAAAAACCTTAAGCGGGGTTTTTATATTATAAAGAAAAACAGGTTGACTATGCTTGCAGCAGTTATTGCAATTTTTATTATACTTTTAGGTGTTATAGCCCCTTATGTAGTTCCCTTTCCAGAACATGTGGAGGGCGACGTTAACCTGGAATATAAATTGTTACCTCCCGGTAGTAAGTACATCTTTGGAACAGATGAATTAGGAAGAGATATTTTCAGCAGGGTTATTTATGGTACAAGGATATCTTTGCAAACAGGAATTTTGGCACTAGGGTTATCACTACTAATAGGGGTTCCTTTGGGTGTTATCGCTGGTTACAGTGGAGGTATGACTGATGAGATTATTATGAGAATTACTGATATATTCGTCAGTTTTCCTCCTATGTTGCTGGCAATGGCTATTGCTGCCTTCCTAGGCCCGAGTCTAAGTAATGCAATGGTAGCCATGGCTATTTCATGGTGGCCTTGGTACACAAGAATTATTAGAAGTCAAGCTGTGGGTTTAAAGGGGCGGCCCTTTATTGATGCTGCAAAAGCCATAGGAACACCAGATCTAAGAATTATATTTTCTCATGTGCTGCCCAATTGTGTGACACCTTTAATTGTCCAAGCCTCTATGGATTTTGGAGGGGTAATTTTAACCTGTGCTTCACTAAGCTTTCTAGGGTTAGGCGCGCAGCCTCCTATACCTGAATGGGGTCTGATGTTAGACACTAGCAGAACGTATTTTTTAACGGCATGGTGGTATTCAGTATTTCCTGGGGTTGCGATGTTTATATCTGTACTAACTTTTAACCTACTTGGGGACGGCTTGCGAGAAATTTTAGATCCAAAGGCCAAATGAGAGTGGGAGAGATAATAATATGGCACATAAATTATTAGAAATTAAGGGATTAAAAGTGAATTTTATCTCGTATGAGGGTCTTTCTAACGTACTTGATGTAAATCGAATTGGGATAAACAAGGGTGAAACATTTGGTCTTGCTGGAGAAAGTGGTTCGGGGAAAAGCATAATTGCACTATCTATATTAAAACTAGTTCCTTGTCCGCCTGGTAACATTGAATGTGGAGAAATAATTTATAGCGGGGAAAACCTTCTTAAAAAAAGTGAAAAGGAAATGAGGCTAATAAGGGGAAAAAGAATTTCTTTGATACCGCAAGATCCAATGTCTTCCTTAAATCCAGTATTTACTGTTGGTGAGCAAATTATAAGAGTTATACTTTTTCATGATAAGATCGCAAAAAAACAGGCAGAAGAAAAAGCCTTGGAACTGTTTAAATTGGTTAAATTGCCTGATCCAATAGATACAATGCATAAATACCCTCATGAATTAAGTGGCGGAATGCGGCAAAGAGTAATAATCGCAATGGCACTGTCATGTGATGCTGAGTTCTTGATAGCTGATGAACCAACTCGTGCTCTGGATGTGACCATACAGGCTGGTATATTGAAATTAATGAGTGAGATTAAAGATAAGACGAAACTTACGGTATTATTTATAGCTAGCAGTTTGGCTGTTGTATCTCAAATGTGTGATAGAGTTGGTTTGATTTATGCTGGCCAGATAGTTGAGATCGGCAGCGTTAATGATGTATTTAGAAATCCACTACATCCATATACGGTGGCGCTTGTAAAGGCCATTCCAAAACCTTCAGAAAAAGGCAATCCATTACCTGTTATTGGTGGTTTTCCTCCTGATCCATTGGCAATGCCAAAAGGCTGCAGGTTTTATCCCAGATGTAAGAGAGCAACAGAGGTTTGCATTAGAATAAAACCTATGTTGAGGGAAATTGAAAAAGGGCATTGGGTGGCATGCCATTACATTAAGGGGGCAGAAAAAAATGAATAATGTAATAGAAATCAGGAACCTAAAAAAATACTTTCCAATTCATAAGGGATTTTGGCAAAAAACCACATCTTGGGTTAGAGCTGTTGATGATGTAAGCTTCGAAGTAAAAAAAGGGGAAACGCTTGGAATAGTTGGAGAATCAGGCTGTGGAAAAACTACCCTTGTTAGGGTAGCACTAAGACTCCATTCATCTACTTCAGGGAAGGTAAGGTTTAATGGTAGGAATATACTAGATATGAAAGGAGAAGGGCTCCGAGAATTTAGGAGAAGCGTACAAATTGTTTTTCAAGATCCATACTGGTCTTTAAATCCAAGAATGCTGATTAAGGATGTAGTGTGTGAGCCTTTAAAGGTCCACAGGAAGATGAAAAAAAAACAACAGTTAGTAAAAAAGGCCAGGGAGCTTTTGGAGATTGTAGGGTTGAATCCCGAACATATTAATCGGTATCCACATGAGTTCAGTGGTGGCCAAAGACAAAGAATCGCTATAGCCCGTGCTTTAGCTCTTGATCCAAAGGTGCTAGTTCTTGATGAACCTACATCAGCTATCGATACACTATCCCAGGCGCAGATAATTAACCTTCTAAAAAGACTTCAAAAAATGATGGGGTTGACATATTTAATTATTTCTCATGACTTAAGTGTAATTCAGTATATGGCGGATAGGATGGTGGTAATGTATTTAGGTAAAATAATGGAAGTAGGCAGTACGGATGATATATTTTATAAACCAGCGCACCCATATACTAAGGCTCTTATTTCAGCGATTCCGGCGATTGATACAGTTAAGGGGCGGAAGGTGATTGTTTTGGAGGGGAATATACCTAGTGCTATTAATCCACCCTTAGGTTGCAGATTTCACACTAGGTGTGTTGAGGCTAGAAAGGAGTGTGTCTTATCGGAGCCAGAACTAATTGTGGACAGCGAGGGTCGAGGCATAGCTTGCCCTTACAACTAGATTTCAGGTCTAATAAGCAAAGAGATGGTTAGGATTTACCTGCTTTATCGAGATATTGACCTAACGGATTGGATGGGTACAGTACAGCTAAATGATAAGAATATTTACTTGGGGGGTTGTATCAGATGGATATGATCATACGAAACGGCTTAATAGTTTCGCATAATGGAGCAAAAAAAGGTGATATTGCGGTTGAGAATGGGAAAATTGTGGCAGTTGGTAATGTAAATAAGCAGCTTGCCACAAAAACTGAGATAAATGCCAAAGGGAAAGTCATAATTCCAGGTGGAATTGATACCCATACTCACACTGACGATGAGGCTTATTACAAATGCCATGAAAGGGGAGATGATTTCTATACAGGCTCTGTAGCCGCGGCCTGTGGAGGAACCACAACGATTATGGATTTTTCCATAACGCCTAATGAAGAAATGCCCCTTGAGTTTGCTAAGGGCATGATTAAACGGGCTTTAGATAAAGGTATTGTCACTGACTTCTGCTTGCACTGTTGCTTAACAGAGGTGAACAAAAGAACTCTAAAGGATGTAAAGAAAGTTATAGATTTGGGTATTGCGTCCTTTAAGGCATTTATGTTTTATCGAGAAGAAGGGCTTATGATTAATGATGGTGAAATGATGGCGTTGTTGGAAGAAGTTACTAGGTATGGGGGTCTTGTTGGTGTCCATGCAGAAAATGCAGATATAGCAGAGTACAAGACAAAGGAGTACTTAGCAAGTGGTAAGCGAGACTGGAATGTACACCCGCTCTGTAAGCCAAATATTGTTGAGTATGAAGCAATTAATAGGGCATCCTTTCTAGCAAACGAATTGGACACTAGTATGTATATATTTCATATGTCTACAAAAGAGGGTGCTGAGTTTTTGATTAAATCAAAAAATGAAGGGAAACCAATATATGCTGAGGTATGTGCGCATTATTTAAGGCTTACAGATGAAGTCTATGATAGGAAAGATGGTCATCTATATCTTGCGAGCCCACCTTTTAGAAAGATAGATGATCAAAAGAAGCTTTGGGAAGCTATTAGTAAAAGGGCGATTTATACTTTTGGATCTGATCATGCACCGTACACGCGCGCCCAAAAAGAGATGAATTTAAATAGAGATGGGCATGGGAAACTGATACCAGATTTTACTGTTGTTGATAATGGCTTACCGGGTATCGAACTTAGGCTACCTACACTTATAAATGGTGTGCATGAGGGACACATAACATGGCAGGATTTAGTATTCGTGAACAGCTATGCAGCTTCAAGAATTTTCGGGTTATACCCTAGAAAAGGTGAAATAGTTGAGGGTGCTGATGCTGACATCGTTGTGATAGACACCGAACGTGAGGTTGATATAAATGGTCCAGAGTCACTACATATGCATTGTAATTATACGCCATATGTAGGTTTAAGTTTTAAGGGATGGCCTGAGATAACTATTTTGAGGGGCAATATAATAGCTAGAGATGGAATTTTTGTTGGTCAAAGGGGTTCGGGAAAATTTCTCAGGACTAATATTAATCCTGAGATACTGGAAAGTTCAAACTGGAAGTAAGCTTCCAATATGTATGGAGTGTACTGGTAAGAAATCGCATTGACAAAAGTTGTTGTTGATCAGCATTTTTTGTTCTTTAAGACTACTTCTGCGCATAAGTTGGCTATAAAAAATATGGATAAGGGATTCAGGACAGTGCGTAATAGTGAGGGATCTTGCTATCCTTTAGGTTGAAATTTATAAGAGGACTGTACGTAAGTATTTTGTACAGATAAAGGAGATGTATTTATTATGAAGACAATAAACTGGGAAGGTTCTATTGATTTAACTAAAGAATTGATTGCTATAAACAGCACAGTACTCAGCGGTAAGGAAAGAATTATTGAATACATCGCCAATGCTTTATCTGGTATAGATGTTGAAATAGTGCAACATGAAGGGGTTGATCCTTATTTAATTGCTACTATTAAACCTGATTCAGGCGATCCTATTTTCCGCCTAATTCTAGAGGGTCATTTAGATACCGTACCGCCGGGTATGATGGAAAAACCCTTTTGTCCCACAATTAAGCATGGTAAGCTTTATGGTAGGGGTGCTTCAGACATGAAAAGTGGTTGTGCAGCTATGGTGTATGCATTAAAAAAGTATGCTGAATTGTCTAAGAACAATGGGCTAATACAGTTAGTTTTAGTGACTGATGAGGAAACGGAGTCAAAAGGAATTGTCGATGCCTTGGAAAATCATCATCTGGCAGCAGATCTAGCTATGGTAGGTGAACCAACACAGTTAGCTATTGGTGTTGCCCATAAAGGCATAGAATGGATTGAAGTTTCATTTATGGGTTGCTCAAGTCATGCAAGCAAACCTGAGCTGGGCCAAAATGCAATCGAAATGGCAAGCCGTTTTATTATACTGGCTACAGATTATGCTAGGAATAAATTTCCTGATAGGATTCATGACATATGTGGGTTACCAACAATAAACATTGGAACAATTTCGGGTGGGGGTCCCCACCCAAACATAGTACCCGATAAATGCACTATAAAAATCGATCGGCGATGGAATCCCAACGAAAGCATCGAAGATGTTTGGCATGATGTTGAGGCATGTTTGGCACAGTGTGAGGATGAACAGCCTGGATTTAAAGGGGTATGGAAAAGGATAGGAATAAGCGACAGGAATCTTTATCCTCCATTGTTTTTTGATACTAAAAATCCAAAATTTAAACTTGTTGCGGAAGCCTTAGGGAAAACAGGATTAAATGTGGACAGTAAGGGTCTTTCTTATTGGACCGAAGGCTCTTTGCTACAGATGTATGGGATCCCAACTTTAATTTTTGGGCCAGGTAGCATTGATTGTGCGCACTCCGCGCATGAATATGTAGAAACCAGCCAGATCGCCCTCGCAGCAAAGAGCTATTATAAGCTTTTGACAAGTGCATGTCTTTTGGAAATATAAACCGGTTTGTGTGATAAAAGGGTTAGTATATTGTGTAATTTGTTTATACAATAAGAATAGGGGTGCGCGTGTTGAGACTACTAAATAAGGATGAAATAAACGACATTCTTTACGGTTGTACCGTACTGGGTACTGGCGGTGGTGGTGATTTAAATGCCGGTTTAGACATGATTAATGATGATATTCAAAATGGGTTGGAATTCAAACTTATATCTCTTGATAAAATTCCCAACAATGCGTTAGTTTCATCTCCTTACCAGTGTGGTTGTGTTTCCCTTTCGTCAACGAAGGGAATGACAGAACAGAACGGTTTAGACGGGGATGTTGGTTTGGTTGCATTTAAAACGCTAAGTGAGTATATAGGTCAACCGTTTTTTGCTTGTTTACCAGGCGAGTTAGGAGGTTATAACACTGCAATAGCAATGTCAGTGGCGGCAAAAGCAGGCATACCTTTTGTTGATGCAGATTTGGCAGGAAGATCAGTGCCAGAACTCCAACACTCTACCTTGTACATGCATAACATAGCTAAAACACCCATTGCTGTAGCTAATAAATATGGCGATGTTGTAATAATTAAAAAGGTGGCTAGTGAGTATAGGACAGAGGCAATAGTAAGGTCGCTGGCAATTATCAGTGAACAGTCTATAGGGGTGTGTGATCCCCCTATTTGCGGGGAGAGGTTGAAAAAAGCAGTAATTCCAGGGACGGTTAGTTATTCAGAGAAGATTGGAAAATCTTTGAGGGATGCATGGAGAACCGGCAAAGATCCAGCAACTGTTGTGGCAGAGGCTGGTAACGGGTATATCTTGTTAAGGGGAATTGTAAGTGATTATTTATGGAAGATAAGCGATGGGTTTACCATCGGAGATATTTATATTAAAGGCACCGACGAATATGAAGGAAACAAATTAAGGATATGGTTTAAAAATGAGAACCTTATATCTTGGATGAACGATAAGATCTATGTAACAGTCCCGGATCTTATTTGTGTATTTGATATGAAAACTGCTAAACCTGTTACAAATCCAAACATAGCTATAGGGATGGACGTTTCTGTTATTGGGCTACCTTCACCTGAAGTGTGGAGAACTGAGAAAGGATTGGAATTGTTGGGCCCAAGGCATTTTGGATATAACATTCAATATGTTCCCCTAGAGTACAAAGTAGGCAAATAGGGCATCCTGCACAACCCAGAAAGCCTGATGTGTGTGAGTAAACAACTGTGGGCAGGAAGGCCGGGAGTTTACCAGCGATCAAAGGCACTCTGGGTTACACTAGGCTTTTACGTGGTATATAAAAACTAGATCCTGTTGGGTAAGGGTGGCAGCACCCTCCAATTAACAGGTAACAGTTAATAGGTTACTGTCTCGACGGAAAACTATTTATAATTAAAAGGAACAAGGACGTATTCTTAAGCTGCCGTCAAACAGCAACTATCACAATTTTGGGGATTGGTTTCTGGAATGAGGATTTTTACTCGCTAGGTATTGACACAAGGGTGTGTGTTAGTTTGTGACCACCATCCTTGCTCTAAAGTTTTACACTTAAAATGATCTAGACCGTAGTCGGAGCAGCAATATGCAGCAAAAGAGGAGAACTGATCATGTCAAGCTTGGCCCTGGGTATAGATACGGGTGGTACCTTTACTGACGGCGTTCTTTTCGATCTTGAGAGCAAGGAGGTCCTGGCCAAAAGCAAGGTGTTTACCACTAGGTGCGATCTGACTCGAGCCATAGACTCGTGTCTGGGTAATATAATGAGGCAAACAGGCTGTCTTGATCCGGGCCGGATAAAGATGATTGCCCTCTCTACCACCCTGGCAACGAATGCCATTGTGGAGGACCGGGGGGCGGAGGTAGGGTTGATCATGATCGGTTTCGATGATCCTGCGCCTGAGTTGCCCACAACCCGCTTTATTACCATCAAGGGTGGTTGTAACCTTAAAGGGGAATTCAGGGAAAAACTGGATCTTGCCTCCGCAGAGGAGGCTGTTGGTGTTATGATAGGAAAGGTTGACGCTTTTGCCGTATCGGGCTATCTCAGTGTACGGAACCCGGCGCAGGAGCTGGCTGTGGCGGCACTGATTCGGGAGATGACGGGCTGCCCCGTTGTCTGCGCCCACCAGCTCAGCTTCGAACTGGGCTTTCATGAGCGCACGGTGACCGCCGTATTGAATGCCCGTTTAATACCCTTGATCACCGGCTTGGTTGCTGCGGTTAGGGAAAGTATGCGGCGGAGAGATCTTCATGCTCCCCTGATGATGGTAAAAGGAGACGGCAGCCTGATCAGTGCCGGGATGGCGGTGGAGCGCCCGGTGGAGACGATTCTTTCAGGGCCCGCGGCAAGCATAATCGGGGCCGTCACCCTGACAGGGCTGAAAGATGCCTTGGTCATTGATATGGGGGGCACCACCACAGATCTCGCTGTTCTGCGTGACGGTCGCCCTACCATTAGAAGTAGCGGTGCGCGGGTGGGCGGATGGCTGACCCGGGTCCGAGCCGCCGACATCACCACCACCGGTCTGGGCGGCGACAGCCTAGTGCATGTGGATCGAAAGGGTGAAGTTTCTATCGGGCCGCAACGGGTACTGCCCCTTTCCAGCATCTCCGCGCAGCACCCCCACCTGCTCCAGGAACTGGCAGAAATAAAAGAGTTCGATTACACTCTTTTTGACACCTCTCCCGTCATGGCGCTGCTTTATATCAGGGAACCCGACAATTCAGAACTCACTTCTTCAGAAAAGCAGATTTTAAGCCTTATCCGTGAAATTCCTCACACTCTACATCATGTTAGTAAGGAAATGGGAAGGGATTATGATCTGCTGCCCTGGCAGGGACTGGTCAGGAACGGTGCTGTGATGCCGGCTTCGATGACGCCGACAGATATTCTCCATCTCACGTTCCTCTACGAGCCCTGGGACCGGGATGCTGCAGAACTGGGCGCGAAGATGCTGGCCCGGAGATTCAATTCTGATGCTGCCGCCCTTGTTGATGCAGTGCTGGAGGAGATCTATTTCAGGATTGCCGCTCTCATCTCCGGGCGGTTGATCACTGGGCAAAGTGGGAGAAAAATAAAGTTGTACGACGAAAGAAGCCGTTTTTTCTTGAAAGAGCTGCTCAGGCGCGACAAAGGGGAACGAGCACTGGAACTGTCGGCACGTCTCAACCTGCCCTTTGTTGCATTGGGCGCTCCGGCTGGTGCCTATTTTCCCGAAGTAGCGAAAAGACTGAGCGCCGAACTCCATATTCCTCCTTCCTTTGAAGTGGCCAATGCTGTGGGGACCGTGAGCGGGCAAACGGTGGAGCAGGTAGAGATCCTGGTAAAGCCTGATGGTGAAGAGGGCTATATTATTCATGCCCCCTGGGGCCGGCAGATCAGTTTGGACCTGGAGGAGGCGATTAGTGAGGCGGTGCAGAAGGGTAAAAAATACGCCTATGCCCAGGCTGCAGCAGCGGGAGCCCGGGATATAGAAGTTTTTGTCAACCGTGAGGATCATTGCGGCACCCTCAGGCGCCTCTGCAATAATGATGGAAAAAACGGTCTGGGATACAGACTTTTTATTGAGAGTGTAATCGATATCTCAGCTGTGGGGCGGCCATGGAACTGAGCGGTAAAGCAGTCCGGGAATATCACCCGGGCAATTATCTTCAAACGGCTGCGTTACGAAACTTGTGGCTGAATGCTTTAGCACTCAAATGGCGTATGCTGTAAGCGTCAAATAGCACCAACTTTACGAGGCGGGTTTTTGCTCTTTTGCTTTTTTGATGTGGCACCTAGATGGCAAACTGGGTGACCAGGGAAGCAAATCATCCAGTGCATTTCGATCTTTGACATCAATATTCGGAAGCCGTTTGAACGCGTTTCTGGCTGAGGTTGAATTGTTCTTTATACCATGATATTTTGACCATGAGTTATTTCCCAGTAGTACCCGTAATGTGGCCGATCTGGAGCTGATAACCCTCGGCGTCTTAGTAAATGAGGAAGTCTTAGGGTTTTCTGATGAGAAAACAGCTGATCAAATCCGTGATAAACCCTCCATTTAGTATCAAAGCGCCAGGTCTAAACCCTTCGCCTTTAGGCGAATAGCTTTTATCAGTTATTTCTTGAATAAAGGGGGGATGTTGCTTAAGATAGTGTTGGGGTGATGGGATGTAGGGCTACAGGAAAAGCAGCCATGCGGTTTAAGATATAAAGTATCATGTGATTTGGACGACGAAGTATAGGTATCATGTATCAAGGGGTGCGGTAGCCGAGAGGGCCAAGGGTTTGATAATACAGGGTTGTCAAGCGAGGAACATAGTGATAATCAAAGGGAGTGTTGGGAAGGATCATATTCATGTGCTACTGTCATGTCCTCCTACGCTTTCACCGGCGAAGATAATGCAGTATTTGAGAGGAAGATCCTTAAGGCTTTTACAGGTAAAATTTTCGGAGTTAAAGAGGAAATATTGGGGTCGGCATTTGTGGTCTATGGGTTACTTTTGTGCTACGGTAGGAAGTGTTACGGAAGAAATGATCAAAGCATATATAGAGAACCAGGGTGGGCAAGAGAATCAAGATTTTAAAATAGAACGCTGAGTTTCAGTCATAGCTTTAAGCATGCATTTAGCATGTGAGCTTTCAGTGGGCATTTAGCCTAAATGGCGAGTTTTACTCGCACAAAATTTATTTTGTAAACCACCTGCTTTAGCAGGTGGTAGTTAAGTGAAATCTAAATAATATTGTGGAGTAAAGGCCTACGGGGCGCATTGCCAAAATAATATGGGGGAGGAAAACTGAAGTGGCGTTTTTCAAAAGGTCCATCTTTTTGTTGTTGGTTCTGGACATGGTACTTGTGGAACCCATTGTACCAGTATCTCTTTACCATAGATGAATCTCAGGCCGTGATCATTCTTGCTACCAGGGCGGTTGTTGTTTTACCTGTAATAGTGATAAAGCTGAAAGAGATTCGAGAAAAGGTGGTAACAGGGGCCAAGAAACAATGTAAATGAGCACCTTTTGATAAAATCTATCCTCAAGGAA
>MTKW01015955.1_pt1 | contig 14059 bp, 10 predicted proteins | sample 1042761 | NCBI WGS metagenome assembly MTKW01 (sample SAMN06205366, study PRJNA360243) | anaerobic digester metagenome | biome: Wastewater treatment plant; feature: Anaerobic digester sludge; material: sludge; isolation source: anaerobic digester fed with sludge from wastewater treatment plant ...
AATCACCGCAGGAAAACCCGTTTTGCAAGGAAAAGGCCGAGGCTGCCATGAAGGCAACATCGATATTGATCCCCTTCATGTACTGCACAGCATTCGTGCCCGACAAGGTCAAAGTGTTTCGATTCAACTGACCACCCGTCAGATTGACCCGGATATCGCGCCGCTTGGCCGCTTCGAGCGCCACATGCGGTGACGGCGTAATAATAAAGATATTGTCGTCCGGAAGTTGCTCCGTGAACGCGAGACACGTCGTACCGGAATCGATATAGAGTGAGCGACCGGCCGCGACAAACTCGATCGCCTTCGACGCAATGATCGCTTTGGCCGAATCATGGCTTTCGAGCCGCTGCAGATAAGCCGGCTCCTGCAACAGTGCGCTCGTCTTTCTCGACTTCGCGCCGCCTCTGACCCGAATCACGCGTCCTTCTTTTTCCAGGACAATAAGGTCTCTGCGGATCGTCATCAAAGAGACATCCGGCAAGAGCGCCTGCAATTCATCGAGCGAGACATCGCCTCTATCCTCGATCGTCTTGTGAATCAGATCACGCCGTTTCTGGATCATTTAATACTCCAACTATCGTCACATTTTTCATCGATGGTCACTACAAAGCATAGCATCTTTCAGAAACAAAACCTGTATATACAGGCGTCTGAAGCAAATAAATCAAAGCATCACATGATATGATCGCGTGATTTAGCGTCAAATCACATGTGATCTTCATATCTATTTTACTTCAAGCACAGTTTGCGTAAGAGGACAATTCAAACTCACCTGAAAACTGTTTGATATGTGTGCACCTGGATTACGACAAGCATTAAACAGCAATCACTTCGTTACGTTCGATCTATGTTACGGAGCACTCCACAGCCACGCTCTTGAAAACTACTAAATAATAGTATATATTGTTGACAAATGGAACGTGAATTTGTCATGACCTTGGCTTTTGATGAAACGTGGAAACGATGCGGGCTTGGGGATGAAGAGTTACGTCAACTGCAAGAAGACTTGATACTCGATCCAACTTTGGGTGACGTTATACCAAACTCTGGCGGAGCACGAAAAATCAGGGTGTCGCTGAGGGGGCGTGGAAAACGGGGCGGAGCAAGAGTCATTTATGTAGACATAGTCGTAGATCGGTGTATATATCTGCTGATGGTATACCAAAAAAAGAATTATCTACTTTGACAGCCGATCATTTGAAAAAGATGAGAAAGACTATCGCCGAAATTAAGAAAGGAACCAAAAGATGAGCGATTACTATTCGGACAAATTGATGGAAAGCCTCGATCAGGCGCTTGATTTTAGTAAAGGTAATAAAAAGGTAGCCCGTACCGTCGTGCGTTCAATTAAGGTGCCTAAATTCAACGCTGCCGATGTTGTCGCTACGCGCAAGACACTGCGGATGACGCAACGTGCGCTCGCAAATGCCGTTGGTGTATCCGTTCGCACAGTGGAAGCTTGGGAAGCAGGTAATAGTACCCCTGGTGGCGCCGCTCGTCACATGCTATATCTACTCGGCAAGGATGAAAGTATCCTGGAATTACTGATGGCTAATTAATAACCTTGATTTAATTGTTCTATCCATTGCGTCTAACCGATCAAATCCATACTTGTCGATTTGATCGGTTAGATTTAGTCTATAGCTTCAATCCACACATCTTGTGAAAACGCTTCACAAATACAAACGACACGGACATAATCGAACCTTTTCTATTCACTTAGCACTCCTCACTTTCATTCGATCTTTTGCGTAAGTATCATGTTCGCAACAAGCGATACAAGCAATGCGAAATTATCGTGTTACTTTCACTCATTTTTGATGTGATATTTGATCAAACTTTACATTTACCGAAGAAACCAGAGAAGAACCGGCATCCGCGCATGCGCCTTACAATTGGCTGTTGACAAATATGCGGGCGCAAGCTATGCTTGAAGCACGTTGAAAAACACGTGATAACTATTTCACATTACACGAAAACATATGAAAAGTTTTGATAACTTCACACCCGATGGAGGAACCACCATGAAAACAACGGCAGTACGCCTTTACGGCAAGAACGATCTGCGTCTCGAGACCTTCGATCTCCCGGAGATCAAAGACGATGAGATTCTGGCCAAAATCGTCTCGGACAGTCTTTGTATGTCCTCATATAAAGCGGCGATCCAGGGACCGGATCATAAGCGCATCCCGGACGATGTCGCTGAGAATCCGATCATGCTCGGTCACGAGTTTTGCGGCGAGCTGATCGAGGTCGGAAGCAAATGGCAGGATAAATTTAAGGCCGGCGACAAATTCGTCATTCAACCGGCACTGAATCACCCGTCGAACCCGCATGCCGCTCCCGGCTATACCTTCCCCTATATCGGCGGCAACGCCACCTACATCGTGATCCCGTCGGTCGTGATGGAGCAGGACTGTCTATTGACCTACTCCGGCGACGCCTGGTACTACGGCTCGCTGACCGAACCGATGTCGACGATCATCGGCGGCTTCAACGTCAACTACCACAGCGAACTCGGTTCCTATGAGCACATCATGGGTATCAAGGAAGGCGGAAACCTGGCACTCCTGGCGAGTGTCGGCCCGATGGGACTTGGCGCGATCGAACTTGCGATCCACGGACCGAGAAAGCCGAAACTCTTGGTCGTCACCGATATCGATCAGGCCAGACTCGATAGAGCGGCCAGCATCAACACGGTCGAAGAAGCGAAGAAACAGGGCATCGAACTGCACTACATCAATACGAGCAAGGTCGAGGACGTCGTCTCGCATCTGCGCGGCCTAACCAAGGACGACTACGGTTTCGACGATGTCTACGTCTTCGCGCCGGTCAAGCAACTGGTCGACGAAGCCGACCGCATGCTCGCCTACGACGGCTGTCTGAACTTCTTCGCCGGCCCGACGAACACCAAATTCACAGCTGAGATGAACTTCTATAACGTCCATTATATGAACACGCATCTGGCGGCGAACAGCGGCGGCACGGCTGAAGACATGAGAATCTCGGCCAACCTGATGAGCCGCGGCGTGATCGATCCGACGGCGATGCTGACCCACGTCGGCGGCCTGGATGCCGTAATCGATACGACCCTGAACCTGCCGAACATCAAGGGCGGCAAGAAACTGATCTATACCCATATCAAAATGCCGCTGACGGCGATCGAGGACATGGCCGAACTCGGCAAGACCGATCCCCTGATGAAAGAACTCGCGACAATCGTGGAGAAGTCAAACGGCCTCTGGTCGAAAGAAGCCGAAGACTATCTGCTCGCCAACGCCGAGCCGATCGAAGCCTAAAAGTATAAGGGAGTATGGAAAAGATGACGCCAACGACCATCATGCCTGCACTGCGCGGACTGCTTCTGCGTCAGACCGGGAAACTGTTTTATCTGACGCCGATCGAACGCCAGAATACGGCGCTGTCCGAGGACGACGATCTTCTGCATGAAGACGTCGAAGTCCTTTTACTCGACGACCGTGATTTAGCTTATTTGGAAGAAGGCGACCATGAAGCGTTGCAGACGCTTTTCGATACGCTGCCGGACATCATCGATACAAGNNCATCGATACAGGTGATGCCGGCAGTTTTCTTGTCGCCGAAAGTAAAGAACGTTTAGCCGAACTGCTCGCCGAACCATCCGGTAACAAAGCAGATCCAACGGCCTGGCCGCGCCTTTTGGGCAAGGTCGCGATCGTCACCGGCTCGGCACAGGGGTTCGGTGAAGGCATCGCCGAAGAACTGGCCAGAGTCGGCGCCTCCGTCGTGATCGCCGACTTGAATGAAGAGCTGGCACAAAAGGTCGCCGCCCGCCTGAATGAGACGTACGGCGCCTTCACAGCACTCGCCGTGAAGGTCAATGTGGGAGACGAGGCCTCGGTGGAACACCTGATCGAGCAGACGGTCTTACAGTTCGGCGGTCTCGATATCTATATCAATAACGCCGGCGTGCTGCGTGCCGGCGGTCTGGAAGAGATGGACGTCGACTCGTTCGAGTTCGTCACCAAGATCAATTACACGGCGTACTTTATCGGCACGAAATACGCGGCCAGACCGATGCGTATCCAAAACCGGTTCGCCGGCGGTGTCTGGACCGATATCATCCAGATCAATTCGAAGAGCGGTCTCGACGGCTCGAACCGAAACTTCGCCTATGCCGGCGGCAAATTCGGCGGCATCGGACTGACCCAGAGTTTCGCAAAGGAACTGGTCGACGACCGGATCAAGGTCAATGCGATCTGTCCCGGAAACTTCTACGAAGGTCCTCTCTGGAGCGATCCCGAAAAAGGACTGTTCGTGCAGTACTTAAACGCCGGCAAGGTGGCCGGTGCAAAAACGGTGGACGACGTCTACCGGCACTATGTCAGTATGGTGCCGATGCGGAAAGGCTGCTCGCCGCTCGATGTGGCGCGCGCCGTCTTCTACGTCGTCGAACAGGAAAACGAAACAGGCCAGGCCATACCGGTGACGGGCGGCCAGGTCATGCTCAATTAGAAAAAGGAAGCGAGGAACCCCATGGCAGAAGCAATTCTCATGCCGCGACAGGGCCAATCGGTCGAAAGCTGCATCATCGGCCAGTGGCACAAGCAAAAAGGCGATAAGGTGGAGGTCGGTGACAAGCTGTTCACCTACGAGACCGACAAGGCGACGTTCGACGAAGAAGCGCAGGTTGCAGGTCACCTGATCGCCGTCTTCTTCGCAGAAGGCGACGACGTTCCGGTCTTGACGAACGTCTGCGTCATCGGCGCTGAAGGAGAAGACTGGAGTCAGTACGTACCGGAAGGCGCAACGGTCGACGGTGCCGGTGCACCGGCCAAGGACAAAGTGGAACCTGAACAGACCGCCAAGTCCGACACGGAAGAAGCGGCCGAACCGGTGAGACAACCTGAGACGGTCGAAAAAGCAGAGCCCGTCGCAGTAGCTGCAGAAGCGGTCGACATGGACCGTCCGATTTCGCCGCGGGCTAAAGCGGCGGCCGAAAAATACGGTGTCGATCTGCGATTCGCCGACGGCACAGGTCCGGACGGACGGATCATTGAAAGAGACATCGACCGCCTCGTGGCAGCCGGCAAGGTGCATACGCCTGCGGCCGGTACCGCCTACGACAGCCGTACGGCCGGTACGGGACTCGGCGGTAGAGTCAGAATCGAAGACACGAAGCGTCCGCTGCCGAAAGAGGCTGTATTGGACGGTCCCGAATATATCGACACGAAACTGCCGCAGATCCGCAAGTTGATCGCCAAAGCGATGCACGAGTCGATCGCCGGTATGGCGCAGTTGACCCTGAACAACAGTTTCGACGCGACCGATATTCTCGCCTACCGCGAGCGTATCAAGAAAGCACAGGAAAAGGGACTCGGCGACAAGCTGAACCTTTCGCTTCCGGAAAAAGCGCCGACGATCAACGATATCGTGTTGTATGTTGTATCGCGTGTCGCACTCCTGCACGAAGACGCGAACGCCCATTTCCTCGATGACGTCATCCGTCGCTTCACGCATGTGCAGCTCGGCGTCGCCGTCGATACACCGCGCGGCCTGATGGTGCCGGTGATCCGAAACGCCGACACGCTCTCGATCGAAGAGATCGCCTCGGAAGTGCGTCGCCTCGCCGGCGATGCCCAAAGCGGCACGATTAATCCGGATGAGATCAGAGGCGGCACGATCACCGTGACGAATCTGGGTGGCCTCGGTATCGAGCATTTCACCCCCGTGATCAATCCTCCGGAGACATGTATTTTAGGTGTAAACAAGATAAAAACAGCGGTGCGCGTTGAAGACGGCAACGTGGTCGGTTATCCTGAGATGACCTTGTCGCTCACCTTTGATCATCGCGCCTGGGACGGCGCACCGGCGGCGAGGTTCCTGGCCGATGTCTGTCTGGCCTTGGAAAACTTTACGCTCTTTATCGCGAGCGGCCAATAAGCAGGAGGACTAACAATGCATGATCTCATCGTAATCGGAGGCGGACCGGGTGGTTATCTGGCCGCGGAGCGCGCCGGACACGCCGGCCTCGACGTCGTTTTGTTCGAAGAAAGAAAACTGGGCGGCGTCTGCTTGAATGAAGGGTGTATCCCGTCGAAGACGCTTCTTAACTCAGCCAAGGTATATGAACACGCCGCAGACGGCTCGGCTTTCGGCGTCACGGCGGAGAACGCACAGATCGATCAAAAGAAGGTCGTGGCCAGAAAGAACAAGGTCGTTCGCATGCTGGTCGCCGGCGTCAACGCCCAGATGAAAGCCAACAACGTGACCGTCGTCAAAGAACACGGTGTGTTGAACGGCAAGGTCGACGGCGGCTACAAAGTCAAAGGTACGGAAAAAGAGTATGTCGCAAAGAACATCATCATTGCGACCGGCTCCGATGCGATCGTGCCGCCGATCCCCGGGGTCAAAGAAGGATTGGAAGCAGGCTATGTCCTGACGAACCGTGAGATCCTGGACCTCGATGTGATCCCGAAGACGATGACGATCGTCGGCGGCGGTGTCATCGGACTTGAGATGGCAAGCTACTTCCAGACTGTCGGTACCGAAGTGACCGTGGTCGAGATGCTCGACCATATCGCCGGTGCGACCGACCGCGAGATCTCCGATCTGCTCTTGAAAAACTACAAGAAAAAAGGCATCACCTTCCATCTCGGCTGCAAAGTCACCGCGGTCGAAGAAGGCAAGGTTCGCTATGAACAAGACGGTGAAGAAAAAGAGGTCGAGGCCGAATACGTCCTGATGTCGATCGGCAGACGCCCGAACATCAAGAATATCGGACTCGAATCGATCGGTGTGTTCACCGATAAAGGCGCGATCGTCACCGACGAGCAGGGTCTGACGAATCTGCCGAACGTCTACGCCGTCGGCGATGTTAACGGCCGTTATCTGCTGGCGCACGCCGCCTACCGTGAAGCCGAAGTCGCCGTCAACACGATCCTCGGCAAGAAGGATGTCATGCGCTATAACGCGATGCCGTCCGTCATCTACACCAATCCGGAAGTCGCCTCGGTCGGCTACAGCGAAGAAGAGCTGGTCGAAAAAGGTATTCCGTTTAAGAAAAAAGTCACCCCGATGGCCTATTCCGGCCGCTACCAGGCGGAAGTGGAGCGGGGCGACGGCATCTGCAAACTGCTCGTCTGTCCCGAGACAAACCGCCTGCTCGGCGTCCATCTCTTAGGCAGCTACGCGTCGGAGATCATTCTCTCGCCCGGTATCTTCATCGAGGCCGAGATGACGGTCGACGACATCAAGGAAGTGATCTTCGCTCACCCGACCGTGTCGGAAGTGATCAGGGAAGCGATCTTCCAACTTGACTAATTTCGGCCGTCAAGACGCGGCCGTCAGATAAAGGAGTCTAACACCCATGCCCAAAGATCAATTTATCGATCCGAAAGAATCGCGTAAATCCGGTTTCATCTCGTTCAAAGATATTCCTTTGAACCAGTACAACAAGACGATGAAAGACGAGCTCGACTCGTTTTCCAAAGACGACTTAAAGCATATCTACTTCGACATGCGCCTCATCCGCGAGTTCGAAGAGATGCTGATGAGCATCAAGACGACGAACAGCTACAACGGCCTCGAGTACAACAACCCGGGTCCGGCGCATCTGTCGATCGGACAGGAAGCGGCCGCCGTCGGCCAGGCGTATCACCTGGACGAAAACGACTTCATCTTCGGTTCGCACCGAAGCCACGGCGAACTGCTGGCAAAATGTTTCTCGGCGATCCGCAAGATGGACGACGAAAAACTCGAGACGATCATGTCCAGCTACATGGACGGCGTCGTCGATAAGATCATCAGCAAGCAGAAGTATGAGTCGGTCAAGGACAAAGCGATCGCCTTCGTGCTGTACGGCGTCCTGGCGGAGATCTTCGCCAAGGAGACCGGTTTCAACAAAGGCCTCGGCGGCTCGATGCACAGCTATTTCCTGCCCTTCGGCGTGTTCCCGAACAACGCCATCGTCGGCGGGTCGGCCGATATCTCGGTCGGTGCGGCGCTTTATAAAAAAGTGAACCGCGAAGGCGGCATCGTCATCGCCAACATCGGCGACGGATCTTTGGGCTGCGGCCCGGTGTGGGAAGCGTTCATGTTCGCGGCCATGGATCAGTACAGACTACTGTGGGAAGGCGACATGAACGGCGGCCTGCCGATCCTCTTCAACATCAACAACAACCAGTACGCGATGGGCGGCCAGACGCAGGGCGAGACGATGGGCTTCGACCATGTGGCGCGCGTCGGCGCCGGTATCAACCCGGAACAGATGCACGCCGAGAGAGTCGACGGCTTCAACCCGCTCGCCGTGATCGAGGCGATGGAGCGCAAGATCGACATCCTGAAAAACAAAAAAGGCCCGGTTTTGCTCGACACACTGACCTACCGCTATTCCGGTCACTCCCCGTCGGATGCCGACTCCTATCGTACACAGGAAGAAAAGAAAGCCTGGATGGACATCGATCCGATCGACACGTTCGAAGCCGATATGCTGGAAAACGACGTGGCGACCCAGGAAGAAATCGACCAGCTCGTCAAAAAAATTGAAGGCTTCGTCTACGACGCCGTCAAGCTGTCGATCGACCCCGAGATCTCACCGCGCATGGACCTCGTCAAAGAGCCGGACGCGATCGAAAAACTGATGTTCTCGAACCGCAAGATTGAAAAGCTCGCCGACCGTGAGCCAGACATGCTGCAGGCCGACCGCTCGGAAAACCCGAGAGTCAAGCAGATTGCGAGAAGAGAGCGCTTCGCCTTCGATCAGGACGGCAAACCGTTCTCCAAGAACAAGACGTTCCAGTTCAGAGACGCCGTATTCGAAGCGATCCTCGACAAATTCTATGAAGATCCGACCTTGATCGCCTACGGCGAAGAAAACCGTGACTGGGGCGGCGCCTTTGCCGTCTACCGCGGTCTGACCGAAGCCGTGCCGTATCACCGTCTGTTCAACTCCCCGATCTCCGAAGCCGCGATCGTCGGNNCCGAAATGGCAGGCGATGTCCGGCGGACTTCTGAATATGCCTGTCGTCCTCCGCGTCTCGGTCGGCTCGAAGTACGGTGCCCAGCACTCGCAGGACTGGACGAGCCTCTGTGCCCACGTCCCGGGACTGAAAGTCGTCTTCCCGGTCACGCCGTACGACGCGAAGGGCTTGATGGCCTCCGCCTTGAACGGCACCGATCCGGTGATCTTCTTTGAGAGCCAGCGCCTGTACGACGTCGGCGAGCAGTTCGTCGAAGGCGGCGTACCGGAAGAGAGTTACGAGATCGAGATCGGCGAACCGGCGATTCGCACGACCGGTAAGGACGTGACGATCCTGACGATCGGTGCGACGCTCTATCGCGCACTCGAAGCAGCCAAGACGATGAAGGAACAGTACGGCATCGAAGCCGAAGTGATCGACGCCCGTTCGATGGTGCCGTTCAACTACGACAAGGTGATCGAGTCGGTGAAAAAGACCGGTAAGTGCATCGTCGCAGGCGACGCCTGTGAGCGCGGCTCCTACCTGCAGGATCTGGCCCAGAACATCCAGACCCTAGCCTTCAACTATCTCGACGCACCGGTGTCGGTACTCGGTTCGAGAAACTGGATCACACCGGCGTTCGAGCTGGAAGACTCGTTCTTCCCGCAGGCCGAAGACTTCATCGACCTCTACCATCAACGCATGGCTCCGATCGAAGGTTGGACGCCGAAACTGCCCTACACTGAAGTGGAGATGAAACGCCGCAGCAAACTCGGCGTGTAAGCGACATGACTGATAAACAAAAGATGCTCGATGTAAATCACCGAGACCGCGACCGACGGCTGATGGCTGTCGGTCGCCTTTCTTTACTCCAAGACGACGGACGCCTGTCATTTCCGCCGGCCGGCGAAGATGTGAACTCGCACATCCACACGATCTATTCGTTCTCGCCTTACAGTCCGGCCGCCGCCGCTCTCAAATCGAAAGAAGCCGGCCTCGCGACCTGCGGCATTATGGACCACGATTCGGTGTCGGGCGCGAAGGAATTCACTCTGGCGGGCGAAGCGCTCGGTATCAAGACGACGGTCGGCTGTGAGATCCGCACCTCGTTCAAAGGGACGTTTTTGGAAAACGAGCGGATCAATAATCCGGATCAGAAAGGCGTCGCCTACGTCGCTTTGCACGGTATACCGGAGCGAAGCCTCGCAGCCGTCGATCAATTCCTACAGCCGATCCGCGAAGCGAGAGGCAGAAGGAACGAGAAGATGGCGGAAAAGATCGCCGCTCTACTTTCGCCGCACGGCATCTCATACACGTACGATGAGGTGAAAGATCTCTCCCAGGCGACTGAAGGCGGCAGCATCACGGAACGTCATCTCTTCTATGCCGTCGCGCTGAAACTAAAGGAAAAAGCGATGTCGGAAAAAAGACCGTTATCCGAGATGACCGAAGAAGTACTCGGTCTCACCTTAAACGACAAACAACGCGGGATGCTGGACGACGAAGACAACCCTCATCTTCTCTACGATCTTTTGGGGATCATGAAGAGTGATCTGACAGCACGTGTGTACGTCGACGCGACCGACGAATTACCGGACATCAGGGATGTCGTCCGTTTCGCAAAAGCGAACGGCATTCTCCTCGCCTATCCTTATCTCGGTGATATCGGCGAGTCGGTGACCGGCGATAAAAAAGCGCAGGCTTTTGAAGACGCCTATCTCGACCGCTTGCTGCCTCTACTCGTCGATCTCGGTTTCGAGGTGATCACCTTCATGCCGTCGAGAAACACGGCGGAGCAACTCGACCGGCTGATGGCACTGGCGAAGAAGTATGATTTGTTTCAAGTGTCCGGCGAAGATATCAACCAGTCGCGCCAGTCGTTCGTCTGCGAAGCGATGCGCGACGCCAAATTCGATCATTTAAAGCGCGCCGCCCACGCCCTGATCGGGCATGAGAAGGCGGCCAATAAAAACCTCTCGCACGGCTTTTTGTCCGACGAGATGAAAGCGGCATACCCGGATCTCGATGCCCGCATCGCGTATTTTTCCGGATTGTCGTAAAGGAGGAATCTGTTATGAGTAAGCATCGCGCCCTGGCTTTTGACTTCGGCGCCTCGAGCGGACGAGCGATGCTCGGCCGGTTTGACGGCGAAGCCATCGATCTGCAGGAAATCCACCGCTTCCAAAACGACCCCGTGCTCCTGCACGGCACCTTATACTGGGACGCGCTGAGGCTCTTTCATGAGATGCAGCAAGGACTTTTGACGGCCAAACACGAAGGCACCATCGACAGTATTGGGATCGATACGTGGGGTGTCGATTTCGGTCTATTGGATGAATACGGACGTCTCCTGGAAAACCCGATTCACTATCGCGACAGCCGCACCGACGGCATGGTCGAGGAACTGGCAGGAAAAATGTCGGAAAGCGCTCTGTATAAGAAAACGGGAACGGAGCCGATGCAGATCAATACGATCTATCAGCTTTTGTCCCTCGCAAAGAACCGGCCTGAGCTCTTGGCGCGCGCCGAGACCGCCCTCATGATGCCGGATCTTTTCGCCTACTTTTTAACGAAAGAAAAAGGCAGCGAGTACACGATTTCTTCTTCCAGCGGCCTCCTGGATCCACATGCCAAGGCTTGGAATAAAGAGCTCTTCCAATTGATCGGCGTCAAACCTGACCTCTTCCCTGCGGTCGTCATGCCCGGTACAAAGGCCGGCTTGTTGTCGGAAGAGATCTCCGCCCAGCTCGGTATCGACAGAGTGCCGGTCTATCGGGTCACCTCGCACGACACGGCATCGGCCGTGCTCGCCGTGCCGGCCGAAAAAGACGACTACATCTACATCTCGTCCGGCACCTGGTCGTTGATGGGTATCGAGAGCGACGAGCCGCTCCTGGACGAAGAGAGCCAGAAGATACGCTACACGAATGAAGGCGCCTACGGCGGCAAGATCCGTTATCTGAAAAACATCATGGGGCTTTGGTTCATCCAGGAATCGAGACGTCAGTGGATCCGCGAAGGAAAGACCTTGAGCTATGCCGACATGGAGCGTTTGGCGCTCGAGAAGCCGGCGTTTGTCAGTTTCGTCGATCCGGACGATCCGCGCTTTTCCGCGCCGGGCGATATGCCGAACCGGATTCGCGAGGTGTGTCAGGAGACCGGCCAACCGGTACCGGAAGACGAAGGCGAAGTTGTAAGAGTCATCTACGAGAGTCTGGCCATGAAATATCGCCGCACGAAAGAGAAGCTGGAAGGTGTCACGAAACGTGCTTTCTCGCAGATTCATGTAGTCGGTGGCGGCACTAAGGACGGCTTACTCTCCCAGTTCACGGCCAACGCGACGAATACGACCGTGGTGGCGGGACCGATCGAGGCGACGGCGCTCGGCAATATCGCAGTGCAGCTACTCGCCGAAAAGAAACTGAAATCGGTGAAAGAAGCGAGAGCCGTTATTGCCAACTCGTTCAACACCTTGACGTATGAACCGGAAAATCAGAAAGCATGGGATGAAGCATACGACCGCTACAGTCGGATCTTCCCCTAAGCGCAAGAATTAAACAGAGGATCGATATGGAGAACAATAAACGCGTGCGCCTCGGCATCATAGGCCCCGGCGCCATCAGCAGGCTGTTTGCCGAGGGGGCAAAGGAAGCACACAACATTGAACTCGCCGCGGTGGCGTCACGAGATAAATCGCGCGCCGAAGTGTTTGCCGAATCATTCGGTATTGAGACGGTGCACGACTCATATCAAGCGCTGCTGCAGGATGAAACGATCGAACTCGTCTATATCGGCCTGATCAATACGCGACATTTTTACGCGGCGAGACAGGCGATTCTTGCCGGAAAAGGCGTGATCCTGGAAAAGCCGCTCACCCTGAACGCGTATGAAGCAAAACTCCTGATCGATCTGGCTAAAGAGGAAAATGTCTTCCTGATGGAAGCGATGTGGACAAGGTTTCACCCGATCAACAGAAAGGTCCTGGACTGGATCGAAGACGGTGAGATCGGCGACATCAAGCGAGTCGAAGTATCGTTCGGTTACTTCGGTGGTGACGATGAAACGTTGAGGTATCTGAATCCGGAGCTCGGCGGCAGCGCATTGCTCGACGTCGGTATCTATCCGCTCGCGTATGCGTCGATGTTGCTCGGTCCACCAAAGGCGCTGTCCGGCAAAGCTCTGCAGACGGCGAAGAAGGTCGACCGTCAGATCGAGATCACGGCTGTCTACGAAAATGCGACGGCGAGTCTCGCCGCCAGCGTCGAAAACCAGTTGCCGAACAAGGCCGTGATCACGGGCACTGAAGGCATCATCGAAGTGCCGTTTTTCTTCAATCCGAAAGAGGCATCCCTTTACAGATTCGGTGATACGCAGGAATCGCCTTACGATCTCGAGGAGCGAATCGTTCAGGAGTTCGGCAGTGGCTACCGTTTCGAAGCGGAAGCGGCAGCCGATGCCTACCTAAAGGGATGGACCGAACATCCGTGGCTCAGTCTCGACGAATCACTCCAGCTGATGGAGCAGATGGATGATCTGCGCCACACCCTCGATCTGACCTATCCTGCCGAACGTGCCGTCCTCTTCGATTGTGACGGCGTCCTGGTCGATTCCGAAGCGTTACTCGCCAAACAGGCGGCGAAAATGCTGAATGAAAAAGGCATCCCAGCGAAACCGGAAGACTTTGTGAACTTCATCGGAACAGGCGAAGATCGTTATCTTGAAGGCGTGATAGAGCTTTACGACGGCACCTATGATCCTGCCTTGAAACGTGATCTGTATACACACTATCTCGCTGCGGCTCCGACCGAGCTTCAGGAGGTGAAAGGTGCGAAAGCGCTCGTCGAAACGCTTCTCAAGCAAAGCATCCGTGTAGCGGTCGCCAGTGCCGCCGACAAGATCAAGGTCGACGCCAATCTCAGTGCCTTCGGTATTGAAGAAGATGGCTTTGACGCCGTGATCAGCGGCAGCGATGTTGAAAAGAAGAAGCCGCATCCCGACATCTACTTAAAGGCGGCGCGCGCCGTCGGTGTCAAACCGGAGCACTGCATCGTCGTCGAAGACGCCGAAGCCGGCATTCAATCGGCAAAGGCCGCCGGCATGTTCGCGATCGGGATCACGAC
>MTKW01006551.1_pt1 | contig 14050 bp, 14 predicted proteins | sample 1042761 | NCBI WGS metagenome assembly MTKW01 (sample SAMN06205366, study PRJNA360243) | anaerobic digester metagenome | biome: Wastewater treatment plant; feature: Anaerobic digester sludge; material: sludge; isolation source: anaerobic digester fed with sludge from wastewater treatment plant ...
CCGCAGAACCATCGGCGCAGTAGCCAGGCTGATTTCAGCCGGTGTGAGCCCCATTCTCTCCAACCGGTACGAAGTCAGCGCTGTTTTCACCGGCTTCTCGATGAGCGCTGCATTCATGTCTTTGGTAGAACGGACGTAATAATCGATCATCCCGGTCTGTACGTTCTCCTCGGTGAAGACGAGATATCCGCTGAGCTCGCCCTTCTCTACCTGGTCCGCCAGTCGTTCCCGCTGTGCCGGGTCACTCAGGCTCAACGTGACAGGCATGTTTGAGAAAGAGGATTCCAGGTAGGGGAAGAACTCCCCGGTTTCATCAATCACGGCAACACGCAATTCCTCTTGGGCCACTCGGGTCCCGGTATAGTAGCTGATACCGACTGCCACGAGCATAATCAAGGGGATCATGAGCGTTGTCACGAGGAAAAGCGGGCTTCTCAGGTTCTTCAGAAACTCCCAGCGAAAGACCCTTTTCACATTAAGCCACTTCAATATCTTCACCCCTTCCGCGAACGGTTTCCACAAAGATCTCGTGGAGCGGTGGCTTCTGCACCGTAATCGCGCCTATAGTGAGCCTCGACGCAAGCTCNNCGTTGACGTCACTGCCGCTGTAGCGCATCACTGCCAGCCCCGGCTCTTCCCTTAACATCCGCAGCCCCGGAATCGTCCTCAGGAAGTCGCCCTCTTCAGCCGGGCCGTAACGGAGTTCGACAACATTCTCTTTATAGCCCTCCCTGATCTCATCAATCTTTCCCGAAAGAACCTCGCGGCCATGGTTGATCATAAAGATTGAATCACANNAGCTCCTCCACAAGGTTCATCTGGTGGGCAGAGAGCAGCACGGTGGTGCCGCCGGCCTGAAGTTCGCGGATGATTTCCTTGAAGAGATCCTGATTCACCGGGTCAAGACCCGCGAAGGGTTCGTCAAGGACGACCAGCTGCGGCCGGTGCAGCACAGAGGCTACAAACTGCACCTTCTGCTGCATCCCCCTGGAGAGCTTCTCCAGCTTTTGATCGGCATAATCCCCCAGACCCAGCCGTTCCAGCCACTCCAACGCCTCGCGCCGCGCCTCCCCGGCAGGCCGCCCCTTCAAGCCGGCAAGGTAAACCAGGTTATCGCAGACTTTGACATCCTCGTAAAGACCCCTTTCTTCAGGCAGGTAGCCGATTTTGCCCTTGTCGAGTGCCTGGGGCCGCCCGTCGAAATCGAAGCTGATCTCGCCGGAATCGGGAGTGAGGATGCCCATGATCATTCGGATAGCAGTGGTTTTGCCGGCCCCGTTCGGGCCGAGCAGCCCCATGATCTCCCCGCGGGGCACGCCAAAGCTGATCCCTCCAACAGCCCTCTTGGAGCCGAAACTCTTGGCCAGGTTCTTGATATCAAGAATCAGGTCCATCCTTCCTGTAACCCTCCTATCACTTGCTAGTTTCTCCGCAATATGCCGGGCCCCTTCAATGATCAAACCCGGCTGCCCCAAGCCCCATCGAAATGCGTCTAACCCTTTGTGATAACGCGCAGCTTGAACCATTGATGAGGCAGGCAGTCTGAAAGCGTTCGTGCAGCAACCATACAGCACTCTAACCAGCATGATGCTCCCACAGCCGCAGCCATCGCCGTACCACATCAGACTCGGTGTATAGCAGCCTGCTGTCCGGGCGGCCGTATTCTTGCGCAAGCTCCCTGACGGGCACATGGAACATTCCATGGAGCCCGGACAGAGAATCGCGCTCATAGCGCTGAATAATCTTGGATATGCCGTCTCGCTTGAGGTTGCCCAGCTTCCAGCCGGGCGTCATTTCTCCCAAATTGGAAAATACACCGAGATCGGGGGTGATCATGAAAGCCAACTTCCAGGGAAGATCTGCGTATGGCTCTTCGCACTCTATGAGCTCCTCAAACCATTCTGCCTCAGATTTCCCACAAGCGGCATTGATATCTGTTGCGCCGAAGTGCTCTATAGTCTTATCCAGAAGGTACTTCGGTAGCCTGCCCAGAACATCTACGGAAGGACGCAAATGCTCGATGGAGAAGGCCTCGCCGTTGGGGGTAGGAGTATTCAAGAAAAGAGTGAACTTGCCCCCGGCTTGAACCGCCCTCTCCTCAAGGTTCAACCTATGAACGAGATGCACAAACTCCTCAAGCTCAGAAATGGCGCTCGTCGTCAGAAAGAGTTGCCACCTCGGATAGATGCCTTGCTCGAGCAGCCTCTCGGTAGCAATGATGTTGTCCCGGAAAGCCCCGGGCCTGCGAGTGAAGTAGTCCGTGTTCTCTTCCAACCCGAAGAAGGTGATCTGGACTGCCTTGGTGCCAATCTCCTTGAGCCATTTGGCATACTCTTCGTCACGAGCCAATCGCCAGATACTGGCCAGCTCAAACCGGATTGCCTTGCCCGCGTCGCTCAGCTCGCATTCGAGCTCCCAGAACCTCCGATAGCTGGATGAGAAATCAGGCTCCCTGTACCATGTCTGTACGGTAAGCTGATCAAAGAAGGGCGCAGATTCATCCGGGCGTACGTAGTTGCGGAATTGCCTCACAACCCATCGCAAGGCATCCTCTGACACAGGAGTGCTGGGCTCATTCCCCAGCCAGCAATGGCGACAGCGATTGGGGCATCCCGCCATGTCCAAAGCGACTGCCGCCTCGCGCGAATCCAGCCGAGGCACCTGGAGCACCCCCTCTCATCATCTGTGGAAAGCCGGGACAGCTCACATCAGCCTGTGCTTACCTTCTCTACCAAGGGCGTTTTCTTTCAAGCCAGCCTTGTTGATCCCAATACTCTCGGTCAATCGGATTGAATTCAAGCTTCTTATGCATAAGGCGCATTGCATGAAACAACGCCTTCCCCTTGAAGCTGGGAGTAACATTTCCGTATCCCTTCTTGATTCTCGCTGAGAGTCTGTCTACATCCCGTTCTATTTGCCTTTTCTTGCCGTCCTTAACACCATGCCAGTCAGTAGCGGCAACTGCTCTCCCGTAAGTGAAGATCCTCCCAACACCCCAATGGGTAAGGCTCGTAGTCATATCTCGGATCGCAGATTTCATTCCACCGCCTGCGGCAGTAGTTACAACCAGTGCAGTCTTGGAAAACATCGCTTCATTCGGACGATGTACCATGAACCGAAAAGCAAAATGGTCTAGAAAGGCCTTCATCTGCCCGGTTACACGCAACACATAGACGGGACTAGCCAGAACAATCAGATCAGCCTTCTCAATTGCATTTTCTATCGGAGCGATTGCCTCGCGATGTGGGCAGTATTCTTCTCCCTTCTCGATACACCTCACACATCCGCAACAGAAATGCGGCATATCCCTGGGCAAAAAGAACTCTGAAAGATTCTCCTCTGCCACATGCAATCTATCCAGAAACAGCCGGACTATGTTGTAGGTACTCCCCTTGTGCTCTGTTCCATATACCGCAGCAACCTTCATGCTCATACCTCACAAATTGCGCATACAGTTTCCAGATTTCCCATACCATAACTATATCCAAGTCCCTGCCGGATGTCATTGCCGTTTCCATGTTGCAATGGATTGCATTGGCGCAACAGTGAAAAACGCCCTCCGGCACAGATGCCCCGGAAGGCGCGTATATCAAGATCGTGCGTTTGTTTTTGAAGTCAGGTCCCCGGCGCCTCTGCGCGCCCGTCTACCTAAAGCTCCTATACGGCAGTTGCTAAAAGACGCCCATCTCCTTAGCCACTTCAGTAAATGTCTTCAAGGCGAAATCGAGGTCTTCCTTCTCATGTGATGCTGACAACATGCACCTTATCCTCGCCTTGCCCTTGGCCACAGTCGGGAAGACTATTGACTGAGCGAATATGCCCTTCTCAAAGAGCCTCTTCGAGAACTTCACAGCCGTACCCTCATCTCCGAGCATAACCGGGGTTATCGGCGTCTGGGTTTTGCCTATGTCAAATCCAGCTTCCTTCAAGCCTTTTTGGAAGTAAGCCGCATTGTCCCACAGTTTTCTGACCAGCTCATCACTGCCCATTAGCACGTCGACAGCGGCCATCGCGGCAGCTGTATCAGCCGGCGTGAGCCCGGTGCTGAAGAGGAATGGACGCCCCTTCTGCTTGAGATAGTCGATGAGGATCTTGGGGCCGGTTATGAATCCGCCCATCACTCCAAAAGCTTTCGACAGCGTTCCGACTTCGATTTCAACCTTGCCCTGCAAGTTGAAGTGGTCAACGATTCCCCTTCCGCTGTCCCCGAGAACTCCTTCGCCGTGGGCGTCGTCAACCATGACCATCACGCCGAACTCATCTGCAACCTTCACGATTTCAGGAATAGGCGCAATATCTCCGTCCATGCTGAACACGCCGTCGGTGATCACGAGCATCCTGCGAGCGGAGTCCTTGTGCTCCAGGATCTTCTTCCTCAGATCCTCCACGCTGTTGTGGGCATACCTCACTACCTTGGCCTTGGAAAGCCGGCAGCCGTCGATGATGCTGGCGTGGTTGAGCTCGTCTGAGAAGATTATGTCGCCGTCGCCTGTGATAGCGGGAATAACAGCAAGGTTTGCTACAAACCCGCCCTGGAGAACAATGCAGTCTTCCGCATGCTTGAATTCGGCCAGTTTCCTCTCGAGTTCAAGGTTAATACTCTGAGTGCCTGCAATTGACCTTACAGCCCCGGGGCCGACACCGTAATCGTCTATTACTTTCTTGGCAGCACGTTTAAGCTCGGGATGGTCGGCAAATCCGAGATAGTTGTTGGAACATAGATTGAGCACCCTCTTGCCGTCCACCACGATCCAGCCACCCTGCGGTCCCTCGATCGTCCTGATCACATTGAACAGGTTCTGCTCATGTAGGGACTCAAGTTCCTGAGCCAGAAAATCTAGTTTAGGCATTAGCTAACCCCCGTTTCAGTCCACGCTCCTGTGCCTGGAGCGACACCTTGGTTTCGTTGGCTAGAGCAACAACCGTCTGATTTCCATTGCATGATTCGCGAGACTATGCCATTTATAACTATATCACTTGAGAGGCCACAGGCATAGGTTTCCCTGCCGTCCCCTCACATCAACGGGCCCTGCGCCAACACCTCCGCACACTCCCCAGACGCCCTTCCAATTTGACCGGCGCACTCCCCGGGCAGTAAGATGTAGCTAGCACTGTGAGGTGTTTGAGATTGGATCAACTATATCCGCTATCATTCATTCCCTTATTCAAAGAGAAGGTTTGGGGAGGACGGCGCCTTGAGTCCTGGTTCACTGCAATGCCTCAGGGTCCCATAGGAGAAGCATGGGTTCTCTCGGCCCATCCGCACGGGATGACCCTCGTAGAAAACGGACCCCTGGCAGGGAAGACCATTGCCGAGCTCCTTGTGGAGCACGGAGAAGGCCTGGCTGGCAGTGCAGGCAGGTGTGGCGATAGCCCAACCCCGACAGAATGCTCCGAGTTTCCAGTCCTTATCAAGCTCCTCAACTCCAACGACGACCTTTCGGTCCAGGTGCATCCTGGCCCCGAGAATGCTGTGGCACACCCCGGAGCATCAGCCAAGTCAGAGATGTGGATCATCCTCGAAGCTGATCCCGGGGCCGCAATAATCCACGGCCTCAGGGAAGGCGTCACCCCACAGAAATTCCACGAAGCAGCCAGGAGCGGTGATGTCATGGATTGCCTCAACCGGGTCGAAGTCTCGGCCGGAGACGTCGTTTCCATCCCGCCTGGAACAATCCACGCTCTCGGCGCAGGACTCCTTGTCGCAGAAGTCCAGCAGAGCTCCGACACAGTCTACCGCGTTTGGGACTACGACAGGCCCGGCCTTGACGGACAACCTCGCGAGCTCCACATCGACCAGGCCCTCGAGGTTACCGACTACTCCCGTCCGCCGGAAATAACTCGGCCGCAAATGGCACAGGCGAACTCGGGCATCACGATCGGGTCGTTTGCGGGCTTCGATGTCCGGTTGTCAAGATGTTGCGGCAGATGGGAACGGCACCCGTCTTCCCATTCCTTCACTGCCTTTCTGTTTCTGGGAGGCACAGGGGAGGTAGCGTGGGGAGAGGATGAAAGGACGCACGTTTCCGTGCGCCCCGGATCATCGATATTGATACCTGCAAGCTGCCCTGATTACGTTCTCAGGTCAGAATCGGGCAACCTGGTCTTCATGGAGGTCAGTCGCGCATTATAGCAGCCAGCCCCGGCCCGTAGGGCGGGCGGACTATTCCCCGCTCCGTGATGATTGCCGACACCAGATGGTGGGGCGTCACATCGAAAGCAGGGTTGTATACGCCGACCCCGCAAGGGGCGGTCTGGCGTCCGAACCCGTGGGTTACCTCCCGCGGGTTTCTCTCTTCTATCGGGATCTCGGCGCCACTTGCGAGCGACAAGTCGAGGGTGGACGTGGGACATGCCACAAAGAACGGGATCCCGTGCATCTTTGCAAGGCAGGCAAGACCGTAAGTCCCGATCTTGTTGCACACATCGCCGTTCGCTGCCACACGGTCAGCCCCTAGAATCACGAGGTCGATCTCCCCTCTGCCCATCAAGGAGGCCGCCATGTTGTCGCATATCACCGTAACGTCTATCCCTGCTTCCATCAGCTCAAATGCCGTAAGTCGGGAGCCCTGGAGGAGGGGCCTCGTCTCATCCACCCAAACCTTGAACTCCTTGCCCTGCTCCTTCGCTATGTAGAGCGCCGCAAGAGCCGTCCCCCATCCTGCAGTCGCCAAAGCCCCGGCATTGCAGTGGGTGAGGACTGATGCGCCCTCAGGTATGAGGATTGCGCCATGCTCCCCCATTGCCCTGCAGACTCTGTTGTCTTCATCTATCATCATGATAGCCTCATTCAGGATTGCCTCGGCGAGATCTTCCAGGTCGGCTCTCTCGCCGCGCACGCGGGCAGCATCAGCAGCCTCCCTGGCCACGCGCTTCACACGCTCCACAGCCCATGAAAGGTTCACCGCAGTCGGACGCACACAGGCCACCTCGGAGCAAACACCATCGAGGGCCTCGAAGAACTCTTCTTCAGAAGAGAAGTTCCTGCCGGCAACCCCAAGGTAGACTCCGAATGCCCCCGCTATCCCAATGGCCGGCGCCCCGCGCACCCTAAGTTTTGCTATGGCCTCGCACATCGCGTCCATGGCTGATATCTCAATGTATTTCAGTTCTGTCGGAAGGAGAGTCTGGTCTATGAGGCGAACCACCCGTTTTATGTCATCCCATGCAATTGGAACGAGGCGGACAGGTCCGTCATTGCCCTTCCTTCCCGAAGATGCCGCTGACAACAGATCAACCCCTTTGCGCGTTTCGGTATTTCCCATCATCTTTCTCGGACATCCTCGGTGTTTCCTGCAACCGCCCTGGCTTTGCATTTCAGAGAATCGCCGGATGCGCCCGGGCACCATGGCGGATCGCAGTCGCACGCATGGAGGAGTATGGACGCATCAGGCGAATCTGCACACCAGGAGGTGGCATCAGTGAATAGCCTTTCCTTTCCTGAAGATTTCTTGTGGGGTGTGGCAACATCCGGACTTGAACCTCCCACGACTGAAGTCGCGGGATTCCTGCTTCATCGACCGTTGCCATTGCTGGTCTTACACGGTTTCCACAGGCGTAACTTCCGGCAGTTCCTGCCGTACAAACTATTGCTAAACCGTGTTTACAACACGCAGTCCTTCCTCTAGGATGTTCCTTGCAGCGTTTACATCCCTATCATGGTGCGTGCCGCAGTTCGGGCAATCCCACTCACGAACTGTTAGGTTCTTTGTTTCGCCATTCTTGCACCCGCATACGTTGCATGTTTGGCTGCTGGAGTAGAATCGATCCACCTTGATCAGAGCCCTGCCATACCACAGCGTCTTGTACTCCAGCTGCCGTGCAACTTCACCCCACGCTGCATCGGAGATTGCCTTCGCCAGCTTGCGATTCTTGACCATGTTTTTAGGCATAAGCGTTTCCATGCAGATTAGGTCATAGTCGCGGACGAGTTGCGTTGTTAACTTATGAATTGCGTCGCGGCGCTGATTGGCAATCTTCTCGTGCAGACGCGCAACCTTGATTCTCGCCTTATCGCGGTTCTTGCTACCCTTTGGTTTTCGGGATAGCGGACGTTGGAGTCTGGCAAGTTTCTTCTGGGAGCGCGCCAGGTGCTTAGGATTGTCGAAGTGTTGGCCGTCGGATGTGATGCACAGTTCCTTTAACCCAAGGTCGATCCCTACAATTGCACCTGTTGATTTTAGCGATTCCTGCACTACATCCGTGCAGGTGATAGAGACGAAGTATTTGCCGCTTGCTTTTTGAGATACTGTTGCCGACAAGATGCGACCCTCGACTTGCCTAGAGATTCGACATTTGACGAGCCCCAGCTTCGGAAGCTTAACGTGCTTATCCAGCACTCTGATGTTCCCATTTGTGTATCTCGTTGTGTAGGAGCGATTACGGTCGCGCTTGCTTTTGAATTTGGGGTGACCCGGTGCCTCGCCCTTTTTGACACGGTCAAAGAACCTCTGATAGGCGTCGTCAAGATTGCGAAGCGCACTTTGTAACGCGAATTTATCAGGCTCTCGAAGCCAATCCTTCTCTTTCTTGAGGTGAGTGAGGTCAGCGGAACAAGCGTAGTAATTGAGCGTCGTCTTGTCTGTCTGATATGCAGTCATTCTCTTGTTGAGATAGTAGTTGTAAACATACCGCGCGCATCCAAATGTCTTCTGCAATAGCGTTTCTTGCTCGGAAGTCGGGTATATCCGAAACTTATAAGCCTTTTCCATGCAGACCTGCGTCACCTCTCTTTCTGGCCTTGAATGTAATGCCGGATCTGCTCTTCTGTATTCTCGCTAACTGTCGCAATGAAGTACGATGGGTTCCAAACATGGCCGCCCCATAATTGAGAACGGATTTCGGGATGCGCTTTCAAGAGCAATCGTGCAGAGACACCCTTTAGTGCCTTAAGCATGTTTGGAATACAATGCTGAGGAGTGCACGAAACTAGAAGATGAACATGGTCGAGATCGCAGTCGAATTCTTCGAGGGAGAAATCGTTTTGAGCGGCAATCTTGCGGATAATGCTTCCCAGCGTCCGTTCAACCACAGGCGTTACTATCTTCCTGCGATACTTCACACCGCACAACATGATATTGAATTGAGTAGACATACCCTCGCCCATACACTACTTGTGCCAATTCATCCACCCGTGGAGAGTATAACACATATATGGATAGGTATAAGCAATTTCAGGATATTCCGACAGTTCTTGCGCAACAGATGTCGCCGCATACTCACGACTAAAGTCACGAGTATGCGCGGCGATTCAATCAAATGGAGGGGAACAACACCGCCAGCGACTGGTGGGCATGGAAACCCGGCAAGATCCAGGGCGGCCTCACATCAGACAGAGCCTGCGACAGTTGGAATAGATACGAAGAGGACTACGCGACAATGCAGTCCATGGGCCTCAATGCCTACAGGATGGGAATTGAATGGGCCCGCGTGGAGCCGCGCCCAGGTATGTGGGATGATGGTGCCTTCTCGCGGTATGAGGCAATGATGGAGTCCCTTTCTGAGAAGGGGATCGCCATATGCCTCACTCTATACCATTGGGTGCTGCCGAAATGGGTGGCAGACCAGGGCGGCTGGGAGAATCCTGCAACTTGCGACGCATTCCTCCGCTTCACAAAAGAAGTAGTAGCGCGGCTAGGCAAGTACCCCCTTATCTGGTGCACATTGAATGAACCCAACGTCTACACCATGTTCTCCTACGTGACCGGGGAGTTTCCGCCGGAGAAGCGGTCCCTCAAAGCCGCCCACACGGTCACTCGCCATCTGCTCACTGCCCACGCAGGCGCATATTCGATAATAACAGACAGCCTGGGAGGCTCAGATGAAAACGAAGAACCCCTGATCGGCATCGCGCATAACATGACAGACTTCGCCCCCGCAGGCCCCGGGCAGCTGGACCGGGCAATAGCAAGTTACCAGGCTCGAGCGTGGAACAGCTCCTACCTTGAAGCCCTCACAACAGGCGTCATGCCTCGCCCGTTCGGCGATGGGAAGCCCATCCCAGACCTCGCAGGGTCATTCAACTACATAGGGCTCAACTACTATTCCAGGCGGACCGTGGCCTTCCGCCTAAATGGCATATCCAACGGATTCAGCAAAGAGGTCTACCCCGAAGGCACACGGTTCAATGACTTCGGCTGGGCAATATGCCCGGAAGGTATCTACAATTGCCTGCTGGAGCTTGGCGTGCTCAAGGTGCCCGTCTACATCACGGAAAACGGGACCGCAGATGCCAAGGACACCATCCGCCCGCGCTACATAATAGAACACCTCCGGGAGGTGCGCCGGGCGATCCGAAGCGGCGTTGATGTGCGGGGCTATTTCCACTGGACGTTCCAGGACAACTTCGAGTGGCGGGCCGGCTACACACAGAAGTTCGGCCTCTTTGCGCTCGACCCGACCGACCCGGAGCTCGAGAGGACGCCCCGGCGGAGCGCGGAGATGTATGCCAGGATAGCCAGAGCCGGCGGGGTTACAGAAGATATTATCAAGGAATACCTGGGCGAGTGACAGGAGCTCGGGCCGGCCAAGAATCCCGAGGCTAGCAGCTTGGTGGCTGACCTGCCAGTGGGCCACAGCACACTGGCCCTGCATCCTGAAGCGCCGGCCCGTCAGAGGAAATACACAACCGCCAGACTACTCCAGCCGCGCCCCGCAGTACCGGCAGAAGACGTCCTTCTGTCCAGCAGCGCGGCCGCACACCTGGCATGTCCGTTTGGGCTTGCGTTCCGCCTTCTTAGCTCCGGGCTTTGCTGAGCCCACTACCTTCATATCGTAGATGCCTGTTCCCGGAATGCTCAACGTGCGCCTGATCTTGCCGTCTGGGCTGACACTGATCCGAAAGCCACGGACGCCTACAGAAGCGCCTATCCCCGACCTGCTGAAGTTTATCCTGCCGCGCTTGCCTATCCTTTTGGATTTTCTAAACCTTGTTGCCAATTCGCTCTCTCCCCTCTGGGCTCATAGCGGCGATCATCGCCCGAACCTGCGCAAATATCACTGGGCCTGATCGATCAACGCACTCCCCCAAGTCCCGTCTTGCCCCTCGACAGGAGGTCTATCATTTCCGCATGTATCAGCGGATTTGATGCGACGATCGAATCGCCTTCAATGGACCATGGGCCTCCCCAAAAGTCCGTAATCTTGCCGCCTGCTTCCTCCACAAGAACAACCCCAGCAGCAGTATCCCACGGTTTCAGCTCATATTCCCAAAACCCGTCCTGCCTGCCGCAGGCAACACGGCATAAGTCCAGCGCCGCCGAGCCAAAGGATCGAACTGCCTGCGCACGCTTGGAGAAAGTACGAAAATGGTCGAGGTTGTCAGCATCGCTGTCTGCTATGTCATACGGAAACCCGGTCGAAAGGAGCGATCGCTCGATCTGCATCACCCCCGACACACTTATCTGGCTTTCGTTCAAGTAGGCGCCTCCGCCCCGCTTGCCCCAGAACATCTCATCGCGAATTGGATTGTAGACCACGCCCAGCACAGGCACGCCATCTCGGGCAAGCCCTATCGAAACCGCAAACTCTGGAAGCCCGTGGGCGTAGTTAGTCGTTCCGTCCAGAGGATCGACGATCCACATCATCTGCGAGCAGCGGCCGCTATCGGCGATCTGGGCATCCACCATCCCTGATTCCTCCGCAAGAATCGAATAATCAGGAAACTCCTTTCGCAGAATCCTAAGTACAACACGCTCAGATTCCTTATCAGCTTCTGTCACCATGTCCCGATCCCCTTTGAACTCCACGTTTTGCAGGTTGTTCAATTTGGACCTCAGGACCTCTCCTGCCTCGTAGGCTGCTTCTCTGGCTACTTCAAGTTCGCAGGATACCATAAGAACGAACCTCCACATCGATTTAGTGCTCACTTCATCAGCCGACCCCGCGCTTCCTCCCTTGCCCAATTCTATTCTTGGAACTTCGCTCCCCACGTCGCGTCATACAGGTTGAGAAGGAGTGTTCTCGGGCAAAAGGCTGATGCACATGCCCGAATCAGGCTCACCTCCAGACCCCGGCTTCGTGTTTGCCAGTAATCTCTTGGCGAAGGCAGGCAGGAACGGCGAGTTGGATGCAGTAGTACTATCCTGTTGGGGATTGCGGATTTTGTCGCCACCTGAAGCAGGAATTGACACGCATCCCAAGGGGTGAGCCAGGTGTACACGGAACTTCCAGACGAACAACTTATACAGCTTCACCTTGCGGGCGACCCGAGGGGTATGGAAGTAATATACGACAGGTATTTCAATCGCATATACAGGCTAGCCTACTCGAAGCTACGAAATGCCCCCGATGCCGAGGACGTAACCTCTGTGGTTTTCATGAAACTTTGCAGGTCACTCGATTCATTCAGGGGAGAATCAAAGCTCTCGACTTGGATATATACTGTATCGAACAATTCGATAACCGACTTTTTGAGACGAAAGCGTCCAACACTATCTTTGGACGCAGACATAATGATGGATGACGGCGACTCCGTTCCCCGCGAGATCCAGGATGGCTCCCGCGGGCCTGAGGAGCTTGCATGCGATGAGGATTTCGCACGTTATGTCATCAGCAAGCTGGACGGGCTTCCACCCCACCAGCGCCAAGTCGTGGAGCTAAGGTACTTCATGGACTTGAGTTACCAGGAGATCGCAGACGAGCTCGGCATAAAGCTGGGAACGGTGAAATCCAGGCTCAACCGGGCAATTGAAGCCCTGCGATCAATGTGTCCCTCTGACAATGAGGTGAGTGCAAATGCGTTACGATGATTCGTTGGAAAACAAAAACAGAATAAAGCCGCATGATTCAACTAGCTTTGAAGAGGATGCTACATGCAGAGAGGATATTGCCATCATCGAAGCTCTTCACTCCGGCATAAAGGCAAACCCTGAATTCCGCGCCCGCCTTAAGCAGCAGTTCATGGCGGAAGCCCGGGCCGATGCAGCTCGGCGCGGAAGCAGCGCACCCGAAAACAAGGTAGCTGCATCAGAACGTGCCCGCAGTGAACGTAAGAACAACGTAAGGCCGCTTTACGTAAGGCTTGCCGCGGTAGCCGCAGCGGCTGCCATACTGATCATTTCGGGCTTCGCAACCGACTGGTTCAGGCCCACACCCCCCGAAGGGCAGCCAGTTGCGGAAGCTCCGACATCAAGGAGTGCTGCCTTGACAGAAGAGGGCAGCGGCGAGATGGACTATGGCGAAGGCAACATTCAGGGAAAGCTGGCAGGCACGTCCGACGTCCGGGCTATGGGTTTTGCGCCTCAGGCAGATGACAGCATACCGGTAGTCGAGGTAAGAGTGAAATCGGCATTGACGGACGACTCTGCTCTCGAGATAGAGGACATCGCCCGGCAGGCAGGGGGAACAGCAGATTTAGACGATGCGGAGGTGCACCTGAGTATTCCCTCCGAGGTACTTGACCATGTTCTGGTGAGTCTGGATGAGAAGCTGAAAGTCGTGGTCGTGTCGAGGCCTGTAGAGATCAATACCGAAACCACCTGCATCACACTGTATTTCAGTGCAGACTGACGGATGCGACTCTCCACTCTCTGTCCTCGAGAACCATTGTTAGCCTTGTGAAGTTGCTTGCTACAGGAACTTTCTCGAGGCTCAACGCTGACGAGAAGGCTACCGTGGCCAACGTGGGGCTGTGCACATCACACCTTACGCTCCAGGCCCAGCTTTGTGCGTCGCGCCCGCTTAGAAACTGCGCCCACCCAATCGCTTCAAGGCTCCCGTCTGAATTGGCCGCATTCCAGAGCCCGTTGCCGTCCTCACCTTGCTCACGCTTCCCGCCGGCATTCCGCACATGCTCAATCTTGCCTCTCGCGTAGGTCGCAAGATGCTTCTCAAAGTCCGTAATGCTCGTGTCTCGCCACCGCGCAGCCGCCTCAAGCGCACCTCGCGCCAGAGCGGCGTCGTCACCGGCGCCACTGGTGTTCCGGACTTCAGGCACTGTATTGCCCGGGCATAGCCAAGTTACTCTACCTACACGACGCCAGGCATTTCCAAGCTCGTCCCCGACCTTCGCCCACTCACTTGCGACAGGCCGCATCCCCGGGAGAACCTG
>MTKW01018643.1_pt1 | contig 14043 bp, 10 predicted proteins | sample 1042761 | NCBI WGS metagenome assembly MTKW01 (sample SAMN06205366, study PRJNA360243) | anaerobic digester metagenome | biome: Wastewater treatment plant; feature: Anaerobic digester sludge; material: sludge; isolation source: anaerobic digester fed with sludge from wastewater treatment plant ...
GTGACATTGCAGAAGAGATTACTTTGTCGTTATTGCCGTTGTCCATTGCTCCGCCAATTGATCCAGTAGAGTTCTTTAGGGCTTGCGGTGGTGATGGAATGCAATCAAAACGAACTCGTGAATTTACGCAAAGCATACGCAACATTGTGATCAAATCTGAAGAGGCGGGCTATGATACAGGGAGGATACTTACTGCCTTCAACGTTCAACTTGTATCGGTCAAGAAGGTTTCGTCTGCAGACTTTGTAGTTGGTGTAGATGGTAGTCAGGTAGGGGAAGGTCCACCCGTCCTCGTCCACAGACTCCGGGATCCAAACATTACCCATCCATACAGAGAGTCAGACATAATTACAAGCAAGACAGACCCGAATAAAGCTGGTCTAGAGCTCACAATTGGAGGAGCGAGACTGACCCAACATACGTTCAGGGCAATTACATGGAAATATGATATGAAGAATCAGCCCAAGTACTGTTGGATGGACAAGAACAGACATCTTGTTCTCTACTCCCGCGAATATGTCACATTTTTGAAACGCTTGACAGAGGATGATGTCAAACAGGCGATTGCAGACTACAAGTCGTGGTGTAGGAGCCGGAACCATAGGTAACCAACCTTAGACTGAGACTGAAAGCATTGGTGAATCCGCATCAGGGATGCCCATCAGTGACCTACGGGTTCCCGGCAGAGTTTTGGCGAGCAGGGTAGTGACCATCACGGCCGTGGGTAGGCTGCTTCGACCGGCAGCTGGCGCCGCCGAGCGCAAGCAAATTCCCTGAGCGAGGTGTTCACTCCTATGGTGCTTGCCCATAGCCAGCCGTAACATGGCATGCGATTGCTGAACAAATCACACAAGTTGCAGAGCGAGATTGAAGCACAAGAACGTGCAAAGAAGCGAACTTTCTATCAAGAAGAAATAGCAACCTTTCATACACAATCTTATCACAGCCCCCCCCCAAGCTGCAGATAATCGCCAACTATCTGGTTCGGCTAGCCAAGGTTAGTTAAAGGGTGATTACAATATGAACGAAGTGATCCGTTTGTTGGGCACGTACAGGTCTCGACGAAACATGTCCACACATGCTAGAACCCTACAGAAAGCGTGCAAGAGAATAAGGAACGATCCATTCTTCGAAGAATGGCACTTTGTGATCATGGATAGTAGCTCACCATATAGAGGCCCTGTCGAAAAGTGCGTTCTTGGGATTGCTGCCCGCCCTGGTTGGGCAGATGGGAGCAACGAAAGACTTGTGCTTATGGCGCAGCACGTGGATGTGCACGATTTCGGCCAGCGGTGCCGTCCCCGGAAAATCGAATATGCAATCAAGACAGTTGTTCTTCGTCCCCCGGGGTCATTGCCCATAGCTCTTAGCGGGAGCGAAGACGTGTATCCCCCACACACCGAATCCATCCGCCTAGCCACCGCCTTTCGGGAGGCAGCTTACGAATGGGAGGCCGAACTGGCGCACAAGATGGTGGTCCCCGCATCGGACTCGTCTTTCGGCGTGGCCCAGCAAGGGCAATTGCCTACACATACAGATGAAGGGCCAGCCGATAACCCTTCTGAGAAAGCCAGTCTAGCGATGATACAGCATGCACTGGAATGGCCTCAAGAAGCTAGCCGGGGCATACCCGACAGCGCGCCTGTGCGGCAGCCGGTCTCAGATGTGCCGGAATATTATTCTGCAGAGGTGCAGCTCATTAGGATCAACGTCCCTGAGGCCAGAACAATAACTCAATATGAGACTCGCATCTCGGGGGTTCTCAAAGGCGCTCAGTTCTTGGGCCGCATTGAAATGCCAGAGGAGCAGCTTGAAACCTTATTGGAAATCATCGCATCCCAACTTGACGGAGCCATGCATCCCAAAGCATGTGCGCGCCGCCTTGCCCAGAACTACCCTGCCGCTGTTGCGTACGCCCTCGTCCAACTTGCCGCAGAAGAGTACGCTGAAGCCGAAGTATGGCCACAAATTGCAGAGCGGCTTGGAGGGCAGGAGGTCGAGGTTGCGTGGGAGCTCCGTTTCAGTATTGAGAAATGCCGGCAACGCTACTCTTTAGCGGACTGTGAACCGGCAAAGAAACTTGCATACGTGACCCCGCTCCTGTTCCAAGGCGGAGTTCCAGATTCCTGCATCCCCGAACTCATAGACATAGTGTGGAGCAATTGTGTGCAGCACGGAAAGGTAACTCGCAGGGCAGTCCTGCAATGGCTCAGGGATGAGGCGAGGGGAGGGCGCTGGCGGGAAAGACAATACACTATCTCCGAGCCTGTTTTGGATTTCCTTGAATACGGCGGTGCCTGGGCTGAGCAATGGGTAGTTGCTACGGCCATCTTCTTGAGTTCCCAATCAGGGTTGCCTAAGGGTGTTAGGGACACGACTCCCAGTCGCCTAATTCGCGCCTTGGAGAAATGGGAGAACAACCAGGTTGCAGCCGCATTGCAGATCGTTGGGAGGGAATGGGGCCGTGGACCAGATCCCGGACGTCCCGATGATCCATCTTCAGGTGCGGACTTGCGGGCGCCTATGCGTGCAAGGGTGGAGACGCGTCTGGCGGACGATCGTAGAGGGATAACTCTCAGCATCGGAAAACACACGATTGAAGGAGACTTCTGCCAGGCTAGCTGGCTGAAAGCCGTTCTCAGGGACATCGAGGGATCTGAGATCTGCATGATGAGTCTCTCCAATGCAAGGGTGCCGGGCGGCGTGAGGGTAGATGCACACCTCATGAACATGCCTTTGGAGTTTGGTCCGTTGCTGCTGGATATCGAATACGGAGAAGATATCCTCGAGTCGTATCCCGTGTCGACTTTGGACCATGATGAACCTTGGATGATGTTCTCCAGCTCCGGCAGGCTAGTCAAAGAAGACGTACTGGACCACGCCAATCTTTGGCTTGTATTGCCGCGCGAATCACGGATTTTGCCGGAGCATATCGTGGGGCTGAGAGAGCCGTTCGATGACGAAGGGATCTACGACATAGCCTGGATAGACCTTCGGGAATGCGAGGAATACAAGCTTGCGATCGAATATGGCGATATCAACACAGAGTATGCCGTGCAACCCGAACTCAGGAGTGAGGAGATAAGGCTGCGCGGCGGCGATGCAGTGCAGGGAGCGTTCATTAAGGGTCACCCCGTTTACATGGGCTCTCTTCCAGATGTCAGTTTCATGGTCGAGGGCGAGCTAGGAGAACACGCAGATGGCTTTGCTGAACTGGAAGTCGTGATCGAAACATTCGATGGCCAAACCAAACTGAGGCAGGACCTTGCGGAGGCCCTGAAATCCATTCTGGAAGATGATAGTTGGCTGGATCTAAACGTCCTTGCCGAACTGCTTGATATATCGGCTGAACAGGACATGAAAATGAGTTTCGTTTGGCGAGACGCCAACGGTATGCGTAGGAGTATCTCAGTATTCCGTATTTCGGGGCTGATAATTGACTTCGACAAGAAGGCTTTCGTGCTCCAAAAGGACGAGATTGCGAGGGCTGAGATGATCGTTCCGCCAGGGTGGAAGTTTGTTGCCGGCAGTGGCGTAAAGATAGCTGGAGGGTTCGACGATGTAGTCGAGCTCCACCTCGCCATGAGCTTGTATGCGACGATATACGGGTGGTTAGCCCGAGGTGGCCTGAAGCTGCCGATTGCTATAGAACCTCCTATGATAGGGTGGCGATTCTTGGGCGCTGAGCAAACTTGCTATCGGCGCTTTGGAGGGACAACGGAAAATATCTGGCTTGCGGACATTGATAACGGGACGTATGGCGTCACTAACATAATGACGACAGCCCCGAATATCTCCAGTGTAAGGTTGGAGGCTGGGCCTGCCAGCGGAGAACCCCAGTATTTCTTTTCAGGCGAGAGGGCCGTCCGAATCGGGCTTGGACAGCTTGCTGAGACGATACGTTCTCAACCCCCTTGCGCCAATCTATATGCAGTAGTGAACTATTCCGACTCCCCTGACTGCGAAAAAATACATGTTGCCACGGTTCAGTCAGAATGGGCGCCGGAGAAAATCGAGGCGACCATAGCAGGTCCCGAAAACCATCGGAAGATCTCATTGAACTGGGCGGGCATCGTTCCACGCTCCAGAATAATAGTCATAATGGGGCCAGCCTGGCTCAGCAGCGACCAGCGTCTGAAATCGACGATAGAATCTGGTGGATGCGAGTGCATAGTTGAAGCAGGCGAATTGCGTCCCGGTCCATATTGCATTGGGTTCCTCGAAGAAGAAGATCTGGATTGGGGCGGGTCAGAGCTTGGTTCAACTGAAACCTTGATTTGGGTATCGGACGGTGGCCCCCAGATACGGGAATTTGAAGCTGTAAGGGAAGGGACAATGTTGCGATGTTCCGGGTCAGCCTGGCCCGAAAACGTCTGCGATCACCTGATAGGGGCGGTATTACGGAATAGACAAAATGGCGGACTTGAGACAATTGAGATTGAGCAATTCGGAAATGGAAGATTCGAGTTTGGCGTCTACGACGGCAAGAAAGATGCGAGCATAGTGGGGGTATGCTCTATTGAACACCAGATTCCATACCGCTTCGTTGCTGTCGGAACACATGACAGCGTCATGGAGACAGTCACCCGATCCTCCGCGGCCCAGTGGCTCGACTTATTCGAACGCACTCCGGGCGGATTGCCAATGCAGATACAGGAAAGAGGCGTGCGCCCCATAACTGTTCCGCGTGCCTCCGCGAAGAAGGTACTGAAGGGCCTTGCAGCTGACCTAAACGAGATAGATTTTTCAGTTGATGACCCTAATTACCCAGGCGCAGTCAGACTTTCCTCCATCAGTAACAGCGAAGATGAATTTGATTTCTCCTTCAAGACTTTTCTAGGCGAATGCACGGACCCCAATTGTCCGCATCCGCGAGGAGTGATTTCCCAAAGGGAGTGGGATCAGTGCCACTATTCCCGCGGATGTAAGTCTCTCAAGACTCATTATAGATCGACCAGGGCCAGAATCTTGTTGACCCGCGATTCCGCGAGCCTTATTGATCGAGTCAGCGGAACTTGCAAGACGTGTGGGCCTTATCTTTATGCAGTAGCAGATAGTTGCTTCAGGCCGATTGCTGACGAAATGGGAGAGTTGCGGGATCCTATCAAACTGAGCGAAGCTCTGCTCCAATCATATGCCGGCATATTCAGGGAACTCCTTGCTGAACGCGGCACGGGAAAGGAGAATGATTGATGAGCATTGATCCTATCAGAACGAGCCAAGCCGTTGCTGAGGCATATTACGGTTATCTGTGCACTACTTTTCAGTTCTCGGATGAACGTTTGAATGATCAATTCAAGGCAGGGCTCAGGCAAAAGGACAAATACGTAAAAGGACCGATTGTGCAGGCGACGCCGCCGTTTAAGAAATCCTTGACCTTGAATGGCCTAGTGGAAGAAGGCGTCCTTTCACCTTTGTTTTCAAAGTGCCCAGAAAACGTTCTTAGTAGGCCTTTGTACACGCATCAGGAAGCCGCCATCAGAAAGATGGTGTCGGGGCAGCGTAACATCGTAGTTGCCACGGGAACAGGAAGTGGAAAGACAGAGTGTTTCATGTTGCCCATCTGTAATCATCTACTTCGTCAATATGAAGCTGGCACGCTAGGGCCAGGAGTCAGAGCGCTGCTCCTTTACCCGATGAACGCATTGGCAAACGATCAAGTCAAACGGCTTCGTGACCTCTTCGAGCCGTTTGAGTTTGTCACGTTTGGACGGTATACAGGCGAAACACTTAAGACTAGGCGAGAAGGATTGGACGCCTACAGGAACACTTTCAACTGTGATCCTTTGCCTAACGAAATGATATCTCGTGAGGAAATGCAGACCCAACCCCCTCATATCCTCATTACCAACTACGCTATGCTAGAATACCTGCTTCTTCGCCCTGAAGACAATCCATTCTTCGGCGGTCCCGATTCCGATCATTGGAAGTTTCTTGTTCTCGATGAAGCCCACACTTATACGGGTGTCAAGGGCATAGAGACGGCCATGCTCATCCGTAGGCTGAAGGATCGCGTGGTTAGAGGTGAGACCGGAGCTCTGCAATGCGTAGCTACAAGTGCCACCTTAGGCAGGGGATTGGATGATGCCCCAGGGATCATGGAGTTTGCCTCACGTCTGTTCAGCGAGGATTTTGAATATGATCCCGCGGATCATAGTAGGCAAGATCTGATCGTTGCAGAAAGGGAGCCTATCGACGAAACAAGCATTTGGGGCAGCCCCGATCCCCGGCTTTATGCTGCCTGGTGCGAGATTCTATCGCAAGAAGACAGTGCAGATGCGGTATCAAAACTGGCGGAGGCAGCGATTGAGCATCGCGTGCCCAAGGAAATAGTAAACAGAGCTTACGAGAGGTGCAGTTCATCAGTGGAAGGTTTTCTCTATGGAGTAATGTTGGGCGATGAATATGTCGTTCGCACGCAGCAGCTTCTTGCCGAAGACCCGCTTGCCCTCACTGAGCTTGCAGGCATGCTCTTCGGTTCAGGTATGTCGCCTCATACTTCCGAGCAAAGTGCAGTTTCATTAATCGGTTTGGCTGTAAGGGCCAGGCCTTCCGAGTATAGCAGCCCGCTTGTCCCAGCCAGATACCATCTGATGCTCAAAGCGCTCGGTGGAGCCTGGTTGTCCTTCTTGCCTGAGCCCAAGGTCCATCTCGACCAGGTGAGCGGAGTCACATGGGGCGATGGAACTGCAATGGCATATGGGGCTGGAGTATGTCAGAAATGTGGAGCGCCCTACATACTCGGTGCGAGAGTTGATTCTGATTCGGGCAATGGCTGGCACTTGGCGCCAGCTTCGGGCGACAGCAATGACAGAAGAGCAAGATACTACGCCGTGCTGGCCCCCGAAGACCCCTCGGAAATGAGGCCCGACGAAGATGAAGACCCTATCGTGCACGACACTAGCGAGTCCATGTACGAGCTGTGTCCTGCTTGTGGAGATGCTCGACGCGTAAACTCACTGGGGCTTGAGTGTGGTTGTGGCGTCGAGAAAGTCCGACTTTTGGAGACCAAGTCTCCTTCACGCTTGGTAGGGCGTTGCATTGTGTGCGGCGGACAAAACACGAAGCATGGGATCGTGCGAAGAGTGTCATCATATCCCGAAGCCGCTGCCAGCGTCATAGCCACAGCCCTCTACCAAGAACTCTGCCTTGATGAATCAAATCTGAAGTCCCAACAGGGGCAAGGTCTCACAAAGGTGCAGTATGACGAAGACGGTTGGGCAATAGACGTTCCAGCCCCAACGAGCAAAGAAACTAGACCAAAGAAACTGCTGGTCTTCTCCGACAGTAGGCAGGATGCGGCCTACTTCGCCCCATATATGCAGACAAGTTACGATCGAATGCTGCGGCGCAACATCCTTCTTGAATCAGCACGGGAGGTAATAGATGAGTCGCCCGACCTTGACATTATGGTATCTGACCTATGGAAGCATGCCGAACTCAAACTGAGGTCGGTAGTTTTGACAGCTAAGGAGGCGCGCGTGGAGGCTCAGAAATGGGTGCTGCACGAGTTCACCGGACGTGACAAACATGGGCTTGAACGCCTTGGACTGCTCGGGTTTGAATTAGAACGGCCTGAACGATGGATAGTGCCTCTACACATTCAGCGGGAATGGGGGTTGTCGGAGGGCGAAGTATGGGATCTCTACCAGGTGTTGCTCGACACTTTCCGGACAAGCGGAGCCGTAACTGTGCCCCTTGGAGTGGATCCAAGAGACGAACTGTTTGAACCGGGGAACATGTCTGCATCATTCCGCAAGACTCGTCCCCATGGCCATGATATAAAAGCCTGGCTTCCCACGAGCCGTTCGTTAGCGAATAAGCGATCCGATTATCTGACCCGCCTTGCCCAGCAAATTGGGCTTGGGGATGATCCGGAGCAAGCTGCTTGGGATCTGCTCAGCGACATGTGGGACAGGCATCTGAGGCCACATGATGCAAGCAGCTCGTGGAGCGAGTACTTCAAACCGGAGATAGACAAACGCGTCGGCGTTTCGTATCGGTTGGTCCCGAATATGTGGCGGATATCGGCTTACGGAAGCAGGAGTGAACCAAAATGGTATGTGTGCGACAAATGTGGCAGGCTGACATTGCGGAATATCAGGGGCGTATGCCCTCAGTACAGGTGCACGGGCAGCCTCAATCCAGCTGATATATCCGAGAGGCTCGAATCCAACCACTACGTGCGCCTCTACGAAAGCGAGAACTTCCCCAGAGAGATGACGTCTCGGGAACATACAGCTCAGCTCAGACCGGGAGCGGCAGCAAAATCGCAAACAGATTTTCAGGAGGGGCGCATCAATGTATTGAGTTGTTCAACAACATTTGAACTCGGCGTCGACCTTGGAGATCTCGAGGCTGTATTAATGAAGAATGTGCCGCCTTCGCCATCCAATTACGTGCAGCGGGCGGGGCGTGCCGGCAGACGAGCCGGCACTGCGGCTATGGTAGTCACATATGCACAGGACAGGCCGCACGACGCGTTCCACTATAGATATCCGGATAGGATGATCAAGGGACACATCAAGCCGCCCCACTTCGACATAAACAACGAAAAGATAGTTCTGAGGCATATGTACGCAGTAGCCTTGGCGGATTTCTGGCGCAAGAACCCGGATTACCTGGATAAGGTAAAGGACTTCTTCTTTCCAGATGATGTTGATCCAGCAGTGGATGCTTTAACCAAATACCTAGATTCTGAGCCAGAATTCATCAGGGTTGGCCTTGAAAGGGTAGTGCCCGAAAAACTAAGCGAGCCGCTAGGCATAGACAGCTGGAGGTGGGTTGATACCCTAGTCGGCCCTGAAGGTTCGCTCGGAATTGCGCGGGTGGAAGTAGAAAGTGACATAGACAGGCTGGATACCAGATACCGGCAATTAGCTGCCCAGCGTGAACCGTCTGACCACGTTCTCAGACTAATAGAAACGATACAGAAAAGATATCTGTTGAACTACCTATCCAGCAAAAACGCCTTGCCGAGATATGGCTTTCCAGTCGATGTTGTTACTCTGGAGACTAAGAATAACCACCATGCTACAGACGACATCTGCCTGCAGCGCGACCTGAAGATTGCCATTTCCGAATACGCTCCCGACGGGGAGGTGGTAGCTAGCGGAGAAGTATGGACAAGTCGGTATTTGGAGCGAATTCCAGGGAAGGAGTGGCCGAGCTATTGGTACGCTAACTGTCCGGCGTGCGGGAACCACGTAACCAAACTGGATGCTAAGGACGGAGATATTAAGGCCAAATGCAGTGTCTGCGGCAGAGAAGTCGAATGCAAGGAATCTTTCATAGTCCCAGAGTTTGGCTTTCTAGTAGATCCAAACAAGCCTACGGTTGCAGGCGGCCGACGGCCCCAGCGGACACACTCCACGAGGGTTTTCTTCTCCGGGATCGAGGATGATGATTCAAGTGGCGATCACGGCTTCAGTTTCGCAAATGGCCGTGTTGTTGTGGGCACGTCAAAGAGAGGAAAGCTGACAGTTATCAATGATGCAAGGGGCGCGAAATTTCGCGTGTGCCCATTATGCGGATACGCATCTATTGCAGATGGCAAGGCCCCCGTGTCTCATGAAAACCCTTATGGGAAGAAATGCAGTGGAAAATTCTTCAGTAGGTCAGCGTTGGGACATGAGTTCCTTGGGGACATAGCGAGAATTCGATTTGAACCGTGTGCGCGGCCAGATTCGGGTTTTTGGTATTCCTTGCTCTACGCAATGATTGAGGGGGCTTGCGAGGCGCTGGACATTGACCGAACGGAGATAGATGGCTGTGTGCAGTGGGGCCACTCTGCCGGCCAGCCTACTTACCTCATATTGTTCGACTCTGTATCCGGAGGGGTCGGCCATGTGCAGCAGTTAGGACGTGAGGAGGCGCTCCGTGACACACTATACACAGCCTATATTAAGATGGCTTCTTGTACCTGCGGGGATGATGCGGGCAACGGGAGTTGCTATAGTTGTCTGCGAAACTATACTAACCAATTCTGCCATGACGAGCTCAACAGGGGACTGGTGGTGCGATTCCTGAAAGAGCTGGGTGTAGAAGGCTGACATGTCGGTGAAGTGCTGGCTATGGGGGCTGAGGCGGGAGCGGAGAGTGACGTGCTCGGGATCGAGTTGGCATATGTTGCAGCGAGAGTGTCGGAAAACTTGATCGTAGGGTGACTTGCCCCGAGGTAGCTCAGACGTCCATTGATAATCGACCTAGGAAGGACCGGGTTTCTAGTCTACATCGCAACTATGTTTGGGTGTTGGATAGGTTCTTGCATGTTCGCTTTGTCGAACTAGAGATTAGGCAAGCATTGTCAAAGGGGCAGTTGATGAATGATGAACCTAAGAGCAATAGTTCAAGCGTTATTGTCCGTCCTAGCGGCAGTAGCAATCATAGTTTTCTGTGTGCATTCACCTCTGAATCCAGTGAACCGTAAGGATGAGAATGGATATGCACCATTGCACTATGCCGCATCCAGAGGAAACATAACCGATACTCTATCTCTTGTGAAAAGAGGGGCCAAACTTCGGATACGTGACCCATACGGCAATACTCCACTACATCTCGCCGCTCATGCAGGCCATACAGGCAGTGTTGTTGTGCTTTTGAAATCTGGTGCCCCGGTGAATGCCAGGAATGACGCGAAGCAAACTCCTCTGGCAATTGCAGTGCGCCGACAAAGAATCCAACCATTTCAGTTCCCTTCTGCACTGTCAAGCCCTGGGCTCGATATACTTACGTGGATGGATTCGCATACAGACTTTTCATACACATCGCCTTTTGACACAGAGTATGAGCGCCAAAGAAAAGAGATCGAACGGCTTGAACGCAAGTTGGAGGCAGAGAGAAGACAAGCTGAGGCGGAAAGGCAACGTATTGAGAATGAAGCGCGGCGCAAAGCGGATCATGAGAGTAGACTCCGAGAGTATGAGAAATACGGAGACGTCGTGCAGATGCTCGTGGTATGGGGCGGAAAGGAGTAGTATGGCTTTTTCTACGGGGCTGCACTATCTTGGGGATGTCTGAACTATGGGCAAGCAATCCTAAGTTGAGATTATGCCATATCTAATCACAACCTGGCATCCACGTGCCTTCTCACCCTGTTGGGTATGGTGTAGGCGTATATGAAGAACTTGCGCGTTCTCTGGAAAGTCGGTTGTTTCCATAGACGTCAAAGGTGTATCTTTTAGGATCCAGGGTGTCATGACGGTTATTGCTGTATCCATGATCACCGGTGCTACGGTCAATGATCGCGTCGTGCACGTTCTGATGAGTCTCCTCGATAGGAGGCTTCGGCTGTGGTCTCCGTGATCTGTTGCAGAACCCACGTCTTGCTTGTTCTACTGGTTCACATGTATTCAGAGAGAGACGCGCGAACATCCAAGGGCCTGAGCTATGGTTTGCGCAGGGATATCCTGAAAAGTCATAACCACCGCAGCCAGTCAGCGTTTGACGCGCATATGGTTTCTCGGTGTGCGCTTCTAGCTTCGCAATCTTGTTGATTATGAATCCGTGTACATTCGCAACTTGCATCCTTGGCATTGGCATGGGCATGGGCAATCTCCCCCCCCCTCAACCGTCGGCCATTATGCCGTCTAACTTGGCTTATGGGAGCTGGAAGCTGTTCACGGTTGGGTTGCTTAGCTATGTTTCGGCCCCAACCTCACGAGGACAGATAGCCTGTAGAAGTACACTCTTCGAAGCCAAAGCGAAAAATCCGATTATCGACCACCGGCCTAAACCAGCAGAGCCCTATGCGGGGTACAAGGGGGTTGCACGACATGATCCAATAGAAGAGGCCGGCCGCGAGTTTGATGCAGCTATCTCACAAACATACAGATTGTTGTGAGTGAGAGGGTGCCTTGCCTAAGGAAACACAACAAGCGATGCAAATTGGATATTGTTAATCGTCTTGCTGCAAAAGCAAAGGCAACTCGCCATACCATCCTGAAGGCAGAGTCCGTAAGCGACCAGGAGGTAAAGCCTATGTTTTGGAAAGCAGTAGGTAAAGGGTTCGCTTTGTTTGGCTGTTGGCAAGTTTGGTTGGCGACAGCCTGTTATATGGCGATTCATCTCGTTTTGCTAGTAATTTCAGCGGGAATAGCCGGAGAGGGTGAATCAGGTATCAGGGTGGCAGCAGGTTTTTCCTTGTATGCCATAGTTGGCAGAGTATTTCACGGAATGCTAACAAGCCTATTGGTGGCCCTGCTTTTGCCAATACTCCTAGGCGGTTCATCGGTAGCTCCCATTTCTGAAATTGTTTCTTCACTGTGGATGATAGTTAAGATAGGTGTTATCGCAATTGCAGTAGTCAGTGCGCTATCCCTCTTGCCATTCATTGGCAGTGTTATACACTACACGCCAGGTATTGGGCTATTACTAGAGGGCCCCATCGTTTTCAGGCTTCTTTGCAGGCGTTCAATTGACCAAGTACTTGCTGCAGCGGGTATTCCGGGTTCTGTATATCCTGGCTTCTGGCAATTCCTAGGGTTTACAGTCATTGCTTGGCTTGTTACTAGACTAATCATGCTCGGTATGGGCTTGCTTTCTACACTGTTGGAGGATACGCCAACACAAGAGCTGGTCTTGATGATTACGGCACCTGTGGTGGGAGTTTTAGGAGGTCTTACTTCACTGTTCATTTACAGTTCTTATGTCAGACTATCAGTCATTCGGCTAATTGCTTGAGCATGAGTAATCATGAAAGCTTTTGACGTGCTAGTATGATGTTTGGCCTGCCTTGGCTGAACACTGCGTTCCAGCGTCAGAGTTCCCGACTGGTAGGCGGCCTCACATGTTGATGGAGGATCAAGTCCGAAATGCGCTGTAAAAGCGGTTCTAGCTTGTTGGATCCGGCCTTCGGCATCCTTAGAGATCAAGCTCTTGTCCGCAATCTCAAGTTGCAGGGTAGAATTCCCTGTCTTGCAGATAGAGAAGGCCATTGCAGTGCCCCTAGCACACCGCTTGTGGACAAACATGAGGGGTCAGGAGGATGCTCACACGGCACAGATGAATTCTATCAGACAACCGTTCTTTGAGAAAGGCCTGGGTTATGCTGAAATCGCAAGGACTACGGGTTTTGATCTCTTTGGCAATCGAGAGGTTCATAGTTCGGCAGCTAAAATGTGCACAGGCTAACCAACACGATCCTATGGACATTGGTAGCGTAATGGGCCCGAGGGCTCAACCTCAAGCGCCGCATCTGCCGAGAAAGAAGGTTTTAGCATGAACTTGCCGATAGACCTAGTACCTGGCTCTGCCTACCGTCGTTCTGATCTCCATGATGCATTGGGTGGACAACGCCAGGGCGGCATAAGTACACCTGCCCGATATCCAGTCATATTGCTCTTCAGTAGCCACCGTGGTGCCGAGTTTGGCTATGAGGATGGCTGGAATGCTGATGACGGCTTCTACCATTACTGCGGTGAGGGCCAGATTGGTGACATGACTTTTGTTAGAGGCAATCTGGCTATCCGCAGTCATCGTGAGAACGGCAAGTTGCTTCTACTCTTTGAAACCCAGCGCGATCGTTTCCGACGATTCGTTGGACCGATGGAATACGTTGATAACTACAGAAAGAGGATATCGGACCGGGAAGGGAAACTCCGAGATGGTATCATTTTCAGACTACGCCACTGACAGGCGTAGTTTTCGAGAGGCTTACTGAGCAGAAAGGACTCCGTGAGGGTCTGAGGTTCTTGTCAAGCCGCATAGAACCTTGAATGTCGCGCAGTTGCAGATCTCAGCATCTGAAACCAGTAGCACATATTGGCACAGAAGTGCAGATGTAGAAAGGCAGTTCCGATACGCAGAACCGCTGGGCTTCCTTGGCGTGAGGATGGTGAAGAGACATGGCCAGTAACCGTTTCAGAACCGAGTCTCTGCCTGCGATAATGACAGCTCTCGCAGGTGTGGCGACCTTGGCCGCGAGCATTCTCTTTGCGGACTGTATACCGGTGTCGAAGCACGCAGCTCGCCTCGTTGGGCTGCTTGTGCTGTATGTTGGAATGGCTCTGTTCGCCTGGGCAGCGTTCCACCTCAAGGACGGCA
>MTKW01027910.1_pt1 | contig 14043 bp, 19 predicted proteins | sample 1042761 | NCBI WGS metagenome assembly MTKW01 (sample SAMN06205366, study PRJNA360243) | anaerobic digester metagenome | biome: Wastewater treatment plant; feature: Anaerobic digester sludge; material: sludge; isolation source: anaerobic digester fed with sludge from wastewater treatment plant ...
CCTTTCTTTTATCTTTCAGCGACTGCGCATCGAACAGGCGGATGTCGAGCTCAAGTACGAGAATTCGATGTTTCACAGACGATTCTCAAACAGTTGAACGTTCATTCCGTCGGGGTCTTTGACGAAGATAAAGGCGTGACCGTCACCGACAAAAGGACCGCCAGATAAATCAATGCCTTTTTCTTCCAACGTCTTTTGCATGGCATCCAGAGATTCGACTTCAAAACCGATCGAGACGCTGTCCGTGAACGCCTGAGGCACTTCCGTATAGATCAGCTCGAGCTCCGTTTCGCCTTGTCTTTCATAACCGAGAAATGCCAATTCCAATGCTCCGACAGCGTAACGCCGTTTCACCTGAAGACCGAGCAGGTCACCGTAAAAAGCGATCGAGCGATCGAGATTCGTTACAGGTATCGTTGTCCACAAAAAGCGCATGAGCATACTCCTTTACCCGTACAGTATACAGAACCGAGTTGGGCATCAATAAAGAAAATTGACCACGTTCGACCACGTGTGCCCAATCAGGAAAAAGAGAGAGGCTGAGGCCGCCCAGCCGTTTTGCAGGTAGAGTGAGACAAAGAAATAGTAGAGCGGCACCTGCACCGTCAGCCCGAATACGATCAGCAGACCGCTCGCTTTTCCTGCCAGATAAAAACCCCAGCTAACATAGTAAGAGAGAAGTAAAAGGCCGGCAAACCACAGAAAGACGGGATTCGACGGCTTATCCTTTGTTTTCGGCACGAGTAATAAGAGAAGCGCGACAGTCAAGATGCCGCCGCCGGCTTCCAGTATCTTTAGAAGCGGGGTCGCCGGTTCATTGCCTCGCAGCGGATCGTTTGCCGGCGGCCAGATCATCCAGAAGAGATACGGCAATTCCTGCAAACCAAAGGCCACCAAGCCACGCCACGAAAAGGCAAACTTCATGAAAAAATTTACATGCCTCATCATGTAAGCGTAAACGAGAATTGTTATAACTTTATTATGGACAGCATCAAGACCCTGCGACACACGATCCATACCGAGATAGAGATCCATCCTGAGTTGAAAGCATCGGCCCGTCGCTACGCCTTATTTTTGCCGACACTCAAATCACGCGGTTTGCGCATGGTAGCCCGCTACCTCGACAAAAGACTGCTCGGTAAGTGGCGCGGACAAAAGACGACATTTGAAGAGATATTTATCAGGCGGCAAGACGGTACCAGGCTACGTCTCTGCCTGATTCGATCCAAGAAGGAGACGAAACCGAACGCGACCGGTCTTCTCTGGTTACACGGCGGCGGTTACGCCTTCGGTCGTCCGGAGCAAAGCGTCAGCTATCTCGAACGGTTTGTCGCCGACGGCCATACGATCGCGGTTGCGCCTGACTACACGTTATCGATCGACAAACCGTATCCGGCCGCCCTCGACGACGCGTACCTGGCATTAAGCTGGTTAAAAGAAAACGCAACGACACTCGGTGTCCGTCCAGACCAGTTGTTTGTCGGTGGCGAGAGCGCAGGCGGCGGCCTCGCCGCGGCGTTGTGTCTTCTCGCCCGCGACAGAGGCGATATCTCGATCGCTTTCCAGATGCTTTTTTATCCGATGCTCGATGACCGCCACACCGGAAAAGCGCCCGACAACAAGGCGCCGGGCTGGAGTAAGAACTCGCCACAGTATGCCTGGCAACTGTATCTCGCCGGCAAAGATGGACTGCCGGGAATTTCCGCTTATGCCGCGCCGGCCCGGGCAAAAGATCTGGAAGATCTTCCGCCGACCGGCGCTTTCAACGGCAACCTCGACATGTTCTACAACGAGACGATCGACTATCTGGCGAGACTGCAGCAAGCGAATGTACCGGTGCACTTCAAGACATTCGAAGGCGGTTATCACGGTTTCGACGTGCTCCAGCCGCACACCTCGATCGCCAAAGAAGCCGCCCGTTATCTCGATGACCTTTATGCCTATGCGAGGGCGTGTTACTACAAAGCCCAACCGACATTGATGAGAGAGCAAAAGGATACTTGACCGGATAAAGATTCTTGACGCCGCAGATGTCGGTGGCGACATCAACAAGCAGATGAGCAGCCTTTTTGTGGAAGCGTTCGACGCCTTACTGAAACCGTTTGGCCAAACAGAAGAGACATTGATAAAGGCATTCACGCCACTTTTTAATCCGGCCTGTTTCAGCGTCGTCTTGGATGACAAGACGGTCGTCGCGATGGCCGCCTTAACAAAAGGCGACGAAAAACCGCTCGTACCAGATCGTAAGCACCTGGTAAAGGTGCTTGGCATGTTCAAAGGGCATATCCTCTATTTTGTCTTGAAGAAAGAGCTCAACACGTCAGCGTACCCGGTAAATCAGACACTTGGGACGGGCATCATCCAATATGTAGCGACCAGACATTCGTGTCGCGGCCAGCAACTGGCATCCGGTCTCATCCGTCACCTGATCGAATCGTCCGACTGTGACACGTTTATTCTCGAGGTTGCCGACAACAATAAAGCGGCGATCACTGTCTATGAACGGCTCGGCTTTCAAACGATCGCAACGAAGCCGGTAAAACACACGAAGCATACCGGCATATCTCAATTCTTATATATGAAACTGGAGCGGGATGCATACACGTCACCCCGCTGATCTTCTCAAAGAGGATTATCGCTTCGGTTTTTCCGCGTAAATCAAACTCGATTGAATATACTCTTTTACCGTCGGGCCGTGTCCCCACTTCCGTGCGTATTCGTCGGACACTTCCTCGCTCGACACGGAAAAATTGATAAAACCTTTTTCGACAAAAGCTTCCCTGATCTGCTCCTGAGACCACGCGCCACCTACTCAGGTCGCCCGCATATGCGGATCCATGATCCACGCTTCCGGCAGATCCTGTTTCGCCGTGATATCTGAGATGGCGACACGTCCGCCCGGTTTTAAGACGCGGAAGATCTCACCATAGACGGCAGGCTTGTCCGACGACAGATTGATCACGCAGTTGGAGATGACGAGATCGAAGAGATCGTCCGGCAGCGGAATCTGCTCAATCTCACCGCGTATAAAGCGGCAATTGGTGAACCCTTTCTTCGCTGCGATCTCGGTCGCCTTGTCGACCATCGACTGCAACTGATCGACGCCGTAGACTTGTCCCGTTTCGCCGACGGCGCGACTTGCCAGGAAACAATCGAGTCCGCGACCGCTACCGAGATCCAACACCGTCTCACCGGGGCGTGGCTTTGCGAGTTCATGCGGATTGCCGCAACCGAGCCCCAGATTCGCCTCCTCCGGGATCGACGCCAGATCTTCAGTCTTATAACCGATCGAGCGCGAGAGCAGATCGGCTTCGACTTCTATCCCGGTTGTCTCTTGCGAGATCTCTTCATAGTGGCGTCGCACCGCCTCATTCAGTTCGTTTTTATCTGTTATCTCAGCCATGCACTCATATTAGCCTAGGATGGAGAGAAAAACTATCTCTTTTTGACCAATGTGCGTGTCGGAACGATCACTCCTTTTTACGGATGTCCCGGCAGTACGACTCGGATGCGCAGCCGGCACAGCTGCCGCCGCAGCCCGATTTTCGAGCCTTAATCAGGCTGCGGACGACCAGTGCCAAAATAGCGAGCAGGACGATGCCGACGATCCATGTTCCGGGACTCATTTCACCACCTCCTTGCTCGTGGCATAACGGTTCTTACGGAAGATCAGGAATAAAAGGCCGAACAGCAGAGCGAATGCGACCAGATGGATCGGCGAAAAGCCACTCTGTATCAGCGTTCCGAGCTGGAAGATGATGAAGGAAGCGACGTAGGCGAACACCATCAGATAGCCGACGGCGAAGAGCGTCCACTTGGCGGAGTTCATCTCGCGACGAATCGCACCAATCGCTGCGAAGCAGGGCGCGCACAGTAGATTGAAGATCAGGAAGCTGAATCCGGACAGTGCAGTGAAATGGGCGGCGATCGGAGCAAGGCGGGAAAAATTGCTGGCATCGACGAAGTCGAGCGCCCCTTCACCGACACCATAGAGCACGCCGAACACGCTGACCACTTCTTCCTTGGCGACAAACCCCATCGTCGTCGCGACGGAACTCTGCCAGGTGCCGAAGCCGAGGGGACGGAAAATCGGTGCGATCAGGTTTCCGAGGAAGGCCAGAATGCTCAGATCCATATCCTCCACCATCTGAAGGCGACCGTCCAGGACACCATAAGACTTGAGAAACCACAGCACGACGGATGCCAGGAGGATGATCGTACCTGCCCGCTTGATAAAGCTGAAGCCACGCTCCCACATCGAGCCGAGTACGTTTTTCGGTGAAGGCAGATGGTAGGCCGGAAGTTCCATCACAAAGGGCGCCGTACTGCCGGCGAACATGCGGGTCTTCTTCAAGATGACACCGCTGATGATCACGGCGGCGACACCGACGAAGTAAGCGGTGGGAGCGACCCACCAACTTCCGCCGAAGAGCGCCCCGGCCACCAAAGCGACGATCGGAATCTTAGCTCCGCACGGGATAAATGACGTCGTCATGATCGTCATGCGTCGATCCCGGACGTTCTCAATCGTGCGACTGGCCATGATACCGGGCACCGAGCAACCGGAACCGATGAGCATCGGAATGAACGATTTGCCGGAGAGACCAAACCTCCGGAATATACGGTCCATGATGAACGCGACACGAGCCATGTAGCCGATATCTTCGAGAATCGCCAGGAAGAAGAAGAGGACGAACATCTGAGGTACAAAACCGAGCACGGCGCCGACACCGCCGATGATACCGTCAGTGATCAATTGCTTTAACCAGGTGGCCACACCGGCATTTTCCAGCCAGCCTTCAACAGCGACCGGAATACCGCGAACCCAGGGTCCAAAGGCCGACGGTTCAGGTTCTTCGCTTGCCAACGCATCGACGTACATCGCCAAGGTCACGCGCTCGCTTCCTTCCACCGTGCCGTCTTCGGCCTCCAATGGACGCTCTGCCACCAAGGTCTTTGCCTGCTGTAAAAAGTCTTCAGCTTCCGGATCGAGTCCGCTCGATTTTGCCTCCTCGATAAAGGCTTCCTGTCGCTCGAGCGCTGTCTCGTAGTCTTCCACGGCCTCTTCAAAAGCGTCTTTACCGCGGCCGAGGAAGAAGAAGCCGTCACCGAATAGACCGTCGTTTGTCCAGTCGGTGACGAAAGCACCGACCGTTGTAACAGAGATAAAGTACACGAGGAACATGACGGCAATAAAGAAGGGAAAGCCGAACCAGCGGTTCGTCACGACCCGATCGATACGATCGGAGGTAGTGAGATTGTCTTTGCGCGGCTTTTTATATACGGCCTTGCCTACCAATTCCTTGATATAGCGATAACGCTGATCGGTGATGATACTCTCGGCATCATCATCAAGCACCGCTTCGCATTCCTTGACGACCTCGTCGATCCGTGCCGCTGTCTTCGCATCGAGTTTGAGTGACGCAATAACTTTTTCGTCCCGCTCAAACAGCTTGACGGCGAACCAGCGCAGATTCTTCGGTTCGACCATAGTGCCCTCATGCACGATGCCGCCCGCGTGATGATGGTGAACGTCGCCGTTGTCCCGATGGGTGATCGCTTCTTCAATATGAGCCAGCGCATGCTCAACGGCACCGGTGAACACGTGTGGATCTTTCCGCTTCCGCTTCTTATCGGCAAGTTCCACAGCCATGTCGGCGACCGCAATCGCCCCGTCACCTTTCAGAGCGGACAGGGGCATCACCGGCGTTCCGAGCGCATCGCTCAGTTTGCCGAAGTCAATCGTATCGCCGCATTTTTGTACAACGTCCATCATATTCACGGCGACGACCGTCGGTATACCGAGCTCCAGCAGCTGAGTCGTCAGATAGAGGTTTCGCTCAATATTGCAGCCGTCAACGATGTTGATGATGGCTGCCGGCGAACCTCCGGTAAGATAATCCCTAGTGATCACTTCCTCTTCCGTGTACGGCGACAGACTGTAGACGCCCGGCAGATCTTGCAGCGTCACGTGCTTATTGTGTTTCAACACACCTTCCTTACGTTCGACGGTCACGCCCGGCCAGTTGCCGACATACTGTCTGGCACCGGTAAGGTCGTTAAACAGTGTCGTTTTTCCTGAGTTGGGATTCCCAACCAAAGCAATAGTGACTGACATGTATACCCCTCCTAGTTAGTCACAACTAACTCAATGTCAAAAAAAGTCATTCGACTTCAACCTTACCTGCATCTTCTTTTCTCAGGCTCAGTTCGTATCCTCTAACGGTCAATTCCATGGGATCACCTAAAGGTGCGAGCTTACGTACGAAGATATCCGTTCCTTTCGTAAGTCCCATATCCATCAAGCGGCGCCGCATGGCACCTTCGACGTGAAGCTTTCTCACCGTACAGTGTTGTCCAACCGCCACATCTCTCAGTGTCTTCATGTTGTCCTCCTAGACCATAATACGTTCGGCTAGACTCTCGGAGATCGCCACGCGACTTTCCCGGATCTGGACGATAAGGTCTTTGCCGCGTGTTGACACGACTGTGACTTTCTCCCCCGGTACAAAGCCAAGCGAAGCCAGATGCTTTTGCACATCATCCTTACCGGCAATTCGTTGAATAAGCCGGGATTCGCCGGCGTTTAGGTATGTCAGCGGCATAAGATCCTCCCTGGTTAGCCTTGCCTAACTAGGGCAAGTTTAGATCGCCTAACCCACCTTGTCAAGCGTTAGTGTTTGCATCCGTAAAAACCACCTGGATGTTCGAGCATGGTGGAAAAAGCGAGTGCCCTGTTGCTGGTATACTGATCGAGGATAAGTTTGAAATCGGGAGGGAAAGGCGTGCGCAGAAGTGAGTCTCAGGAAGACTATCTTGAACAGATACTGATGCTTCAGAAAAAGAACGGCCATGTTCGCAGCATCGATATCGCCGAGGCGATGGGCGTGACGAAACCGTCCGTAAGCCAGGCGATGAAGCTGCTCCGGGAAAATGAGCTGATCGAAATGGGAGAAGACAACCTGATTACGCTCACCTCTTCCGGACATGCGCTCGCGTCCAAGATCCTCAACCGACACCAACAACTGGCCAAGTTCTTCATCTCGCTCGGAGTTCCCGAAGACATTGCCTTTAAAGACGCCTGCCTAATCGAGCATGACATAAGCCCCGAGACGTTTCGCGCCATCTGTAAACTGTCCGGCGGCAAGAATTGCGAAGAAGAGTAGAAGTGATTGGCTGACCATTCGCTTATTGGGCTAAGTCAAACCTTCGGTCAATCGATACCACCATGTTCTTTTTTCAGGCAATTGACAGCTATGTTAATATGTCTTTCGATCGGAGGCATTTTATAGATGTATTCCATACGCTTAAGAAAGTACTAGCAACAAAGACGATTTAATCGAGCGGCCTGCCCGCTGTTTCTCCGCTTGCTCTTTTTTCGGCGATCTCTCCTGAGACCCCAGACTACAAGTTAAGAAGCATCCGCCCGTTCGTGATGTGTCGTTTTTGTTGCTTTTTTTGTTCAACAAAAGCGAAAGAAGGAATTCACATGTCACGATCTAAACGAAAACCGTCCGCAAAAGGCGGCACGAGACGACTATCTCAGCATTTTATTACGAGCCGATCTTTACTGACCAGGATCACACGTATTGGCCGCATCGGCAAAAACGATCTGGTCATTGAAATCGGCACCGGAAAAGGTCACCTCACGCAGGCGCTCGCCAGGCGTGCAGATGTCGTGCGCTCAATCGACATCGACCGGAAGGTCCTCGAGCAGGCGAAGCGGCGACTGGCCGATACAGACAATGTCGAACTGGAAGAAGCCGACATCTTGACTTATCACTTGCCGAAACAAGGTGATTACAAGGTCTTTGCGAACATCCCGTTTCACCTGACGACGAAAATTGTCGACCGCTTGACCGGTGCTCCGAATCCTGCGACCGATATCTGGTTGATCATGGAAAAAGGAGCGGCCTTAAAACTCATCGGCAAGCCGGAGGAGAACGATCGATCCTTGCGCATGAAAGTCGAATGGGATCTTTCAATCCGATATTACTTTCAGCGCCGAGACTTTCATCCGCCTCCATCCGTCGACTGCGTGCTGCTTCATTTCAAGAAAAAGGCGACGCCCGATATCGCGAAAAGTGAAATAGATGCTTTCAGTCGCTTCGTTAAGCATGCTCGTCAGCGTGGTCTTTTTGGTTCTCAAAAGCTCTTGACCAAAAAGCAGATCTCGGTCGCATTAAAACGCGCTGATTTGCCACCGATTCCGACCGACGGCCAGATACTGTATGTGCAGTGGCTGGCCTTGTTTCGGTGTTATAGGGAGATAAGACGATAAATATCCGAAAAAAGCCTTCGCTTGGTGATAATGCGCAGTGGAAACGGAATTCGACAGGTAAGATTCGCTATGTCCACCGATAGGGAAATCGGCATCAGTATGGCAACATGAGCACAATGATCAAGAAGCCTCGTTTTGATATGACCGCATGGAAACAGGCAGCCCTCGACACGCTGCCTGTCTTTGCCGCTTACCTCATTTTAGGTATGGGGTTTGGTGTCATGATGTCACGCGAAGGATTCTCGATCTGGCTCACGATCTTGATGAGCATCGTCTGTTTCGCCGGATCGTTGCAGTACGTCGCCGTTCCCTTGCTCGCAGCGGGAGCGTCTCATGCGACGTTTTTCTTCATGACCCTGCTGGTCAATGCGAGACATATCTTCTATGGCCTATCCGTCTTGGAGCGGTATGAAGGCAGCGGGCTAAAAAAACCGTACTTGATTTTCGGCCTGACCGATGAGACGTATTCACTCGTCTGCCGCCAGCCCTATGTCAAAGGCGAGCAAAGAACTGGCTACTACTTTGCCGTCACCCTTTTGAACCATCTGTATTGGATTGCCGGATCGGCGCTTGGCGGAATTCTCGGCAACACGCTTCGCTTCAACAGCCGCGGCATCGAATTCTCTTTGACGGCACTCTTTGTCGTGATCTTCGTCGATCAGTGGCAGAACACCAAGCGTCATCTGCCGGCCTTAATCGGTCTTGGCATGACACTCATCAGCCGCGTCTTGTTCGGCAGACCTCATTTTCTCGTCATCGCGATGGTCTTGATCTTAATCGCCCTCTTGCTTTTGGAGTCGATTCGCCCCGAGTACCGCCTGGACGTGAATATCCTGGCGAACGTCGAGGCCGATCAGGAGGACGACCGTGTTTGATACACATGCACTCATCGCGATTTTGATCATGGCGGGCGTGACCGCCGGCACGAGGTTTTTGCCGTTCCTGCTCTTTCCGAGAGGTCGAAAAAAACCGCGCCTGATCCTCTATCTGAGTCAGGTGCTGCCGACTGCCGTCATCGGCATGCTCGTCATCTATGTCTTAAAAGATGTCACTTTTTCTTCTATCAGCGGTTTTCTGCCGGAGCTTATCGCCATCGCCGTCGTCATCGCTTTGCATGCCTGGAAGAAACAGCCGCTCATCAGTATAGGCGGAGGCACCGTCTGTTACATGTTGCTCGTCCAGCAGGTGTTTTGAATCAACGTTTTCCGTTGTCCACAGAACCTGAAGCAGAGTAATCATAAGGAGCGTGCGGATTATGCCCGTGTTTTCTGATTCTCCAATTCGTCATTATGGTCAGTATTTTCGCAAACACACGTGTCATCAACCTGCCCGGCGGATGCTGGGCTTCTTCAAACAAACTATCAGGTGAAATACTCCCCTCCTTGACATGTTCGATGAAGCGATCGAACGCGCGGACGACCGTCTTTCGGTTCAGATGCCTTTCCAGCGGCTGCCCATCGAGCATGGCACCACCTCCCAAAACAAAACCGCCTCGGTATTCAAGTGCACATGATTTGGCAAACAGCGACAGTGCTTTCAATCCATGGATATGAGTATGGATATAGGGCATACCGCCGTTTATAATGCCGTATAGTTTTTGTCCACCAAAACCGCCTGATGCTGCTGCCGCTTCCAGAAGTTCAAAGAGCCTTGCGGGATACGTATTGATCCAGCAGGGACCGGAGATGACGATCGTCTCTGACTGACGCATCGCCTGAAGGAGTGGATCGAGGTTCCCTTTCCACGGTAGACATGCCATCTCTCCGCCTGTGACTGCCTGCATCCGCTTTAAAAGCATGGCACTCGTACCCTGCTTTCGCGGACTGACAGAAAGCAAGAGGATCTTCTCGTCACTATGCATGGATGATCTCCTTCACAACCGAGGTCAACATGCTTTTGTCCGGTCTTTCCGGAAGTAGGAAACCTTTTCCATCAGCGCTCATGATGTGTTTGTTTTCCGCATGAAGTGACAAGAACGCGTCCTCTTCTGCCAAATCAAGGTCGTCGCCGAGCCCCACCATGAAGTAGCTCCATCCCTTACCATGCATCGCTTTGACCAATTCACCGTCACTGACCCGGTAGCGCGGGTCGCCGACGGCAAGCATACGATCCATGATCTTTTTAATGTGGTAGCCGGTACCGCCAAAGACGACGGGAGACACCAGTACCAACGCACGGCAGCGAGCAATGTAAGGAAGCACGTGTTGCATATCATCTTGAACAATGCAGCGGCCATAAGTTTTTCCACTGCAACTCATGCAGGCCGTGCACGGCCGAACGTCAAGACGATCGGCGGAAATGTAGTGAAGCGGCACATCGTTTTTCAACACGGCCTCCTTTAGAGCAGGTCCTACGTCAAAACGGCTGTCATCGGAGATCATGACGATCATGAATTGTTTCCTCCGGCGCGATCGGAAATAGCGAGCGTCCGCAGATTTTCATCCATTCGATGCAGCACCTGGCGTGCCACAGCGAGATCATCTGGTGAGATGTCTTTAAATAGATCATCCATAAACTGCATGCTATGCTTCCGGTATTTCCGTTCGAACGCCTCGGCTTTATCGGTCAGATGCGCCAAAGTGCGCCGCTGATCCTTAGGATCTTTTTCCAGCCGGATCATGCCGATCGACTGGAGTCTAAGAAGCAGCTGCTTCACATTCTGGTGCGACGTGCCGACGAAGCCCGCAATTTCGGACACCGACGGTGCACCTGCAAACACACTGGTGCCGAGCAAGACAAACCATTGCTTCCAGGTAACTTCCTCGAACACCGTGTCACCAAATGCCTGCATGCGGTTGGCAAACGCGCCGAGCAAAGCAAACAGATAATATCGGTCTTCAATACTTGCCGGATACCTGCCTTCACCTGACTCAAGATCGAGCTGAACTGACGTCATTTCGCATCACCGCCTTTCAATGCATCGAGCACCGCCGATTTCACGACGAGACTGGAAAAAGTAGCACCGCTGATACTGTCGACATCGATCCTATTTTCCTGAACCATGCGATCAGAGAGCGCTTCGGCGCCATAATCCGGACCATGACGGTGTTCCACCAAATCCAAGGTATGTATGCGACCGTCCTTGATTTCCACGATCACTTTGGCATTGACCAGAACAGCCGAAGCACTTCCCCGGTAGATGCCATCAGCGAGATCGGCGGGATTTAGCACAGAAAAATCGAGCTGTTCCAGCTGCTTACCCTGCCTGTTCATGATCAAAAAGCCGCTGATTAACATGGCGACCACGACCAGCAACAGGATAATAAATACGCGCTTCAATCGCATCGGATCACCCCCCCCAGAATTAGGTAACCTATTACCTAATGCATCATAAAACATGGAATGCGGCCAATCAAGCCAAAGTCTCCTCAGCAATGTCAAATCTATGTAAATTTTCTACTCGACATGCAAGCAGTGTGACGTGTTGCTCATAAGGTAATCACGCATTAACAATAAGCTTTCTTTAGCCGGTGTAATATATCTTCTTTATCTCTCCGTAAGCCTAAGTCTTTTAAATTGACATCTTCTGACTGCATCAGGTTGATAAAATCCTCAACGTCGCGGAAGATGCCCTCGGGAAGCTCAATACGTGTTGACTCGGTCAATAATTCAGACAAGCGAAAGACATCATTTCTATGTTTCTTAATGTCAGCGTTTCTCACCAACTCACCAATTCTTTGCTTCTGATGAAGATCGAGCCATGCTCGCATTTTAAACAGAATGATGTAAGGAGCACCAAGAATCGGCATGCCATCTGAAAAATATCGACCGCTACGTAGCAGTTGATAATATGAATCATCCAATAGAATGGCGGATAGACTAGACACATCATTCCCCATATTTATAGGTGTAATTATTGATCCTGCTGGAAGAAAAACCTTATCGGGCTTACGCGAAAATAGTTCTATCATCGAAGGATAATCGTTCTGCTTAGGGTGCGAAAAACGATAGTATTGTTCTGTGCCACAGCTTTTATGCCGGTTCTCATAGCCGGCTTGCTTGATATATGCCCAAAAGTGTTTTCCAAACGTCGGCGACATAGTCTCGATCATGAGCACCAAATCGATGTCTTTTGTGGCTCTAAAGTCCACACCTATTTCAGTCATGAGCAAGTCACACGCAGTACCGCCGATAATAGTAAAGCAATCAATATATTCTGCAAACCAGTTTTTAAACGTGTCGAAGCCCTTAACCATAGTACGCTTTCCAGAAAGCCTCCACTACTTGCGCAAGTTCATTCTGAACACGTTCATCTCTATCATTCTCTAATGAGAGTTGAAGCGAAAGCAGGTCGACGATCTTGTGCTTGGCCAGAATGGCTGGATCATAACTCCAAATTTCCAAATGAATCTGCTTATTTGCATCTATCAACTCAGAGGTAGAATCGTTTAAAAGTGTATTGCCCTTCGCTGTTGCATAAGTTGCAACGGTCGGTGGATTCAGCTTAGATTCATACGATAGGGCGCTTAGACCGCCTATTACCATGTCGGCTGCAAGTTTCTCGCGTGAAACGAATATTTCTTTTATGACAGGTGATGTTAGATATGGTTTTGCTTGAACGAAAAGGTCTTTGCCTTTCTTTCTTGCTATAAGTATCTTCAGGACACCTTCCTTCGTCGTGGTAAACAAATTGATTTCTTCCAGCTGCTTGGCGGCCCGACTGATGGTCATTGCACTATATCCTAGCGCCTTAACAACATCATTCATGTACAACGCTTCCTCTTTCCGGTAAATATAATAGAGAAGTAGCATTTGTGCTGATGGCATCAGCTTGGTTACTTTCAGATCAGGCTTGTCAAATTTCTCCTGCAAAACGATGCCTAGAAAAGGAAGATAAATTTGTTTGTCTTGAACGATAAAGGCAATCCCCTCCTCAATAAGATATTGCCGTTGCCTTGCCAGAATGTTTTTGAGTACCAGCACAATCTTTACGTTGGCGACACTTTTAACGATTTTAATATGTTTTTTCACATCAGAGATTGAAGAGAGCTTGTCATTTACCGACATAAACAGCACTTCCAAGTCATCCAACCAGGCGACTTTAAAAGAGTATCTATCTCCCAATGCATGTGGTAGCGAATCTTTTTTACGCCACTCAGTATACTTAACTCGAATCCTTAATGTTCTCTCAAGATACTCCATACAAACCACCAATTTAACTTATTTTCTACATTTTAACTATTTCCTAGTTAAATAACAATTACACAGTTATTATCAAATCCAACACATGGTACATTTTTTCAGGTCGTTTCAGCAATGGCGATAAAAGTACTATCTCGACTCAATTGCAAAAATCTTAGCCAAAACGACATTACATACGTTTTTCACCAAAACCTACCGTGTTGGGTAGTAGTATATGCCGTTAGTCTGGATTAATCTAAAACGTGTCCGGTCAAACGACTGGTCTCGCCAGTGTTTCGGTTTGTGCGTTCTTAGCACTTATGCTGGCATCCGTGACGGGAGGACCATCACCATGATTTCATTAAAGACGTACTTGAGACAACATGCACCATGGCATGTGCTGGCCATTTTGCTGGCGCTTCTGCTACTACTTTCCGCATTGCCGATCTTTGCCGCCGAAGGTGAAGAAGCAACATTGCCGCAGGAGGTGGAGTTAGACGAATCCACGCCCGAAACCGAAAGTGATTCCGAAGAACTACCTCCGATGACAAGCAACGCGATATCCATTATCGATCCAGATAGGAACGACGATGAAATGGAAGTGACAACGGACGGCGGAGATGAGGAAGTATCACTAGCGC
>MTKW01014435.1_pt1 | contig 14040 bp, 16 predicted proteins | sample 1042761 | NCBI WGS metagenome assembly MTKW01 (sample SAMN06205366, study PRJNA360243) | anaerobic digester metagenome | biome: Wastewater treatment plant; feature: Anaerobic digester sludge; material: sludge; isolation source: anaerobic digester fed with sludge from wastewater treatment plant ...
GCTGCCCTTGTGCACCGGGGCGGTGCAGAGCACCCGGCCCCGGTGAAATATTTTTTGGCGTGAGTAGCTCCCGAAACCGTAATCCAGCAGGGCGGCGGCGTCATCCCACATCTGCGGTGCATTCAGGACCACGCAGAGCAGCTGCCAGCCGTCGCGTGTGGCCGAGCCCACGAAGCAGCGGCCTGCGGCCACGGTCCAGCCTGTTTTGACACCGTCGCCGCCGGGATAGAGCTCCAGCAGGCGGTTCTGGTTGCTCATGGCCCGGTCCCAGGGGCGGCCGGGCCAGGAGATGGTCTGTTCGGGGGTGGAGATGATCTGCCGGAAGCGCTCGCTCTGCAGCGCCCGGCGGGTGATGATGCCCAGATCGCGGGCGGTGCTGTAATGCGGCCCGTTGGGCAGGCCGTGGGGATTGGAGTAAAGGGTGTCAAGCGCTCCCAGGGCGGCGGCCCTCTCGTTCATCATGGCCACGAAATCCCGCTCCGATCCGCCCAGATGCTCGGCAATGGCCACGGCGGCGTCATTGCCCGAGCNNGGGGCTCCTTGCCCCAGAGGATCCTGCCGCTGTCCCGGTCCATCAGGATTGCGGCCAGGGCGCTGACCTCGGGTTCTGCAGCGGCCGGAGCCGGGCCGGGATAGAAAAATATGAGGAGAAAGACTGCCGTGAAAGCCGCCCGCCAAATTTTTCGCATCGTTTTCGCCCCCGGGGATAGATAGACAGACCCTATGGATCATAAATATTCCCCGGGGGCCCTATTTATGTTTTTGACGCAGGGGCGGAAGCGGCCTTCCTTACCGGTAGCGGCCCGAACCTGTTCTCGCCTCGCCGCCGCCCTCTCCGCCGCTCCCGCCGCCGCGCCGGCCAAAGGCCTCCCTGATCTGATCGATCATCTGCGGGGCCATGTCGATGAGGCGGTCGAGCATGGCGTTGCGATCAACGGGCAGGAGCCGCACCTGCCCCTGGCCCGCCACCAGGAAAGCAACGGGCTGCACCGAGACGCCGCCGCCGCTGCCGCCGCCAAAGGGCAGATCAGCCTCGCCGCCGCCCTGCTTGCCGCTGCCGCCGTTCGCCTGCTGTTCGAATTCCGTTCCCCCGGCGGCAAAACCGAAGGAAACCCTGGAAATGGGGATGATCACGCTGCCGTCGGGCGTCTCCACGGCATCCCCGACAATCTTGTTCACATCGACCATCTCTTTAAGATTTTCCATGGCCGTTTTCATGAGACTCTCAATGGGATGATGTTCCACTGGCCGCACCTCCTATTTTTTTCATCCTGTACCACAGCTCAAGCCAACGGTAAAAGGGGAGCGCCGCCTCTCCCTCCCAGCGCAGCCGCAGGTGGGCCGGCCGGAACAGGGGCCGGATGGAGAGCTGCGGTCTCGTTTTTACCGAAAAATATTCCTGGAGCAGACNNGCGGGATCCTCCCAGCCCCAGGAGAGCTCCAGGTCGAAGCGGCTCCAGATGATTCTTTTCAGCAGCGGCGCCGCCTCCCGCCGCAGTGCAAACAGGCCCGCCGGTTTTTTGGGATCGAGGATATTTCTGGTCCACCCCATCCGGCCGGCCGCCTTCTCGAGCAGGGCGGCAGGCAGCGCCAGGCGCCCCAGGGCCAGGTGACGGGCAAAGCTCCCGCCGGCGGTGCTTTCCCTCCACAGATGAAGGCGCAGTCCGACAAAGCCCAGCTTTATCCTCAGGCTGATCTGATCTTTTCTATTTTCTCTCAGGTAGCGCACGAATATGCGCAGCGGCAGCAGCAGGAGCAGGGCGGCCGGAAGGAGCAACGCGGAAATGATCAGCAGCAGCCAGGCCCACCAGGCCATAGTTTCTCTCCCCTGGAANNCCGCAAGGGGCGGGCGGTGAAGGCGGGGATCAGTCCTCCAGGGGAGGCAGCTCCTCCAGGCCTTTCAGGCCGAAATAGCGCAAAAAATCGGGGGTGGTTCTGTAGATGAGGGGGCGGCCCGGTCCTTCCCGGCGGCCGCTGATGCGGATGAGCCTGCGCTTGAGAAGATTGTCCAGGATATGCTCGCAGCGGACGCCGCGCACCGCCTCTATCTCCATGCGGGTAAGGGGCTGCTTGTACGCGATTATGGCCATGGTCTCCAGGGCCGCCGGGGAGAGGGCGCCCGATTCCGCCCCGCCCAGCGCTTTCTCCAGCAAAGGCGCCAGCTCCGGGGCGCTGCCCATCCGGTAGCCTCCGGCAACTTCAAATATGCGCAGGCCGCTCCGCCGGCGGATGAGCTCCTGCTGCATCTCCTCCACCAGGCTCCGCACCTCTTCAGGGGTGATCTCCAGGGCGGCGGCCAACTTCTCGGGCCTGACGGGCTCCTCCTTCAGGAAAAGAAGGGCTTCGACAAGGGCCCTGTGCTCCGCAGTTTTCATGGGCATTTCTCCTTTGCCGGCCCCACCAGGATGGGGCCGAAAGGTTTCTCCTGCAGCAGGACCACCTTGCGCAGGCGGGCCAGCTCCAGCAGGGAGATGAAGGTAACGAGCAGCTCCCAGAGCCCTTTCCCCCGGAGGAAAGAGCGCAGGGGCAGGGTCCGCCCGCTGTGCTCCAGCAGCGAGCAGATATAGTCGCTCTGATCGCTTACCGGCAGGTCGTCGAGCAGATCAATGACGGGCGTGATGGAGCGCGCCGCTGCGGCGGCCTCGAAGCGGGCCATGATCTCGCCCAGCAGGTGGGCCCCCTCCCAGTACGTGTAGTAGGTCTGCTGCAGCTCCCGGGCCGGCAGGATCATGATCTTCCCGCCCCCGGTGGAGCGCAGGAAGATCTTCTGCTGCTCCTCGGCCAGGCCGGCAAAAAAGGAGGCCGCCTCCTTGAAACGGCGGTATTCCTCCAGCCTCTGGAAGAGCTCCTCGGGGCTGTTGAACTGGAAAAGCCCCTCATCCTCCTCTTCCTCCGCGGCCAGGGGCGGCCGGGGCAGCAGCAGCTTCGATTTGAGCCGCAGCAGCGTGGCCGCCATGACCAGAAATTCGCTGGCAATGTCGAGATTCAGCTCCCGCATGGATTGCAGGTAGTCGAGATACTGCTCCGTTATGGCGGCGATGGATACGGACCAGATGTCGAGCTCCGCCTTCTTCACCAGGTGAAAGAGCAGATCAAAGGGGCCCTCGAAAATGGGCAGCTTTATGGTGCAGGAGGAGGCGCCGGCGGACATCAGATTCCCATGGCTCCGCGGACGGCGTCAAGGGTGGCGCGGGCCGCCTTGCGGGCCCTCTCCTCGCCGGTGTGAAGAACCTCTTCCACGTACCCCGGCTTCTCTTCGAGTCTGCGCCGCTGTTCATGGATGGGAGCCAGCATCTCCACCAGTCCGCGCCCCAGCAGCTCCTTGCACTGAACGCAGCCCATGCCGGCGGAGCGGCAGTCGGACTGAATGCGCTCTATCTCCGGCGGGTTGAAGATCTCCTGGAACCGGTACACGGTGCACACCTCGGGACGTCCGGGATCGCGCCGCCGCTCCCGCTGCGGATCGGTGATCATGAGGCTCACCTTTTTTTTCACCGTCTCCGGCGGGTCGGAGAGGGCGATGTAGTTGTCGTAGCTCTTGCTCATCTTGCGGCTGTCAATGCCCGGCAGCAGGGTGTACCGCCCCAGCAGCGGCTCGGGCTCGGGCAGAACCCTGCCGTAGATATGGTTGAAGCGGCGGGCCACCTCGCGGGTGATCTCCAGGTGCGGCAGCTGGTCCTCGCCCACGGGCACGGCCCGGGCCCGGTAGGCCAGTATATCGGCCGCCTGCAGCAGGGGATAGCCCAGGAAGCCGTAGTTGTTGATCTCCTTTCCCTCCAGTTCGCGAAGCTGCTCCTTGAAGGTGGGGCAGCGCTCCAGCCAGGCAATGGGCGTGATCATGGCCAGGAGCAGAAAGAGTTCGGCATGCTCCTTGATCTCGGACTGGCGGAAAAGAACGGACCGCTCCGGATCGAGGCCCACGCTGAGCCAGTCCAGGACCATCTCCCGGCTGTTCTCCCCGATCTCGCGTGATTCCCGGTAGCCCGTGGTCAGGGCATGCCAGTCCGCAACAAAGTAGTAGCAGCTGTATTCATCCTGCAGTTCGATCCATTTTTGAAGGGCGCCGATATAATTGCCCAGGTGCAGTCGCCCGCTGGGACGGGCCCCGCTGACGATGATTTTTTTCCCATTTTCCGGATGATCTTTGTTCATTCTTTCACTCCTCACATTAAGCCCAGAATCAGGCGAACAACCGTGACCATGGCGCCCAGCACATGGCGGTACAGGGGCCCGATGATGCGGCCGATGAGCCCGCTGAATATGAGCACCATGAGCAAAACAGGGGCGTAAGGTTCAATGCGGCGCATATAGCCGGCGATATTGTCCGGCGCCAGCGCCGCCAGGATCTTGGAGCCGTCCAGCGGTGGTACGGGCACCAGGTTGAAAACGCCGAGCAGGACATTGAACAGCGCCAGGGTCTCCGTGAACTGAAGGTAGGGCGCCCAGTACAGCCCCAGTTTCTCCGGGATAAAATGCAGGAACAGGGCGGCCAGGGCCAGGGCAAAATTGGCCAGCGGCCCGGCCAGGGAGACCCAGAGCAGACCCGAACGGTAGTCGCGAAAATTGTACGGGTTGATGGGCACGGGTTTGGCCCAGCCGAAGCCGAAGAGCAGCAGGGCGATGGTGCCGATGGGATCCAGGTGGCGCAGCGGGTTCAGGCTGAGCCGGCCCTGCCACCTGGCCGTGGCGTCGCCGAAATGATAGGCCACGCGCCCGTGAGCGTACTCATGGAAGGTGATGGCCAGCAGCAGCGCCGGTATGCGGTACAGCAGCTCAAGCATGTTATCGGGAAATATTTTTGTCCCCTCCCAACCGCTCCAGGTAGGATGTCACAAAATCAAGCTCCTCGTCGTAGCTGCGCAGTTCTCCGTCGAGAACGGCCCGGCGCAGCGCATCCAGGATCTCCCCGAAAAGGGGGCCCGGCTGCAAGCCCAGCTCCTTCAGGGCGCCCCCCCTGAGCCGGGGGCGGACATGGCGCAGGCTTTCAAGGTAGAGCCTGAGGTGATCCCGCAGAACCCGGTTCCCGGAGAGGGCGTAAAGCAGCAGGATGGTCTCGGGGAAAAGGGGATCCAGCCTGTTCACGAGTAAACTGGGGCGAGCGGCTGCGCCCTCCCTGCCCGAGAGCTCTTCCAGCAGCGCCGGCGCCTGGCTGCATCCCTGCAGGACGGCTGCGGCCCGGTCGCGCGACAGGCCCAGCCGCCGGATGATGGCCAGCCGGTCCTGCTCTTCCAGCTCCATGAGCAGCCCGCTCAGGTAGACCAGTTCTTTTTCCGGGGGCCTGCTCCATTCCCTCCCTTCCGCCCAGGCCAGGGCCTCGCCGATGCGGCCCAGGCGCTGCCACGTCTCCGGTCCGGGCGAGAGGCGGGGGTACAGGAACTCCAGTATATTCAGCTCCTGCAGCCGCATCAGGAGGGCCGCCGGGTCTCTCTCCCCGTAGATGAGGGAGATCTCCCGGGCCAGCCGCCGGCGGCTGACCCTGTCCAGGACCCTGCTGCGCAGCGCTTTTTCGATGAGCTCCAGGGTGCCCTCCTCTATCTGGAATCCGAAGCGCTGCTCGAACCTGACGGCGCGGAGCACCCGCAGCGGATCATCCACAAAACTGAGCTGGTACAGGGTCCGGATCATGCCGCGGCGCAGATCCTGCCGGCCCTCAAAAAAGTCATACAGCTCGCCGAAGGATTGCGGCAGCAGCGAACAGGCCAGGGTGTTTATGGTAAAATCGCGCCGGTACAGATCGCTTTTCAGGCTGCCCGTTTCCTCCACCTGCGGCAGCGCCGCCGGGGCGGCGTATATCTCGCGCCGCGCCGTGGCAAAATCGAGCCGCAGGCCCTCTTCAAGGAAGAGCGAGGCCGTACCGAAATGCTCGAATACCTTCAGCTTGCCGCCCAGGAATTTGACCGCCTCCGCGGCAAAGGCAAGGGCATCGGGAACCACGACAAAATCGAGGTCCCGGGAGAGCTCCGCCCCGAGCAGGAGATCGCGGATGGCCCCGCCGACAAGGTAAAGGGAAACACCCGTTGCCGCCGCCCGCTGCCCCATGAGCAGCAGCCGGCTCTGCCAGCGGGGGGGCATTTTGCTCTCGAGAAGCGCACCCAGGTTGTCAACGGAATCCGGCGGCGGGTTCTTTTTCGCCTGCAGCAGGCTGCCGCCGGGGGTGCCGCAATTGGGCCGCCCGTCAAGGCGGTAGAGATAGCGCAGCACATCCATGGGCACGACGGCCCCCAGCGGTTCGCCCTCTTCTCCGGCCAGGATGATGCGCTCCGTCTTCCGCTCCACAAAGGTGCGCCGCAGGGCGGTGATGGAGCTCTGCGGCGGGAGCGTCACCGCCCGGCGCTTCACAAACCCCTGCACCGGGGTGTCGCCAAAACCGCTGCGCAGGGCCTGCCGGAGTTCCTTGCGGGTGATCATGCCTAAAATCTTCCCCTCTTCAACCACGGGGCAGCTGCCGCAGTTTTCAGCGTCAAGATATTCGCTCACCCGGTTCACACTCCAGCGGGCGGAAGCGGCAGCCGCGGGCGCCCGGGCAATATCCAGGGCCGCCGCCGGCGGCGGCAGGTATCGTTCCAGCAGCTCCAGCAGCCGCTCCCTGAAAGCGGCAGGGTCTTCCCCGCTGTGGACGGCGGAGACGGCGCGGCGGTATCCCCGGGCGCCCAGCGGGGCCAGGAGCAGCGGCAGATCCAGATCGTCCTCCGTGGTCCGCGCTTCCAGGTGGAGATCCCCCCGGGGCAGGGCGGTGAGGATGATCAGGAGATCAATGTCCTCGATCTGCTGCAGCCGCCGGGCCATGGCTCCCAGGCCCCGGATCGTTTCGCCGGCCTCCGCAGCGGCAACGAGGATGCGCCGCCCGGCAACCTCGAAAAGCTCGCTTGCCCCGAGCAGCTCCGCCAGCAGGCTCTTCTGCTCCGCAACCAGGGGGGCGCGCATGTATTCCCCGATGATCGCCGCATCCACGGCTTGCTCCCACAGGAAGGCAACGGCGGCGGCGTCCCGCGCCGTGGTGGCCGCCGAGCTGAGCGAGGCCGTATCCCGGTAGATGCCCAGGAGCATGAGCGAGCTCTCCAGCTCGCTCACGGGGATGCGGCAGCGGCGGATCTCCTCCACCAGGAGCGTGGTGACGGCGCCGACGGGCTCCACCCGGATCTCGCTTCCCTCCAGATCATCGGGGGAGGGGGGGTGGTGATCGAAGATATGCACCTCCCGGGCCCGCTCCACCAGGGGCAGCAGCGCGCCCAGGGAGCTGCGCCGCCTGCCGGCGACGACTACCACGCATTCGCCGGCGCCACCCTCCTCCATCTCGCCGCAGGGCGCCTGTATGGGAAGCCCGTCCCCGTAATGTTCCATAAAAAGGGCCGCATCGGGCTGCATATTTTCCGGAGCGAGGGCATAACTGCCCGGGTATATTTTTGTGGCCGCAACAAGCGATGCCAGGGCATCGAAACCGGCATGATCATGGGTCACTATAATGGTCAATCCGCCTACCACCGTCACTGTAATTGCTGGAAGAATCCAGGCCTAATAGATTATACCATAAAAAAGCAGGGCCGTTGCGCTGACCGGGCGGGCCGCTGATCGCCGGCGGTGGGGGCGGCGGCAGGGGGTTATTTTTCGGTGCGATCGCTGTCTTTCGTCTTCAGCCAGCGGGGGCGGTACAGCTGGATGGAGATGGGGCGGCGGATAAATATGGTGGGCAGCGCTTTCAGATCCAGCGGGATGAGGGGCCAGAGGTAGGGAAAACCGAAGGATCTGGTCAGGACCAGGCGCAGGAAGACCGCCGTGATCCCGATGATCAGGCCCGTCAGGCCGAAGAGCCCGGTGAGCAGGATCAGCAGCAGAAGAACCACCCGGTTGGCCATGCTCAGCTCCCAGCTGGGCGAGGCAAATACGCCCAGGGCGATGAGCCCGGTGTACAGAAGCACCTCGGGCGTGAAGAAGCCGACGGATACGGCAATCTGGCCGATGAGCAGGGCGCCGACAAGGCCCAGGGCGGTGGCAAAGGGCGAGGGGGTATGGATGCTGGCCATGCGGACCAGATCCAGGCCGAAATGGGCAAAGACGAACTGCAGGTAGATGGGCATGCTCGCCTCCTCCTTGGGGCCGATGAACTTGAGCGATTTGGGCAGGAAGCTGGGATGCGTCGTCAAAAGAATCCAGACCGGTATGAGCAGGAAGGAGAGAAATACGCCGATAAGCCTGATCCAGCGGATGTAGGTGCCCACCACGGGAACCTGCCGAAATTCCTCGGCGTGCTGGAACAGGTGAAAAAAGGTGATGGGCACGATCATCACCGAGGGCGAGGTGTCCACGATGATGATCACATGGCCCTCGATGAGGTGATTGGCCGTCACGTCGGGGCGCTCCGTGTAGCGGACCACGGGAAAGGGGTTCCAGAATGAACGGGTAATGAACTCCTCCACCGTCTTCTCGGCCATGGGCAGGGCATCGATGTCGATCTTTTGGATCCTGGAGCGGACATCCTCCACGATCCGCGGGTTGGCAATATCCTGGATGTACATGACGGCAATATCGGTGGCGGAGCGGCGCCCGGCGCTGATGATCTCGCACCTGAGCTGGGGATCCCGGATCCGCCGCCTGATCAGGGCCACATTGAAGACCAGCGTCTCCACGAAGCCGTCCCGCGAACCGCGGGTGATCTTCTCTATGTCGGGCTCTTCCGGGGTGCGTGCGGGATACTCGCGGATGTCTATGAGCAGCCCCTGCCGCTCTCCATCGATGAGCAGCAGCATGGGTCCGGCCAGGACCTGGCGGATGGCCTCCTCCAGATCGTCCACCGGATCGATCTCCGCAAAGGGGATGATCTCGCTGATCAGTTTTTCCACGGGGTTGACGGCGAGCTGCTCCCTCGTCGCCGTGAGCAGGGAGCGGATAATGAAAATGGTCAGCGAATTGTTGTTCAGCCCGTCAACGGTGAGCAGGGCCGCCTTTCGGCCGCCCATGACGATCTCCTTGTAGATGACATCAAAATTCCTCTCCCCCGGATCGAGGCGCTCCTGCAGGTACGCTTTATTCTCTTCCAGCTTTTTAAATACCGGTGTGGACATGATCTGCACATTTCTCCATTTCTATTTTCGGTCCCGCCCGGGCTCAGCCCCGGGGATTGAATACCAGTGCAATGATAAAGGCGAATAGTATGGCCGCCGTGATCCCGGTGCTGGTAAGCTCGAACATGCCCGTCAGGATGCCCATGACACCGTGGCGGGCCGCCTCGGACATGGCCCCCTTGGCCAGGGCATTGCCGAAACTGGATATGGGCAGGCTGGCTCCGGCTCCGGCAAATTGGATCAGCCGGTCATAGAGGCCCAGCCCGCCGAGGATGCCGCCGGCAACAACAAAACCGGAGAGGATGTGGCCCGGCGTAAAGGGGGTCAGGTCAAAGAGGAGCTGGCCGATGAGGCAGAAGAGNNGGCGGCCGCCCTCCGGCTACATTTCCAGGGCCACGGCGTGAGCCACCCCCGGGATGGTCCCGCCCTGGGCCAGGGTGGTGGGGCTGTGCAGGGCGCCGGTGGAGACAACGAGAAGCCTGTTCAGCTCGCCGGCCCTCATCCGCCTGAGAAGGTGGCCCAGCACCACCACCCCAGAGCAGGCACAGCCGCTGCCGCCCGCCTCCACCTGCTGCACCGCCGGGTTGTAGATCATGAGTCCGCAGTCATTGTAATTGTCCCCGGGGTAGTAACCGCTGCGGGCCAGCAGCTTCTTCAGAAGCCCCGATCCCACGGAGCCGAGATCGCCGGTGACGATGAGGTCGTAGTAGTCGGGATTGCGCTGCAGATCCCGGAAATGCATGATCAGCGTCGAGGCGGCGGCGGGGGCCATGGCCGCGCCGAGGCTGAAGGGATCCTTCTCCCCCAGGTCCACGGCCTTGCCCGTGGTTACCGCGGTGATCCGCGGACATTCGCCCGCCGCGCCGATGACGGCCGCCGCGGCCCCGGTGACGGTCCACTGCGCATGCCTGGGGCGCTGAAAACCGTATTCCGTGGGATAGCGGTACTGGCGCTCCGCACTGCAGTGGTGGCTCGATGTCGCCGCCAGGACATTGGCGGCAAAACCGCCCGCCACCAGCATGGCCCCCCAGGAGAGNNCCTTTGCTCGGCGGCCTCGAAACTTTTCCGGCCGAATTGCAGATCCTCGCAGATCATATCAAAATCGCCCCCCAGGGGGCCCCTGCCCTCCATGGGCCCCACCACCGTTGCCGCCGCGGTCAGGTACGGGGGCGGATCGAGCAGGACACTCTGGGAGCCTACTTTTTGACTCATCTGCTCTCCTCCACTTTCTCCTGTCCGCCTAGAACAGGGCCGATATCATGCCCACGACAAAGGCGGTGACCACGCCGAAGAGAATCACCGATCCGGCCAGGGAAAACATCTTGGAGCCGATGCCCAGCACCAGCCCCTCTTTTTTGAATTCCAGCGCGGCCGAGGTAACGGAATTGGCAAACCCTGTCACCGGGATGGCGGTGCCCGCTCCGGTGAAGGCGGCCAGGTGGTCAAAAACGCCCAGCCCCGTCAGCAGGGCGGCAAGGAAAATAACCGTGGCCACGGTGGGGTTGGCCGCCTCCTCGGCCTTGAACCCCAGGGCGATGTAGCCGTTCTGCAGGGCCTGCCCCAGGACNNGCGGTTTTCTCCTGCTTCGCCAGTTCCCCGTACTCCCCGGCGGTGATGTTCAGCTCTTCAGGTACAGCGGGCATGCAATCTCTCCTTTCGGGGCTAGCGATCCTCGCGGACGCCAAAGGCCACTTTCAGATTGACCTTGTATTCCCGGATCTCCCCGTTGTCCAGGCTGGCGGTGCAGTTCACCAGCTCCACCCCGGTGATGCCGTCAATTGTTTTGGAAGCCTCCCTGACGGCGTTTTCAACGGCGTCATCCCAGCTGATACCCGATTCACCCACGAGCTCAATAACCTTGGCTACCGTAGTCAATGCAGTGATCCCCCTTGTCCCTTTGATTGTTGCGAATGCCGGGCTGAAGCGATCCGGCTGTCACCGGAAAGGAGCGGCGGGGCGGCTCCGGCGGAGCGGCAAATAACAGGTAGACCACCAGGCCGGAAAGGAGAAAAAAAAGAGCCACCCACATCAATACAGCGGCGGATTTTCCACGGCCCCACAAATTCGTTTTCCCTCCATAAAATGAAATCGCTTCGCGGCACGGATTTAGTTTGCGGTAAATAGTTTTTTTTATGCGGGGCAGTGGGGGGGCGGACGATTTTCAGCCCCGGGGCTGCATGTGGGAGCGGAGCCGGTGGAGCGCCCTTTTTTCAAAGCGGGAGACCTGGCGCTGCGACAGGGCGAGGCGGCCGGCTGTCTCGGCCTGGGTCAGATCTTTGAAAAAGCGCAGCTCGATGAGCCTGCGCTCCAGGGGGGCAAGTCTCATCAGACCCTCGTTCAGGGCCAGCCGCTCCAGCAGGTTTTCCTCCTCGCTCGCCCCTTCCCGGCCGGAGAAGAGCTCCTCTTCCAGGGGCGAGACGGGCAGGGAGGACTCCATGATCAGGGCCACCTCCTCGGAATCGATCCCCAGGGCGGCGGCGATCTCGCCGACGGTGGGCTCGCGCTGCAGCTCCTGCAGGAGCTGCTCGCGGCAACGGCCCAGGCGGCGGGACTGCTCCAGCAGGGAACGGCCAATTTTGAGAACGGTCCCGTGGCAGCGTCTGTACATGCGCATCTCCCCTTCGATCCAGGAGACGGCAAAGGTGGTGAATTTGACGCTGCGGGCCGGGTCAAAGCGCTGCGCCGCCTTGAGCAGCCCCATCATCCCGACCTGGAAGTAATCCTCTCTCTCTCCGGCGCAGCAGGCCATTCGCCGGACATAGGCGCGGACAAGGGGCTCCAGGTGCCGGAACAGCACCTCCCCGGCCTCCGCCTCGCCCTGCTGAAAACGGTGCAGCAGCGCCTGCAGCTGCTCCTCGGACATGCTAGCTCTCCTTTCGCCTCTCCCGGGAGCGGATCTCCTTGACCATGATCACCGCGGTGCCCTCTCCGGGAGACGAGCGGACGCTGAGCTCATCCATGAAGTTCTCCATGATGGTGAAACCCATTCCCGAGCGCTCCAGTTCGGGTTTGCTGGTATAGAGGGGCTCGCGGGCCTTTTCCAGATCTTCGATCCCCACCCCCTCGTCAACGACCTCCACGGTGAGCCTGTTCCCCTCCAGGAAGGCGTTGATCAGAACAGGGCCGATCTTCTCCCCGTAAGCATGAATGATGGCATTGGTCACCGCCTCGGATACTGCGGTCTTGATATCGCTGATCTCTTCCAGGGTGGGATCGAGGCGGGCTGCAAAAGCGGCGACAACGACCCGGGCAAAGGCCTCGTTCTCGGAGCGGCTCTCGATCTCAAGCTTCATGAAGGCAGCGGATGACAGCATGTCAAAACCTCCTTTTTTGCGGCTCCGGCGCTCCCAGGATCAGATGCTGCAGCGCTGCCGCCTCATGGTCAAAGAAGGGGATGATCCGGGCCAGGCCCGCCATCTCCGTGATCCTGGAGACGGCGGCGGGAACCTCGCATACCGCCATGTGCCTGCCCGCGGCGGCGAGCTTGCGGTAGCGCCCCAGAAGGGCGCCCACGCCGGAGCTGTCCATGAAAGTGAGCCCGCAAAGATTGAAGAGGACAGCGCGGGGCCGGCTGCGGGCCAGTTCCCGGTCCACCTTCTCCCGCATCCGGACGGCCTGATGGTGATCCAGTTCGCCCGACAGGCGGACCAGCAGAATGGGCGGGCGCAGATCGATCTCCACATCCATTGGCATACCCCCCGATTGTTTATCTCTGGAAATTAGTTCTGCGCTTATCAGATTTTTCCTGCAGGAATGCAAATATTTTTCGACAAACGCGAAGACCGCCCCCATACCCGGGGCGGTCCTGATTTGCATCGCCTGTGGCCGGTAAACCCTGATATATGCGGGGACTAGCGCCCGAATTTAAGCCAGCGCCGGAGCATCCGGAGAAAGAGCTCCGCCACCGTTGCCNNTTCTGACCCTGCTGCAGGGGCGGCTCCAGGGGCAGCATCTGCACATTTTTCACATAGTCCTCTTCCTCGCCTAGCGGCAAGAGCAGGCTCAGGTTCCTTGCCGCAATCGCCTCCACCTCGGGCGGCGAGCCCTTCTCCACGGCCAGTCGGATGACCGGAGCCCCCTTCTTGATTACCGGAATGCCCTTGTAGTTGCTGAAACCGTAGTCCAGGAGTTTGCGGGCCGTGTCGTAGCGCTCCTTTTCGGTGGCCGAATCCATGACCACGGCCAGCAGACGGGTCTTCCCCCTCTGCGCTGTTGCGGAGATGCTGTTTCCCGCCTGGGGGGTGAAACCGGTTTTCAGCCCGTCACAGCCGGGGTAATCCACGACCATGCGGTTCGTATTGCTCAGGAAGACCTCGCCCGAACGGATTTCCCCTTTCAAGAAGTGCTCATCCATCCAGATGGTAACCCACCGGTGTATGAGCGGATATTCCAGCAGAGCCAGGCTCATGAGCATGACGTCATGGGCGCTGCTGTAATGATCGGGATCATGAAGTCCGTGGGGATTGCAGAAATGGCTCTGCTCCATGCCCAGGCTGCGCGCCTTCTCGTTCATCATCCCGGCAAAACCCTCCACCGAGCCGGCCACATGCTCCGCCACGGCCACGGCGGCGTCATTGGCCGAGCCCACGGCCATCCCGATGAGCAGCTTTTCCAGGGGAACCACATCCCCNNCAGTCTCTCCATCGCCAGGAGCAGGCTCATGATCTTGGTCAGGCTGGCCGGATAAAGCCTCTCCTTGCTGTTTCTTTCCCAGATGATCTCCCCGCTGTTTGTCTCCATGAGCAGGGCGGCTCCGGCTTCGATCTCGAATTCAGGTTCGGGCGGTTTGGCATTTTCAGCGGCGGCATAAAGGGGAAGCACAAATAAACCGAGTATTATCAGCAGCGGTACGAACAGCACCGGCTTCTTCACCGTTCCAGTCCCCTTTCATTTTTTTCTATTTTCCCCCGCAGACACCGGATTCATACCGCAGGTGCCTGGCACCGGGCGCAACTATTATTCCCGCATGGTGCCTGGCACC
>MTKW01000103.1_pt1 | contig 14037 bp, 15 predicted proteins | sample 1042761 | NCBI WGS metagenome assembly MTKW01 (sample SAMN06205366, study PRJNA360243) | anaerobic digester metagenome | biome: Wastewater treatment plant; feature: Anaerobic digester sludge; material: sludge; isolation source: anaerobic digester fed with sludge from wastewater treatment plant ...
GGATTGGATACAGGGCCTATATCTTTCTTATTATCAAATTACAGAAAATTAGCTACACTGCCATAATTTTCTTGACCCAAACGTTGATTTGTTTGTTGGATGATCTAAATATTGATAAAAGGGCCATACCATATTGGTGATCTTGGGAGAGGGTATAATGATAGTAGGATACAAGGCGGCTACGAAATTACAGCATTTTCGAGACACTACCCCTTTCAGAGTACTTGGAGAGGAAAGGCTTTCCTTCTTGGGGGGTCAAAAACGAATTGGCGTTTCCTTAAATAGGGGGGTCAAAATTGAGTCGGCGAATACACTAAAGGGCGGTTTAGGGCTTGTCCAGCCATGCCATCCTTCGATCACTTAAAGAACACCTGCCGGCAGGTGAATTCATAAGCACCAGGATGGGCCCTTAAATCGTGCTACAGAAATTATAATTAAGAATAGATTTTAAAGATGGTAATTAGATAAACACAATTGACAATGAAGCCTGTAATATACCTTGAGGGGAAACAGTAAATGGAGAGAAAGCAATGCCGTATTCTCCTCCAATGATTTTGTTATCGTACTCACCTGTCTCCCCCTTTCGGATCTTGGTCAGAATCTCACTTGCAGGAATTTTCTTTCGATTATCGGTCGCTTCTGCCGTATCGCCTCAACCTTACCGCTAGAATTGCCACCAGCTCTTTTTCTTGATCTCTTCTTTCCATGGAAGAATCACCATTGTCTCTTTGCCTTGGCCTTTTCCGACTTGATGTTAAGGTAAATAGGCTTATACTTTGGGTGTGCTGTGCCACATGGCGATATATTGTGCCTATTATTCGTCTTTGGTGGCCCTTCGCCTTGCTTCCCTATTTCTCTTTACCGTCGGAACCTTTAACGCCCAAAACATTAGTGAGCTTTACTTTAGTGGTTACCGGTTCAACTTCAAGCTGAGTTAGCCATTCTTCAAGATCTCTTAGACGATCTAATGTTTCTGGTTTGATATTGTCATGGAAGTTCTTTTGAAGCTTAGAAGCGTGATCTCTATCTGTAGTTGTTGGGTGAAGACGCTCTTCTTCCACGGCGTCCCTTACTCGTAATGCTTCATAATTATAATTTTTCACTTGAAAATAAATGGCGCTTAAATCTATTGCCTTACCCTTAAAAAGAGCAATATTTCCGGAATTCACTATGGAATTCCACGCATCTATAGGTATTAAATTTACGCTACCATCCAAAAGTTTAATCGATTCCTTTGCTTCATGCATAAGCAAATTCATGAAAAATAATCGTTTTTCTTCTTCTAACTCCTTTCTATGTTCATCATTTAGTTTGAATCCTAAATATACACCAACAAGTGCACCAAAAAACGGGCCCACCAATACACTCAAGAACCCCAACATTGGGGTAATCATTTGAAGAATTAAAGCAATAACTCCTATTAGAATCAGTACCATTAGTGATATAATGATATAAGCGTCCATTTCTTTCACCGCCAGAATTGCCACCAGCTCTTAGCCTCGGCCTTTTCTAAAACATTCTCCGAGGTTCCTGCAACCATATGCTTGGTCTTTGGATACCGCCCATTGCTAGATCCCAAAGCCGTCATACTCATTGATCGCTTAATCAACTCATGCGAAGATGGCTTCGCCTCAGCTTCCACCTTGTTTCTCTCCCAGCTCCTCGTATATCGCCCTGGAGTGAACCCCTGATAGCAGACAGGTAGTTAAGCAATGGTATTTAAAGCAACCTCCAATTCGAACTGATCCGGAGACATGTAATCCAGTGCCGAATGCAGTCTCTTCTTATTGTAAACCTTCTCAATAAAATGCCAGATGTTTTCATAGGCATCAACAAACGTTCCGTACTCATTAAGATATACCTCCTCGACCTTTAGAGTCTTGATAAAGCTCTCCGCAAACGCATTGTCATATGGATTTCCTTTTCTGGACATACTGATCAGAATATTATGGTTTTTAAGACAGTCAACATAATCTTTAGATGCATACTGCACCCCTTGATCTGAGTGATGGATGAGCCCAGTTAGAGATTCTGACCATCTATTCCTCAATGCCTTGGCCAATGCATTCATGGCCAGTTGGCCTCCCAAACTCCGGCCCAGATCCCAGCCGATACACTTTCTGCTGGCGAGATCCAGGATCACTGCCAGATAGATGTGCTCATGCCGCAGTTGGATGTATGTGATATCCGACGCCCAGACCTGATTCACTCCGGTCACAATGGTGTTCTTCAGAAGGTTTGGATACACCGGCAGTCCATGACTGGAATCGGTTGTTACTGGCTTGAACTTATTCTTCTTATGGCACAGCAGGTTATCCAGAGGCATGAGCCTTAGCACCTGCTTTTGGTTGACGGGATAGCCGCGATGATGGAGCTCTGCAGTTATCCTTCGATGGCCATATCCAGGAAATTCCAGAGCAATATCTCGAATCTCGGGTAGCCTGACGATTTTGCTGTAAAATTTTCAGTAATATTCCGTAGCGGAAAACGACTTGCTGTCCGCGAGATAGCAACAAGTTATTCTGCGAGGTATTATAATTGGCCCTGTATCCCCAAGTCGCAAAACTCAGGAGGGACACAGAGCCATGAATACAACTGACTTAGCAGATGATTATCTTGTCGATGTCCCGATTGTGATCGGGACTCTTTCCCTGTAAGTGAAAGATCGGAAAGAGTGCATGAAGAAGCTAACCACCACGCTCTTAAATGAGGTAATGCAGCAGGAAGCAGAGAACCAGATCCAGGCCCGCCCCTATGAACGCACTGGCAAGAGAAAGGCGCACAGGAATGGAACACGACCGCGAAAGCTCAAGACTATTCACGGCGAAATCGAGCCTGAAAAACCTCAAATCAGAGAATTCCCGTTCAAGACCACTGTCTTTGAGAGATATTCTCGAGTAGAAGAATCTGTTAGAGTCGCTGTTGCTGAATCTTATCTCGCGGGAGTGGCAACAAGAAAAGTCGAAAAAGTGTTCTCTGAATTCGGATTAGAAAATATCTCACCTTCTGAAGTATCAAGAATCTCGAAAAAGTTAGATAAACAGGTACAGGAATTTTTAAACAGGCCAATCGAAGGACCAGTACCGTACTTGTTCCTGGATGCAAGCTATTTCAAAGTCAGGGATGAGGGACGGTATGTAAACAAGGCACTGCTTATCGTTACCGGTATTCATGATGATGATTATCGCGAGATTCTAAGTGCTGAAGTCGCCGCAAGCGAAGATGCATCTTGTTGGGAAAATTGCTTTGAAAGCTTGAAGGCGAGAAGGCTTAAAGGTGTCAAATTAGTGACATCCGATGGTCACAAAGGGATACAGGCAGCTGTGCAGAAAGAATTTTAGGAGCTTCCTGGCAAATGTGTAATGTTCATTTCATGAGAGCCGTGCTCAAGAACATACCCAAGAAAGATAAAAAAGAGGTTGCTTATATGCTGAAGGATTCTCTTGAGGATGAGTGCAAGATGCAGGAGCTGGCAGTCATTCTTGATGATAGAGGAGCCAAATAGTCACCAGACACGATTGATAGCTTCAGATTTGATCTTTGGAACTACAAATCGTTTCCTAGACAGCACTGGAGGCGGATTCGGACTACTAACGGCCTGGAAAGGATCAACAAGGAACTGAAACGAAGAAGTCGCGTATCAGGAGCATATTCGAATGATCAATCGCTCCTGAGAGTAGCGGTTTGTATCATGATGGATATCAATGAGGATTGGATAACAGGTAATAGGTATTTATCTTTGGAGGAGTGAGTAGAATCAGGATACAGGGTCACTAAGATTTTACAGCATTTATGGCACGCTACCTTAGACATAGATGTTATTAGATTTTTAGAGCCTTTAGATGAGAGACTTTTGTTCATATAAATGAAGAATGATATTTATCTTTTCGGGAAAGGTATTCAATAATTTCATTGGGTTTGCTTAGAGGATGTGTGCAGTATTTCAGGCATTCAGCTCTTTTCATTCGATCCAGAGCCTCCCGATGCTTATCTCCCGACATGACATCCCACAGGCCAGTGTTTCGCTCATGATCGATTTTCCCGAACATGAATTCCTTTATTCCTCGGAGACAACAGCACCCATACACTTCTCTCCCTGCCGTCACTACCAGTAACAGAGAACATGCGGGGCAACGATGGCTGAGGTGTTCAATTCCATTATACTTTAAATTCATTATATTTATATCCCTTCTGGAGAGGCCCATGCTGCTCATCGAGGTTTTATTTTCCAACTCTTTATCCCCTATCCATTTTCCAATCAGAACAGGAACCTCTCCTTGACATCCTTCTGCCGCCATTAGCATCTCCTCTCTGAGCATTGCCGCTTCCTCTGGAGTATGGGGGGCTGGAAAACCCACTTCCTCGCAAAATGGAGGTCGGATAAGCAGATAGTCGGGCTTGATGAGCTCACCCAGTTCCAGGCATCTGCCTATGAGATGATGTCTCTTATAATCAAGACAGAAGGTCAGGCCAATGATAGGGTGCCTCTTCGAACCTCGGCGGGAGATCAGTCTCCTCGTCCCTGCAATAACTGAGGCCAGGTCATCCACCCCGTGGATGTCCTTGCGGGATTCGGGGGTTGGCCCATCGACGGATATCCTCACATATTCGCATCCGTCCGCTGCTGCATCCACAATTTCTGTGGTGAGGTGTCCCCCGTGGGTGACCATTCCCACCTCGAAGCCGATTTCATCTGCTATGCGGAGGATCTGCGGAAAATCGGGATGGAGAGTGCATTCCCCGCCCCCTTTAAAAACTACCCCTTTTACTCCTATGGCTTTGGCTTCATGCAGAATTCTCCTGGCAGTTGAGAGGGGCATGAAGATTCCAGTGTGGATTCCGGGAGGGTCGACGCACCACTGGCAGCGGTGATCGCAGGCGCTGGAGACATCCAGCTCCAGGGTGACGGGAGACGCGTCATTCCCTTGGGCAAGGGCGTTCAATCGATCCCAGTGAGCAAGATACTTATTGGGATTGAACTCTATATCAAAGATATCTGGATGCATCATATCTCCTCGATGGGAATGGCAGAAATGAATGATCAATATATCCAATTCGATCCTGGAAGTTCATTTGCCGGCCAGCCCCCTCATATGATTTATGATATCTGTGGAAGAGTAACCAGCGCTTTCAGTGGTGATAATCACCTTTCCGCCAAGGGTCCTGACCAGGCCGCACTCCTCTCTAACCACAGTTCTTTCCATGTCCTTTTGATGTTTAAAATAGATATCAGGCTTCAGAGATCTTATCACCTCTTTGCAGTCCAGTTCATCGAAGATCACAATGTGATCTGTCGATCGCAGTGCAGACAGGACAGTCACTCTGTCCTCCTGGCTGTAGATCGGCCTGTCGCCGTGCACATTCTTGTCTTGCTTTCTGATAGAGGAAGTGCTCATTGTGGCCACCACCAAGACATCACAGAGGCTTTTGGCGGTGTTGATAAGCCTCACATGTCCTAGATGGATGAGATCGAAGCTGCCCGATACGAGTCCGATCTTCAATTTTCCATTTATTTTGAGATTTAGGGATTCTAACTTGGCCCAATCCAGCAGTTTTGAGGAGATTCTGGAAGGTTCCTGCAGCTCATCTTCAATACCGGTCCTTTCCATTATCCTCTTCTCAGCATATCTTCTAAGCTCCTCATCTGGCAGGGCTGTAATCAATAGACTATTCCTCATATCTCCCTGCAAATGATTATGATTAAATTCCTCTATCGAGGCGTCGGGATCGAGAATCACTCCATCAACCAGGGCGAGGGATCGGAGGAACTCCGCTATATGGTCAATGGGTATAAGATCAGGATAATAGCTTCCTTTAATTACCATTAGTGTGCGAGCCGCATACTTTCTCATGTCCTCTAAATGGCGAATCAGTGCGGCATCGATTATGCCTATTTTCCGAGCGATCATAATAATCGAATCGGACATAACTAACCTACACTTTTTGCTATCTTCAAGGCATCTGCATAATCATTCTCTTTCCATTGCTTTCCTTCATCCCACAAATCATTAAATTCTTTTAAAAAAAAACTTAAAACATAGACTTCCAGGGCGTGCGACTTTGAAAACCGGCTTTCCATAATAAGGTGAATTGAATGAAGCCAGTTCTATGTAGAGGATCGCATCGTTAGATATGGAATCTCTGCTACATTTATTAGGAAAATCAATAATTACTATTGAATATGGTGGCAAGTAATTTATTACTTTTATCTCAATTTCCGCCCCAATATTTTTCAAAAATTCGCAATGATTATCTCTCTCTTCCTTCTTTATATTTTTGCTCTTTAATCCATGCTTTTGGCTCAAATACATTTGGAAAGCTTGATCCTCTCCCTCGGTTGGATTTAAGCACAGCATCTGCACTTTTTTATACTGGGCCTTAAGTATACTCTTTAAGAGATTCTTATGCCATCGTTGACCGGTCCGGGAGAGAATTCGAATCCTTCCTGCCCTCTCCATGTCCCTCTTGATGTCTTCTTTAATATCGTCAAATTTTTTGAGCACTTTGCCGACTTCTGGCTCCTCTAGATCGCATATTATCATTTTGAGTTCATCGGTTTGGTGAAGGACTTTGCCCATCACTAGGGGTATTGGAGATAAGATGATAATAACCAGCGATAAAATAATATCTGTATCGATGTCAATCATAGAGCTGAATATATCAAGTACCAGTATGATTAAGGCTACTGATATCAGAAAGGCGGTCAAAAGCCAATCCCACTTGTTTAATATTTTATCCAAAATGGTCATAGTCGGTTCTCTCTCCAATTGAATATTCAGTCTCCAAATGCAAATAGCAATAAGGATCAAATGCCGCAGGATCCTCTCTCATTATGGGACAGTTACCAATGCAATTTCCATCCAGATAATAATCGCACTCCTTGCATTTTTGATGTTTATATCTATCGAGATCGCGATATATGGACCACCTGGAGCTATCATTCCAGATCTCCAGGAAATCCTCCTCCAGCAAATTCCCTGCTACATACCTCCTTCTGGTTTCAGGTGCAGCATCCGGATCGGATGCCGGAGAATAGGAGCAGCCATAAATCTCACCGGCAGGCGATATCACTGCTCCTTCTCTTCCCGCTGCGCAGGATTTGCTTTTTAAATAGATTCTGTCGTTCTCCGCCGTTGGCTCAAGATCCAATGTGGTGACAAATTTTATGTTAAACTCCCGTTTGAGCCTCTTGAGCCCGGAGATGAACTCCCTGAACTCTGCCGGATCGAGCTGCAACTTACGGGTGACTGGATCATTGGTCATCGGCCTCAGAGGTATGCAGTTTAATGATTCCACGCCATTATCCTCGCAAATCTCTGCAAGTCTCCGCAGATCTTGATAGCGAAAATGGCTCCGGCGAATGAGAGTGTTTATTCGTATCCTCACACCCTTGTCCTTCAGAACTCTGAGGGTGGCAATGGCCCTATCAAAGTTTCCCGGGCCGCGGATCTCAGAATTGGCTGCCTCTGTGCTGCCATCAATGGAGAGGATAATCCAGTCGATTGGTGCCTTCATGACCTTCTTCAATATATTCAGGGAATAGATTCCGTTGGTCCCCATGGAGATGTAAAATCCCATTGTGAACAGCCGATCGATGATATCGAAAAGGTCGCTTCTCTGAGTCGGCTCTCCTCCTGTGCACCTGATCTCATAGACTCCGGCAGAATACAAATCCCCGGCGACTTTTATGATTGTATCAAAAGGCATCTCAAGAGAGACATCACCCCTTCGATTGAAGCAGGATTTGCAGTTTAAGTTGCACCTCCTGGTAAGCTCCCAGTAGATCCTTCGAGGGGCAGAGGCAAAGTCTGGGGTCTTTGGGTAGTTGGTATCGATCAGAGGCTCAGTGTATTCAGGCAGCAATGCCGAAATAGATCCTTCATGATGTTGCTGGGTTCCGGCTGGCTTTCCCTCTGCTGCTCCAAGGCTGCTTACCCGCCCTTCCCATCGATCAAATAGCTCCCAGCCATCCCATTCTCTTCTCAGCCGGTATCTGGGCCTGGTTTCAGGGCTCATCTTCCAAGTCTCCTTTGGATGGCAGGCAACTGGCCATACAATAAAGATCCTTTTCCCCAAACCTTCCATTTAAGCCAAGGATTCGAGCAGGGCAGCCCCCCCAGCATTCTTCTCTTAAATGATAATCGCAAATCTGGCAATCAGGATGTAATAATCTGCATCCAGCCGGAATTTTGCCCATGAGATTCTGGAGGGACTCTCCTCTATACGAACCGATCAGGCATTCCGGCCTGTTGACCAGGAAACCACAGGGGTAAGCTTTGCCGTCTGCTGCTATGTGGATGGTGGCCCCTTTCCGGACGGGGCAGTTCTCTCTTTCCATCAGTCTGCCGCCGATGAGGTCAAAGCATTTTCGCACTTGTATGCCTCGATTGCGCAGCCCTTCCAGCCTGTACATCCAGCGGAAGTATTTATGGGGCTCCATCATAAGGGAAAAGTCCGCCCTTCCGAGAGGACAGACGGGATTGAATGCCAGAACTATTGAAAACTTCTCACCCAGTTCTGCCAGCTCTTCTATCTCTTTCCATCTTATGCTTGAACTAAGAAGGGTATTTATCCTTATCTCAGTCTCATTGGAAAGCGTTTTGACATTCTCAAGTGCCTTAGAGGTCACTCCTTTTCCTCTGAAAAGGTCATTGGTCTCTATCCCATCAATAGACACTATGAGGCTCAGCCCTTCTCTTGCCAGTTGTGATATCTTTTTTGCCGGCTCCTGGCCGAAAAATCCATTGGTCTGGAGGATAACCGCCAGACCCCTATCCTGCAGCTCCTTTATCAGCGGGAAGATATCACTTCTCTGCAAAGGCTCTCCCCCCGTCAACTGGATCTCAGTTATCTTCAAAATATCAACAGCCTCATCCACCAGGCACAGGATCTCAGGCGTGGTCAATATCGCTTCTTCCGCAAAGCCGCCATCATTGAAGCAATGGCTGCAGCTGAGATTGCAGCCATTAAATACATTAATGTAAAATCGTTCCTGTTTGGCCATTGTCATCCGTTATCATTTGTTTAATCTGATTTTCACTGGTCGGTCTTCCTTCATCCAGGGGTTGACAGGATGTGCAGTTCTCGCAGGGTATTTGATTGGCGAATCTTATAAGGGAATAATCCCCACTGATCTGGGCCTCCCTGACCATATTCAGCTTTTCCGAGCGCCAGATATCCTTTATGTGCTGCTGATTCACATCACCCAGCACTAGATCAACACGTCGTTCTAGTCTGAAGAGCTCGTTAAAACATAGTATCGCCTTTCCATCACAATCGATATTGAATCTGGCCCAGTGAACAAGGCATCGAATTCCATTTCGAGGTTTTCCATCTCGTCTTGGCATGATGGAATTATAATCATGATAGCTGCGGATGAAGGCATCATCCACAAGGCCGCTTTCTTTCCAGTATCTCACAAAGGATGCATCATAGTTACGATCTTCGCTCTCCACTCGGCTGATCAACAATCTGGTATCAAGATCTTCCTTCTGAATGACTTTTCTTAATAATTTGATATTATCTGTCACCTGTTGAAATTCATCTACCCCCTTTGTTCTCATGTAATCCTGTGGATCATAGCTGTTGGCTGATACTTCTATGATATTGCAGCTTCGAGCGAGATGTTCCACCAAGGATGACCTGGGAGTACAAAGAGATGTGAATAGCCAGGTGCGGACCTTTCTATCGAATGCATATTTGATGGCAATGGGCAGATCTTCCCAAAGGATTGGCTCGCCTACACCGTGAATCCTCAGAGTGGATAGCTGAAAGAATGACATTTCATCAACAATTTTTTTAAATAACTCAAGCGATGTCGTCGAGCCTCCAAACGCATTAATTCGATCAGAGTCTGAGAGAATTCCCACAGGACAATGAACACACCTGCAAGGGCAGAGTCCTCGAATTACGCATAAGTTAACGATGGCAGGAAAGAGATATGCCTCTTCAGAAGCAAATCCAAGAACCTCGAACGTTTTCGTGCTCATGTTTCCTCATCAAAGGGCTATCTTGCTCTCTTTTTGTCGCACTTTGCCTGCGCGGCAAAAGAGCATCTCGACATAATTGTACCATCTCTTAACATCTATCTCAGAGAAATTCTCATGTCTCAGAGCAAATGTAGTGGATCCATTCTTTCCTATCTGGACATAATGGGTGAAGTCCGAGTCTATTATATCATAGCCATAGTCATGCGGCTTTTGAGCAATGGCAGTCCCAGGATACGGTATTAAAGGATATATTGAGTATTCATCAAATGATAGTTCCTTGGCTACTCCAAAATATTTCTCTATGGTTTCATCGCTATCATAGGGCAGACCTACTATAAAATAAGCCCTGATGGCTATTCCCGATCTCTTTGCATTATCGAGGTTCGACTTCTCTTTTCCCGATTGGTTATACTTGCCCAATATTCTTAAGTTATCCGGGTTCAATGATTCCAGTCCTACAGATATATGTTTGCAGCCGCTGCCTGCCAGCATATGACAGTTCTCTTCTGTCAGATCTTCAATTCTGCCAAATGCTCTGAATTGAATGTTCAGTTTCTCAATCTCTGAGAGAAGGAACTTGAGATCGGGATTGCCTGTGAAATTATCATCATTAAAACGGAATTTCGTTATGCCCATATCGATTAGGTATTTAATCTCCTCAGCAACTTTCTCAGGTTTGCGATATCTTATTTTTCTGCTACCTGCTCCCATGATGATGCTATTGCAATGAGCGCAATTGTACTTGCATCCCCGTGAGCTGATCAAACATATGGCCTTCTGGCCATCAAGAAGTCGACTGTAGCTATCGAGATCTACCAAGTCCCAGGCAGGCATTGGGTAGCTATCTATATCATCCCTTCCTTTGCCCTTAATCAGCGATGGGACCTCGGATTCATTCCGAATCGCTATAGCCGCTTCCAAAAAAGCATCCTCTCCTTCGCCTGTTATTACACAATCACATCCACTATCCTCTATAGTGAATTCCGGGATCGCGGTTGGATTCGGTCCACCAAGGACGATAAGCGATCTTTTATCTTTTCGTGCATCCATTTCCCTTATGCGATCGATGCACATCTTGACATGATTATAGTTGGTGCAGAATGCAGTGAATCCATAGATATCGGCATCGGGAATGGCTTCTATTTTTTTCGATATCTCATATTTCGATTTGCAACCAGTCATGTCATATATTTTCACATTAAAATCATTTTCTCTTACTACTGACGCTATATATAGCAATCCCAGAGGAGGCTCCAACCTGTCATCATCAACGCAATCTGACGGTGGATTTATTAATATTATATTTGTCATATATATTATACCACATAATCAAGGCGCTATGACCCAAATGACGATAACGTTTCTCAATTTTGCAAATGCTTCAGCCTCTTTGAATCTTCCATGTTTCCCTGATAAACGCTCCAGTATCTTTTTGCCATCATTCAAGTCTTTTAAACGGTCAAAGCCTCCAAGGCCTATTTTTGTGTTATTTGAGGTGAAGTCCCCATACGATTCGACTAGCATATTAATCAATTCTACTACTGTCATCGCTAGATCGAGCCTTAAATCATGTGGATCTCTATTATTATTATCAGCTATTCCATCATCTACCACTTTCTTGAGCAGAATCTTCAGAAAACCTAGCATATAATCAAGTTTACATATAAATGCGAACCTTGTGTAGAAATCTTGCTTCACGTTGATATCGCGAAGGCATGCCACAATTGGCATTATATCATTGATCTCATCATTTCTTATAAACCAGTTACTGGCCTTTGGGTCGATGAACTGATTTCGATTACCTCGATTGCCCCGATCACCTTGATTACCCACGCTTCCTTTTTTCTTTTCATAATCCTCAAATTTCTTCTCCTTAGCTAGGTCTCTGAAGCCATTTCTCAATAATCTCCTAAGGCGTTCAGAGGTATGGGTCTCAGTGAGTCTCTGCAGCTCGGGTATAATTTCGGTTTGCGTTCTAAAAGAGATTGTTTCCTTGTGTATCATCTCCAAGTCGTCCATGGGAAAAGAACAGGATATATTAACTAAATTATTATATAATTTTTTAGATATGTTATCATGTGCCCTTTTAACTACGGCGAAATCGTGCATAATAATTGTAAAATCCTCTCGATTGAGCTTCCCGATACTACCTACAAAGTCTGCTATATTCAATAAAAGTAATTGATCAAGGAATGTATCAGGGTACCTAAACAAAGATATATTTGATATTGGATATAAAACTTCAGAGAAAATCTGATAAGAAACCTCCCCCGTGCCTACCATCGCCAGATAATCATGGAATCTTATCAGATCTGACATGAGAACGATGTCTGAACGACTAAAACCTAAATTGAGGAACTTCTCCCTCTGATCTGATCCTGAGTCTTTTATTATGTCTGCGCCTTCTGGCCCATGCCTGAATTTGGCCATCGACTTACCTATGTCGTGATAAAGTGATAAATATAATAAAAAATGTTTCCTTGTATTCAATTTAGTAATAGTCTGTACTTTCCAAGTTTTTCACTTCAACCACCAACTTTATAAACTGAATCCAATTCTTACATAATCAACTAGCGATAGATATCCGTTTTATGTTAATATTTTGCTATTTAATAACATTTAATTTACCTCTTTACTGCATTACATATGCAAAATCAAAAACTTGGAAACTACAGTAATAGTATTCTTTAACATTCTACACTCATTATTATTTTTTAAAATTGTTTCGTCCAATATTTCATGTAGATCCCTGCTAACCAAAGAATTCATGGCCTTGACCACCCTTGCCACATGGTTCAGGACCCTATATTCCTCCTTGATTCCAGCATCGCCCGCTTTCATCTTTTCAAATAGAGCATAATGTGGTAATTTTTCTTTAAATTCATGTAAATTAGACAAATCATCTTTTTTTAAAATCTCGTCGATGATATTTTCCTTCCACATGATTTATCACCACATATACATGCCTGATTATAGATGATAAACTTTTCCCCACACTGATTGAAACCGTGTCTATCTCCTCTTTAATCAGTTCTAAAAATGCAATATTTGAAGAATTTTGATTAAAATTTTGTGAAATGATTATGAAGTAAAATTTGTGCCCGCAAAATATATCATCAAAAAAAAATAGGCAAGATTTTCTATAATGGTAATAAAATAATTATTTTAAGGGTTATAATATGTATCATTTTGCCTAAATTATTGATTAAAATCAAATGGAGAGCTAGCCAATTATTAATAATCTATTCTTTCCAAGCTTTCCTCAATTTTTATTGATTATATTATTTATATATATTTTTAATTTTAGCTCATTTAGAGCATGAAGTGGTTCGTTTTTCGACTAAGAGGATTAAAATCAAACTGCACGCGGCCACCCCGCCCTAAAGCGACGGAGTATGCTTCGGGCCGCGCGCTGCCGTTCTCCGGAATTCAGAAATCATCCAGTCTTCTTTGACCTGAAGCCCTTGACTTGCACAATCGGACCTCTATTACAGCTTTTCCTTGAGACTACATAATATAGTGCGCCATTGTGTCAGCAGTCACATTTCCTACAGGACGAAAAAATTTGCCACTTGACCATAGATTTCCACCCCAATAGCGTTTTTTCAATTCAGGATGAAGTCTGAACAATCGATAAGGACTGCCTCCTTTCAAGTATTGAACAACTCTTGATAGAGATATGCTTGGGTGGAATTCCAGGAACAAGTGAACGTGATCCTCTACAATTTCCATTGCATGAATCTTGTAGCCTTGCTCCATGCAAATATTTCTAAGGATCAACTCGCAATCCTTTTTAACTTGCCTATCGTAGAATATTCTGTATCGGTACTTAGGCACCAGTACGATGTGGTAGGTTATCTGACCATAGCCATGGCTAAAACTGCGCAACTCCAAGCTTATCACATCCTAGCCATAGGTGGCTGGCACCACCTGTGGCTAAGGTGCTTAAAGGCCTCATTTTAAAAGAAGGAACGGTTTATTGAATTAGATAACAGAAAAGAAGAGGCGAGGGTTCACTTCATCCCCGACCTGAAGGTCGGGGTATTCG
>MTKW01013049.1_pt1 | contig 14034 bp, 15 predicted proteins | sample 1042761 | NCBI WGS metagenome assembly MTKW01 (sample SAMN06205366, study PRJNA360243) | anaerobic digester metagenome | biome: Wastewater treatment plant; feature: Anaerobic digester sludge; material: sludge; isolation source: anaerobic digester fed with sludge from wastewater treatment plant ...
AATTATGACAAATCCTATTTTGAAGGCCCTATGTCCAAAATGGTCGAGCCATATAATAGCCATAACACACGTAGGTTAGACGTGGAAGGGATGATAGAGCTCCTCCTCAAACTTCGTTTCATTAAAGAGGATCTCGGGCTTATTCCCAGAACTCAATTAGAGGCCATTCGTTCTGAATAATGTCGGTAAAGGAAATACTATCTGGATTTAAAGAGAGATATAAGGCTAATCTTCAGGCGAAGCAGGCTTTTCGTCTGCTCATATGGAATTTCATCGCACTTCCACTCAGCTTTGTGACCAATATTGTGGTCACCAGGTATATGGGGGCGGAGCAGTATGGCAATTATCTCTATATTCAGCGCGTACTGGAATTTGCATTTATCGTTCTAAACTTTGGACTTTTTCGCTCGATCAACCGCGCTGTATTGCTCGCTGATACGGAAGAAAAAAGAAGAGAATATTATAGTATAGGATTATTGTACCTTGGAGCGATTTATATTTTGATCGCCATCTCCCTGGTATTGGCGGCTTTCATTATGCCCAATTTTTCCGAGAAAGGTATTAGGGAACTATTTTTGTGCATTGTTCCTTTTTGTTTCATCTTTTATTTCCATCATCTTCTCGAGCAGATATTGCCGGCAAACAACCGCATTGACTTACTGATCATTGAACGTTATTACCCTAAAATTTCGTTTTTCGTATGCTCCGGGGTGATATATTGGTTGTTCAAAGGTAACGATACTCTGAATCCGGTCATTGTGGTATGGTCTTTCTTTCTTACGACTCAGTTGATTATCTATCTTTATGTGACGTTTAGACTCAAACCTAAATTTACGAACGTGAGGGAGAGATTGCGTGAAGTGTTCAGGTATAATAAAGAATACGGTATCCACGTTTACTTTGGTGATCTCTTCTCCACTGCATTTGCTGCATTGATGCCTCTCTTAATCAGCCATTTTAGTATCGACAATGTAGATGTGGGATTTTATTCCCTTTCACTTATGCTGGCATCACCTTTATCCTATATTCCTATTGTGATTGCAACTTCTCACTATGCCAAGTTTGCGAATTACAAAGCAATCCCCAAAAAACTGTTTTTAGTTACAGGAGCTTTTTCCCTTTTTGGATTGATTTGTTTATGGATTATTGTAGGACCATTTGTGAATATCTTTTATACACCCGACTTTAAACCGGTGATTTTTCTCACCTTTATTACAAGCATCGGTACATTGTTGTATAGTTTATCGGATTTTATTTCAAGGTATCTTGCCTCACAGGGTGATGGCAAGGCGTTGCGTAACAGTTCATGGATTGTGGGTTTTACCACCTTGTCGTTGAGTCTTCTATTGATTCCCAAATATAAAGCAACAGGTGCATCGATTACTCATGTGGTAGCCGGTATTGTTTATATCGGAACTATCTTTTTTTATTATTTCAAACGGGTGAAATTCAATAAAACTGACGCTGGTAAGATAATTTAGGCCAAATAACTTGACTTTTAGTTATCTGTAAAGATTTTTATTTCTTATTTTTTATTCTATCTTTGCTGTTCAGAATAATTTGGGATTAATGTATTAAGATTTAAAGTTGTTGAATTTCAGCAAGTTAACTAACTTGCAAAAGTTAAGTAAATAGTTATGGCAAACAAGCAAATAAAGTTATTCAATGTTTTTATGCCTGAGACTGCCATTGCAGCTCTCAACCAGACTCTATACTCCGGCTTTGTTGCAGAAGGACCGAAAGTCAAGGAATTTACTCAGATGGTATCGGATTATTTGCAGAACCAGCGGACGATGATGGTCAATAACTGCACTATGGCACTTCAGATTGCATGTCATCTTTCTGATGTGCAACCCGGAGATGAAGTGATTACTACGCCTTTGACCAGTATCTGCACCAATGTCCCTATTCGTCATCTTAAGGGAAAACCGGTTTGGGCGGATGTGGATCCGACAACCGGTATGTCCGATATCAATGATGTGGAGAAACTTATCAACAAGAGGACAAAGGCTATCATGCTCCTCCATAAGGATGGGGATATCGTAGATCTGGATAAATACGTGGATCTTGCCAAGTCTTATGGTGTCCGTCTTATTGAAGATTGTGCTCACACGTATGGTGCCAAGTACAACGACAAGATGATTGGTAATCACGGGGATATTTGCTGTTTCTCTTTTCAGGCAATCAAGCATTTGACTACCGGAGATGGTGGTTGTATGACTTTTCAGGATGAGGAACTCTACGAACGAGGTAAAAAACTAAAATGGTTGGGGGTTGATCGTGACAAGCGTGATGGTAATCCCTGGCTTTCCGATATTACCGAATTGGGTTATAAGGCAAACATGAATGACATCTCTGCCACAATAGGAGTTGAGGCACAGAAGGTTATCGAACCGATTATCGAAAAATATCATCATAATGGAGAACTGTTCACAAAGACACTCAAGGATATGAATATACCCGGAGTTACTCTGATTCGTCGTGATCCTAAGGCATATTCCGTTTATTGGACCTATGTGATAATGTCTGAAAAACGAGATGGTCTTTGTGCATATCTGGAAGAAAATGGTGTTTTTGCCGAACAGAACCACCCAAGGAATGACGTATGGACCATCTTCAAGGATTCCCGCAGAGAACTTCCGGGAGTGGATTATTTTGCCGCCCGGGAACTTTCTTTGCCTTGCGGATGGTGGGTGGATGATGAGGATATTTATAGAATCTGCGATCTTATTAAGAATTATCACAAAAAAATATAGCTGAATTGAACTGGAAAAAACCATTTGATGAACTGGAACTTGTTTTACATACCGATCCTCGTGGCTCCCTTTTCGAGGTGTTGAGGTTTGAAGACTTCAATATTCCCGAGGGCGGTTACGTTTATACTTTTTCCATCAATCCTCATTACCGTCGGGGAGACCACTATCATCATAAGAAGGAAGAATGGTTTACTTGTGTCTATGGCACGGCCAAGGTATTGTTATCCACTGTGGATGGCAAGCATCACCGTGTTATTGAATTGTCTGCTGACAAACCCTCATTAGTATATGCTCCTGCAGGGACCACACATGCACTGATTAATCAAGGAGAGAAGGTGGCGGTGCTTGTATCTTATGGTACAATTCCACATGTAGATGAGGATAAGGATACTTTCTATCAAAAAGCATGTCCTGATTTGGAAATAAAGTTGTAGAAATATGTATATACCGATTATTCGCATCGGGCCTTTTCCGTATGGGCAAGCATCTGCTAATCGAGTTCTTTCCTATGCTGTGGAGATGGCTAAGTTAGGTCACGAGGTAGAGGTGATCAGCCTTGTTACTTATGATCAACCTTTTACAGATGAGGAAAGAGATGATTTGATGATGCATTCTGCAATTTCCTATAGGGGGGTAAATGTGCATTATGCTTCAGGAAGGGATTTTTGGCCGAGGGAGAAAGGGAAGAAGGTAAAGAAGTTGCGGTTGTATTTGAAAGGTGTTCTAGGAGCAACTAAGTTGCTTAAAAGAAGAAAAGGAGAATATACTTCCATTATGATGTATAGCTCATGGGGTTTTCAGTACTTTTGGTTCTCTTTCGTTGCCAAAAGAAATAATGCAAAACTGGTTGTAGAGTGTGCTGAGTTGCCTTCTATTGAGCAGAATAAAAGCAAGTATGAGAAATCATTTATAGGACGCTTGTTCATTTATTTTACAAAGAAGGCTTTCAAAAAGCCGGACGCATGGATACTTGAAACTCAGCATTTGGTTGATTATTATATTCCTCTTGGAAAGACGAATTGCCCCTACTTAATTGTTCCCATGACGGTTGATATTGCCAAATATTCAGAACCGAGTAAGACATTTTCTCCGTATTCTCCTTATATAGCTTATTGTGGCAATATGGCAGAAGCAGATGGTATTTCCATCCTGATAAAGGCTTTTGCTTTGATTGCAGACAAATTCCCTTCCTATAAATTGGTTCTGGCCGGAGATTCGCCGGCTGTGCCTGCTCAGAAACAATTGGTTGAAGAGTTGGGTCTTGACAATCGTGTTGTTTTCTTGGGTAGGATTGAGTCGGAAACGGTTCCGCAATTTCTTACAAATGCATCCTTTTTGGTCCTAGCAAGTCCTACTTCTGTTAGAAGCACTACCACGATGCCTTGTAAAGTGGGGGAGTATTTATGCACAGGCAATCCTGTAGTAGTAACTAATCTGGGTGAGATACCTAAATATCTTACAGATGGGGTATCGGCGTTTCTTCCGGAAGCGGATAGCCCTGAAAAATTTGCCATGGGGCTGGAAAAGGCCATTATTACGGATAGGGACACTCTGAAGTCTATCGGAAGAGAAGGATATAAGGTGGCAGAGGCGAATTTTAATAGTACTGTTCAGGCAAAACGAATAGTGGAATTTTTGATTGAGTTGGCTGATAAATAGGGCTTATGGTTGCGTTTCAAAAGGTGAAGTTTTCGAAGTTAGATTTTTTATTACTGCTGATTTTTCTGCTTTTTTTGGAGGGATCATCATTTTTTTTGGCATTCGAGCCATTTGTAATAGGGGTATTTCTCGTACTCTTGGCAATATTTCTGTATAGGAAATGTAGTTTTGATGTAGAATTCTTCATTGTATTGGCACTCTGGATTGCGATTAATTTTATATCCTATCTTGTTAATGACAAGTTACCTATAAACACTTTTCTTGGTTCGATTTTAAGAATGTGTATTCCATATTTTGTGGTAAAAATCATAGGTGCCTCATTCTTTGAAAAATTATTCCGTTTTTTTTATATCCTAGTCATAATATCCTCCTGTTTTTATATAGTAGAAGTAATTGCACCCTCATTCGTGAATAGTCTTACTCCATACCTGAACTTTTTAGTGCACGGGAGAATGCTCGCAAATGGAGATTTCTATATCATTGTTTATAATCATCTTGGCGAGCTTGCTAAATATTATGGTATTTTTCCGAGGAATTGCGGTTTCATGTGGGAACCGGGTGCATACGCGTGGATTCTCAACTTTATGATAGTCTATAAGTTGCACAGAGACAATTATGTGCTTGATAAGAAAATTTTACTACTTGTTCTTGCCCTTGTTTCGACATTCTCAACAGCAGGTTATTTTGGTTTGTTTTTCATAATTATCTTCTATCTCATCAAGCGTGGAACCAGAACAGCTCTATTGCTGCTTCCTTTTGCTTTGTTGGCTTTTGTGTATGGCTCTGTGAAGTTGTTCAATACGGCTGATTTTATGTCAGAAAAAATAGATGCTTATGAGGAAGCAGGAATGGAGGTGAGAGAGCAAACATTTGGCGAAGAATCCTGGGAAAGAGTTAATCGTATTGCCATGGGTAGAATCAGTCTGGAGAATTCTTTAGTGCATCCCTGGGGAGATGGTATCAATTTGAGCTCCTATATTGTGAAAAAATATGGAGAGATAACCGCTGCCAATGCATTGGCAGCGTTATTACGCGCGTGGGGATGGTTAGGTTTCATTGCGTTTGCCATTGCTGTGTGGAGATTTAACCCTCCAGGTCTTAGAAAAGGTTTTGGTCCATTCTTATTAATACCTTTATTTATTTCACTTTTTTCAAATCCCTATAGTTCGTGTCAGTATTTTATATATGCGATTTTTTACTATTCAATTATTTGTAAGAATTTTAAAGCTGTAAGATTTGTTGATGCCTATATCATAGAATAAACTAATAGAATTTTGGAATATAATTCAAAATATAGTGCTTTTTGGAGGTGAATATTTTTTTGAGTAGTGTTGGAATAATTTGAAATGAACATTTACAATAATGAATATTTTATACGTTGCCCGATTGAGTGACAGTAAGTTAAAGGAAAAGCTTGTGCCTTTAGCAAATTCCCCTTATATAGACAATATATATGTTTTAAGGGATTTTCCCGGTGTCAATTTTGACAGTAAAGTCATCTATCTGTCTCCTAAAAGGCACTTTAAAACTATATTTAGGCATATCCCAAAATTTTTCAGAGGTATTTATTATTGTCGTAAATTTAAAATTGATGCAGTATTTGGGGTTTTAAGCAAACCTCATGGGTTTATTGGAAAGACGATAGCCTTTTTTACTCATTTGCCGTACGTTCATCTTATCATTGCCGGCTATCAAGAGTTTTCTAACTACGGAAATAATTTTGAAAAGTTGGGTTGTTTGATATTTAGACATTCAGCTTTTACAATGGTAACAGGTACTCGAACTAAAAAATATCTTGAGAGTATGAAGTTCAAGCCCAACAGAGTTGTTGTTATACCTAATATCCCGGACAACGTTTTTCTAAATTTACAAAATATTTCCGCAATTGGAGAGAGGGAGTATGATATTATTTTTATGTCACGCATTGATAAAGATAAGAACCTCGAACTGTTGTTGAAAGCATTATCAATTTTGAAAAAGAAATACTATCCAAAAGTATTGGTAGTTGGTGATGGGCCGGATCTTGTGAGAATGCAGAATCTAGTTTCCGAATCAGGTTTGAATGAGTATGTTGATTTTAAAGGCTATATCTCTAAAATAGAAGATAAAATAGATGCATACACAAAAGCGAAGATTTTTGTCTCCACTTCCAAAACTGAAGGTTTCCCTGTATCTTTGCTCGAAGCAATGTGTTGTGGCTGTGTGCCATTAGTCTCAAATGTCGGAGATATTGCGGATGCGATCGAACAAGGAGTTAATGGTTATCTGTTTGATGACACCGATAATCCTAAGGAATTAATACTATATTTATCAAAGTTGTTTGATAACAAGTCGCAGTTAATAAGAATGAGTGAAGAGTCCCGCAAAATTAATCGTAAGATTTCAGTGAATAAGAATACCGAAATTTGGAATGGTGTACTGTCCAAGCTTCAATGTGATAAAATCACAGGTACCCGATAAAATACAAATGAGTTAATATCAAATTATATGAAAAGTAAACTGTTTTTTTATCTTTTGGGGCTGACGAATGGATTCAACATGTCAGCTTATAAGCGTTTTGTAAACGAGAGTCAATACTGGTCGCCAGAACAGATAGAAAAATACCAAATGGAGATGCTAACTCCTCTTTTGCAGCATGCCTTTGATCATGTCCCCTACTATCGCAGATTATTTGATTCTCTTAACCTCAAGCCTATTGATATTAGGAAAACTTCAGACCTTCATATATTGCCTGTTATTCGGAAGCAGGATATTATGCAAAATCCACATGATTTCATACCTGACAATTATAAAAATTTTAAACATAAGAAAGGACATACAGGTGGAACTTCCGGCTCACCTTTCCCTTATTATGTAGATATAAAAGCATGGGGGATGAACTGGGCTGTTAATATGCGTACTTTTGATTGGGCAGGTTATCAATATGGCAAAGACCGTTTGGCTGTTATGGCAGGAGGATCGTTAGTGCCTACTGAAGGTAAAGGGTTTAAGAAGAGAATTATGCACTATGTTAATAATTACTTTACCATGCAAATTACACACATGGATTCAACTATTATGGATGAGTATTATTCTGAAATTAAAAAACAGAAAATACGATTCTTAAGAGGGTATCCGAGTGCCATTTACTCTTTCGCAGAATATTTGTCAGAAAAACAAAAACAATTGCCTTTGGAGGCTGTTATTACTACTGCCGAGATGTTATATCCTCATCAACGGGATTTAATGAAAAAGGTCTTCGCTTGCGATGTTTTTGACACTTATGGTTGTCGAGACGGTATGGGAATGGCTGTAGAATGTGAAAAACACAATGGAATGCATATTTGTCCTGAGTTGAGCATCATGCATATTGTGGATGAATCAGGTCAGGAGGTTAAAGCCGGAGATACCGGTGAGGTAGTTTTGACCTCGTTATACAACTATAGTATGCCATTCATTCGATATGCACCGGGCGACATGGCTATTAAATCGGATAAAAAGTGTGATTGCGGACGCTCGTTTCCAATGATAGATAAAATAATTGGACGTTCGTCTGATATTATTAAATTAATCAACGGACGTGTAATAAACGGATTATCTATTCCATTTGAGGAGTTAACGACTGAGGTCGAAAAATTTCAAATTGTACAAGAGGCTTCGGATAGGGTTGAAGTTTTATTAGTTCCCAGAGGTGAACTCACTCAAGAACATATAGAATCTATTGAAAAAATGCTTTCATTTCATTGTGGAGAAGAAGTAAAAGTTAAAGCTAAAATTGTTGACTCGATTGAGGTGCCTAAATCTGAAAAATTCAGATATGTTATTTCTAAAGTTCATTAGATTGGTGAAACACAGCATCTCAAAAAGTGCTTTTTTTGTTGTGAGTGTTTGAAAATCACATAATTATTAGATTTTTAATGAGGTGTTAAAATAATATTGATTTAAAAAAATGTCTATAGTTACTCGCAGACCACTGTGGTCAATAATCAAAGGGGTATGGACTCATTCCTTAAGTATTTTGACAATGTTTACGTTTCCATATCAGGTTACAGTTTTTTTTCACAAATTAAGAGGAGTCCATGTCGGAAAGAAAACTCATATTGCGAGAGGTGTGATTCTTGATGATAGGAATCCGGATTTGATATATATTGGAGCGGGAGTAGCAATCACTTCCGGAGTTATGATTCTTTGTCATCAAAGAGATTTAACAAATTATAAGCCTGGAATGTACGCTATGCATTGCCCATTTAAGGAGGGAAAAGTAATAATCAAAGATGGAGCTCACATAGGTATCGGTTCCATCATTATGCCTGGCGTTACAATAGGCGAAGGAGCAGTCATTGGAGCAGGGAGCGTGGTTACACGTGACATTCCGCCATATTGCGTTGCCGTAGGAACGCCCGCAAAAGTGATTAAGACATTTCAACCGAAGGAATAAAGATCTTTGAGACGACATAAAAAGTTATGCGAATTTGGATTGATATTACAAATACTCCTCATGTGAATGTGCTGATGCCTATTTATAAGCATCTGAGAAAACAAGGTCATGAGTTGATTATAACAGCAAGAGATTTTTCAGAGACAGTGCCATTGCTTCGACAAAATGGTATTGAACCGATAGTTTACGGTTCACATCAAGGTAAAAACAAATTAAAGAAATCTTTAGGGTTGGTTGCACGACTCATTAAATTGGTGTTCGGGGTACCAAAATTTGATTTGGCTTTTTCGCTTGGCGGGGTTTATACATCGTTGATAGCAACGCTTCGGCGTAAGAAATCAATCTCGTTTTCAGACAATGATTTCTCGTCACATAAGTTTCTTACTTATATGTTGAGCGATTATTTTATTTTTCCTAAATACTTGAAATATCAAAGCCTCCAAAAGAAATATAAGATAAAGAATCATCAAATAAAAACTTTCGATGGTTTTAAAGAGGATATTTATATTGCCGATTACAAAGTCGATAAACATTTTTTAGAGCAATTACCCTTTAAGGATTTTATTACAATTCGCCCAGAGAATCTTAAGGCTGCATATGTGCCCAAAGATGCTGTTACCATCATTCCTCAACTTTTCGAAGTCTTTAAAGATGAAAATATTCTTTTTTTGCCGAGGTATGAATCTGAGAAGAGATTTGCGGAAGGATATGAGAATATCTGGTACCCTGAAAAACCACTAGTTGGATTAGATGTCTGTTATTATACCAAAGCCATGTTGACGGGTGCCGGGACTTTCGCTAGAGAAGCTGCTTTGTTAGGCGTTCCGGCTGTGAGTTTTTTCCCAAGAAATGAATTTCTTACGGTTGACGTAATTTTACAAGAGCAAGGAAAAGAATTCAAATCAAGAAATCCACAGGAAATCAAGAATTATGTCAATAATGCCAAGCGATCGAAGGTGTCTTTGGAAAGAAGCAAAATCGTTTTGCAAGAGGTGCTTGATATTTTTGATAGTATTATTAACGAAGTTGAAATAAAATAAGCCATGGAACATATCACACTAATAGCCGGTGCACGTCCCAATTTTATGAAGATTGCTCCGTTGATTCATGCAATACAAAAGGCGCAAAGTGAGGGCAAAAACATTAGCTATCGTTTAGTGCATACCGGTCAACACTACGACAAGAACATGTCCGATACTTTTTTTGAGGAGTTGTGTATCCCACAGCCAGATGTCAATCTCGGTTGCGGTGGCGGAACACAAGCCGAGCAGACTGCCAATATTATGATGGCATTTGAAAAAGAGTTGGTAGCGTATCCCACCGATTTGGTACTTGTGGTAGGCGACGTCACTTCCACCATGGCTTGTTCGATTGTAGCCAAAAAACTTAACACTAAGGTGGCACATGTTGAAGCGGGCATTCGCTCGTGGGACCTAAGCATGCCAGAGGAAATCAACCGTATGGTTACTGACGCGTTGGCTGATTATATGTTCACCACTACTCATGTGGCCGACAGGAACCTTCTTCGCACTGGGGCGGTGTTGGGCAATGCCCAAAATAGCGACATCGATGCATTGATCGAGGACAAGTATGCTTTCGAGCGTGTACCGCAAAGGATATTTCGTGTCGGTAACGTAATGATTGACACCTTGTTGAAAAATCGTTCGCGTTTCCGAAAGCCGAGATTGTGGGATGAATTGCAACTCCGTGAACGTGAGTACATCATTGTGACCATGCACCGTCCGGCCAATGTGGATGAGGAAAATCATTTGCGCCAACTTATTGAGCAAATAATCACTAATGTGCACGGCTTACCTATAGTATTTCCGATTCATCCACGTACTGCGAAAATATTTTGTAATCTTTGGGGTGATGAATCGCAATTGAAACGGCGTTTTCCCAATCTTCACATATCTGAGCCAATGGGCTATTTGGAATTCAATTATTTGGTGGAACGCGCCAAGGCAGTCGTTACCGATAGTGGTGGCATTACCGAAGAAACCACCGTAATGGGCATTCCATGTATTACTCTGCGCGATAGTACAGAACGTCCTGAAACTTGCACCATCGGTACCAATGAACTTATCGGCACAAAACCCGAAGCCATCAAACCTGCTTTGGACTTGCTCTTTGCCGGACAATGGAAGAAAGGTGCTATTCCTGAGCTTTGGGATGGCCATGCGGCTGAGCGAATTGTGGAAATATTACTAGAGTTATAAAAGGTAATTTTTTTGAAAAATCATGTGTTAAGCTCACACCAGAAACAGAATGATGGAGATAGTTACATACGCTGCAGGAGTAATTGTTGATGCAGATTTCGATAGAATATTAGATGAATATAGCGTGTAATATACAATCCTAGTAACATTATTGATATGAGAATTATTTACTTGATCACATATTACTTGATTGCAAGAAAACTCCCAAAATCAACTATACATATAGTGGGAATGGAAAAGATGTTAATGTAGGGAACGATATAGGAATTGGAAAAAATTTTAAAGACTTGAATCGAAAGCTAATAATAAAAAATTATTTATTAATGGGAGAAGATGTACTTATTTTGGGTGGACAGCACAACTTTGAAAGAATCGATATTCCTGATTTTGCTATTGTTGGTGGAAACCCCGCCAAATTATTCGTTTTAGAAATGAAATAAAATCCGAATTATCAGTATAGCTTTAAATAATATGGATTTTACTATAAAAATTTATCGTTTACTGTTGGAGTCTTTATTAGGTGCAGAGTATAAGTTTATCACATTTCATGAATATCTTACCTCTTCTCTGCCTGATAAACTTGTAGTGTTAAGGCACGATGTCGATTTACTACCGTTAAACTCTTTGCACACAGCTCGTATTGAACATGATTTGGGAATTAAAGGAGTTTACTATTTTCGGTCAGTTCCCGAAAGTTGGGATGAAAGTGTTATCAAAGAGGTTGCTGAATTGGGACATGAGGTGGGATACCATTACGAAAATTTGACAATATGCAAAGGAGATTTACAAAATGCATATCATGATTTTCAGACTAATTTGCAAAAACTACGTAAATTAGTGCCTGTAAAAACTATTTGTATGCATGGCAGTCCACGCTCGCCTCACGATAGCAGAGAAATTTGGAAAGAGTATTCATACAAAGATTTAGGCATAGTAGGGGAACCTTATTTTGATGCTGATTTCTCTAAAATATTTTATCTTACAGATACTGGCAGACGTTGGGATGGATATAAGGTTAGCGTGAGAGATAAGATAGTAGACTATCAAGGGGAGTGGGATAAGAGAGGGTTAACGTTTCATACCACAAAAGAAATTATTAATGCCATTGATGCAGACAAATTGCCTGATAAAATAATGATAACCGTGCATCCGCAACGCTGGAATAATTTTGGGCTATCATGGATAAAAGAGTTACTTTTGCAAAATCTAAAGAATATTGTAAAACGATTTATCGTCAGAAAAATATGATCAAGATAGTTGATACAAGGGTACCCTCACTCATCAAATTAGAAAGAAGAATATAAAAACAACACATATTTACGATTTATCGGCTTAGGAAGTTTAAACTCCAGTGTTTTTTTTATAAAATTTAATTACTATGAAATTAAGTGATTTGTATATTGGCCAAGAAGAAAGAATGTCTGCCCAGTTTTCTATGGAACAAGTAAAGGCTTTTGCCGGCATTACACAAGATTTTAATCCGGTTCATCTTGATCCGGTATATGCCACTCAAACTATATTCAAGGGCAATATTGTACATGGTTTTTTAGTGGGATCGCTTTTCAGTGCCATTCTCGGCACCAAGATGCCGGGAGAGGGATCTATTTATTTAAAACAGGATATGAAATTTGTAAAACCTGTTTATATTGGTGATACAGTAACGGCTGTTGTTTCTATCACTGATATTAATTATGAAAAGCAACTGGTAACGCTAAATACTACATGTATTAATCAAGACGGTGCAGTTGTTATTGAAGGTAGTGCTTTGGTAAAAAAAATGGATATGTAGATAGAAACCATAATGTGGTCAAATGGCCAACTAAGATAATGATAACCCGATATTCGCTACGATGAAATATTTTTGGGTTATTATTGATAAAAGAGTTACTTTTGCGGAACTTAAAGAATACCATAACTAATTATATTAAATTACAAAAAAATAAAAATTATTTTTTTAGTTTCTAATTTTAAAAATACACTAATGAATACAAAAATCAGTCATCTCGTATATATAGCGTTGTCCCTGCTCCTTTTAGGCGGTTGTGCATCACAAAAAAACATCACCTATATGCAAGATGTAACGAGAAATTACCGTCAAACAATAGTACACGATTACGATGTTCGCATCAATAGCGATGACCTACTCTCGATTATGGTAAACAGTAAAGATCCGGAATTGGTGCAGATGTTCAATCTGCCGATGGTAAGTTATCAGGTTACCGCGACCGGATATTCCGGAGGACAATACCGTATGTTAGGATATTTAGTTGATCCAAACGGAAATATAAACTTTCCGCAATTAGGCGAAATTAATGTACGTGGTTTGACTCGTTTTGAACTTTCGGAGCGGATAAGCAGAGAGTTGAAGGAAAGGGGATTGGTCAATGATGCAGTTGTAACTGTGCAGTTTCTCAATTTTAAGGTATCGGTAATGGGTGAAGTAGGACGTCCCGGTACCTTCGATGTGGATAGCGATCGTATTACACTACTTGATGCACTAAGTCTTGCAGGTGACCTGACTATCTATGGACGAAGAGATAACGTGAAAGTGATCAGAGAGGAGAATGGTGAGCGTACCGTGGCTTTAGTTGACCTGCGTAGCAAGAATCTGATGAATTCCCCTTACTACTACCTTAAACAGAACGATATTGTCTATGTGGAGCCGAATAAGGCACGTGCAGGACAACGCGAAATAAACCAGAACCGTTCAGTCTCCACATTTGCCTCCATACTCTCGGTATTGGCATCATTGGCATCATTGGCGGTCGTGATTTTTAGATAATTATAATATAGATAGCTATGGCAAAGAAAGATATTTACGAAGAGAAGGACTATGTCGCTCTTGAAGAGAGGTCCGACCGTGAGAGCACATCATTAGCCGAACTGTTTAATACGGTACTGTTTCATAGAAAATGGTTTATTTTATCGGTATTAATTTGCGGATTGATAGGATTCCTATATGTGCGCAGTACTCCCAAAACTT
>MTKW01002261.1_pt2 | contig 14014 bp, 17 predicted proteins | sample 1042761 | NCBI WGS metagenome assembly MTKW01 (sample SAMN06205366, study PRJNA360243) | anaerobic digester metagenome | biome: Wastewater treatment plant; feature: Anaerobic digester sludge; material: sludge; isolation source: anaerobic digester fed with sludge from wastewater treatment plant ...
CCCTTGATGTGGCAGGCCTTGCCCGAGGGCTGCAGGTAGCCGCGTCTATGGCGTATAAAGCGGTTATGAAGCCTGTGGAAGGTACAATGCTGACAGTAGCCCGGCAAGCTGCTCGTTCCGCTGTGGAATGCAAGCGGAACAACCTCGATATGGTTCAAGCGGTAGAAAAAATCCTCAATGATGCCCAGGACACCCTTGAGAAGACCCCTGAGATGCTCCCAACACTCAAAGAAGCCGGTGTTGTGGATGCAGGCGGGCAGGGGTTGGTATTTTTCTGGGAAGGGTTTGTAAAGTCTATTCGAGGGGAAGCAGTGTTTGCAAGGCGGGATGCCTTGGTTGCCGTTCCTCANNACCTGATTTGGAGTTCAGGTATTGCACAGAGTTCCTTGTGAAGGGGAAAAACCTTCCCCTTGACATGCTTAGACAAAACCTCACCAGGTTTGGCGATTGTGTCCTGGTTGTAGGCACAGATGACGTGGCAAAGGTACATGTTCATACCAACCATCCCGGACAAGTGCTGGAGCACTGCATTCGCCTGGGCGAACTGCATGAGATAAAAATAGATAACATGGCATACCAGCACAATGAGTTCGAAGAGGCAAAATCTAAGCGTGACAGGGTGGTCTCTATTGATTCCGGTGATGATGAACAGGATTCCCGGTATAAGTCAGGTGGAGCAGGGGAGGCTAAACCCAAGGAACAGAAGGTGGAGAAGCCTGTAGGGGTTGTAGCTGTAGCTGTCGGAGAAGGGCTCTCAGAGATCCTCAAGAGCTTAGGCGCTGACGTTATCGTTGAAGGCGGACAGACGATGAATCCCAGCATTGAGGAGCTGAGGGATGCTGTCTACCAGGTGGCAGCAAAAAGTGTCATTATCCTGCCTAACAATGGCAACGTCATTCTTACGGCAGACAAAGTCAAGGAGATTGTATCTGACATTGAAACCGTTGTAATTCCGACGAAAACGATCCCTCAAGGAGTTGCTGCCCTGGTAACTTACAATCCTTCTGTAGATGCCGAATCTAACCGTAGGTCCATGGAAGACATGATATCACAGGTTAGCACAGGTGAGGTTACTTACGCGGTCCGTGCTTCCTCTGTGAACGGATTCTCCATCGATGAGAAGGATTTCATCGGGATAAAAGACGGGGAGCTGTGCTCAACAGGGAAGGATCGAAATGAAGTCGCTATGAGCCTTGTCAGCCAGATGGTGGACTCTGATACTTCCCTGATAACCATTTACCATGGTAAGGATATTCGCTCTGAAGACGCCAACGAACTGGCAGAACGACTTGCTGATGTCTATCCGTATCTGGAGATTGAGGTCCACTACGGTGGACAGCCAGTGTATTACTATATTATTTCCGCTGAGTAAGAACGGACTCAAAAGAAAAGTAAGACGACGGTCTTACGACCGTCATCCCGTGGGAGAGGAGAAACCGGAGGAAGAGCTTATGGGGGAGGGTTTTGGAACCCCGGCACCGCCCAGGTACCGTTATCCTCGGCTCTTCTTTCAAATGTAGTTTATGCCGCAGCAAGTGTTCTATACAATAACGAGCATGGTAAATGCTGCCAATGGAGGTGTTAATCTCTTTGCGGGTTATCGGGGGGAGCGCTAAAGGACATCGCCTGGTCGGAGCAGGAAGTGGAAGAACGCGTCCTATCCCCGACAATGTGAAAAAGTCTTTGTTTGATATTCTCTCTCCGGATATTCCCGATTCCAGGTGTCTCGACCTTTTTGCAGGAACCGGTGCAATAGGGATTGAAGCATTAAGTAGAGGTGCCAGGCGGGTAACGTTTGTCGAGTGTTCACGCAAGATGGTTAACGTTATCCGGACAAATCTGGATATCACAGGCCTCGCATCCTCTGCAAAAGTAATCCAGGGCGATGTTAGAAGGCTTGTGCCTGCCCTATACCGACAGGGAGAAGTGTTTAACATTGTCTTTGTTGATCCGCCTTACGGTCATGGGCTGGTCCCAGAGACTATGGAGATTATCTCCACCTACACACTATTGGATTCAGACGGAATCGTCATTGCAAGGCACGAGTCAAGACAAGAATTACCTGATGAATTCGATGAACTGAAAGCTACCAGACGTGAAAAATACGGTGATACGATAATATCTTTTTATGTGCTCCAACGGTAAGGCGCAAACCATGCTTTTCCCATTCTGTCGATGGAGGACGCAACAATGAAGATAGCAATATATCCAGGTAGTTTTGATCCGGTCACCTATGGCCACCTAGATATTGTTGAACGTGGTGCCGGACTCTTTGACAAACTTATCGTAGCAGTAGCCAAGAACCCGGGCAAGGAGCCTCTTTTTACTGTTGAAGAACGCATCGAAATGTTGAAGGAATCTGTGAAACACCTTCCGAATGTAGAGATTGCATGTTTCCAGGGACTTCTGGTGGATTTTGCGCGGTCCAGGAAAGCCAATGCCATCTTGAGAGGGCTACGGGCTTTGTCAGATTTTGAATATGAGTTTCAAATGGCGTCAGTGAACAGGAAGATAGGCAATATCGAGACTGTATTCATGATGACAGGCAATGAGTACGCATACTTAAGCTCCAGCGCTGTTAAGGAAGTGGCAAGTCTCGGAGGATGTGTAAAGGGCTTTGTCCCTGATCACGTCGTTAAGATGCTTGTTGAAAAGTATAAACGAATGAATATAGATTTTCCGGAATGAGGAGGAATAGCCAGGGTGGGGAAAATAGGTTTAATTGAACTCCTAGACAGGCTTGAAGAAATAATTGAGGACAGCAGGAGAATGCCACTTACTAATAAGGTAATGGTAGACGCGTACGATGTTTTGGAGCTCATTGACAAGATTCGGCTTTCTCTTCCGGATGAAGTGAAGAAAGCAGAAGAAGTGGTCAAGGAAAGAGACAGGATTATTGCTGATGCTACCCGTGAAGCTGAAAACATGAAAGGATCAGCCACTGAGTACCTGAAATCCAAGGTTTCTGAAGAAGAGATAGTCAAGGCTGCCAAGGAAGAATCTGAGAGGATTCTTAATGAGGCCAGGCAAGAAGCTGAAAGCATTCGAAAAGGCGCAAATGAGTATGCAGCTCATGTCCTTACGAAGCTAGACGACAACCTCGCCCGGGCTTTGCAAGTAATCAGGCGTGGAGTTGAAGAACTGGAGAAAGGCTCTATTTAACGCCTTTGACTCGTATGAATACCAGTTGGATTCTCTGGATGAGCCATAAGGCGACAGACAGTGCCACCATGACAGCTATTATTGTCAGGAACTTTGTAAAGGATGAAAGAAGTCTAAGATAATACGGTGCTTGGGCTATTCCGGATCCCATGACAAAGACGGGGGACACCAGCTTTATGATGCCTTGGCCGTACGGGCTCATAGATACCACGGTAATGGCTGCTGCGATTGCTGCATGGATGAACCTTGAGACGAAGTAAGGCGTCATTCTTATGTCTGTTCCTGATACCATTGCTGATACCTGCCCGAAAACCGATAACCCTGACCATGCGATTATTGCATTTGTTATCACAAGCCTGTCAAGTAGAGGTGCCTGCGCTTTGCTCGCAAGTTCAGTTCCCAGAGTGATCTCGAAGAATCCCCTAATCATAGGTGAAATCAGAGCGTCCTTAACCTTCAAAGGGCGTGCGATGAAGACAAGAGATGCCTCGACAAGCTTGAGTATTCCTGAGGTCGTCAGCACTTCAATGATTACAGAGAACATCATAATGAAGCCTCCCACTACAAGGAGGCTGCTTATGGAGTCACGGACTGAATCACCGAATACCTGTCCCACAGGCCTTCCGTCAGCTTGCCTCGCTTTATCGAGTTCCTCTTTCGCCCTCTTGAAGAGATTCCCTTTTGTTCTGACATCGCGCTCAGGTACTCTGAGGCTCCCTGTCCTTCCATGGAGTCTCAAGAGAATCCCCACGATAACAGCGGATATGTAGTGCACACCTGATATTATCCCTCCGAGCTCCGGGGACTGAAACATCCCTACTGCCACTGCCCCGGACATGAAAAGGGGGTCTGCGGTATTGGTGAATGAAGCCAGCCGTTCGCCTTCTATCTGGTTACAAAGGCCTTTTCGCCTCAGGCTTGCAGTAATCTTTGCTCCGATAGGGTATCCGCCGGTGATACCCATTGCCAGGGCAAAGGCGCCTACTCCCGGTACATCGAAGACAGGCCTCATTAGAGGCTCCAACAAGACACCGATGAAATGCACTACGCCAAAGGCCATTAAGACTTCTGCAGCGACAAAAAACGGGAGGAGAGCAGGGAATACAATCTCCCACCAAACCCGCAGCCCTTCAATGGACGCTCGAAAGGCAACGCTGGGATAAAGCAGGATCATTATGGTGATGAAGAGAGCGCATCCTGCCATAAGATACGCGCTCCTTTGAGTCAGGCGTGGCCTCATAATCATTGCCCGAAAGCCTCCTTACGGTGCCCCTGCTGTCGTCGTGCCTAATGAAGTATATTTGAGCCGCTTTAGGGATATGCTTTCCCTCCTGTACGCTGCCGGGAATATCATAGATTAGGGTTAAGTAGAATAGATAGAAAGAATTCGCCGATATGTGGGGCAATGCCGGAGGGATATAACTTCATGAGAAAGAGAAAGAGATGGCTGAAGCTAGGGGCGGTGCTTGTTGTAATCGCAGGTATCCATGGCTTTCTCGTGCGTAATTACCTTGTTATCGGTCCGGGCCCGGTCCAGAAGCTTGATGAGATGGTTACCGTTGACACCGGCAGAAAAGACGCGGAAGGATCATTCTTGTTGACCGCAGTGACCAGCGCTCCGGCAGGGCTCCCTTCGTTAATCCTCGCCCTTATTTCCCCTGACATTGACGTCATAAAGAGGTCACAAGAGATTCCTAAAGGTATGGACCTTGAGAGGTATATCAGCATCATGGAAAGCCTGATGCGGGAGAGTCAGGTGGTTGCCGGAGCCGTTGCTCTGGAAAGGCTGGGCTATCCTGTTAAGGTGGAGACTGTTGTCAGGATCGAAGCTGTGTTGGACGCCAGCCCGGCCCGGGATCTACTGGAACAGGGAGATATTATCTTAGCTGTAGATGATAAGCGGGTCTCTACTGCAGATGAAGCAGTTAAGATTATCAGCAGGAGGACACCGGGTGATAAAGTAATGCTCATTGTATCAAGACAGGGAAAGGTCAAGGCTCTCCAGGTTCCGACAGACGTTCATCCTGAGGATCGGACACGCGCTGCTGTGGGAGTTCTTGTCAGTTCCAGCTTGTCGTACGGTTTCCCGATAGACATCAAAATAGATTCACGTAATGTCAAAGGCTCATCAGGAGGCCTTATGTTTACCCTTGAGATCCTCAACCAGCTGGACCCTGCTGATTTAACAGGAGGTAAGATTATAGCCGGAACAGGCACTATCGGGCTTGACGGTGTCATAGGCCCTATTGCAGGAGTGAAGCAAAAGATAGTAGCTGCAGAAAGGGGAGGAGCCTCGTATTTTCTCGTTCCTCGCGAGAACCTTGAGTCCGCGGAGGAGATAGGGAAAAGGCTGAAATCCATTGAAGTCATCGGGGTCAGCGACATAGACGAGGCAATCGCAACATTGGACGACATTGCCAGGAGGAATANNTCATTGCTCTCGTTTTATTGTTAGTTTGTATGTGTTTACCTTTTGCAGCCAGTGCTCACACTGTGCTGAAGCATGGAATGAGGGGTGAATCCGTTCGCGAGCTCCAGGATATCTTGAACATCCTGGGGTTTTTAGATGAGGGAAGCGACGGAGTCTTCGGTGACAGGACAAGACAGGCCGTGATTGCTTTTCAAAAAGCTAACGGTTTGACTGTTGACGGTATTGTAGGTGCTGACACATGGAGTCTCCTTGAAGCGGAAATGGCGCGCCCGAGGCTGGAAACGTACATAGTCAACCAAGGGGATACCCTCTACGACCTTGCCAGATTGCTGGGTGTCTCCGTTGATGAGCTTGCAGCCATCAATAACATATCTAATCCGGCCCTTATCAGGGTCGGGCAAGAGCTTCTGATTCCTGTTACGGGTATCGCATCCAGAGGAAAGCCTGGAGCCGCCGAGATGCTCCACTGGGATACGGCGAATCGCATTTTTAAGGTTGGCAGCATAGTTACGGTAATTGATGTCAGGACAGGCCTTACGTTTCGTGTAAGAAGAAGGGGAGGGAGCCTGCACGCTGACGTGGAACCGTATACGAAAGAAGACACTGCTATGATGAAAAGGATATGCGGTGGAAGCTGGACCTGGAACAGGAGGCCTATTATAGTTCAGGTAAGCGGGCGCAGGATAGCAGCTTCGATGAATGGAATGCCACACGGAGGCCAGACTATTACCGACAACAACTTTAACGGCCATTTTTGCATACACTTTCTCGGTAGTAAGCTTCATAACTCAGGAAAGTCTTGCTCCCAGCACCAGGCATGTGTAAAGGAGGCTGCCGCAAGCTGATTCTGAAGCGCCGTCTTTCCGGTTGACTGAAGCGCTACTCTGTTCTATAATTCAACATGTCTTGCAGGGGGGTGCTTCTGTGATAATAGACATATCCACGATAAAGGATACAAAAGGCGCAAGTTTTGAAGNNTGTAGCGAAAGCGACATCTACCGGGCATAAAACCATTCTTATTCAGGGAAAGGCAAAAGCAAGATTTAAGGCTGAGTGCCACAGATGTTTAAAGGAATTCGTATTGGATGTTGAGACAGGGTTCGAGGAGCAGTATCATAAGGGGTCTGCCAGGCCTCAGGCAGTGTCCGAACACGAAGAAGATGAGATCTTGACTTACATCGGAGATTTCGTAGATATTTCTAAGGAAGTCAACTCTCATCTGGCCCTAGCCCTTCCTATTCAGCTGGTTTGTTCTGCAGAGTGTAAAGGCCTCTGCTCTGTTTGCGGTAAAAACTTGAATGAGGGAGAGTGCGGATGTTCCGTGGACGAGGGAGATATCCGCCTTGCACCTCTTCGTCAGCTTTATGAGAAGCAAGCTTAAAGACGAGTTTCTGGGACTGGAGTGAGAATTAAGTGGCAAATCCAACAGGAAAATGGGGTAAATCGAGAACAAGGAAACATCGCGCTAATTGGAAGATTGAAGCGCCGAAGCTTATTGAGTGTGAAAGGTGCCATGCCATGAGAATGCCACACAGAGTATGTCTTGAGTGTGGCTACTATGACGGACGACAGATTATCTCTGTGGAAGAGAAGAAGAAGGCTTAGGCGCCGCGACTCACCGGATATTCCGCTTTCTTGTCTAAGAAAGGCCGGCAGTATGTTGCACGGCCTTTTGTCATTTCCCTTCAAAATGCCGATTCCATCTTGCATGTTGCATAAGGTGCAATATATACTAGTTTTAGTATCTGATATTAAGACTTGGTTATAATCCTAATGATCCTCTTATCATATTTGCTGCTGAGAGTTGATGACATGTGAAGCCTAAGCTGGAGAAGGCGGATCGCCTGAGGCGCGTTAGACAGGTCATAGAAGAAGACCCGTTCATAACCGACAAAGAACTGGCATCTTTGTTTGGAGTTAGCATCCAGACCGTACGTCTTGACAGGCTGGAGCTGGGAATTCCTGAATCCCGTGAGCGCACAAGGAGACTGGCTGAGGAAGCCACAAATAAGGTGCGTTCAGTGGAAACAGGAGAAGTCATCGGAGAACTAATCGATGTGAAGCTTGGCGAAGAAGGCATATCCATACTTGAGACCGCAAAAGACATGGCTTTTCAGAGGACCTCCATTGTTCGAGGGCACCATATTTTTGCGCAGGCAAACTCGTTAGCTGTTGCACTTGTGGATGCAGAGGTTGCCCTTACAGGCACTGCAAGAGTGAAATACTTAAGGCCGGTTAAGGCAGGAGAACGTCTTGTGGCAAAAGCGGAGGTTTTGACGAGAAGCGGAAGGCGACATGTGGTCAAAGTCACGACCAAAGCCGGCCATGAAGAAGTCTTTATCGGAGAATTCACAGTGTTTGCAGTGGAAGAACATGAATCATCCAGTCAAGACTCAAGGAGGGGTTCCGATTGAGAATTGCCCTTGATGCAATGGGAGGAGACTTTGCACCGCGTGAGACAGTTAAAGGTGCGCTGCTTGCCGCAGAGGAGCTTGGCGTTGAGGTAATCCTTGTAGGAGTGCAAGACGATATTGAAAGGGAGCTTGCTAGGGCAGGCGCAAATCGTGACAACTTATCTATTGTGCATGCACAGCAAGTCATTCCAATGGACGAATCCCATCCTGTAGAGGCGCTAAGGAGAATGCGCGATTCTTCCATACTGGCGGCATGCAACCTAGTGGCGCAGGGGGACGCAGATGCAGTGGTATCTGCAGGCAATACAGGTGCAATGATGGCAAGTGCAATTCTAAGGTTGAAAAGGCTGGAAGGTGCAGATAGACCTGCGATTGCCATACCATTTCCCACAACGGCAGGGTATTGCTTTGTGGTAGATGCAGGTGCGAATTCAGAGTCCAGGCCCCACCATTTATTGAGTTTTGCTCTTATGGGAGATGCCTATGCCAGACAGATCGGTAAGGAGAATCCAAGGATCGGTTTGCTCAATATGGGAGAGGAATCTACTAAGGGCACAGAATTGCAGGTTCAGGCCTATGAATTAATCGCAAAATCCGGCTGTAATTTCATTGGAAATATCGAAGGTAAAGATATTCCCATGGGACATGCTGATGTCGTTGTTACAGACGGTTTCACCGGGAATATCGTTTTGAAGCTGGCTGAAGGTGTAGGCGAAGCCATGGTAAAGATACTCAAGGCATCTGTTGAAAAGAGCCTTATCTCAAAATTAGGAGCGCTTTTGATGCGTCCTGCATTGAGATCCCTCAAAAGCAAAATGGACTATTCGGAGTACGGGGGTGCGCTGCTCCTGGGTGTTAACGGGGTTACAGTCATTGCTCACGGACGGTCCAATGCCAAAGCCATCAAGAATGCAATACGAACAGCCAAAGATGCCGTTTCAGGCAATGTTATAGAATCCATTGCCCAACGTCTTCAGACAGGCGGTTCTGACAGGGGAGATAGCCTTGACAACTAAAGCACCGGTCTTAAGGGGAGCACGTATAGCCGGGACAGGAAGCGCTGTGCCCGACAGGATCCTTACCAATTTTGACCTTGAGAAGATGGTAGATACAAGCGATGAATGGATTGTGGAACGCACAGGCATCCGGGAGAGGCGAATAGCCTCTGAAGATGTGGTAACATCTGACCTCGCATCTCAGGCAGCTCTTCGGGCTCTGGATGATGCAGGAATGACTGCTGAAGAAGTTGACTTGATAATTGTTGCCACAGTTACGCCTGATACGATATTCCCGTCATGCGCATGTTGGGTTCAAGCAAAAATCGGGGCCAAGAAAGCCGCTGCTTTCGATATCAGCGCCGGGTGCACAGGGTTTGTGTATGCTGTTTCCCTCGCGTGGGGCCTTGTGGCGCAAGGCGCGTACGACAGCATCCTTGTAGTCGGAGCTGAGACACTCTCCAGGATCGTGGATTGGGAAGATAGAAACACTTGCGTACTGTTCGGTGACGGAGCAGGGGCTGCAGTTGTTAAGCCTTGCGAGCTCGGTGAAGGAATTCTTGAATGCGTTCTGAAATCTGACGGAACCGGCAGTGATGTCTTGATAATCCCTGCCGGAGGGTCAGGAATGCCTGCATCCCATGAGACTGTGGAATCGAGGCTCCATTACATCAAGATGAAAGGGAATCCGGTGTATAGATTTGCAGTACGCGCAATGGTGGAAGCTACCTCTGAAGTCCTTGAGAAGGCAAACTTGAAGATAGAGGATGTAGACTTAATCATTCCGCATCAGGCAAATCAGAGGCTGATAGAGCTTGCCGCTGAAAGGCTGGGCGTTCCGGATAAGCTTTATTCCAATGTTGCCAAGTTCGGCAATACATCTGCTGCCTCTATCCCTATAGCCCTGGACGAGGCAGCCAGGGGAGGCGTGTTGAAGAACGGCGACACCTTAGTGCTGGTGGGGTTCGGAGCAGGCCTTACCTGGGGCGGAGCGGTGCTTAAGTGGAATAAAGAATAGGAAAACAAAGAGTCAGAGGCGGTGGCAGACATTGGGTGACAGCCGCGAGAAGCTGGCATTTGTCTTCCCGGGGCAAGGATGCCAAAAGGTCGGCATGGGGAAGGAACTACAAGATAACTATGAGGCTGCAAGAAAGGTTTTTCAAGAGGCAGATCAGGCTTTAGGGTTCTCAGTGTCAAGGTTATGTTTTGAAGGGCCTATGGAAGACTTGACGCTGACAAAAAACGCTCAGCCTGCAATCGTTGCTGCGTCTGTTGCTGCCTTTGCTGTCGTGAGGTCTCTGGGAGTTGTGCCCGATGTCGTAAGCGGCCACAGTGTCGGCGAGTACGCTGCTCTGGTGGCCTCAGGCGTACTTTCATTGAAGGATGCTCTGAGGCTTGTCAGGATTCGAGGCGAGCTAATGGAGAAAGCCTGTCCTCCCGGGGTAGGCGGGATGTCTGCTGTAATAGGTTTGGACAGAGAAGGCGTTATTTCAGCTTGCCGGGAAGCTCGCCGAGCAGGATGGGTTCAACCTGCCAATTTCAATTCGCCCACTCAGATTGTGATATCAGGAGAGCTTCAGGGCCTCAGGAAGGCAAAGGAGTTGTGTCTTGCCAAGGGTGCACGGAGGGTAATCCCTCTTAGAGTCAGCGGTCCGTTCCATTCAAAGATGATGGAGCCTGCCGGGCTCGAGTTAGGATCTCACCTGGAAAATACAAATTTCGATACACCTCGAATTCCGCAGGTTATGAATATTGACGGTAAAATGTCCGAATCCGGGGCAAGGATAAAAGAAGCTATCAAGGGACAGATCTCCCAGCCTGTCCTCTGGGAGGATTGTGTGGGGGAAATGTGGAAATACGGTGTCCGCACCTTTATTCAACTGGGTCCCGGCAAAGCCCTGATAGGACTGATCCGCGAGATTCAGCCTGAGGCTTGTGCAGTTGCTTTTGACGGGACTGCTCCGGTAGATGACGTCTTAAGATCCGTCAGGGAGGTTTTCAGGCAATGAGGATGAAAGATAAAGTTGCCATTGTCACAGGGGCTTCAGGTGGGCTCGGTTCCGAGATAGCCAGGGCTTTCGGGAGGGAAGGCGCGCATGTTGTCGCAATTGCCGGACGAAGCCTTGAAGCTGCGGAGAAGTTGGCAGAGGAGATAGTCGCCGAAGGAGGCACGGCTTTCGCAAAGAGTGTGGATGTCAGTTCTTCTGCCTCCGTTGAGGAGGCTGTCTCCGAAATCCACGATAGATTAGGCCGTATAGATGTCCTTGTTAATAATGCGGGCATAAACCTTGACAACTTCCTTATCAGAATGACTGATGAGGAGTGGAAGGAAGTCCTCGATGTCAACTTAGCCGGGACATTCTACTTTATGAGGTCAGTAGGTAGAAGGATGTTCAGGCAGAGATACGGTAGAATAGTAAACATCTCGTCTGTCGTAGGTATTCTTGGCAATCCGGGTCAATGCAATTACTCAGCGTCAAAAGCAGGCATCATCGGCCTTACCAAAGCTGCTGCAAGAGAACTTGCCATGCGCGGGGTTACTGTAAACGCTGTTGCTCCTGGGTTTATTGACGCAGGTATGACAACAAGGTTGAGTGATAATCTCAAGGAGAGCCTGATAAAGCATGTCCCCCTTGGCAGGGCCGGTTCTGCAGTAGATGTAGCAGAAGCCTGTCTATTCTTAGCTTCTGATGCTGCCGGCTACATAACAGGCCAGGTGTTGTGTGTAGACGGCGGTTTTGCAATGTAAATGATTACTTAAAGTGACATGCACGAAATCCAATAGAAGGAGGTGAATAAAATGGCAGACATGCAAGATAGGGCAGAGGAAGTCTTTGCCAAAGTGAAAGACATAATAGTCAAGGAAACCAGGGTCGATGAGGCGTCTGTAACTCCTGATGCTACAATGAACGATCTTTACGCTGATTCTGCTACCAGGATGAGCATCGGTGATGAGCTTGACAGAGAGTTCGACCTTGGGCTCCTCGATGTCGATCTCGCAGAGGACACGACTGTGCAGGATATTGTCGACTTTATCGTGGAGCGGCTGGCGGAATCTGAATAGAAGACGATTAGTCTGAAATCACAGGAAAGGCACACGAGGGAGTGTGGGGTGAAGGTATGAAAACACGGGTTGTGGTAACCGGGATCGGAGCAGTTACCCCAATCGGCACAGGAAAAGAAGGTTTTTTTGAAGGCCTCAGGACTTCGAGAAACGGTATTGCACGGGTGTCTGCTTTTGATCCGGAGGGTTACAGGACTCAGATGGCAGGTGAGGTCCGCGATTTTGTAGCGGAAGACTTCATGTCTCCGCGGGAAGCTCACAGGCTGGCCAGGTTTGTTCAGTTTTCGGTAGCCTGCGCGAAAATGGCGTTGGAAGACGCAAGCCTTGAGATTTCCCAGGAGATCGCCGCGAGAACCGGTGTCATAATGGGCTGCGGTATCGGGGGCCTCGACGTGACTGAGGCCCAAATGGAGCTTATGTTATCCCATGGACCGAGAAGGGTCAGCCCTTTCTTCATACCGATGATGATCCCGAACATGGCTTCAGGGCAGATTGCCATTCTTACCGGTGCAAAAGGCCCTAATCTTACTGTCACAACAGCGTGTGCCTCTTCTATTCATGCCATCGGAGAAGCTTTCCGAACTATACAGCGGGGTGATGCTGAGATAATCCTGACAGGGGGAACTGAGGCAAGCATCACCCCTCTGGGTTTTGCAGGATTTTGCGCGCTTAGGGCTATGTCACAAAGAAACGATGAGCCGGAGGCGGCTTCCCGTCCTTTTGACAAGGCGAGAGACGGTTTCGTCATGGGTGAAGGTGCATTCGTTTTGGTCCTTGAAACTTTGGAGCATGCACTTGCAAGAGGTGCCTTTCCATATGCGGAAATCGTAGGGTACGGTTCAAGCGATGACGCTCACCACATTGTCGAGCCCCATCCGGAAGGGAAAGGCGCAGTACAAGCCATGAGAAGCGCCTTGGATGATGCTGGGCTGAGCCCGTGTGACGTCGATTACATCAATGCTCACGGAACATCAACCCCTATGAATGACAAATGTGAAACAATGGCAATAAAGGAAGTGTTCAGTGACCACGCTTATCAGTTGATGGTAAGCTCCACGAAGTCAATGACCGGGCATCTATTGGGTGCAGCGGGGGCGTGCGGTGTTGCGGCGTGCATATTTGCTCATCTTACCGGGATTGTTCCTGCAACCATAAATTATGAAGAGCCGGATCCCGAATGTGACCTGGATTACGTGGCGAATGAGGCAAGATGTGCCGATGTTGATGTGGCTATGGCCAACGCGTTCGGATTCGGCGGACACAACGGTGTCATTGTGACGAAGAAGTTTCGCAAGTAGGCAAGGTAATGTAGGATGTCAGAACAAGAGGATTTCATCTCGCAATTAGAAGGCTTGCTCGGGGTATCTTTTCGCGACCGAAGCCTGCTCCGGAAGGCCTTAACCCACAGTTCTTTCGAAGGCGGAGGCCCTGATCGCGGCAATGAGAGGCTGGAGTTTCTTGGAGACGCTGTTCTCAAGTTAACCTGTGCCTGGTATTTCTATGAGAAATACCAAGCTCTCTCTGAAGGGGAGCTTTCCGCTGTAGTCGGGCAGGTTGTCAGTGAAAAGTCNNGCTGTTTTCTTAGATCAAGGGCTTGCTTCCGCACGGGACTTGGTCGTAGGGCACCTTAGACTTTATGCTATAGATGTCAGGGACTTCCGGACACAAGCAGGCTTTAGAAATTACAAAGCTGATTTGCAAGAGATGTTTCAAAAGAAGGGGAAAGACCTTCCCGTGTACAGAGTGGTAAATGAACAAGGGCCTGACCACGACAAGACATTTCAGGTCGCAGTCTATTCCGGAAAAACCGCTATAGGACAAGGTGCAGGCAAAACCAAGAAGGACGCTGAACAGGCTTCGGCAAAAGATGCCTTGAACCGTCTTTTGTTCGACTGATATCCTTACAAAATCGAGAAATTCCGCATTACAGAGGATCTTTTGGGGAGAT
>MTKW01002094.1_pt1 | contig 14008 bp, 13 predicted proteins | sample 1042761 | NCBI WGS metagenome assembly MTKW01 (sample SAMN06205366, study PRJNA360243) | anaerobic digester metagenome | biome: Wastewater treatment plant; feature: Anaerobic digester sludge; material: sludge; isolation source: anaerobic digester fed with sludge from wastewater treatment plant ...
TCTGGAGCCCTCAGATAATATGACCTCCAGCATCTCTGCCCTTTCATCACATAGTAAGGTCACAGAAATAACTCCTCGACCTCTCTTGATAAAACGGAGAATAGACTCCGCCGTTAATAGGCGTGGACTTATGCCCACATCTATCCCTACACTTTCCATTAAGGCAACGTAGTCAGATTGTCTAACCTGAGCAATAACTCTTTTGGCCCCATAGTGTTTGGCCAATAAACCTGCCAGTAGATTTAATTTGTCATCATCAGTTAAGCAAACAAAGACATCAATATCTTCTATACCCTCAGATTTTAAAAGATCTAAATCCATGCCGTCACCGTGGATGACAATAGTATTCTTCAGTTGCTGGGCTANNTTAAGCCTTTGCATTCCTAGGAGCTGTTCTACCTTGATCATCTCTTTGAGCTTAGCCATTACAAAAACAATATCCTCAGCTTCAATCCGATCATCACCACGAGGGATCAGCATTTTACCATTGCGTAAGATAGCTACGATTAAATATGAGAAATCTGCTTTTAAATCCTTTAGTTTAGTTCCTATAACTGTAGCTGTCTCCGGTATCTGCAGTTCCAGTAATTGAACCATACCATTGGCATAATACACTACATCCTGGGCCTCTGGTACTTCGATTAATTTAGCAATTTCCCGAGCAGTTTCCATTTCAGGGTTGATAACCAGATCAATGTCTGAGAAAAGGCCGCCTTGATATTTTTTCTCCATAATATACTCTTGGTTGCGGACTCGGGCCACAGTCTTATCAACACCGTATTGTTTAGCTATTACACAGGAAATCATGTTGACTTCATCTACTTCTGTCACAGCAACTAGTAAATCAGCCTCTTTGGCTCCGGCCTCCTCTAATACTCGATAACTAGTACCACTACCAATGATAACTTGAATATCCAAGGTATCTTCCATGGCTTTGATTCGCTCTTCATTCATTTCGATCAAGACCACATCATGGTTTTCTCGGGCCAAGACTTGGGCAATATGATACCCAATCTTACCTGCGCCAATAATAATTGCTCTCATCTTTGTACACTAACTCCTTTTGTGTAGCATACTATTCTAAAGGATCTTACCACGATTTAGATTTTTTTCCAATTTAAATTGTGAACTAATCAATCAATTGTATGTTTATAGATAACGATTCCGGAAAGAATTTTAGGGGCAAAAAACGTTGATTTCTCCGGCATGACAATATCCGTATCCACAATTCCAGCATCAGCTACAGCCAATAGCTCCTCACTAGAAACAGGATGCAGGGCAATTGCTAGATCATATTGACCTTCGTCAACCACTTGACACATTTTTTTCAGATCCTGCTCAGGATAATAATCAAAATAGCGGGAATCAGTAATCATTTGCTTATTTAAACCTAGGAGGGGATATAATTCTCTCTCCAAGATACTGCAGTCTAATCTAGCTACAGGATCCGTTTCCGGCACAGACTGGGCTTTTAGGTGATAGGCTCCCTGGGCTGAATATAAAGCAAAATGATGCTTAGGAGGAGTCCGGAATTCTTCTGTTTCAACTAAGGGTAGACGATCCCTGATTTTCTCAAATGGTACTATCCCCTTAACTACTCTGTTATAAGCCTGGATTTTGGCTTCTTTTGTTTCACAGATATAAGCTAAGCAATGGGTCTGTTTATTAAGAAGTGAAGCGTGATAACGGTGATGACCATCAGCGATGTACAGAGGACCTTGGCTGATCATTTCCTTTAACAATGCTCCTTCTTGACTATCTTCTTCTACCCGGAAAACGCGATTTCTTATTCCATGTAGTTCAGAATTTGCTTGGAAATTCGAGGTGAATTGGTATAGCGGTTGATATTTGGCTTTAATCTCTTGGAGCAGATTATCTAAAGGAGCCTTAGTCAACAAAAACACTGGTTCAAAAGTATAGCCTGTTTTCCGCCGCAGTTCTAATCGACCCTTTACTTTATCATCAAAGGTTTTTTCATGCCTAATTATTTTTCCTTCCTCATAGGGAGTAACCTTAGTGGCCGTAAGTACACCAGTGCGAGTTACTTGGCCATATTGTTGTTCATAGATATAAAAACTGGCCACATCATCCTTAATAAGCTCTTCTCTATCTATAAGCTCACTTAGTGATACTTCTGGAAAATTACCTAGGGTAATATGGTATAGCGAAGAAGGATTATCCCGGAGGACTTCTTCTAATTTACTGCCTGGCTTGATCACATCATAAGGCGGTACTGAAATTCTGACCATCGCCTCATTATCTACCGGCCTTAAGCCTACTAAACCTCGGATTTCACTCATGAAATTCATCCTCCATTTTTCTATAGCATTACTTAGTTCAATAATTATGAATGCTTAATTAATTTATATTTTTTCATGGCAAAAAAAAAGGGTTTCCCCTATAAAAATATCTATCCCTGCAAAAAGCCCAACAAAAATCGGGAGCTTGCCTTATCTACCAAGTAATCAATTTCTTTTGATCTAAAGTACTCTTATCTATTAACTCTTCCTTGTCAGCCGGTACAACTATAGTGGCAGGATTGCCGTCACTGATATATCGTTCTTCCGGGTTCTTCTGGAAGTGATCTAACCACTTTGTTAATTCCTTGGTACTGGCCTGAACCCGCGGTAAAGCCAAGGGACTAAAACCATGAACATTAGGCGCTACAGTAGGATTAGCTCCTACTCGTAAGACGGCAACATTTCTATAAGAAAAGTCTCCCGCACTCCCAGTCCCAGCTAAAGAAGCATTTTTCGGTGAAATCCCATAAGGTAATGCCAAAGTAGTTACATGATAATGAGGTACCACTTCATGAACTAGTTGGGCTAGCCCGGCAATCTCCTCCTGAACCTCCTGATCGCTTAACTGGTTCAGTTTGGGATGAGTTAGGGTATGGTTGCCAATATCAAAGCCCAGGTCAACTAAATGTTGGAGTTTTTCCTGCCAATAGGCTCCTTGACCAAAGGGGCGGTCATTAACAAAAAATGTAGCTGTATGTCCAAATAAGGGGTTCTTCTCGGCAAAATCCAACAGAATCCCAACAGCACAGTCCGGGTCAATTATTTTTTTCCCGTCTTCTTCTAAATAGCGAAAATGACCTACAGTCCCGTCATCGAAGGTTAGCACAACTGGAGTTCTTCCTTCGGGAGTATCAATATTATTAGAAACCAGATTACGGAGACTTAGTAAGGAATATCCCTGATCAAAAAGGGTTTGTAGATCCCTCCGGAAATTATCAGCAGTCTGCGACCAGTCTCCTTCTTTCTCAGCTCCAATGACATGGTACATTAAGATCATTATCTGTCCTGCTTCATTAGCTTTAACCTTAGCCATCCGATCTTTGTAAGCCATAGAGTTTCTGTCTAAAGGCATTTGTGGTACTCTCTCACTGGTGGGATTTTTTACTGGTTCAGATATAACTTGGCTTTCTTGTTCGGTACTGCAAGCTGTCACTATTAATATTAAGGTGAGAAGCAAGGCAACGATTATTATTCTGGCCTGTCTCATCATTATCCCCCTGTTCATGGGTAGTAGTAAAAAGGTGGATAGCTAGGCAAGCTGACTCTAATAACATAGTAGTTCGACAACTGCCTTGCGTATCCCTGCATGGTTACCTTGGTTTAGATTAACATACTGTTAACTACTGTAAAGCTTGTAAAGCTATTGTATAATTAAATCCCTTCTAAAGTAAACTATAAATATTAAAAAGAGAAAATAAAGCAGCCCTGTATCAAAGAGAGCTTCTTGTTACCACAAGGTATTTTTGCTATACTGACAGTTAGACAATATAAAGGAGGAACACTTATGAAAATAACTAAAGACATGACTATTACAGATGTTGTTAGACAATATCCTGAATCCGTTGATGTGTTTATGAAGCATGGCATGAGCTGTCTCGGTTGTGCCGCCGCACGCTTTGAGAACATCAGTCAAGGTGCACAGGCTCACGGTATCGACGTGGATAAGCTAATCGAGGATTTAAATCAGGCTGTCCAACAATAAACTTATCTAATCTTAGCTGCCAATTAGGCAGCTTTTTTTGATCAATTATTGTCTTTATTCCACACTCTTTTTACCAATAGAGGAAGGTAATTTGCTGGATAACTGCACCATCTCCTCCGCCATTTTATTAACTTTCTCTTTGAGGATAAAGATACAATCAATCTCATCTGCTTGGCCTCTAACAATATCCTCAGCTAAAGCGCGGCAAGTAGGTGCTCCACACGAACCGCAATCTAAGCCAGGGAGAGATTTATTAATAGCGTCAAGCTCTTCTAGCTTTTTCATTGCCAAGACTAGATCGTCATCTAGCTTCAGTACACTCTTGGGTAAAATCTTTTTCTCCCAAAGGAGCTCCTGGTAGTTTATATTATATTCTTCCCTCTCTTCAGGTGTGTCCAAGGATCCTAAGGCCCTAATTTTGCTCTTAGCCATAAAGGGATTTTCAACCGTCAGAGGTCCACCTACACAACCTCCAGGACAGGCTAAACCTTCAAAAAAATCTATCTCTTTTAGTTTGCCCTTATCTATATCTTCCAAGACACTAGCTACATTATTTAGTCCATCAGCAGCAATAATGTTACCTTTCGTAAAATGAGAAGACTCTCCCCCGGTAATGGCCCATTTAAAGCCGCTCCCGCTGGCTCTGTGTTCAATTGAGCTTTCTTTTTTATTACAGATACTCTTGATGCTCTTCAACAAAGGACCATAAATATCCGCAATGGATAAAACACCGTCCACAAAGGATTTTTCCCGAGCCAATGAATTATTTACACTAGTAAATTTGGCAGCACAAGGAGAGATGAAAAAAACCCCTAGCCCCTCGGCCGGATAACCTTCCTTAATTAATTCTTCTTTGGCCAAGCGAGCTGCTAACTCCATCGGCGAATCTATAGGAAGAATATTCTCAATTAGTTCAGGATATCGGATTGTTATCAATCTGACCACGGCGGGACAAGCTGAAGATATTAACGGTCTCGGCCTAGAATTATCTAAGATAAATTGCTCCGTTGCTTCAGTGACTAATTCTGCGGCTCTAGCTACTTCCCAGACTCGGAAAAATCCCATGTGCAATAAACCTTCCAACACTTGATCCACACTAATAGAATTAGGGAACTGACCAAACAAAGCAGGTGCAGGCAAAGCCACAGGGTATTCATATTTCTTGATAATCTTCAAAGGATCTGTGATTGCTAATTTAGCGTGTTGTGGACAAACGCGGATACACTCACCACAATCTATACAGCGTTCATCCATGATCTTCGCCCGGCCTTCATGAACCCTAATAGCTTCTGTAGGACATCTTTTTATACAATTAGTACAACCAACACATTTTTCCTTGTCGAGTGTAACTGAATGAAAGTATGAGCCCATTAAGTTCTCACTCCTTCCTGCCGTTGATGACCATCCTTACCCTAGTTCCCTGCATAGGATCCGATTCTATTTTAAAGTCATCGGAGCAGTTACGCATATTGGGCAAACCCATACCGGCACCAAATCCCATAGACCGTATGCGATCAGGAGCAGTTGAATAGCCCTCTTTCATGGCTAAGGTCAGATCCGGTATTCCTGGCCCTTTATCTTGCGCTGTAACGATAACCCGTTCAGGAAGTATTTCAAAATCTAAGCAACCACCCAGGGAATGAATCACAATATTCATTTCTGCTTCATAGGCAGCCACAGTAATCTTACGAATAATCTCTCCGGGAAAACCAAGCTGTAGTAAAACCCTTTTTACTTTGGAGCTTGCCTCCCCTGCCCGCTGAAAGTCGTCTTTTTCCACCTGGAAAGATAATTGTATCGGTTTAACATTTTCCTGACCCAATAAATATCACACCCAATATTGACCTAATAATTAATAAATTTTCAATATTTATTATACCTCGAAGTATAAAATAGAAGTATACAATAATGCCACGCTTTGAAACGTGGCTTTTTGTGTAAAGTTTCCAACTAATTAGCCGCAGATTCTATCTGGTCAAATTCACCTAAACTGAATATTTTGGTAATATCTAGCAGAATTAGCAGCCTATCAGTAAGCTTACCAACTCCGCTGACACCTGGATTAATCTTAGCCATAATATCCGGCGTTACCTCGATCATGTTGTCGTTTAAGACAATAACTTCAATTACTTCGTCCACAGCAAGACCTAAAATCTGTTCACCATTATTAGCAACAATTATTCTGACATTATCATCCCTATTGATTGGAACACCATAAAACCGCATTTTCAGATCAATTATGGGAATTATCTTTCCCCGTAAATTAATAATGCCAGTAATAAGCTCCTCCCCTTGAGGGTATTTGGTCGGTTCTTGCCAAACCAATATTTCATTGACCTGCTCTATATTTAACCCATATTCTTCATCTTGCAGCCTGAAAACTACAAATTTCTGTTCAGCCATGAACTCTTCCTCCTCGCTGCTTCCTTCCGACTATATTAATTATTAACCTTAACATTACGGATCATATAGCCCACTCCACTACATGTCACGATATATTCAGGATTACCGGGGTCGGTTTCAATTTTCTGTCTTAGACGCCCTACACTAACCCTCAAATAATGAGTACAATCCCGGTATTCTTCTCCCCAGATAGCATCGAGGATCTCTTCATGGGGTACAACCCGATCCACATTGTTAGCCAAGTAAGTGAGTAGCTTGAATTCGGTAGGTGTTAGATGAGTTGCTTTTCCATTAACCACAACTTGTCTCTGTGCCAGATCAATCTGCAGATTGCCTAATTTAATTTTATCCGTCTGGGTCTGGGTAGTATTACTTTTAGCTCGTCTCAACACTGCATTAACCCTAGCCAAAAGCTCTTCTACAGCAAAAGGTTTGGTGACATAATCATCTGCTCCTGCATTTAACCCTTCCACAGCATCTTGAATATCATCTTTGGCTGTAATCATGATAATGGATACATCTGATACATTTCTGATCCGACGGCAGACTTCTAGTCCATCAATCTCAGGCAACATAATGTCCAGAATTACTACATCAGGATTTGACGATTCAAATACCTCCAGAGCCTCTGTCCCTGTTGTAGCCGAGAAAACTTCAAAGCCGCTGGCTATGAGATTTGCTCTGATAAATCTCAAAATATTAGTTTCATCGTCTACTACTAAAGCTACAGGTTTACTCATTATTACCTTCCTCCTTATACTCCTCGCACGGTATTGTAACATAAAATCTACTACCTTGTCCTCTTTCACTTTCAACCCAGATAGAACCGCCGTGAGCATCTATAATTCCTTTAGCGATGGATAGACCTACCCCGCTACCGATAACATTTTTAGACATATTGTTCTTGACGCGATAGAAATGTGAGAATATTTCTTCCTGATATTGAGGATCAATTCCTATTCCTTTATCTTCTACAGATAACCTCAGCATCCTTTGTTTTTTCTGGTGTTTTACTGTTATAATGATTTCTGTCTCTTCCGAAGAGTACTTGATACCATTTTCGATTAAGTTACTTAAGACTTGGTCTATGCGGCCCTCATCTATTAAAGCTGCTGGTAAGTCCGAATCCCCTTCTACAATAAAGTTCACCTCAGGGTAACGAATCCTAAAGCGCTTAATAACTCTGTTAATAAGCTTCATAATATCCACGTCATGAATATCCAGGTTAAGTGCTCCGGCTTCGATTTTAGACATATCCATAATATTATCGATTAATTCTCTTAATCTCTGGCTTTCGTCCAAAATAGCCGTGAGGAATTCATTGGTATCCTCTGCTGACCATTCTACATCTTTACGCAACAAGGAATCTGCACAGCCACGGATTGTGGTAAGAGGAGTTCGTAATTCATGGGATACCGTAGCGAGAATAGTATTCTTGAGTATTTCCACTTCTTTATCCCTAGTGATATCCCTGACCAAACAACCGAAACCAATAAAACCTCCAGTAGCAATAACCGGGAAGTAATAGGTCTGATAGTACTTGGTTTTTTCTTGGCTTGTTAAGGCAATAGTCTTCGTTTCATAGCGCAAATCCTTAATAAAGTTCTCCCATAAATCAATCAATACTTGAGTATCACCATTCTCGCCATTGTTCATCTCTTTAAGTTTTTGTACTGTTAATCCCTGCCATTCAAGGTCTTGGAAGTGGAAAATCTCTAGAAAGACCTCATTGGCATAAGTTATAGCTCCTTTATTATTATAAAGGATCAGACCTTCATGTATACTGGACATTACAGCCTGCAGGGTGCTGTTTTCCTCGTTGATATATTTATTCAAGGAAAGGTTGGTGACTACTACACCTAGTTGTTTGCACATCCCATGCAGAATGAGTAATTCTTCATCTTTCCAAGGAGTCATTCTGGCAAGCGTCATTGCTCCTAAATTCTCCAACAAATTAGGAATAGGAATTGTAGTCATATGCAGTACCTGATCAGTATTAGGCAGTATAATAGTTCTTTGTCTGGGGGATATGCTTAATAACTCTTTCTGACAAGAGTAATAAATCTCGCGACGGAGAAAAGCTTCTGTGGGTTCATCCACCTTAAGATCGCCATTAATAGTATAACTAAGCTTGCCTAAGCTTTCTCTCTCCAAGATAAAGCCTCCTGCCACAGCTCCAAAAAGTCTCATTGCCTTTTTCAAAGCTGTAACCAACATGACAGTTACGCTGTTATCGCTTCCAGTTACTAATGAGGCTACAGCATATAAGGCTGCTAACCCTTTATTTTTCATCATTAACTGAGCGGTGCGCTCTTTAACCCTCAATTCCAATTCAGCACTGTAATCCTTGGCTATTCTATTAGATTCCTCCAGATTAGCAGCCATATTATTAAATCTCTCACCAATGTGCTTAATCTCCGCAGGATACTCCTCAGGTAAAGCTATTCTATAGGACAGATTGCCCGCAGCCAACTCCTGGCTGGCCTTACTTACTGTAATAAGAGGTTTGGTGATCTTGGCTACTAATATTCGGCGGATAAATATAATAACTACAATCCCCAAGGTGATGAACAATATGGAAATCAAAATTGCACTTGATAAGGGGGATAGCACTTCCATATACGGAGCAGCTACCCATAAACTCCATCCTTGATCGCCAATAGTAGTATACCCAGCAATTTCTTGTTGGGAATTTTGCGTTGAATAGTATTTCAAGGTGCCACTAAGAGATTTCGGTAGTTCTTTTTTCAAAACTGCAATGGCAGTTTCATTCTCCTCTTGTGCACCAGTAGAGGCAATAACCTTATAGTTCCTATCTACCAGAACTGTATATCCTGTAGAATAGACCTTATGCTCGGCCAATATTTCCGCCAATTTTTGCGTATTAATTCTTCCTATGAGATAACCATTTAACTCTGGATCACTATGCAGTACTTGTACAACGAGAAAAGCAGCTTCGCTACCATCCTCCATTGGAACCAAGGCACTGAGAAAAGAATTCCCATATTGAGAATAGTGTAAATTGGTCAGGACCTTTTCCAGCAGGTCGTACATAGCTTCTTCCTGTTCAACAGTAACAGAACCTATTTCTGCACTAATTATATCTTCATTATTAAATAGATACAATTCTTCGATATTTGGATACTGAAATTTCAGAGCTCGTAGCATCTGTAAGAGTTGTCTTGAAGGCAGTTCTAGATACCTTATTTGCTGCGACAATGTCTCTAAGGCTATGTGGTGGACATCAAGATAATTCCAAATCTCATCTGAAATTACGTCGGCCTGTTGCAAATGTCGATCACGAATCTGCTGTCCTTGGGAGATATAATTATTAGCCAGAAAAGACCCTAGAATAATCAAAGGTATCAGGGCCAAAAGAGCAATAATATCACCATAATGGGCTATTTTGAAGGATTTTTTCACTTTCAAAGAAAAAGCCTCCTTGAAATCCGTCTGTAATTTGTTGCAGGATTCAGGTTTCTGCCGTGCGTACTATTTCTAAAGCAACAGGACTACCTATTAAGTTAAGAGTCTCAATGGCTTTTTGGCGGATATGGGGTAATTGCTCTTGGAGCAACCCGGCTAAAGCATGAACCGCCGGCTCCCCTATCATCAGAAAGGCATCCCAGATATTTTGTGATTCGTTCCCCTGCCGAATAAGCCTTAGGAGACAAGGAATAGCCTGGGGACTTTCTAAAATACCAATGCCCAGAAGAGACGCATCCCGCAAAACTTGAGACGATGAAGCAAGCCCCGCTAGAAAATAAGGCTCAGCATCAGTTTGGTATATTTCGCAGATTTTTACTATCAAATTATCTATCTCTTCCTCAGAAACCTTGGCCAGTAACATAAAAATTCTTGTTAAATCCCGCTCCTGACCATTTTCGATCAGTTCTTCGATTTCAGATAACGGCAACTGACCTTCATCATCGTATCCCTGTTCCCAACGTTTCAGCCATAAATCATAAACCTTGTTTTGTTTGGGCTTATCTTTTAATTGGGCGAAAAGCGTATCGTAATAACTTTCATATCCCTGATGAGGACGGTAATGCTCAGTAAAAAGCTGCCTACTTAGAGTATAAAATCGCTTTCCCAAATCAAGCCTGTAGAGATTACGATTCTGCAAAACTACAATAGGTATAGCCTCCTGGGCTAACGGTGATACCCACTTAGTTCCCATATATTCAGGCAATTCCTTGAGAGAATTCTCGAAAATTTTAATAGCGGGATCTTTAGTTTTCTTACCTGTTAGACTCGTCCCACTTAAATATATCATAAAAAAATCCTTGGGCTGATTATTTTCGTCTAAACCAAGGCGTCTGCTGACCCAAATGATTAAGCTCTCCTCAGTAATTTTTTTACTGCGGCTAGATTGCAAACGAGCCAAACCATTTAAGATATGCAGAAAGATAACCTCTTCAGCATCATCTGGATTCCCTTGCCTAGCCACTATAGCTGAATAATCCAAGTGTAATCCCCAAGCATTACAAAGTAGCATCTCCTTAGTAATACACTCATCACTGTAAGATATCTGGCTAAAACTAGGTAATAATAAGGGTTTTAAACCAGTAAGGTAACGAAATAAATCATAGGAAAATACCATGGGTAAGTTGATAGTTTTAAACCCATAGCACACATAATACTCATCGAGAGCGCAAAAATAATAGACATTGACCCTTTTCTCGTCAACCATGAAACGTATACATTGAACATCCAGTTGATTATTTAAGTCAAAGAAAAACTTGCTAAAATGCTCCTTTTCATAATATAGATTGACGACTAATTTTTGCGGGTCATTTCCAGCTTCAAGAGTAAACTCTTCAATTTTTTCCGGGAATTCTTCAAAATCCTCCTCTAGGGGCAGAAGTAGACAGAGATCCACTTCTCCATAGGAATTAAGAGTATGACAAGCCTTTCTACCTTCTTCAAAAGCACGAATGATTCGTTGGTGTCTGATGGGATGCAAGAAAGGATCATCTGCACTTGGAGGCACACTGAGAGTAAATATTTTTTGATGATTATCGCTGGTGCTCATTAAGCTTTCTACCTTTCTATTTAAAATGCAAATTTCTATATTAATAATTTTTTAAAAAATATTATGATTTCTACATATTTCTACAAAATATTCTACAAAGGCAAGCTAAATCCTGCAATATCATTGTTATTGCGACAATGCCAGTTTCTAGACTCCTTAGTATTGTCTGACTTTGGCTATTTGATTAGTAAACGAAATATTTTAAGGAATACAGCTGTTAAACCAGCCGCCATTAAAGGCCCTACCGGAATACCTTTGAATAAGACAATGCCCAAAATTGAACCGATCACCAGCCCAACCATAATTTCTGGCTGATATTGTAACATTCTCAAACCATCGCCGTTCATGTAAGTGGCTAGACAACCTCCCAGAATGGCCAATAAGCCCGGCCAAGAAAAGATATTAAGCCTAATCTCCTTGAATGAGATCTCGCCATTAGCAAAGGGAACCAAGACAGAAAGCATTAGAAATAACAAACCTAATTCTAAGCCCCGTCGTTCAATCAAAGGAAAATAATGAGTTAGATTAACTAACTTTAATACTAACAGCAAACAGGAAGAAGTAGCAATCAAAGGTGCTTTACCTATTATACCAACCACAATCAAGACCAACAAAATTACTTCTCCACCCAATTCAATTTACCTCCATAATTTTATTGGATCTAACCAATACAATCTATGTACAGCTTGAGAAAAGAAGTAGTAATTTTTTTGGTTGAGGCATATCTTCTTAGGGCATAGGAGGTGTGTATATGCCAATGGCAATTATCATGGGCCTACTCCGGGCTTTATCAGGCCTCATTGAGCTAGCCGCCGCTCTGTTGATGGTCTATTTTAATGATGTAGCCACATCCCTCAAGATTAATGCCTTGCTGGCTATCATAGGCCCCAGTATTATGATTCTTGTAACCACACTAGGATTAATTGGCATTAGCAATCAAGTATCACCTTGGAAAATGCTCACCATACTCTTAGGGGTAATCTTGATCTTCTATGGCTTGAATAGTATGTAGCTTAAGATCCGAAATACCCCTCTCTAGCCAAAAAAAAGACACTTAAAACAAAGTGTCTTCCTCTTTTCTCGGCCAAGCCTTCACTAATGACGTGAAGCCTAATCCCAATAACACTAGACCAAAAATTACGTTCAAATAAAAGAAGCCAATCCTTAACCAAGCCATCCCTAGAAGCAATCCACTATAAATAAAATAGGTCAGATATTTGTTGCCGCGCACTGCCTCATTCCGAAGTATGGCTAATCTCCGCAGTCTTTTAGCGCTTTCTTTTTTGATGATAGCCTCTATCTCGAAATCCGTGGGATAAAGAGGCGATTCCTGCAATAAAGTTAGGAGCTTAGCACCGTCATAAATCCGTAAATCCAAGCCAAAACGCTCTCCCAACCCTTTTGCTTTAACAGAAGTATCGGTATTGGTGAAAACCCGAACCCAAGTGATTTTTTGCCGCTCACATTCCCTTAAGAGGGCAATCATTTCTTGAGTGGACATAACTTCGTCCTGCTCATAATATCGGTAGGCCAGAGCCAGCTTCTCACCATCCAGCGTTCCTTGCAAATAATTATCTTTCATCTCTAGTTCTGTCACATCATATTCTTGGACAATTTTCTCCGCCAGATACTGCAGTACTTCTGATGAAGAAGCACGCTCCAATCTCTTCAGAAATTCCTTCCTGGCTATCTGCTGCTGGCAAATCTTGCGCATCCGGCCTGTTTCCGCAAAAGACCAGAATTGCCGTCCTATTAAGATAATCACGATTAAGAAAAATATCCCCGGAAGGCTCTGCCCTAGAGTATCGGAAGCTTGAAAGATAAATAAACTACCTAAGAAAAATAACAATAGACTAAGTAAGTTTTTCTCGCCTCCGCCTTTACCTAATACGCTCCGGTAGTAGCTGCGTAACTGTCGATAATTCCTGTATCTATCCCATGCTTTCTTCGCTTTTAATCTGATATTCATGACCCACCTCCTTTCATATTGTTACCAAAAAGAAAAAGAAGCAAGCACAATGAAAAAAGATACCCTAAGGGCTTTTACCCCGAGGGCACCATTATAAATCTCTCATAGGAGTAACGCGAACTGAATAAAGGTTCACCAGAGACAATGTCAACATATATACCCTCTTCCTTGTGATCCCAAAATTCATTCTGAAAGGGCGGTTCTGTGGCATTGTTCTGTGTGACATCATATTGCAGCGGTGTTAGCCGTTTTTTTAATTCGTTATTCTTCATTATGCCAAGTATCCTTAATAAATGTATCACGTCCAGAACGTCGCCGATTGGACTTGTAGTGTTCGGGATTTTTTTTGTAATAATCCTGGTGGTATTCTTCAGCAGGATAAAATGTGCTTGCAGGAAGTATCATCGTCACAATAGGCTTATTAAAGCGGCCACTTTTTCCCAAAGTCTTCTTTGATTCTTCCGCTAATTTTCTTTGTTCTTCGTTATGGTAGAAGATTGCCGTTCTGTATGGTTCCCCACGATCATGGAATTGCCCGCCCGGATCTGTCGGGTCAATTTGTTGCCAGTATAATTCTAATAGCCGTTCATAAGGAAAAA
>MTKW01000841.1_pt1 | contig 13994 bp, 9 predicted proteins | sample 1042761 | NCBI WGS metagenome assembly MTKW01 (sample SAMN06205366, study PRJNA360243) | anaerobic digester metagenome | biome: Wastewater treatment plant; feature: Anaerobic digester sludge; material: sludge; isolation source: anaerobic digester fed with sludge from wastewater treatment plant ...
TAGGTTCCTGTAGAAATGCTCTCCATTGGGAATCAAAAAACGCCAACAAAACTCATTTGGCTTTAAAAATCGAACCTTTGCTATCGAGGTTAATGAAAGCACCTAGGAATCCAAACAGTCGCTACAATTACATCGATCGCTTAGCAATTGAGTTCTTTCCCAAACATCCTTATTCGCGCTTATCGGAATGGGAAAGGGATATCAGAAGCAAGTCCAATTTCTATACTAACAGGGAAGCTAGAGTACTCCGCAAACACAGACCAACACTCTTTGATTGGCAGTCCCGTTGAGCACTACACAGAGAGATCCCGGTAGATTGAACACCGCGATGAGTTGACGGAGAGGCTATGACCTGTAGCTAGAAGAGGGGACAGTGCAAGCGAATGTCATATTTCGCAAGCTTATCTCATGAGATAAGATATAATGCCGAAAAACATGGGTGTAGCGGACTACGTAGGGCTCAGCTTGGGGCAGCGCACGCTCTTGCCGCGCATTTTACTGTGAGACGCGAACCCGCCATGGTAGTCTTACCAACCGGGACTGGAAAAACCGCTGTACTAATGATGACACCCTTCATCGCCGGTTCTAAGAGAGCTTTGGTTCTAGCGCCCAGTAGACTTGTTCGGGGGCAACTAGCGAGTGAATTTGCTACGCTTGACACGTTGGTTTTCTTGGGAGTCCTTCCAGAAGGCGCTAAACTGCCGGCAGTATACGAGAATACAAAGCGTGTGTCATCATTATCTCAATGGAACAGTATGAGAAAATATGATGTTGTTGTGTGTACGCCACAGAGTGCAAGTCCAGCTATAGAAGGGATTCCAAATCCGCCGAAGGATCTGTTTGACATCGTCCTAGTTGATGAGGCTCAGCATAGTCCTGCTCCTACGTGGGACAGATTGATGGCGGCGTTTGCCGGAGCTAGGCAAGTGTTGTTTACTGCAACGCCATTTCGTCTGGACAGGAAAGAGATCAAAGCTCGTCAGGTCTATTCTTTCTCAGTTCGAGAGGCTTGGAAAGATGGCATCTATGCCCCAATACAGTATATTCCTGTTGTGCCTCGGGATGGGGTCGAAAATGATGTGGCTCTTGCTTGTGGAGCGCAGAAAGAGTTTCGTGTTGATAAGGAGGCTGGGTTTGACCATAGGGTGGCAGTAAGAACAGGCTCTATTGAAAGGGCTGAAGAGCTTAGAAAGCTATATGCTGAACAGACTTCCTTGAAACTGAATGTCATACATAGCGGTTACAGTGTTGGCCATATTAAGGAAGTCCTGAATGAACTACGTATTGGTGTTCTTGATGGAGTCATATGCGTCGACATGCTTGGAGAGGGCTTTGACCTATCTAGTTTAAAAATAGCGGTGGCTCATTCGCCTCATAAATCTCTTGGTCCAACGTGTCAGTCTGTTGGCAGGCTTACGAGGACGAGTGGAGAACGCATCGGGGAAGCCAAGTTTCTTGCAGTACCGAATGAGATCGAGATTGAAGCCGTTCAACTATATCAGGAAGATGCAGTTTGGGAAGAGATAATACCGGGTCTAATTCAGACAAGGATTGAGCACGAAGAGAAAGTACGCGAGGATCTCAGCACATTCAAGCCTCTAGAGCCTACTTGTGATGACGTAGAAGAGATATCGCTCTATTCTTTTCGTGTATCCCAGCATGTCAAGGTATTCCAGGTGTGTGGGGCAATCGACTTGAGTAAGCCTGTAATGATGCCCGGACGCATGAACGTGATACATACATGGATTAGCCAGGAGCATTCATGTGTAGTAATGCTAATGCACACGTCAGTCTATCCAAAATGGAGCGATTTGCCCCGATTGCGAGGCTTCAGGTATGACTTGATCGTCGTATATTATGATGCTGAATCAAGCTTGCTTTTCATTGGTTCTTCATGCCGAAGTGATGCTCTTTATGAGGCTCTTGTAGAGCAGTATTCCGAGAACCAGTATCGACCGTTGACAATACGTGAGATTAACAGAGTCTTAAGAAGAAGGAAGGATTGGCAGTTCCAGAATATTGGGATGCGCAGTAGAACAGCCTCCAAATCGACGGAATCATATCGAATAATGGTTGGGGACAGGGTGGATAGTGCTGTCAGCTCTACTGACGGTCGAATGTATCATCGGGGTCATGTGTCAGGAAGCGCTTGCCGTGGCACTGAACGTAAGACTATAGGGTACAGTAGTGCTTCGAAGATTTGGACACCATATGTTTCACAAATTCCGGATTTGATAGAGTGGTTTCGCGATCTGGCAGCCGATATCCGGGATAGCTCAGATTTCCAAACAGGGTCAGGTTTAGACAAGCTTTCTATAGGGATGAAGATAAGCGAAATTGCCCCCAGGCGCATCATAGCTGCAACATGGAACGAGCATGCATATCTAAACTCTCCTGCTGTTGTATGGATCAATAAAGATGGAACAGAAAATGAGAGCTTACTGATTGATTTGGAGATCCGTGTTAATCGAAAGACTCAGAATGCAACTTCTATCGATCTCGCGATATGCGATGGTGGGAGGCGTTATCCAGTCACGTTCTCAGTGTCCGGGATGCCATTTTTCAGCAGTTCTGATACGGGTCCGGTTGTGAGATACGAAGAACAAGAACAGACGATGATACAGTATCTCAACTCCTATTTGCCAGCTTTGTATTGCAATGACTTTTCCCTTATACAAGGGTGTGAGTTGTCTCAGACCCCAAAGGAAACCTTCAATGATCTCACTGAAATGGTCACGATTATAGATTGGGCATCTCATAACGTCGACATAAGACGTGAAGTAAATACTGATATGCCTGGTATGATCTCAGTTCAGGACTATATGAAACGATACTTGTCTGCAAGATTTCCTGTGGTGATATGTGACCATGGTGCGGGCGAGATAGCAGATCTGATTGCAGTCAACTGTGAAGACGCTGTAACTAGTGTAAACATGTATCACTGCAAGGCCTCCACCAAGAAAACTCCTGGGGCAAGAGTTGACGATATTAATGAGGTTTGCGCACAGGTCGTTAAGTCAGTTAGATTTATTAACAGCCCTCAGGGTCTGTGCAGACAAGTGCGCCATCGTGCCAAAGAGTCTCTTGAATGCATCAAGGGAGATCTGGATGAGATGGAAAGCATGATAATGAACCTTGGCATCCGAACCACAAAATATACGATAAGCTTGGTTCAACCGGGTTTTTCACTGCGACGCTGCAATGAGAAGCTGTCCAACATTATCCTGTCAGCAGACAATTATGTTCGGCGTAATGGAGCGCATGATTTTCACGTTATTGCGTCAGAGTAGGCAGAGGAAGACACCAACACAATAAGTGATGAATCCTTCACTTATCGTCTTCGGGTATTTTCGTTGGACTGCTCGGACGGGGACTTATTACGCTGCTATCGACGATGTCGTGGGCTTTTCTGCCCTGTATCATCGCAGTCGTTAACCTCGGTATAGGAGTGTTTTTTGCCTTGAAGGTCATAAGCATTGCGGAGTATGAGCAAATAGACACCAGGGTGCTGCTTAGGGAAGATGTTGTCGACATGGTGCCTGAAGACTGTGCAACTCGATTGTCCGCTACATGGCATAAGACTGTCGTATCCATTGAAGCTGTGGCGAAGGAGAAGATTACATGGTATACATGGGCACAGCGATGCGTGACTCTGAGCATAGTCATTGTGCTGATTATCTTGCTGGTTGCCATGGATGTGATTCGATTCAGCCCCAACAGCCTCAAGTTGTCATGATAAGTATTTTACGGCACAAGCAATAGTATTGCCGATCTTGACGCCCGTCGAGCATTTAGGCCTCTTCTCTTTGTGCTTAGTTAGCATTAGGTTGATCTGCTCCAAGGCGATGGAGAGCCGACGAGGATAGAACAGTAGAGGGCTTCTAGTGACGAAGGAAAGGAGGATAGCGTCATGATTAATCCTGGTGATAAGACGAAACCAATAAGTAGTGACAACGACACCACAGATCCTGAACCATCAACGAATCCGAAAGTGGAGCCATTTCCAGCAAAACCTATTGGTGAATCGATAGAGCCTCATCCGATGAGACAACCCCTATCTGAAGAAAAGAGAAGAAAGGAGTAGTCGAAGACAGCCACATATACCTGTATCTTTAACTGTAAGACGAAAGGATTCTCGTTCTTGAGGGCACAAGGCGTGGTCTGTCACATGGGACACCGCATCCTTCGAAACCCCGCAGCTTTAGTCAGTCCGACGTTTGGAACAGCCTAATTCAAAGTGAAGCCTGAGGGTTTCCTTAAGCTTGTGTATGGGCAAGTTCTTTGACACAAAGATCGACCTCCCGCGCAGTCATGTGATGCATCGGGAGGTCTCGACCTTTCACGACAGCTTTTGATGACAATATTGCCCAGCGCCGCTTCGAGATTTCCAGTTGGGGGTGGCCAGATCATCTTGTGATCAGGGACCGAATCTACCTAGAACACACACCTAATTTCACACCAGACGTTCTTAGGGAGGATTTGGAATGCAAGGAGTAGAATGGAATACTTGTAGATGTTTGCCATGAAAGTTGGTTTGGGCGTACAACATCTTTGGCAATGGCAGAACGAAGGCGTTATGCAGGTAAAGCCAGTTAATCCGCGTGATTACTAGCGGCTGATGTATCGACTATCGACACTTTATTAAAATAACGATAGCCGGAGGTTATGGTCCGTGCTGCTTGTAGAACTGCGAATTGAGAATTTTAGGATGTTTGGAGAGAAAGAAAATGCGCTTGTCTTGCCAATCCGACCAGGCCTTACTGCGCTTATAGGTGAAAACGACTCTGGCAAGACAGCAGTTATAGACGCCCTAAGACTTGCCCTGGGCACCCGGGATCAAGCGATGCTCCGAGTTGATGATGGTGATTTTCATCAGAGTCAAGGGGGCAATTCGCGTAGCTCGGAAATACGGATCCGTTGTAAGTTTGCGAACCTTACTCAAGGCGATTGTGAGACATTCATTGAATACTTAACTTATGAGCAAAAGGGCAATACAAGGGTGCCTGTCCTTTATGTCAACTGGAAAGCTGCGGAGAGAGTAAGTGGAAGCGGTAGGAAACGTGTGGTGTACGACGTCCGATCGGGAGCAGCAGGGGATGGTCCTATGATTGACCCAGCATGCAGAGAGTTTCTTTTCTCGACATACCTTCGTCCGTTGCGCGATTCAGAACGCGCGCTTGCTTCGGGTCGCGGTTCGCGTCTTTCTCAGATTCTTCAGAACACCAAGGAGGTTAAAGAATACGGCGAGGATTATGATGCTGAAAAGGGGCCACCTGACAACTTACATAAGTTGAGTGTCATTGGTATTGGGAGTCTTGCTGATTCACTTCTCGCCAACCACAAAGGGGTACAGGCCGCCCGTGACCGCTTGAATGATCAGCTCCTTGGGAACCTTGCGTTCAGTGGCAGTCCACTTAAGGGCCACATATCAGTCAGTTCCTCCACAGGAGATCCCGATACTCGTCTGCGTCAACTGCTTGAGAAACTTGATCTTGATTTACGGGATGAAGCTGCCCTAAGCGTCTCTCCCAAACATGGCCTTGGATCTAACAATCTCCTATTTATGGCTTGTGAGCTGTTGCTTATAGGATCAGAAGAAGACGGACTACCTCTGTTGCTCATAGAGGAACCGGAAGCACATCTTCACCCACAACGACAACTCCGCCTTATGCAGTTTCTGCAGGAGCAATCAAGTCAAGACTCGGCTCAGAGCCAACCTATACAGATCATAGTAACGACGCACAGTCCGAATCTTGCTTCCGTAATTGACTTGGATAACCTCGTGTTGATGCACAAGGGCAAGGCTTATTCCCTCGCATTCGGTCATACACAACTTGATGCGTCTGACTATGGGTTTCTAAAGCGATTTCTTGATGTAACCAAAGCTAATCTTTTTTTTGCACGAGGAGTAATGATTGTAGAGGGCGATGCCGAGAATATTCTGCTTCCTACTCTTGCGGCCTTGCTGGGCCGGGACTTCACAGAGCATGGTGTGTCCATTGTTAATGTAGGCGGTACCGGTTTGCGTCGCTTTGCCCGCATTTTTCTGCGAAAGCATCCTAAGAAGGATGGAGAAATCAGCATCCCTGTAGCGTGCGTGGCAGACTTTGATGTGATGCCGGATTGCGCACCAGAAATTATGGGGAAGGTAGAACGTGGAGAGATATGGCCTGAGAAAAGTAAGCGGCGTTGGAGGGCAAAGAAAGACTTTAGTGATAAGTGCCTGAAGGAACATCGTGAAAAAATCCGTAACAAGGCTCACTCTCAGCACGTCAAGACATTTGTGGCGGATGAATGGACGTTAGAATACGACCTTGCCTTTTTCGGTCTGGCTGAAGAAGTCTGGATTGCGGCTAATCTGGCAAGAGTAGATGAACAGATTAGTGAAGGCAAGGCATCTATGGAGAAAGTCATCTCAGAGGCTGAGACGTCTTTTGCGGAGCTTACTGGTGAAAACTCATCATCTGAAGAGCTGGCATCACGTATTTATGCGAATATCGTGTCGAATTCGAGGATTTCCAAAGTTACTACTGCTCAGTATCTAGCTTCGTTGCTCCGAGATAAGGCAAACAAAGGCAAACTGAAGCCCGATTACTGGGAGAAGAGACTTCCGCCATACCTAGTCAAGGCAATTGCCTATGCTACCTGGCATTTAAGTAGTGAGGAAGATGGCGGGAAGGAGACAGAGGGGGATGGGTGAATCGTCACGGTTCAAGTTGTCAACTGTCAACGATGAGGATGTTCAATGGGTATGCCGGGTGATGAAACTTCCGAGCGATGCGTTTAGCGGTGCTAATGGCGACGATCCTCGGCTGGGAATTCTCAAATCTAATGAGACTTTGGATATCGAGGCTTGTCCTGGCAGCGGGAAGACGACTCTTCTTGTGGCTAAACTCGCTATTCTGGCTAGGAAATGGACTGATGGGCGTCGAGGTCTATGCGTGCTTTCACACACTAATGTAGCACGTCAGGAGATCGAGAAGCGTTTAGGAGATACTCCCGAGGGAAGACGTCTTCTTTCCTATCCCCATTTTGTAGGTACTATCCATGGATTCGTAAATCAGTTTCTAGCTCTGCCATGGCTGCGTTCTAAGGCATGGCCAATCACAATGATTGACAACGACGTGACGCTTAGTCGCCGGTGGAGGTACCTGTCCCCGAAGGTTCGGTATGGTCTGAGTAAGTCCCCGTATGATGCTCGGAGAAACCTTATAGTCAGGAGCCCTGATTTTGGTGTTGGAACTGTGAAGTGGAGCAAAGGTAATCTGAGAAAGACCACGAAAACATACCAGCAGATACAGGTTGTGTGCGAGAAGACGTCAAAAGAAGGTTATTTCTGTCATGATGAGATGTTCATCTGGGCAAATGAACTCCTTGATCATGTTCCTGACATCAAGAAGATAGTGAGGGGACGTTTTCCAGTTGTCTTCATCGATGAAGTGCAGGACAATAGCGAAACACAATCTGCCCTGCTGTTTCGGTTGTTTATGGATGGCGAGGATCCTGTTGTCCGCCAACGTTTTGGCGATTCTAATCAGGCAATTTTTTCTAGTGATGATGACGGAATGGGTGCAACTACCGATATCTTTCCGGATCCTGACATCCGGAAAGACATGCCGAACAGCCACCGATTTGGCCAAGATGTCGCCGATATTGTGAATCCGTTTGCTCCGGAGCCACCCGGGCTCATTGGTCAGGGTCCCGGTAACGAGCGTATCAAGGCTAACACAGCCAGTAAGCACGCTATTTTTCTATTTGACGACAAGACTGTTTTCAATGTACTGCCAATGTATGCCCAGTATCTATTGGAAGTGTTTTCTGATAAGGATCTGCAAAGAGGTATCTTTACAGCTGTAGGCGCCATCCATAAGGTTGGCGAGGACGATCACATTCCTCGTTCTGTTTGTCACTATTGGTCGGACTATATCCCTGGGTTGACTTCTATAGCATCCAGGCCGAACAAGTTTTGTGAGTATGTCCAGGCTGGGCGCAGACTGGCATGTAAGTCCGGCGAAGCGCATGGCATTGTTGAGGGCATTGCTGAAGGAATCCTAAGATTGGTGTGGATGTTGAACCCAGGGGCCGATTTGGCCAACCGAAGACGAAAGCACCGGTATGTGCTTGAGTTGTTGGATAACCAACCTGAACTCAAAGCCCGGTATCTTGACGTCGTAGTCGCCCTAACTGTTGACTGGGACGGACCCGTTGCTGAGGAGTGGGAAACCAGGTGGTTGCCATCGATCGTGGAGATTGCTGAGACGATTGCCGATGTCCCACTTGAGTCAAGACAAGATACGGTGCAGGGTTTCTTAGAATGGTCCATAGTTGATGATAGTAAAGAGGAGAAGATTAAGCTGGAACAACGAGATAATGTTTTCAGGTACCCACCTTCTGCTCCGAAGGTACAGATCCAGGTTGGGTCAATTCACTCTGTCAAGGGAGAGACACACACTGCTACTCTCGTGCTAGATACGTTCTTTCGCGCTCATAATCTTGCAAAACTGAAACCATGGTTGCTTGGCAAGAAACTGGGTAAAGGGACAGAGAATCTGTCCACCATAAAGAGACTGAAGCAGCACTACGTGGCCATGACACGGCCTACCCATCTCTTGTGTCTGGCAATGAGAGAGGATGCTTTCAAAGCAAATGAGATTGACAAGCTTAAGTCTTGTTGGCGTGTTGCTTGGGTCAAGGGAACGGACATGATGTGGCTATGAGTGGTTTGGGATCTTTGCAGCCTGAGGATTACGGCTGGCCTTCGCAAACCTGCGAGCCACCATCGTAAGTGGATCTGATAAAGTCCTGACACTAGTCTCATCAGAGGTCATATTGGCGTTCTAGCTCAATGAGCTACGCCATGCAGAGTAGTACCCAAGGTAGTGAGAGAGGGGGACGCAGGAATCATCTCCCTACCTGATGGAGGCTTTCTTATTGACGGCGTTCAATATCCGAGTTGCGTTTGCGGGGCGTGAACGAGATGTTTGATGATGTTTCGCGCGAAATCGTGGTCTGTGATCACGCATCTAAGATGATAAGTACCAATTTGAAGTTGAAGGATCCTAAAGCTATACACAGAATACCTCTCTAACAGCTCTGATAGTCTCAAGTTGCACTGCACGCCGCCCCAGCATTTCTACTAGGTGGTAGGTATTCTACCTCTCACCACTGAGCTCAAGTTCTGCGTTGACTTATGTGTTATGGCCTAGCATAGGCGGAATAACAACTAGATATTCCATTTGAGAGAAAAAGGACTTCTGGATAGATTCTCGGTAATTCAGAAGAAAGTTGACGAATTTGTGTGCTCAGACTTAGCGCCAAAAATGAAGCTAGAGCCATCTCTTGCTTATACCATAAATGTAACATATGACCCTATCAATTTAGCTCAGTATATTTTTAGATCTTCGATTATTCCCAGAGATCAATTTCATGTTTCAAGTAATATATCTGCAGATGATTATTATGGGGTTATTGAAAGCATTCCGGGTAATATTACTGTCTTCTTTATGCCAGGGAGACTGCACTATAAAGAAGAAGATAGCAGGAATTGGGGGAAAGAGATTCGCGATAAGGTATGGATGGTTCGAAGACCACTTATGGAAGAGATTTTCATACATATAGATGGAGGTTAAGTCTGATGCTATCCCGACTGTTGATTGGGTTGTAGTTACGGCGTTTAGCAACCAGTTGCAGGCTACGCGTGGAATATCAGAAGAGTTAGGTGAGATCTGGCGCTTCAACCCAAACGCGTCCACGCAACATAAGAGCTATGTAAGGAAGCTGAACTTCTACAACTCGTGAACGTTCTGCGACATCCCCGTCAATCTTAGGAAATAGTGGTATCGTGCCGCTCTGATAAACAGGCGAATAAGGTTGAGAATGACTGACAAACCGATCCCTCTGACTGTCTACCAGTTATAGAAGCACATGAAGCTTACAAAAGACAAGATCCAACAGATTAGGGGCGAACTGGAGCGAGAATGCCTACGTATTGTCCTCATGAGCTTACACACTTCGAAATACCTCAGAATCTCTCAAACAGCATGGTCGTCATGTACAACGAAATCCTTCTCACCTACGTAATGAATTAGCTCGTCTTTCTATAGACTGAGCCGATATTAGTGGAGCACACATGTAGGTTCGGCGCGAATAGGAAGGATTTGGGCATAACGGGGTAGAATGGAACATTATGCTAGAACTTGTCGTATATACCCAAATTGCAGGAGGGTGTTGGGGTATGGCCAAGCAGCTCAGATTAATATCGGTATCGGACGGTGAGTGGCAAACCAATACAGTATGTGAGATCAAGAATAAGAATAAGGTTGACGTGACGAAATTATCACAGTCTGATTTAGTGAAGACTGAAACGAAGTTTCTCAGGCTTGTTGAACGAGTCATTGTCGGAGGGGTCATTCCCTTTCTAGGTGCCGGGTTGTCGCTAAAGTGCACAGGACCGGACGGGAAGGAAATTGCACATACTAGTGAAATGATATGCTCTGTCTGTCACCAACTTCCTAAAGAGCGTTCAACGGAGTCCAGATGCCGTATCGGGCGTCACTCCTGTTGCAATGGGCCCAAAGAATTATGTGGAAAGAAAAGGGGCCTTGCGGAAGTCTGCGAGGAGTATCTGTGGGGCAAGAGGAGACTCTCAAAACTGGTACTGGAGATCCTACAGATTCAGAAATTCACCGCTCTTGAGATCAGTACAGCGCACAGATACATCGTTTACCTAGCCCGTGAGTCAGTGATTGAGGAAGTGATCACAGCCAATTACGATACATCTTTAGAAAGAGCCTACCAAGAGTCGTTGGACTGTGGGCATTCCAGTAATAGGAGCTCAGCGCACAGTGTATCTAACTTACAGCACTATAGAAAGGTGGCAGGTATACGGCAGCAGAATAGCCAGCCGTCTCCTCTCAAAGTCTATCATATCAATGGGTGTGCATCAGATCTGGAGGGATCATCAAAGAATGCGAAGGATACGGCTTGTGAGACTATCTTGCTAACTGAACGGCAGTTGCAACATTGGGGCGACAGGCAGTGGGGACGAGACTTATTAAGGGATCGACTAAGATGTAAAAACATTGTTTTCTCTGGCTTTGGCAGTCCTGAACCCCAGGTTCGGCATACTACATTACAGGTTCTTGAGGAATTTGAACTGGATCCGCGCGATAGGCAGCATGAAGAGAAGCGAACCAACTTGCAAGAAACAGGTTGGAGGGCGCCTAACGCGGTCTTTGTGCATGCTTATGAGGATTTAACCTTCGAGCAAAAGCAAATGTTGGTAGCCTATGCATATGCAAGCGGAGCAAGCGAAACCAGTGTCAAGTCCATCAGGGAGTCCGGCAACTGTTTCACGCGTGACGATGCTTCTTTGTTTGCGGAAGAACCGAGTGGTTGTCTGGCCGCTGATGATTTCTGGATGCAAGTTTACAAGGCAGTGTTTTGGCGCATTCTTACGCGAGACTGGTTATCTTACGGGTCTCCGTTTTACTATCTGCTATTGTCCAGTATCTCTTGCGCAGATGTACTGCTAAGTCAGGTTAGAAATTGGCTATTGCCAGATTCAGGTCCTAGTCTTCAGTGTGAACGTCTCTTTGGTCGGCTTCCTAAGTATCTTGACATTCGGTGCGATAAGGATTCAACTATACTATCAGAACACATATGGCATATCAGATACCGGGGCCTTCAATTTCCGTCCGGATGGTATGCTTCTCTGGATGAAAGAGGAATAATCATCTCCTCATATTTTGTTCTCGTCTACCTCTTGGGATCTCTAAGTAACACAGAACAGGACAGTCCCGGCTGGGCTCATATTGAGGAGATTATCAAGTTCTCGCAGTCGTTGGGGTTAGGGCTGGAGTTTCCTTTAGGCTATGATTCTCCGCATAGCGGCTTGCTCGTACTATCACACCGCGAGTCATTGTTCCAGCAAGGCGAACCGATCTATGAGGATATAGGTGACCATAACCTTATAGTCCAGGTTGTGATAGATAGCAACTTCAGTCCCAGAAGAGTACGAGTTCAACTGAAGAAGAAGCCTGATGTACCTGTAAATGGCATGAAGCAAGTGAAGTATGTTTCTGTATATCAGATTAGTTTCCTTGACCTTCTCGGTCGAGGCAGTCGAAAACCTGAAGAGGTACCTGAATTCCTGGAAATCGTGAGAAGGAGATTGGCGTTCCCTAGTCTGGTTACGGACAGGTCAAAGAAGCGAGTTCGAGACAGAGGACGTATCAGGAGGGATCTAGGTGGAGCAGGCCGTAGGTAAATCCCATGTTGCTTCCAAAGAAGAGATTACTAATACAACGAAGCGTTCTATGAGCCCGCCTTTGTATTTTGGCCTTTCAAGCGATGCAATTCTGGAATTCAAGGAGTTGTATATCTCTGATATTGCAGCTGTTGTACACCTAAGTGATGTAGAGAATACAGGCCAGGAATTCGAATGCTTTATCAAGCTCTATGATGTATCTGATGGTAGCCGGGGTTCATCTGACATTACCTATAGGATCAAGCGGCTACTCGGCAATATCATGCATATACTGGGAGATTACCTTGAGCAATTGGGGTTAAAGATCCCGATATATTGCCTAATTTCCGTATCTAGTAAGAATAGACTTAAGTTTTATGAGCTAACCATGTTAGCAAGTGACCAGGACTGGAGCAGGGGCGAGTTTGCTGTCATATTCGCACTTCAGAAGGATGCTGAAAATGTCATTTCCGGTATTGTTCTTGATTTAGCGTATGATCAGTTGGGGCCTTCTATTGAACCTATATCTACGGACGCGTTTAGTAATCGCATACAGGAAGAGGCTAGCTCGAGAAACCTCTCAGCAGATCACCAAGAGCTAGTCTCGGTCATAATAGACTGTGTTGCCCAGAAGTCACCACCCAAAATGCGAATCGAAACCTGGGTGCAAGGGAGGCTGGATGATATCAAGAAAAAGCCAGATGAGGTGATCTTGTGAACGATAGAATCACCAGGGTTAAGTCCCTGGTTTTAAACAACTTCAGAGGATTTGTGGGCGAAAACGTGGTCGACACAGACGCTGATATCGTCTTTCTCAGCGGCCCTAATGGTGCGGGAAAAACCAGTTTGATTGACGCACTTTGTTTGGTATTGACCGGCCACTATTACAAGGAGAGGGAACCACTTCTATCGTATGATGAGAAACATGGCAGAGTTGCCGCAAAAGTCAGTCTGCGGTCGAAACAGGAGAAAACAATCGAGGCCATTCTTAGACTCCCGGAGAAAGGGAAAAGGTGTGATGTTAAGTGGACCGACGGCCGTGAGCTGAGGGTTGACGATGATCTTAAGCCCCTTTATGCGAGAGCCGGTTTTTACTACCAAGATATTTTGAAATACCTCTTTGAGGAGGAGGAAGCTGAGGTATATATTGAGGAGTTCCTCCTTGCTTCAGATATTCCGCTGGGAGAGATTCGTGAAGCGAGTAAACACGGGCTATCGTTAGTAGAAAACTTCGAGGAAAACTTCGTCACCCGGTCCGGGTTCAGGCCGAAAGCCCAGATAGAATCTGAGCGTTCCTCGAATGCGCAGGAGTTGGAATCGGCTTTGGATGCGGCATCTGAAGAGATATCCGAAGTGCTCGGCGATTTTGGATTTGAAGGCCATACACCAAAGAGACCGTTAACAGTACAGAGTGGTGGAATGCGGAAGCAATGGAAAGAGAACCTCGTAGATCTGGTATATGACTACAGGAAATGCTGCAAGATTGACTCTGCTCATGAGTTAACAGCAGATTTGCATGCTTCGATGATTCTGGAAGCTTTAGGTGAATCCTTTCAGAAACTGGTAAGCCATAGACGGCAGATGAGGCTAAAGGAATCGTCATTACAACAGCAGATTAGGGCTTTTTCCGCGGCAAGCAGTAAAGGTGATGGGCCTGTAACCGAGATTGCGGTGTCCGAAGAAAGAATTAGCGAGATGGAACTAGAGCATCGACAACTTAAGCAAACAGTTGAAGAGTTAATCAAGA
>MTKW01033499.1_pt1 | contig 13988 bp, 12 predicted proteins | sample 1042761 | NCBI WGS metagenome assembly MTKW01 (sample SAMN06205366, study PRJNA360243) | anaerobic digester metagenome | biome: Wastewater treatment plant; feature: Anaerobic digester sludge; material: sludge; isolation source: anaerobic digester fed with sludge from wastewater treatment plant ...
TAAAGTAACCGCCCTTTTTGACGAAGGGAAGCGCCAACTCGATCAGGATATCGAGGGAGGCCACGGCGCGCGCCGTCACGAGATCGAACGATTCTCTGTAGATAGGATCGTGGGCGAGTACTTCGGCCCGACCGTTCAACACGGTCAAATCGAGACCGACCTCGTCTTGCACGCCCTCGAGAAATCTTGCCTTCTTCTCGATGCTTTCGAGCAAGGTCACATCTAACGCCGGGCGCGCGAGCGCCAAGGGGATCCCGGGGAAACCTGCACCTGATCCGATATCGAGCAAACTCAATGTCTCCTCTTCCAGCCGCTCGTCGATCAGGGGGATCAAAGTCCAGCTGTCTTCAAAGTGCTTGACGGCGAGATCAGAAGGCTCGGTGATGCGCGTCAGATTCAACGACTCGTTCACCTGAAGCAGGTGCTCGACATAATCGAGCATCTGATTCTCTCGCTCTTCAGAGAACGAGAGAGAGGCGCGAAGCATCGCTTCTTTCAGTTCCTGTCGATAAAGTTCACGGTCGAATGTCACGTCAGTTCCTCCAAGGTCGGTTTCGCTTTCTCCGCCTGTCTTTTCGCATCGAGCCAGACCAATAAAACGGAGACGTCAGCCGGCGTCACGCCCGGCAGGCGTGAGGCCTGTCCTACCGTACGCGGTTTTCTCCGCTCGAGCACCTGCCTCGCCTCAAGGCGCAGTCCGGCCAGTTCGAGATAGTTCGCGTCTTCAGGCAGCGTCTTTCTTTCCAGTTCCTGAAACTTGCGACGCCGCGAGAGCTCGAGTCGGATATACCCTTCATAGTGGATATCATATTCGAGCGTCCTGATCCAGGCCGCAGGCAGAGGCTTTCGCTCCGGATCCAAAGGCGCAAGTCCGTCGTACGTGATCTCCGGGCGTTTCAGTAAGGCGAGAAGCGACACTCCCGTCTTAATCGGGCTCGAATTCAGTGATTCCAAGACACGTGTCGTCCCGGCATCCGGCGTCACACGCACCTTGTCCAGCCGCTCTTTTTCCGCTTCGATCGCCTGTTTTTTCTCAAGAAAACGGGCGTAGCGCGTGTCGTCGATCAGGCCGAGCTCTCGCCCGAGCGGAGTCAGCCGCATATCGGCATTGTCCTGACGCAAAAGCAGACGGTATTCGGCGCGCGACGTCATCATGCGGTACGGCTCGTTCGTGCCGCGGCTCACCAGATCGTCGATCAGGACGAAGATATACGCCTGCGACCGGTCGATCGGCACGGGATCCTGGCCGTTTAATTTCCGCACCGCATTGATCCCGGCGATCAGTCCCTGTGCGGCGGCCTCCTCGTAACCGGACGAACCGTTCACCTGACCGGCCAGATATAAACCGGGCAGGGCGCGCACTTCGAGCGACAGATTGAGTGCCGTCGGATCGACGTTGTCATATTCGATCGCGTAACCGTAGCGCATGATTTTCGCCTCTTCCAGCCCCGGCACCGACTTCAGCATCGCCTCCTGTACATCCTCCGGCATCGAAGTCGACAAACCGGACAGATAGAGTTCCTCCGTGTCGAGGCCCGTCGGCTCGATGAACACGTGATGCCTGAGATGGTCCGGGAATCTGACGTATTTATCTTCGATTGACGGACAGTAGCGCGGACCGATGCCCTCGATCAGGCCGCTGTAAAGCGGCGAGCGATCGATGTTTTCCAGGATCAGCTCGCGCGTTTGATCCGTCGTCCAGGTCATATGACACGGCAACTCGGCTTTCGGTGAAAAGTCGTCATCTTCATTCAGAAAGGAAAACGGCATGGCCGGACGTTCGCTGTCCTGCCGCTCCAACTTATCGAGATCGATCGATGACTTTTGGATGCGTGCCGGTGTACCCGTCTTGAAGCGTCGCACCGGAAGTCCGAGAGCGCGCAGGGAATCGGTCAGTTCGGTCGCCGGCTGTAATTGGTCGGGACCGCTGTCGTACATCGAGCTGCCGACGATCACCTTGGCATTCAAAAAGGTCCCCGACGCGATGATCACCGCCGGTGCCAGATAAACGGTGCCGGTTTTCGTCTGTACGCCGGCCACCGCCTTCTTATCGTCACTTATAATCAAGGCTGTCGCTTCCTGCTGCAGTAGACGAATATTGGGAAACGACTCCAAGAGTTGTTTCATATCGCGCTGGTACGCCGTTCGATCCGTCTGAGTACGGGGACTCATCACGGCCGGACCGCGGCTCTGGTTCAACATGCGATACTGAATCATCTGGCGGTCGGCGAGTATCCCCATCACGCCGCCCAGGGCATCGATTTCACGAATCATCTGTCCCTTGGCCGTACCGCCGAGACTCGGGTTGCACGGCAGATTGGCCAACGCATCGAGCGTCAAGGTTAAAAGCAACACATCGGCGCCGAGCTTCGCCGCAGCGATCGCCGCTTCCGAGCCGGCATGACCGGCGCCGACGACGATCACATCGTAGGCATGTGCCTTTCGTCCACCGGGACGCGTCAGTGCTTCACTCAACGTATACATCACTTACCTACGCAGAAGGCGGAAAAGATCGTGTCGACGAGACTCTCGGACACATCGTCACCGGTCAGTTCTGAGAGCTTTTCGGCTGCCACCCGCAGACGCACGGCGACGAGATCGAGGGTGACGCCCTGCCTGACATCGGAGGCGGCCGCTTCGAGTTCACGCACGGCTTCATCGAGCGCTAGTTTGTGGCGCGCCGAAGTGACCGTCAGTTCGCTGCCGCTAGCGGCGCCTCTCTCTAAAAACGTACCGATTGCTTCGGCCAAGCGATCCTGGTCGGCGGCGCGAAGCGCGGAATACGCGAGCACAGAGATGTCTGCCTCACACACGTCATCTAGACGGCAAAAGTCCGCCATAATCTTTTCCAGGGTCGCTTCATCCCGCAGGTCGTCTTTTCCGAAAAGCACGATGATGCCTTTATTCTTTCCCTTTTCAGCCAGGATATCGGCGATATCCTGTGGCGTCGGTTCGCTGTCGAAGAGGAAAATCAACAGATCGGCGTCGGCCACGGCTTCGACCGAACGTCTGACGCCTTCTTTCTCGATCGGATCGGACGTCTCTCTGACGCCGGCCGTATCGACCAGGATCACCTTGTAGCCATTGATCTCGGTATGAAACTCGATCGTGTCTCTCGTCGTACCGGGGATGTCGGTGACGATCGCTCTGTTTTGCCCGACGAAGGCGTTCAGAAGGCTCGACTTGCCGACATTCGGTTCACCGTAGATCACGACGCGTGCGCCTTCCTGAATTAAGCGACCGCGTTCATACGTCGCGACCAGTCGAGAGAGCTCCGAAGCGGCCGCCATTATGCCTTTTTCAAGCGAAGCAAACGCCTCGTCATGTGCTTCATGGTCGGGGAATTCGAGAATCAGTTCGACGGCGGCCATCTCGGCATAGAGCATCGCGGAGATCTCTTTCAGCCGCTCCGACAGATGTCCTTTCAGCTGCTGATAGGCGGCACCGACCTGCCGGTTCGCTTCCGAACCGATCAGGTTCATAATCGCTTCGGCCTGCACGAGATCGATCTTGCCGTTTAAAAACGCGCGTCGACTGAATTCGCCCGGTTCGGCCAGGACAGCGCCGTCTTCCAGTAAACGGCGTAGGATCGCGCGCTTGACGGCCGGACCGCCGTGACACGAGATTTCTACGACATCTTCCCCGGTAAAGGAGCGAGGCGCAAGAAAAACGGTCACCACGACTTCGTCGATACCGGCAAAATCACCCGGTGCGACCGTGTAACCGGCCATATCGCGGACGGCAGGCAGTGTGCCTGCCGGCGTGAAATGCCGATCGACGAGAGGGACCGCGTCCGGCCCTGATAAACGAACGACCGCCAGGCCGCTTTGGCCGGGCGGTGTTGATGGTGCCACTATCGTCCTTGGTCGATCCTCGTGCTTAAGCATCACCATCGGCCGGAGCAATTACGACGTAGCGCTCCGGATCGACACCCTGACTGTACGTGGTCACCCCGTGTCTGCCTTTCAGTGCCAGATGGACGATGCGGCGTTCCGCAGCCGTCATCGGCTTCAGACGACTCGGCTTACCACTCGATTCGACACGGTCGACCTGACGTTCGACCATCTCGCGGATTTTCTTTTCTCTGCGCTGGCGGTAACCGCCGATATCGAGCGATACGCGCACGCGCTTATCGGCCTTTCTGTTGACCGCAAGACCGGTCAAATAAGCGATGGCGTCAAGCGTCTCACCGTGATGACCGATCGCCGGACCACAGTCTTTGCCGGTCACTTCGATGTTCAGACTGCCGTCTTCACCGATGTAAGAGCCGATACGGCCGTGGATATTCAATCCCTGCATGATCGCCTGCACATAATCGAGTGCGGCATCTTCGAGTTCCGGTGTAACGGCACCGTAGCGGTCCAGATCTTCTTCTTCCGGTTCATCTTCTTCATCGATCTCGGCAGCATGCTCATCACTCGGCATCGTCTGCTCACTGACTTCTTCGTCCGCGAGCGACACACGGACACGTGCCGGCTTTCTGCCGAACCCTAGAAGCCCCCCGGCTTCACCTTCTTCAATCACTTCAATGATGACGTCGTCGACTCCGACCCCAAGCGTCTCAAGCGCCTGTTCAATGGCGAGATCGACGGTTTTAGCCGTCGTTTCCACCCAGTTTGACATAGTCTATATTCCCTTCATTAATCGCGCAGCGGCGCGGCATTTATACGTCGTTATTCAACCTTCGTGCGGAAGCGGTCGAAGAAACTCTTTGGCTTCTCGCTCTCATCGACCACCCGTTTATCGAGGTGGGCACCGGCCATCAGTTGCTCTTCGCGGTATGGCTTGACATAGAAGACATAACCGAGCCAGGCCTGGAGGATATACATCAGGTTCGCGATCACCCAGTGGACGCCCATCGCGGCCGGCAGCGTGAACACGGTCACCAGCATAAAGAGCGGCATCAGCCAGGTCATCGTCTTCGTCATACCGACCGAAGGATCTTTCGGCGTCTGACCGGCTTTGGCCGGATTACGTCTTTCTCTTTCTCTTTCTTCCTTCGACACCTGCGGCGTCAAGGTCGTCATTCTCGTAATCCGCATCTGGATCAGCATCGTGACGATCGTCAGAATCGGGAAGATCAGAAGCGGCAGATAGATATGCGACATCGGACCGAACCAATCGGCCGGATTCCAAGAAGGCGTGCGTCCGAGGTCCATGCCGAGAAATTCCGTATTGACGAGCTGGGACAGACTCATATAGCCGTTGTTCACGACTTCCGCAAGCGACGCGGCCGACTGTCTCAGTCCGTTCATGATCGGGATGTCCATATTCGGCGCATTATTGGCCATCTGCTCCGTGATCACCCCGTTCTCGAGCAACACGGCGGCAATATTTTTGATATTGTCTACCGACACGCGGCCGATGTACTGCAAAGGCGCACGGAAAATCCCAAAGATCGGCCAGATGATCAACAACTGCAGCAACGACGGCAGACAGCCGGCGGCCATCGAAATACCGTGGCGTTTCATCAACTCCTGTTGGAGCTGCTGCTGACGCTGCAGATCTTTCGGATAGAGCCTTTTAATCTCATTGATATCGGGCTGCAGCGCCTGTTGACGCACCATCATGCGCGACGATTTGAGTCCCAAGGGAATCAACACGGCACGGATAATGATCGTAAACAGAACAATGACGACGCCGTAATTGCCGATCCAGTCGTACAGGAAACTCAGTATCCAACCAAATAGTCTGTATAGCGGGTCTAACATCGATTCAAGATCCTCACAATCAACCGGATCACACCGGCATAGTTTTATCTACGGGGTCGTAACCACCCTTGCCGAACGGATTGCAACGCAACACTCTCCAGGTTGCCTTGGCCGTTCCGATCAGCGCGCCTCTTTTTTGTATCGCCTCGATCGCGTACTGCGAACAGGTCGGCGAGAACCGACAGGTCGGCGGCCTACCCGCGGAAATTTTTCGCTGGTACCACCTTATCACGGAAATGAGGAACCTAGCGATCATGAACCAACAGTTCGCAGCGAATCAAAAGCCCGCGAATTTCCGCCTGCAACAAGTCAAACGGTAGATTCAACGCATGTTCCTTCGCCGTTAAAATAAGATCGGTACCGGACTTCACTTCACCGTCAAGCCGGTAAAAAGCTTCGCGCAGCCGTCTTTTCAAGCGGTTTCGCGTCACCGCGCCACGCACCTTCCGACTGACCGCCACGCCCAGACGCACCTCATCGCCTTTCACTCTATTTGTGTGCAAGACAACATGCCGTCCCGGTAGATAGCGGCCGCGACGGTAGACGAGACCGAAGTCACGATTACTCTTGAGACGCGTATAAGCGGGAATACCCATGTACCGGGCGATTACGCCGTCAGTTTTTTGCGCCCTCTGAGTCTGCGGCGTTGCAGGATTTTTCTGCCGGACGCCGTGCGCATTCTTTTTCTGAACCCGTGTTCGCGTTTTCTCTGACGCTTTTTGGGGTTATATGTAGGTTTCATCTATAAGTCCTCCAGGGAGTTGATTTCAAGCTTACCGATTATAGGGGGCGAGACACCGTCATGTCAAACCCCGAGGAACCGAAGCCAACGAGAAAGCGAGACACGTTTCAGGCATCGTCGATCCATTGCAGCCAGACATCCGGCACATAACCGACCGTCGCCTTGCCACCGTCCCGAACGACCGGGGCAACGATCAGCTTCGGGTTCTCCAACACCTTATTAAAGCGGTTCTCGTCGCGCATGTGTTGCACCAGATGGTAGACATCCTGCACTTTCGTCTTCGGATCGATCAACTGATCGAGGCCGCCGACCGCACCGGCCACCTTCGTCAGTTCACCTTTGGAAAACCCTTTTTCGTCGAGATCGATGTATTGAAAAGGAATGTTCCTCTCCTTAAAAAACCGTTTCGCCTTGTCGGTATCAAAAGATTTTTTGCGACCGAATATCTGTATATTCATTTAAACTCCCCTCAAACAGCACATCAATTTCACATTTATCCTCACCGAAACGGCAAAGATCGACTACACTGATGCTACCACGTTCGATTGAGAGTACGAGGTTTCTTATGAGGCAAAGAAAAATATCCATCCTATTGATCACCATGCTCGCAATCCTTCTCGCAGCATGCCAGCTGCAAATCGCGCCCTACGAACGACCGACGTCAACTAAGACGAGCGAAGTGACCGAGTCGGTGACACCGACCGAGATGGCGACCGACATAAGTCCTGCGCCGACCGACACGAGTCCGGCACCGACCGACACGTATCCTCTGCACCGCTTTCTGGTGACCGACAAAAGTGACACGTTCTACGGCACGATCCTCACCTTGGCCGTGCTCGACACGAGACAGACGGCGCTCTTTCACTTGACGGCGACGCAGATCCCCGTGACCAAGGCGGATGAAAGTCCAGCCGATCTCTCTGAGATCGACGCCGGTGATATCGTCTTGCTGCCCTGGAACGGCGTCATGCGCGGCGAGCCACCGTACGCTCTTACCGATGTGACAAATATTGTGCGAACCGATTCCGCGCGTATGTCGACGTATCAGCTTCAGATTGTCGCTTCGCTGCCAAACGAAGCACTAGCATTCGACATCGAGAGCGGCGAGCTCTACACGATCCCGCGCGGCGCCTTTGAAAGCCAGAGCATCGAACCGAACCGTGGACTTCAACTCGCTTTATTTACGAACGGCGATGTTATGGAGAGCTATCCGGCTCAGTTTTCCGGTGAACTGTTCATCGTTCCCGGCGACGAAACGCCGGACAAAATTGGTGCTCTGCCCGACGTGATCAGTGAAGCAATCGATGAAACGGACATCATCGGCCACGGCGCACTCGACGTGATCGGCCTCGATCTGGAAAAAGCCGATCTCAACGAGAAGGAGCAAAGCGTTGTCTTGCACCTGATCGGCCTCACCTTCCCGGACGCCTACGTCCTCGCCGGCACGAGGCGTGCGTTAAAACAAAACGACATCATTAACTCGGAAAATCATTTTCCCGGTGTCTATATCGCCCTGCGCGACGTAAAGTTCGAAGGCGATACGCTTCTCGCCAGTGTCCTGCTCTACGACGGAAACAAGGCACGTACCCACCGCTATCTGGTCACGGCCGTCTGGCAGGAGGGTAAATGGGAGGTCGCTTTCCCTGATACACCGTGGTGAAAAACACGACTTGTAACATATCCGACGAAAAAAGAGAAGCGCCTAATATCATAACCATAGCGTTTTCCTCATGTTATTATTAACAGTGGCAGCTGTTTTTACCTGCCAGCATGAAAAACATATTTGGAGGATACCATGAGAAAACTACTCGCCTTGCTATTGGTGTTCGGCCTGTTGGTCGGCGTCGTGGCGTGTGCCGGAACGACTACACCGCAGACGACCGCGCCCGCGACCGATCCGGCTAAGACCGACGCACCAGAGACAGAGCCGACGGAAAAACCGACTGAAGCACCGACTGAGGAGCCGACGGAAGAGCCGACGGAGGAACCTTCGGAAGAACCGACCGAGGAGCCGACGGAAGAGGCTACCGAGGAGCCGACTGAGGAGCCGACCGAAGAACCGACTGAGGAGCCGACGGAGGAGCCGACGGAAGAGCCGACCGAGGAGCCGACGGAAGAACCGACTGAAGAAGCAACGGAGCCGGAAGACACTGATCCGGTCGTCGTCGACGGCGTCGAAGCCGAGATTTCAGTCCAGGTTGAAGAGGGCTGGGAAGCTTACTACGACGCAGCCATCGAGCGCGTCCTGGCAAAGAATCCTGATTCCAAGATCAAGAAGATCGTCACCGGTGCCTTTGATCACCTCGACGTCATTGACCAGACCGACGCCACCAATCCTGACGTTGCCGACGTCTTTGCGATCCCGGCAGACCGTCTCGCGGGACTACACAAAAATGACGTTCTGGCCGGTATCGACAGCCAGCGCATCGCCGAAACCGTAGGCGGCTTTGACGATTTTGACGCCGGTCTCGGCGGCAACTTCATGATCGAGGATGAGTACTTCTCATTCCCGATGAACATTGAAACCCTTATCCTGTTCGGCAACAAAGCGAACATCGAGGCCGCTGATCTCGACGTCGATTCAGCAGTCGAATTGATCGGCAATGAAGAGCAGGTTCTGATCCCGCTATTCGACGCATGGTTTGGTGTCGCCCTGACGAACTCGAGTGAAATCGAGCTGCTCGGCAAGGACGATGACGGCAACTTTTTCTCCGACTTCACGCTGGAGTGGGACGAACTGCCGGCAGAAAAGCAAGCCACGGTCGAAGCCCTCTACGAATACTGGAAGTACAACAACGAAAACGACACCGCGCTGTTTGACTCGGAAGCCGGCGGCGCCTACATCGATGAGAAATTCGGTGCGGAAGAAGGCGCGAGCCTCCGCCTCGGCGGTCCGTGGGAAACGGGCTCGAACACTGAACGTGCTGGCGAAGACAACCTCGTTGTCTATTCTATCTCCCAGGTCACCGTCGCCGGCAAGCCGTTGAGCCACTGGAAAGGCGGCTGGGGTCTGTCGATCAACGCCAGAGTGGAAGAAGATGAAGATCAGATGGAACTCGCCACGCAGCTGATTGAAGAGCTGATGGATCCCGACTACGCCGTCGACTTCTTCAAAGCCGCCGGTAAGATCATGGAGAACGTGCCGGTCGAAGTCTATCTTGAATCCGACCTGTCGGATTCCGACAAGGCTGTCATCGCCGCCGTGATCGAATCCTACGCCGACGCTCCGCTGCGTCCTCTCTTCGAGGAGTGGGGTCAGGTGTGGGACTCCTACAAGAACGCCGTGTTGTCCTGGAACAACGTCAAACCGGCGAACGTCGAGGAAGCCTATAACGAGCTGAAAGCCAGCTTCGAAGCCATGATGGGAAACTTCTAAGTGAACCTTATCTAAGGCCTAAATCGGGGGCTGCCGCTAATGCGGCGGTCCCTTTTTTTGTTCCAGCATCGTTATAGATCCGTAACTAAACCGCTCATCTATGCACAGTCACAGAGAAGAACCATAATATTCTCTTTGTTTCTAGGTATAATAAGCGAAAGGTGTGTTTGTGATGAAGTTTTTATTGGGCAAATCTTCTCTATATATCATTTTGATTTCGACGGCCGTTTTGGTTTTGTCGGATTCGCTCGATGCGCTGATGCGTGGCAAGGACAGTACACTGTTTGCCCGTTTCGCCGAAGCGAATCAAGGACTGGCCGTCGCCGATTATGTGGCACTCGTCGCGATCTCGCTTTTGGCCGGCGTTCTGGTTCCCGTGACGTATGCCGTGTACCAGACGCTCTCCGTTCGTTTTTCCGGTCAATCGAGGATATCGCGCCTGATGTGGGGTGTGTTGTTGCTCGGCGCTTTTGTGCTCCGTGCCGTCGCCTTCGATCTGTCCTCAGTTTTCTACTTGATCTCCCTGGCCGCCTCCGGCGTCCTCTTTATAAACCATGTGATGATGAAATCCCAAGTAAACGGTGAAAGGAGCGAATCATGAAAGTGCCGCTTCAACTGTATGACGATGTCGGTCGCGTCTATCCCAGAAAGAACCTCTATCTGAGGGATCTGGCCGCCGCGCAGGCGGACGGGGACAAAGCTGCCGCCAGGCAGATACGTGCCGGACGCGCCACCCATCCTCATACGCTCCAGCTCGAGGCGTATGAAAAAGAAAAGAAGGCGTTTTTTGCCGTCCTGCCGAAAGTCCTAGAGGCCGAATGGGAAAAGGCCGAGGCGTTTGACGATCCGGTGCTGCAACGACTCGAAAAAAGCCTGATCCGACAGCGAGAACTCGCGAAGTTCTATACGCCGTATGTCGATCTGTCCTACGAGGCTGAGTACGAGGCCAAGAAAGCGACCTTGATGATCAATCGGTTGCCGGTGATGATCAACAAGCGGAAAAAACTGCTCGCCGAACTACGCCAGGCAAAAGCCGAAGCCGAAAGAATTGATCCGACCGATCAGACGGCGGCTCAGACAGCCTTCAATACAAGAAAGGAAGAGATCCGACGCCTCACGGTCAAGAAAAACCAGGATCTGCGCTCTCTGGCAAAACAAGGTCAGATTTCGAAAAAGGCCGTTAAACAGGGTATTGTCTCCAACAACAAGGAAGCAAATGTCCTGATTCAGGCGGAAAAAATGAAACTGCCGAGTGAATACAGCAAGGATCTGATCGCGAATCTGAAACATCAGTTGACGCAAGGGTTCAAAGATCAGGAGATGCTGTTGCAAGACGAGTTGTCCGATATCGCACGCACGACGCCGACCGAAGTCGAACCGGGGCCGCCCTGGAAGTATCTCGTCACCGCTCCGATTCCGGGTTTAGGCCAACTGCTGAACGGCCAGCCGATTAAAGCGCTCTGGTTCTTCCTCGGCGCGCTCTTCACGTTCTTGGTCGCGATCCCCTACGCGCTCGGCTACGGTAACTACCGGGGCGACGGCATCGCCGGCTTGATCACTTTGGCTGAAGGAGGCAAACGCCTCGATCGTTCGATCATCTTTATGATCGAAGGCATAATCGCGATCTTCCTGATCCTCTTCGCTTTGGTCATCTACCTGCTTTCGATCCGCGATGTCTACAAAGTCGAGAGGGATCAGAAAAGAGGCATCCGGCCGAAGAACCGATTCGAAGTGAAACGTACGTCAGCGACGAAAGGTTTCCCCTATAAAGTCTCGGTGCCGGCCCTGATCCTGATCACCTTCATCGTGCTGGTGCCGATCGTCACGGCGCTGCTTCTCTCTTTCACGAATAACGATCCGCAGCATCAGTCGAAGTTCACCTGGGTCGGGCTGCAAAACTATGCGACGATCTTCACGGGACACGGCATGGTCGGCTCCGTATTCTGGCGCATCCTCGGTTGGACCGTCATCTGGACGATCACGGCGACGACCCTGACGATCCTTGTCGGTTTCATGCTGGCGCTTCTCGTCAACAACGACCGGGTGAAAGGCAAGCGTTTTTTCCGTACGATCTATATCCTGCCCTGGGCCGTGCCGGCCTTCATCACGATCATGTTCTTTTCGATCATGGCGGCGCCCGGCGGCTTTTTCTCGCAATTTCTCACACCGCTCTTCGGTACGACGGTCAACATCAAGCACGATCCTGCCTTAACCAGGATCGCCCTGATCCTGATCCAGACCTGGTGCGGCAGCGCCTATGTCTTCTTATTGACGACCGGTGTCTTGCAGGCGATCCCATCCGATCTCTACGAAGCGGCAAAGATCGACGGCGCGAACGCGAGACAGCGTCTGACGGCGATTACCTTGCCGCTCGTCTTATTCCAGACGGGGCCGCTTCTGATTAATCAATACACGTTTAACTTCAACAACTACACGATCATCAGGCTGTTCAACGATGGTGGACCACCCCAGCCTACCACCTATGGTAATCTGGCCGGCACCTCCGATCTCTTGATCTCCTACATCTTCAAACTGACGATGGAAAACCAGCATCAGGCACTCGGGGCGGCGATCGCCATCCTTATCTCTCTCGGTTTGATGATCGTCGCCTTCATCGGCTACCGGCGCACCGCCGCATTCAGGGAGAATTGATATGGCTGTTTCAAATCGCGAACTTAAGAAAAAAGGCGGCGATCTCTATCTGTCGGATAAACCGCCACTGACCACGTCCGGTAAGGTTGGGCTCGGTTTCACCTACGTGATCCTGATCGTCTTCGTCCTGATCATCCTCTGGCCGATCTATCAGATCATCGTCAACTCGTTCAACGGGGCGCAGGCCAGAAACATCATCATCGGCGGCGGCTTCCAGTTCTCCTTAAAGAATTTCGAGTATCTGTTCAACCGCACGAATTATCTGCACTGGGTCAAAAACACGATCTTCATCGGCGTCGTGACCGCGATCATCACGGTGATCATCGTGTCCTTCACCGGTTATGCCTTCTCACGCTTTCGTTTCAAAGGCAAACGCATGTCGCTTCTTCTGATCATGTTGATTCAGGTGATCCCGACCTTTGCCGGCATCACGGCCTACTTCACCTTGCATCAGATCATCGTCGGGGTGGTACCGTTCTTTTCAAGGCAGATGCTCCTGATCCTGATCTACGCCGGCGGCGGCATCGCCTCGAACACCTTCATCCTTAAAGGCTATATGGATTCGATCTCGCCTGAACTCGATGAAGCGGCGCATATCGACGGCAGCTCGAATATGCAGACGTATCGCCTGATCATCATGCCACTCGTGCGGCCGATGCTGGCGATCATCGCGCTCTGGTCGTTTATCATCCCGTTCCTCGACTATATGCTGCCCAGTATTCTTTTGAACAATTCTCAGGATTACACGCTGGCGACAGGGCTTTTCACCCTGATCAACGACCCGCGTACGATGCATCAACCGGCGTTTGCGGCCGGCGGCCTTTTGACCGCCATCCCGATCGTCGCTTTCTTCATGCTCTTGCAAAATCAACTCGTCTCCGGCCTCGCCGCCGGGTCGGTGAAAGGTTAGGTACACGCTATGAAAGTATCCATGGTCAATCTCGGTAAAAAATACGAAGGGCGCGAGAACTTCACGATCCGCGGCATCAATTTGGAGATCGAGGACAAATCGTTTTGTGTCATCCTGGGACCTTCCGGTTGCGGCAAATCGACCTTACTCAGAATGGTCGCCGGACTGAACTCGATCACCGAAGGTGAACTCTACTTCGGCGACCGCCTGATCAACAAGGTCGAACCGAAGGATCGGGACATCGCGATGGTCTTTCAGTCGTACGCGCTCTATCCTCACATGACGGTGTACGACAATATCGCCTTTTCACTGAAGATGAGAAAAGAGCGAAAACAGGTGATTCACCACCGCGTGATGGAAGCGGCCAAGGTGTTGCAGCTGGAAGAGTATCTCTACTCGAAACCGTCCGACATCTCGGGCGGACAGCGTCAGCGCGTCGCACTCGGCCGGGCGATGGTCAGAAAACCACAGGTCTTCTTAATGGACGAACCGCTCTCCAACCTCGACGCCAAGCTCAGAGAGCAGATGAGAATTGAGCTCGTGCGTCTCCATAAGCGGCTCGAGACGACCTCGATCTACGTCACCCACGACCAGGCC
>MTKW01001872.1_pt2 | contig 13976 bp, 22 predicted proteins | sample 1042761 | NCBI WGS metagenome assembly MTKW01 (sample SAMN06205366, study PRJNA360243) | anaerobic digester metagenome | biome: Wastewater treatment plant; feature: Anaerobic digester sludge; material: sludge; isolation source: anaerobic digester fed with sludge from wastewater treatment plant ...
TGCGTTTCTTGCGGTAACTGCGTTGCTGCCTGTCCTACAGGAGCACTTATGCCAAAGACCAGAGACAAGTTTAGGCTTTGGGAAGTTGAAAGAACCAAGACTACATGTCCTTATTGTGCAGTAGGATGTCAACTTAATTTACTTACTAAAAATGGCAGAGTCGTTGGAGCTGAACCTTACTGGAGAAGTGAACCAAATAACGGAATGCTATGTGTAAAAGGAAGATTTGCATACAATTTCATAAATCATCCCGACAGACTTAGAACTCCACTAATAAAGAGAAACGGAGTATTTGAAGAAGCGACTTGGGAAGAAGCACTTAGCTTAATTACCGAAAAATTAACTGAAATTAAAGAAAAACATGGTCCGGACAGCATCGGAGGATTCTCCTGTGCAAGAGCGACCAATGAAGATAACTATATATTCCAAAAATTTATGCGCGCGGCGATTGGTACCAATAATGTGGATCACTGCGCCAGGGTCTGACACGCTCCTACAGTTGCAGGTCTTGCAACCACACTAGGCAGCGGTGCCATGACAAATAGTATTAAAGAAATCGAAGATACCGATTGTATATTCCTAATTGGATCGAATCCGACAGAAGCACATCCTGTACTTGGAACCTTTATGAAGAGAGCTCGCTTAAAGGGAGCTAAAGTAATTGTCGTAGACCCTAGAAGAATTGAAATGGCGGAATATGCCGACATTCACATCACTATTAAACCGGGGACAAATATTGCATTTATAAATGCAGTTTGTCATGTAATTTATGAAGAAAAACTATATGACGAAGAATACATTAAGAATAGAACTGAGGACTTTGAAGAACTAATAGAAACAATTGCTCCTTATACACCGGAATATGCTGCTGAAGTATGTGAGATTAACGCTGAAGATATAAGAAGAGCAGCCAGAATGTACGCAACTGCAGAAAAAGCCGGAATCTATTACTGCTTAGGTATAACTGAGCATACTACAGGTACCAGAAATGTAATGAGTTTATCTAATCTTGCAATGATGACCGGAAACATCGGAAAAGAATCAGCAGGAGTTAACCCTATCAGGGGACAAAACAATGTTCAGGGTGCATGTGACATGGGAGCATTACCTGCAGACTATCCGGGATATCAAAAAGTATTTAAACCTGAAGTAAAAGAAAAATTTGAAAAAGCTTGGGGCGTAGAACTTTCTGGGGAGATAGGTATGACTGCTACAGAGATGTTACCTGCAGCGATAGAAGGCGATTTAAAAGGACTCTATATATTTGGTGAAGACCAAGCCTTATCAGATCCTGATTTAGCCCATGTTAGAAAAGCTTTCAACAGCTTAGACTTTCTAATCGTGCAGGACATGTTTATGACATCTACTGCAGAATTTGCAGACGTAGTACTTCCTGCTACATCATATGCAGAGAAGGATGGAACTTTCACAAATACAGAAAGAAGAGTACAAAGAGTAAGAAAAGCCATACCTCCACTATCGGGATCCAGAGTAGACTGGGATATCATAACCGATATTTCAAGGAGAATGGGCTACCATATGCAGTACAATTCCTCAGAGGAAATCTTTGATGAAATGGCATCCTTGACACCTTCATATGCCGGAATAAGCTATCCTAAGATAGATGGTCTTGGTGTTCAGTGGCCATGTCCAACTGCAGATCATCCGGGAACCAGATTTATGCATAAGGATATAATGGCAAGAGGTGTAGGACTGTTTATGCCGTTTGAAAATGTCGAGCCTGCAGAAGTCGTGGATGAAGAATATCCATACATCTTAAGTACAGGAAGAAACCTATATCAGTACAATGTCATCACCATGACAGGTAGAACAGAAGGTATTATGCAAAAAGAAGGAAGTTCATATGTAGAGATAAGCGAAGAACTTGCCGGAAGTCTGGGAATCGAACATGGTGAACTAATAGAATTGGCATCTAGAAGAGGAAGAATCAAAACAACAGCCAGAGTTACAGACGCAATCCGAGACAATATAATGTACATGCCATTCCACTATGTCGACGGAGCGGCTAACGAACTTACCAATGCTGCACTTTGTCCTAATGCAAAGACACCTGAATATAAAGTAGCAGCAGTAAAAATAGAAAAAATAGGAGGATAATATGAACCCTGACTATGCAAAAATCTTAAAGTTTGCAATGTCTATGGAAATGGATGGTCATAATTTCTTTAAGGAAAAAGCAGCAGGTTTTTCAAATCCAACTACTAGAGAACTGTTTGAACAATTAGCTCAAGTAGAGCTTGGACATTATCACTTTCTAAAATACGAGTTGGAAAGATATACTGAGGATGCTGAAAATTATGAAGTGGATACTGATTTCATGAAAAACGAAGGCACCGACAGCATATTTAAGGAGAGAGAAAAATCTGAACATCTGGATACTACCTTATTGGAATCAGACGTTCCTGATATGACCGTTCTTAGAATGGCATATCTTATAGAAAGAGACTTTGCTGAATTCTATGAAGAATCCAGAGACTCCGTAGATGATGAAAGACTTAAAGATTTATTCGACCGTTTAGCAAAATGGGAATATACTCACGAAGATATCTTCAAGAAGGAGTATAAGCGACTTAAGAAAGAATACATGAACCTTCCTTGGGGAGGTTAAGATGAAAAAAGCCGGTTTCGGCTTTTTTTATCTTCATACGAAATATTAAAAACTCACAGATAAAGTCAAACTAAATAAAATGACATCTTTCTGAAAATGAATACTAATGATATAATGAATAGAGGAGGTTGATTTTATGAAAATTGGGATTATTAGTGATACACATGGAAGTTTAAACGACTTTAGTGAAGCTATGGTTATACTCGAGGATTGTGATAAGATATTGCACTTAGGAGATGTACTATACCATGGTCCAAGAAATGGCTTACCTGAGAGTTATGATCCTAAGACGATAGCTGATGGATTATCTAAATCAGACAAATTTATTTATATAAAAGGTAATTGTGACTCGGAAGTAGACGAGATGGTAATCGGACAAAACCTTAGAGAAAAAGAAAGAATCATAGATGTCGACGGATACAGATTTTATTTAGTTCATGGTCATGTCGGAACAGAAGAGGACATGATAAGAAAGGCACTGTATCAAAAAGCTGATGTACTTTTCTATGGTCATACTCATGTTAAAAAACTGGAACATTCCGGAGGTATATTGGTATGTAATCCCGGATCTGTGTGTTTTCCTAAGGACATAAAGAGATCTCTGGCAATATATGAAAACGGTGAAATTTCTCTAATCAATATGGAAGATAGAGAGATAATAAAGACGGTTAGCATTAAAGATGACTCAGAAGAAATTGAATAAAATAGAATACAGAAATAGATTTATCAGTCTATTATTTGGTTTGTTTCTTTATGCATTGGGGATAGTATTTACATTAAATGCCGAAATAGGATATGCACCTTGGGAGGTATTTCATCAAGGAGTGGCCAATGTTACCATCCTTTCTTTTGGCGCGGCTTCAATTGTCGTCGGTTTGGTGGTTTTGTTTTTCGATCATTTAATGGGTGAAAGTATAGGGGTAGGTACTGCCTTAAATATACTTTTGGTCGGTATCTTTATAGATATAATCAGGTATATAAATATAATTCCAAAACCGGAAAATTATATTTTGAGATTGATATTTTTCTTTATAGGTTTCATTATAATAGCGCTGGCTTCGTATTACTACATTAAATCGGGATTCAGTGCAGGACCTAGAGACTCTGCGATGGTCGGTATGAATAGATTGACTGGACTACCAATTGGAGTTTGTAGAGCCGGTATTGAAATATTGGTAACGATATTGGGTTACATCCTTGGCGGTCCCGTAGGTGTAGGTACTGTCTTATCCGCTTTTGTTGCGGGCTTTGTAATACAAACTGTTTTTGATTTGCTAAAATTTGATCCTAAAACGGTTAAACATGAAACCTTTAAAGATACTCTTAAAGCTCTAAAGGCAAATAACTAGAATAAAAAAGAAAAAGTCGAGTTGCTTTTTCTTTTTTTTGAGATATTGAAGTAAATAACGAAATCCTATGCACTGTACAAACAAACATACATATAATATAATTTAAAATATGAGAATATTTTTACAGGAGAATAAAAATGTTAAAAGTTGTTGGAATATCAACAAGTTTATTAAAAACTAAAGTAGCTCCGATCATGCGTTTGGATGACGGATATATAAAATCGATTAGTGAAGCGGGAGCCTTGCCTATTATGCTGCCGGTATATGAAAATCTTGAGAATGCCGAGCAGATAGTGGCAGAACTCGATGCCATTGTTTTAGCGGGAGGAGTGGATATATCTCCATTCTATTATGATGCAGATCCTGTAATGGTTACCACCTATCAGCCTGAGCGAGATGCTTCGGAGATGATGCTTTTAAAGGCTGCTCTCAAAAGAAAAATACCCATACTTGCAGTTTGTAGAGGTTTACAACTTACGAATATTGCCCTTGGAGGAAGTCTGCATCAAGACCTTAAGATGAGTGGATATGAGGATGTAGTGCATCATAGAGACACTATCAAAGCCGATGGACCAGATGAAGTCTATCACTTTATAAAGATTGAAAAAGACAGTAAGTTTTATTCTCTAATGAATAAAGAAGAGATGGTAGTAAATTCAATTCACCATCAGGCAATCAAAGAACTTGGCAAAGGTTTAAAACCGGTTGCTTGGAGCCGGGACGGAATAATTGAAGTAGCGGAAATGGAGGACTATCCATACTACATTGGGTTCCAGTTCCATCCTGAGCGTTTGACTGTGGATGCAAATTATGGAAATGAATTCAAGGAATTATTTAAAGACTTTATAAGGAGCATTGATCTATAAATGAAGAAAAAGATAGGAATAATTAGTTGGGATTCTATCAGACATGGAAGAAAATCAAATGAATTAAATTATCTATTTTCGCTAGGTTTGGAAAGAGCCGGTGCAATACCGGTAGTATATCCCGTTCTAAACAATAATGAGATGACTGAAAGATTTCTTGATTTTGTCGATGCCATAGTCATGATCGGAGGAGAGGATGTCACTCCGTTTTACTATAAAGAAGAGCCTATTAGAGAGCTTGGGACCATACATTTTGAAAGGGATGCAACGGAGTTAAAAATTATCAAAGGTGCATTTGAGAGAAAGAGGCCCATGCTTGCAGTTTGTAGAGGTTTGCAGCTTACGAATGTAGTATTCGGAGGAACACTATATCAAGATATATACTCACAACTTAAAGATGTGCTCGTTCACAGTCCTAAAATAGATGATTTTCAGGAAAACTTTCATACTATAGAGATAGAAAAAGATTCGTATTTACATGAATTTTATGGCGATACAGCCATAGTGAACAGTTTTCATCATCAAGCCATTAAAGATTTGGCTGAAGGTTTTAAAGTAGTTGCCAGAAGCAAAGATGGCATTATAGAGGCTGTAGAGACAATGGATGACCATTTATTTATGGGGATTCAGTTTCATCCTGAGTTTTTACACCATTCTGAATTGAATCAAGGATTATTTAATTATTTTGTAAAGAAGGTAGAAGATGAAATTTCTGACAAATAACAATATAGACCCGGCAGTAAATCATGCCATAGAGGAGCATCTGCTAAAAGATACTGACGATTCGTTTTTTATGCTTTGGAGAAACAGGCCGAGTTTACTGCTCGGAAAGAACCAAGATGCATTTGCTGAACTCAACTTTGAATATGTAGAGTCCAATGATATAGATATAGTCAGAAGACTTTCAGGTGGAGGAACAGTATTTTGTGATTTAGGCAATATGCAGTACACGCTTATTACCGATATCAATTCGGAGAATTGCGGCAATAGTTTTGAACTCTTCTCGGGACCTGTGGTTTCAGCGCTAAAAAGCCTCGGACTAAATGCTGAGTTTACCGGCAGGAATGATATCTTGATCGACGGTAAAAAAATCTCGGGAAATGCACAGTATAAGTATAAAAATAGAATAATTCACCACGGAACCATACTCTTCGATGTGAATATGGATATGCTCAAAGGAGCAATCAATTCCAGACCTATAAAATTTACTAATAAGGCTGTAAAATCAGTATCTTCAAGAGTTGGAACTATTCATGAATATCTACCAGGCTACGATGTTGTAAGATTCATGAACTATTTATCCGATTATGTCATGGAGTTTTACGGCATAAAAGAAAGAGATGAAGTGGATGAGGAAATTCTGAAAAAAGCAGAGCCGTATATTCAACGTTTTAGAGATCCGAAGTGGAATCTTGGCAAGAGATATACCAACTCAATAGAGATGAGTATCAAATATCCATTCGGACTTGTGGATTATAAACTTAGAGTTGTAGATGGAAAGATAATAGATATAGGATTTCATGGTGATTTCTTCTCAGATTTAGAGATTGAAAATCTAAGAGAAAGACTTATAGGAAATGATTTGAATACAGCTGTATTGGAAGATGTTATCTGCGATCTCAATGTAGACAATTATATTAATGGTATGAACAACGAACTTCTGATATCAGACTTAATGAGAATGTATAAAGGAGCTTAAATGAGACTTAAAAAACCTGACTGGATTAGATTGAAAATACAAGGCAGTAAAAACTCACAAGCAGTTGAAAAGGTGCTTGAAAACATGCATTTAAACACAGTTTGCTCTGAGGCAAATTGTCCAAATAAGATGGAATGCTTTGAAAGAGGTACTGCAACATTTATGATAATGGGAAGAAACTGTACCAGAAACTGCAAATTTTGCAATGTAACGACAAAAAAACCATTGCCGCTGGATCCCGAAGAACCAAGAAATCTGGCGCTAGCTGTTCAGGAGCTGGGACTTAAACATGCGGTTATAACATCAGTGGATAGAGATGATTTGGAAGATGAAGGTGCAAATCATTTTGCTGAAACATGCAGACTTGTTAAAGAATTAAACCCTGATACAACTGTGGAACTCTTAATCCCGGACTTTCATGCACGTGAAGAGCTGCTGGACATAGTTTTAGATTGCAAACCAGATGTGCTAAATCACAATGTGGAAACCGTACCCGAATTATTTGAAGAAATTTGTCCGCAGTGTAAATTTGAACATTCATTAAAAGTGCTGGACTATGCTAAAAAAAGAGGATTTGTAACTAAATCGGGAATGATGGTAGGGCTTGGAGAAACTTTTGAAATGGTTGTAAGTCTTATGAAGAAACTTAGAGAAGTTGACTGTGACATGCTTACCATTGGTCAGTATCTACAGCCTTCAACTAAACATATAGATGTCGCTGAATATATTCACCCTGATGTATTTAAAGAATACAAAAGAATAGGGCTTGAATTAGGTTTTAAAAGAGTTGATTCATCGCCTTTCGTTAGAAGCTCATACCATGCAGAAGCACTAAATGAATAATTCATGGATTAATATTTGAACTACAATAGTTTTATCCACTGCATTGTGATATAATCACTTTATACGATAAATGGAAGATAGATTTTGGAGTGATGAAAATGATAAATAATAGCGGTTTTTTTGAAACAGAAAGTGAAAAAATTCAAAAGAAAGCATTCTTAGATGCAGTTCGCGTATACTTTAAGAGCGATGTAGAATTTAATGTAAGACTTAGGGACTATATAAAAGAAATTAAGCATATCAAATACTATAGTGATGCACTAAAAGCGCTGGATGAACCCTATGAGTTGGAAGAATTAAACGAACTAAGAGAAGAAGCGGAAATAACAGCTGTAAATGAGGATTTAAAATTGTTCTTCATCTATGACGACAATGACGCTTTCACTCAGTTTAGAAAGATTACTCTTGAAAATTATCCTCCGGATTTAAAGATGGGATATCCGATTCATTATTGGATTAGGGCGATTAATAAGAAGAATATCAGTACTGTTATGGCTTTACAAAGAGCATTCAAGGACATGATAGTAGATATTGAAGGAACATTAGCAGGTTTTACGGTGATAAGAATAGAACACGGGGAATTTGATTGGACTGAAAACGCCAATAGATTAATTCATAAACTGGTAGAAAATTCAGGTGGAGACTGTTTTATTATTAAGGAGGACGAATGAATTTAATTTTTGCTATTGACGAGAATTGGAGTATAGGTGTTGATGGAGATATGCTTTTTAAAATAAGTGAGGATCTCCAAAGATTTAAAAAGATAACCATGGGCGGGATCTTGATAATGGGAAGAAAGACTTTTGAATCACTACCTGATCAAAAGCCGCTTCCGGGAAGAACCAATATTGTCGTAACCCGTAATCCGGATTATAAAAGAGATGGAATTATAGTAGTAAACTCCATAGAAGAATTGGATGAAAAACTTGAAGAACTCAATCCAAATGGAGATAAAGAGGTGTTTTTAATAGGCGGTGGAGAACTTGTTCAGCAGATGATTGGCAGATGCCGTAAAGCACATATCACCAAGGTTGCTAAGTGTTATGATGACTGGGATACTTGTATTCCAAATCTGGACGAGCTTCCCGGCTGGAGAGAAATTGAAGTAGGGGAAGAAAAAGTTGAAGGAGACCTTGTCTATAAATACTGTGAGTATTGTAAATAATTGAATTTTAAAAGAGCAGTTATTGGAGGATTTCCATATAACTGCTCGTTTTATTTTTTGTAAATAGCACAAATATTTAAGTAGTATTACGGGTTATTAATAAATTAAAGATTTATTAAATCATATGTCTTTAAACTTGTAGTATTTCTTACGATGGTGGATTTAATATCTGCAAAATCAGATTTTGAGATATCTAAAGCGAGTACGGTATAAGGGTATGAAGGATTTGGTTTATATAATTTACCACCTTCAGGCGCTGTTTCAGTTACATCTACAATTAGCGAATTGTTCTCAAGAATTACCTTGGAGACCGCTATTTGATATCCTTCTTTTGGCTTTATGCCGGCTCCGATAAAAATATAGACCTTATCCAGCAGCATAATATAGTATCCCTTCTTATCTTGAAGAAGCGGATACATATCCTCCATTTCCTCAGGCATGGTGTGGATTACATTAAAGTTCATATTATTCTCCTTTTCTAATAGTTATTTCTCTAGTCTATATATACCCTAAAAAGCAAAAACTATATAGTTGTATCAAGATTTTGAATATATCTGTAAATCGTAGCTTCAGAACAGGACAATTCCTTAGCTACCAGGCTGACACTACCCTTTAGATTGAAGATTCCCTTCTCATGCATTGCAGCTACGACTGACATTCTATCTTTTTTAGTTAACTTTTCTCCGATTTGTAGATTTCCCATAACCTTCTTAATCGCCGACATTGCAATATCATCGACTGTCATGCCCAGTGAGTCGGATTCATAAGACAGTTCGATTTCATCTATGGATTCAAAAGCATTTTTAGTAATAAGCTCATTAGGATGACATAATTCCATAATTGTACGGCTTATATCCTTGTACTTGCTGTCGTCAAAATTAATGCATAATAAGCCTATAATCTTTCCATCGTCTTTGATATATAGCGTGGAAGATCTAAGCAATTTGTTATTTCCTGCAAGAGCATTGTAATTAGTATCATAGTCTATTGATTGCAAATCTTGACGCTCTAATGCGTCCAGGTGCTTTACAGATAGAGGAGATCCTAAACTTCTGCCACTCACATGACCATTGGCAATTGCCACTATTCCTTTGTCAATATTATGCAAGTCATATAAGACAACTTCATAATCGGGCCCGAGAGTAATTCCTAGAAACTCGACCAATTTAAAATAACTTGAAATTGTATTTGCCATATTTGCCTCCTCGATGAACTTTATTCTATTATAGGATAAATATCAACGAATGGCAATAAAAGGATAAAAGGCTTTTCTCTATAGCATAAAATTTATTGATAAACGATAAATAATATGCTATAATCAATATATCACAGGAGGTGGATATATGAAGACCGAAAACATTCTTAAAATTATAATCGTAGTCTTGGTACTAATAATTACTGCAATAGCAGTTTTTATCATGCCTCAGATGGCAGAAAACATGGCAAATACATATAGTGAATTTGCCAAACTCAGATACCCTGGATTAATTGTCGTTTATATATCCTTAATTCCGTTATATATAGCGATACTTGAAACATGGAAACTACTTAAAATGGCTGAAGCCAAGGAAGTGTTTAGTGAGTCCTCGGCACTTTCACTGGATAGAATAAAATACTGTACAGCATCGATTTTTGTGATGTATACGATATCTGTATTCATACTCTTAATACTTAGAGTTCCATTCAGTGCAGCCTATCTGACATTGATAATTGCAGGACTCGCAATGATAGCTATTGCACTTTTTGCGTCGGTTTTAAAGAAACTGTTACTCATAGCAATAAACTATAAAACTGAAAATGAACTTACGATTTGAGGTGGGATATGGCTATTAGAGTTAATTTAGATGTAATGTTGGCAAAGAGGAAGATGTCGGTTACTGAACTGTCGGAAACCGTTGGAATAACTATGGCAAATATAAGTATTCTTAAAAATGAAAAAGCAAAAGCCATAAGATTCACCACTCTTGACGGGATTTGCAAAGCACTTAACTGTCAACCTGGCGATATTCTTGAATACGTGGAGGATTAAAATGTTAGAACAATTAAAAACTAAAGATATAAAACAATTGATTAATAAAAAAATAAAATGGAATAATCTACCTTTAAATGAGGATGTTAAATCACTGCTTATAGGCACATCGGTATTTTCAGGTAGAGATAAAGAAATAATCAGCATGACCGAAGGCTACTATAAAGTCTTTGTAGATGATTTTTGTAAAACTGATAATATTGTGGAGAAACTTAAGAAGAATATGAATATAATAATCATTGACGGAAATGGTGAAAGGGTATTTAGAGCTGCGATTTCTGAATAGAGGAGAACGAATATGAATCATAAAGGAACGGTTAACCTGGAGTCTGAAAGACTATTATTTAGACGATTTGAACTTGAAGACTCAAAACAAATGTATGAAAACTGGGCATCTTTAGAAACGGTAACTACTTATCTTGCATGGAAACCTCATTCGTCAGAAAAAGAAACAAAAGAGATAATATCACTGTGGCAAAAGGAATACAGGAAAAAAGATTTTTAACAATGGGCAATAATCCTAAAAGAAAACAATGAAAATATCGGGGTAATATCTGTGGTTGACTCAAATGAAAGGATATCGGCAGTAACCATAGGATACTGCTTAAGCGACCTTTACTGGAATCAAGGCTATATGACAGAAGCCCTTGAGAAGGTTTTAGAATTCTTTTTTGAAGAAGTAGATGTAAACAGAGTAGAATCAAAGCATTCCGTACACAATCCCGCGTCGGGAAGAGTGATGCAAAAAGCGGGACTGTTAAAAGAAGGAGTACTAAAACAAGGAGATATGTCAAATATAGGAATTTCAGATCTGGTTGTCTACGGACTTGTAAAAGAAGATTACAAAAAATAAAAGAGGACAAAATGAAAAAAATATTTAAGTCTAAAGTATTTACCATCATATTCATAATCTGCCTGATATTTTTATGGATATTCATCGAAATGGGTGGACTAATGGGGAAATTTGCGGACATGGAAGAGAAATACAGAATACACATACCTAGAGGTGTTTCACTTGAAGAAAAACATCTGCCCGAACCAAGTTTCTTCGGAGATGGAATAAGATTCTATGTACTAAAAACAAACTCAAACATGGAAAATAGCATACTCGACAAAAACGAAATGAAAGAAGAACTTAGCCAAGAACATATAGCACTGATTCGTGGATGTAACAACTACTTTGAAAAAGAAAAAGCAACCAAAATAGAAATAAACCACTCCTTAAAATACAAAGAAATCAAAGTATTAGACGATACACTCCTTATAATTTACGATGAAACCGCAAACAAGTACTTTTTAATCGACTCAAGAATTTAATATATTAAACAAATTTGGAAGTAAAAAATGGTTGTACAAAATGAGATGTTTTGTACAACCATTTTTATTTTTACGCTTCATGATGCTTTTCTTTTTTACGAGCTAACTAAAAAAGTTTAGTAACATTCCGGCTGCAATTGCTGAGCCGATAACTCCTGCTACATTTGGACCCATAGCGTGCATAAGTAAGAAGTTTCTTGGATTTTCTTCTTGGCCAACTTTTTGGGCAACTCTTGCAGCCATTGGCACTGCTGAGACGCCTGCAGCTCCGATAAGTGGGTTTATCTTTCCGCCTGAGAGCTTAGACATTAATTTACCAAACAGTACACCCGATGCAGTCCCTATAGAAAACGCAATCAATCCGAGTCCTATAATACTTAGTGTTTTTAAGGTAAAGAAAGTCGCGGCATTTGCAGTGGCTCCTACGGTGACGCCCAAGAAAATGGTTACTATATTGATAAGTTCATTTTGTGCAGTAAGTGAAAGTCTTTCAACAATGAGTGCTTCTCTAAAAAGATTTCCCAACATCAGCATTCCTATTAGAGTAGTAGCTGATGGCAGAATTAAGGCTACGGCTAAAGTTACGAGTATTGGAAACAAAATTCGCTCTAATTTTGAAACAGGTCTTAGCTGTTTCATTACAATTGCTCTCTCTTCTTTACTAGTCAAAGCCTTCATTATCGGAGGCTGGATTATCGGAACAAGTGCCATGTAGGAATATGCAGCTACGGCAATCGGTCCTAGAAGATGTGGTGCTAATTTTGATGTTAAGTATAGAGCTGTTGGTCCGTCTGCACCCCCAATGATTCCTATGGATGCAGCTTCTTGAGCTGTGAAGGGTACGAGTCCGGATGAGTCCATTGCTATTGCGCCTAGAAAAGTTGCAAATATTCCGAATTGAGCAGCTGCTCCTAGCAGTATACTCTTAGGATTTGCTATCAATGGACCAAAATCGGTCATTGCACCTACACCTAAAAAGATTAGAGGCGGATATATTCCAAGTTTAACACCTTGATAAAGGTAATAAAGTAATCCCCCAACCTCTTTTGTCTTAGATACCAATTCCCCGGTTGTAGGATCTTTGACAATTTCAACTACCGGTTCTTTCATAATATCAGCACCGGGTAAGTTTGCAAGTAACATTCCAAAAGCAATAGGTATTAATAAAAGTGGTTCAAAACCCTTTGCAATGGCTAAGTATAGTAGTATAAAGGAGATTAGAAGCATAATTACCTGTCCAATATCTATAATTGCAAAACCGGTTTGGGACAAGAAATTTGAAAATACATTTAACAGCATAATATCCTCCTTTATATCATCCGATTATTAACAGCTTATCTGAAGTATTGACATTAGCTCCTTCTGATGTAAGTACTTGGATGACCTTTCCATCTATAGGTGAAACTATCTCATTTTCCATCTTCATAGCTTCAAGAATCAGTAAGGTATCACCTGAGTTTACACTGTCACCTTCCTTGACATTGAGTCTTAATATTACACCCGGCATTGGAGCGGTGACCTCTTCACCCATCGTGTTTACAGCTTGTGTTTTCACAACCGGCTGAACCGGTTCTGGAGTCGGCTGCACAATCTGCTGTTGAGGCATTGATGGAGCACCTCCCAATTCTTCTACCTCTACTTCATATGATTTTCCGTTTACATTAATTAAAAATCTCCTCATTATATCCTCCTAGTATAATATGTTAAAAACTCAATCAAGACCTCTTATATTTCTTATTTTGAAATCTGATAGTTCCGCTCCCAGGTATGCAGCTAAAGTTGCGGAAATAATGGCAATAGTCTCTTCGTCACTGATAGACAGAATTTCTCTAACAGTCTCGGTAGGTTTTTCTTGCAAATTCGAGCTTATTATATTTAAAGTGTAAATTAAGAATGCAATAAGCATTAAAACCCCAAAAACAACCAACATGCTGATGACAGCAACTACTACCGATTCAAGTAGACTAATTCTGGTCATAGAATCACCTCATTATTATGTTTAATTATAAATCTATTATAGTACATATTATTGAATATGTTAATACAAAGATAGCAATAAATACTAACACACTACCAAAG